>Ga0181518_10000109_pt1 | contig 89153 bp, 81 predicted proteins | sample PEATcosm2014_Bin_28_FD_119751 | JGI IMG/M metagenome (GOLD analysis project Ga0181518, IMG submission 119751) | Peatland microbial communities from MTU Mesocosm Facility, Houghton, MI, USA - PEATcosm2014_Bin01_60_metaG | ecosystem: Environmental > Terrestrial > Soil > Wetlands > Peat | place...
GTACAATTGCGTAGGGTGCAACTTGACGCCCAGAGGCACGCCCACGAATTCGTTGGCTAACGGGTTGGTGAACGTGACTCCCCAGGGCAAATTCGTCGGCCTGCCCCAGCAGCAGCCCGCGGCAAAGCAGCCCAGCCGCCCTATGGCGTGTCCCAGCGCGATGCCGGGCGCGAAGACGTCCGCGGTCTTTAGCGGCGGAAGCTGCTTGCGGCGCATGTAAATTGCGGCCGCGATCAACGCCGCGATCAGGCCTCCATAGAAGACGCCGCCGGCCCGCAGACTCGCCATGGAAAAGATCTCGCCGGGGTTGTGCAGGTAGAAGGGGAGATCGACCAGGAACATCATGATCTTCGCCCCCAGGATGGCGGTGACGCCGCAGAGAATCCCGAGATTCACGACTGCGTCGTAGTTCAGGCCGGCGCGGCGCGCCAAGCGCCCGATCATCATCAGGGCCACCAGGAACGCCATCGCCACCAGCACGCCGTAGGTCGATTGCGAAAAGCCGCCGATATGGAAAAGCTGGGGGAACATCAGGTTTGCGCCGCTTGGCGCTTGGGGCGCAGAAGATCTAAGAGCAGCAAACCACTGCCGATCACGATGCAGGAGTCGGCAACGTTAAAAGTGGGCCAGTGCAGGTCGCGTATATAGAACTCCAGGAAGTCGGTCACTCTGCCCCACACGATGCGGTCGAAGAGGTTGCCGGCCGCGCCACCGAGGATCAGAGAGAGTCCAGTAGCGGTCCAGCGATCCAGGCGAGAAGTCCTCCACAGCAGGGCGGCCACCAGCACCAGGGCCGCGCCCGCGAACCCGATCAGCACCGCCGTACGCCAAGCCGAGGGCCCGCCGTTCATCAGCCCGAACGCCACGCCGCGATTCTCGGAATGCACGATATCGAAGAAACCAGGAATGACCGTGTGGACGTCGAACGCGGAGACGCGCGTCTCGATGAGCCACTTGGTCAGGCGATCGAGGGCGAATACCAGCGCCGCCAGCCCATAAGCTTTCAGCCGGGCTTCAGCCATCATAGGTCTCACTCACCACGGCGGCGCAGGCCGCGCAAATGGTTGGGAATCGCGGCGCCGAACCGACGTCGGTGGTGTACTTCCAGCAGCGCTCGCACTTAGCTCCCTCGGCGCGTTCCACCTGCACGGACACATCGCCGGGCTTCTCATTCAGGGCGACCTGCGAAACGATGAACAGCGCGGGCAATTCGCGGGCGTATTCGAGCAGCAGAGGGTAAAGGTTGCCGTTGGCCGTCAAGCGCACTCGGGCCTCGAGGGGTGCGCCGATGAATTTCTCCTTGCGCGCCTCCTCGAGGCTCTTGAGTACGTCTTCCCTCACTATCATGAGACGGTCCCAGTTCTCCGCGCGTTTCCGATGCTCATCGGGCAGGCCCACGGCGAGCTCCGCGGGCTCGGGGAACAGGGTCAGGTGGACGCTGCCGGGCTGCCCCAGGTGCCCCCAGACCTCCTCGGCGGTGAATGTCATGACCGGCGCCACCAGCCGCACCAGCGCGTACACCAGGCGATGCAACGCGGTTTGGGCGCTGCGCCGCGCGTGCGACTTGGCCGCCGTGGTGTACAGCCGGTCCTTCAGCACATCCAGATAGAGCGAACTGAGGTCTACGGTCGCGAAATCGTAGAGCGCGTGGTAGACCTTGTGGAACGCGAATTCGTCATACCAGGCGCGGCAGCGGGTGACCAGGGCTTCGGCGCGCAACAGGATCCATTGATCCAGCTCGAGCATCTCGGCGGCCGGCACGGCATCGGTTTGCGGGTTGAAGTCGTAGAGGTTGCCGAGCAGATATCGGAACGTGTTGCGCAGCTTGCGGTAGGCGTCGATGAGCCGCGTCAGGATGGTCTCCGACAGACGGACATCTTCGTTGAACTCCACCGAAGCGGTCCACAAGCGCAACATCTCTGCGCCATGATGCTGGATGATGGTCTCCGGCTCGATGAAATTGCCAAGCGACTTGTGCATGGCACGGCCTTCGCCATCGAGCACCCATCCGTTAAGCGCGCAGGCGCGATATGGCGAGCTGCCCTTCAGCCCGACGCCCATCAGCAGCGAGCTGTGGAACCAGCCGCGATATTGGTCGCCACCCTCGATGTAAAGGTCGGCAGGCCAGGGCAGATGGTTCTCCGGCGTGAGCACCGCCAAGTGGCTCGATCCGGAATCGAACCAGACATCCAGAATGTCGGTTTCCTTGCCGAAGGCCGTGCCGCCGCACTTCGCGCACTGGGTACCGGCGGGGAGCAGTTCAGCCGCGCTGCGCTCGTACCAGATATCGGCGGTGTGCTCGGCGAACAGGCGTACGATGCTGTCCAGGATCGGGCGATCGATGAGCGGCTCGCGGCAGCCGTCGCAATAGAACACGATGATGGGAACGCCCCACACGCGCTGGCGGGAGATGCACCAATCCGGGCGCGTGGCGATCATGTTGTAGATGCGCTCCTCGCCCCAGGCGGGCATCCAGCGCACCTGGCGGATGGCCTCCAGCGCGTGCCGGCGAAAGTCGTTGCGCTCCATGCCGATGAACCATTGCTCGGTGGCGCGGAAAATCGTGGGCTTGTGGCAGCGCCAGCAGTGCGGATAGCTGTGCTCGATTTTTTCGCTTGCGAGCAACGCGTGGTGCGCGCGCAGAATTTCGATCACCAGCGGGTTGGCTTCCCACACGGTCTTGCCGATCAACTCTTCGGGCAGGCGGCCGGCGGCCCCTTCGGCATGATAGAAACGGCCGGCGGCATCCACCGGGCAGTAGGTCTCGATGCCGTATTGCCGCCCGACCACGTAATCTTCCTGGCCGTGTCCGGGCGCCGTGTGGACCGCGCCGGTGCCCTGTTCCAGCGTGACGTGATCGGCCAGGATGCCGGGCGAATCGCGCTCCAGGAACGGGTGACGGAAGATGGCATGTTCTAGGCGCGCGCCGGGGAAGCGCGCCAGTACTTCGTAATCGCCCCAGCCGCATTTGGCGGCGGTGGCGTGAAGCAGGTCGGAGGCGACGATGTAGACGGGACCGCTCCCTGACGGTCGCGGCTCTGAAACGTGCGGCGCTGAGACGGCCACGTACTCGAACTTGGGATGGAAGGCGATGGCCATGTTCGCCGGAATGGTCCACGGCGTGGTGGTCCAGATCAGTCCGAAGACGTGGCGGCCGGCCAGCGCGGGATCGATCTTCACCGGATCGGACGTCAGCGCGAAACGCACCCATATCGAGGGGCTGGAGTGATTCTCATACTCGACTTCGGCTTCGGCCAGAGCGGTGCGGTCGCGCATGCACCAGTGCACCGGTTTGAGGCCCTTGTACACGTAGCCTCGATGCAGGAACTCCACGAACGCGCCGGCGATGACCGACTGGTACTGCGCGCTCATGGTGATGTACGGCTCGCTCCAGCGCCCGAGAACGCCGAGGCGCTTGAAATCCTCGCGCTGCAGGTCTACATATTTCTCCGCGTACTTACGGCACTCCGCGCGGATTTCGACCGGAGTCATTTTGGCCTTGCGTCCGCCTAGCTCGCTATCGACCTTGATCTCGATGGGCAGGCCGTGGCAGTCCCAACCGGGGACGTAGGGCGCATCGAATCCCGCCATGGTTTTGGATTTGACGATGAAATCCTTGAGGATTTTGTTGAACGCGGTGCCCAGGTGGATGCGGCCGTTGGCGTAGGGCGGGCCATCGTGCAGGATGTAAGTGGGGCGGCCGGCGCAGGTGCGGCGAATCTGGCCGTAGAGATCCTCCGACTCCCAGCGGGCGAGCAGCTTGGGCTCAGCCTGCGGCAGGTTGGCCTTCATCGAAAAACCAGTGCGCGGCAGGTTGATGGTGTGCTTCAGATCGATGTTATGCGAATCCATTTTTCCGGGGATATTCTTATCGTACACTAGGCGCGGTTTGCTCGCCTCAGGCGAGCAAAACTCGCCGGGGTCGGGGGGCAGGGGTCGGGGGTCGGGGTTGTGTTTGCGCACTTTGCTCACCGATCGGATTGGGTTCGTTGGGCTGGTTCCTTTCCGAATTTATTGTTGTAAATAAAGGAGTTAGCAGTTAGAATTGGGTTCGTTCGATAATTTTCTTGCATCGCGGAATGGTGCGCGGGCGAGCGTATTGTTCTGAACGCTGCTGGCTTTCCGTAGAGCCTGTGCTCGCTCAGGAAGTTCAGCGCAGTGGCGAATCTTCTCAGGGGACATACTGTTAACGCGATTAGCAGCCTTTGCCAAGTTCGGACTGGTCTTGTGCGCGCTTCCAGCGGCGAATCCACTTGCGCGCCCAGCGATAGTGACTGGCAGTCTCCGCGCGGCAATAGTCACTGAGCGTCCACGCCGGCCCCATCCACTTAAAGCGGCCAACCGCCACCAAGTCTGCATCGGGAGTGGCTTCGATAAGAGCGATCATGCGGTTATGAAAGGCCTCATAGTCCAGTAACACCGCTTTGAGCGAACGGCGGCGATGTTCCCGGTAAATCATCTCGTTGAAGCGTTTCAAATCTCTCCACGTCAATCCGGGCGCCGGTACGACCGGGGTTTCACCTCGCTGCTCTGCTTCATGCCATCTCAGGATTCGCTCCTGCCAGCCCACGACATGGGCCAGGATGTCCTTCACAGACCATCCGCCGGGGGTAACACCCGGCCGCGTCATCTGGCGGGGCTTGATCTGCTTGAGCAGCATATTGAGCGCCTGCCGCTCCACCTCGATTTCTTGAGATAGCTCACGCCTTGCCAGCCGCTTACCCATGAAACCTTCCCGGTTCGAAGCTCTCATTTTACGTCCACTTCCAGTTTGCCCGTCCGGGCGATCCGTTCTCCTTCCGAGAGGAGTTCGGTGCGAACCACAATACTCGCAACCAGAGTTCCGGGAAGCGTAAGAGTGAGGCCGGGCGGATCGTCGGGCACCCTTCAACTACTTTTCTGCCGACCTTCGACTCTGCCCCCGGCGCGGAATTTGAAAAAGCAGGGGACGGATGCGCCGTCACTCAGGCTCCGTCCATGCGCGCGTGGAGGATCTATAATCCAGAACAGGCGGCCACGAACGTGCCTCGGACAGCGATCGTCAAACCCTATCGATGGCTGGCGCAGTACTACGACGAGATCTTTTCGTCTTTTCGATTCCCGATGGATGCAGCACGCGAGCGCCTGTTGCGCCGCATCATGCCCGGTGTGGGCGCCGCCTGCGACCTCGCATGTGGCACGGGCACGACGGCTCTGAATTTAGCGCGCACGGGTATCACGATGTATGCTGTGGATCTATCGCCGCTAATGTGCCGGCTTACCCGTGAGAAGGCCAAGCGCGCCGGCTTGCGGATACGAGTAGTCCAGGCCGACATGCGGGACTTCCGGCTGCCGGAAGCAGTGGACCTGATTACGTGCGAGTTCGACGCACTGAATCATGTGCCCCGCAAAGCGGACCTGTGGAAGGTCGCCAGGGCGGCGGCGCGGGCCCTTCGAGCCGGAGGCCACTTCCTTTTCGATGTGAATAATGCGCTTGGATTCGAGCGGTATTGGACGGGCGCCGTCTGGTTCGAGAAACCGGACGTAGCCTTAGTGATGCGCAACGGCCATAGCCAGGGGGCCGACCGGGCGTGGAGCGATGTTGAGTGGTTCGTCCGGCAGGGAAGACTCTGGAGACGGTATCGCGAACGCGTGGAAGAAGTCTGTTGGGACGCCGGCGAGATCCGTCGCACATTCCAGGAGACAGGCTTCGATCAGGTGCGTTTCTGGGATGCCGCTCCGTTCTTCAAGGACAACTCGCTGATCGGGCGTGGCTGCCGCACGGTGTACCTGGCGCGCAAAGCCCGGACATCCAAGCGTTAGAGATAGCCGCCCTGCGGAGCGTTGCACGTGAAAGTTAGTTCGAGCGCGCTCCTGATGGCGTGTTCACTACTCCTTGAGGCCCACGAACAGCGGGCAGCCACGGCCAGGCGCGCGGACCGTGGCTACCTGCTCCCGCGGCCCCAGGCGTTGCACGGCACCGCCAGGTCCGCGTGCCGGGCTTACGGGATAGCCAGGAAGCCGTGGTTCAGACCGTTCATGTCCGTCCAAACTCCCATGACGGCTCCCGCCGGGTTGTTGCCATAGGGGTACGTACCGGAAGCGCCCGGTACATCGAAGTACGTAAGGTGGCCGGGACGCCCAGAAAACCGTGACCGTTTTAGTTCAAGTCCAGGTAGTATCCGTTTATCGCCCCTGCCGGGTTGTTGCTCGATACCCACGTGCCTTCGCCTACGCCTTCCAGGCCGCCCGGGCGATCAAAGGTCGAGATGTAACCGTGGGGATCGCGGACGAAGCCGTGCAAAAAACCGGCCGCGTCCCAGTAGACTCCAGTGACTTCCCCCTCCGGGTTCACGCTCATCGGGCCCACCCGTGATAAGTGTTGTTTCCATCGATGTACCATCCGGTCATCATCCCTGCCGGGTTCAGGGCATAAAAGGTCGGCGTGTCGGTGCCCTGGAAATAACCCGTCCCCGCATTGGCCCCGTTGACACGCGACGTGCGGGCCATGGCGGCGCTGGCCCTGGCGCGGGCAGGCGATACGGCAGGGGCTGAGAAGCTGGCGGCCGAGCTCGACCGGGCGTTCCCGCTGGACACGCTGGTCGAGAGGTATTGGCTTCCCACTATCCGGGCGGGAGTTGCCCTGGAGCGCAAAGACCCAACCGGGCCGTCGAGCTATTGAAGGTAGCGGGCAGCATCGAACTTGGCGGCCTGACCGGGAACCTCGCCATCTTTATGAGCCCCCCATATGTGCGCGGCGAAGCCTACCTCATGCTGCACGACGGCAACCGGGCGGCAGCGGAATTTCAGAAATTCATCGACCATCGAGGACTGGTGGTGAACCTCCCCTGGGGCGCGCTGGCCCGGCTGGGGCTGGCACGCGCTTACGCCTTGCAGGGCGACACGGCCAGAGCCCGGGGCGCTTATCAGGATTTCCTCACACTCTGGAAAGACGCCGACCCGGATGTCCCGATTCTGAAGGAAGCCAAGGTGGAATACGCCAAGCTGAGGTAGCCCTTGTACACGGTGCACAGGTCACTGGCCCAACTGGATCGTTCCCGGCAGTTCCGACATGGCTTATCGCCGTAAGCGTTCACAAACGGAGCCGTGGGAAATGAAAATCGAGATTCTGGACGATTGGTTGGGCACCCTTCCACTACTTTTTGTGGCGCTCCCAGAGGTTCCGCCGGCGCGGATCGAGTGCGTGCGGCGCGGACGAGCTTTCGCTGGCATAGCTCGCCCTTGGTGGATCCAGCCATCGCCGTGGCGACCGCCGATGCGGATGGCACCGGCTGCTTGCCCAAACCACCGCGGAACGCGCTCTCGCCTGGCCGCGGCAGGAACGCCCTACGCAAGCAGCCCGCCGCCTCGCGGGCGTGACGCCCGAAGTGTCCCCAGCCTATGAGCCAGGCTATTAGTGCTGGGCCGGTAGAGGGTTCATGCGCGCGGGCGGATTCCCTGGCCCGGCATTCCTGCCCCACAAAAGCTTAAATCGGTTTGCCGTCCGCGTCCAGGAACTTCAGTTCGCCGAGATTGAGCTCGCGTACACCAGCTTCGATCTTCGTGCGGTCACCCACAATCACCCACGTCAGGTTATCGGGACGCACCACGCGCTTGGCAATGGCTTCGATGTCGGAAACCTGCAGCGCGCGCACGCGGCCGGCGAACTTGTCGTAGTAATCGTCAGGCAGGCCATATTCGACCAGGGTCTCGATGGAGTTGGCCACCTCACCCATGGTCTCGCGCGAACCCGGCAGGCTGAGCGTCTCGTTGGCCTGCACCTTCGCCAGTTCCTCCGCCGTGGGCGGCTTCGCGCCCAGGATGCCGCGCAGTTCCTTGTCGATCTCGGCCAGCGATTCCTTGGTCTTGTCCGTCTGTACCGGCGCAAAGACCACAAACGGCCTCTGCCCGCGCGCATCCCAGTAGAAGCTCGACGCGCCATAGGACCAGTGTTTGTCCTCGCGCAGGTTCATGTTGATGCGCGCGCCGAAGTTGCCACCGAGCATATCGTTCATGGCCTCGATGGCGATCTCGTCGGGGTTATTCCGTGGCGGCGCGATCTCGCCGGCCAGAATCACCGACTGTATCGCGCCCGGCCGGTCGAGCAGGTAGACTACCGGCTTCGGCCGATACTCGACCGTGCCGATGTTCTTTGCCGGTATGTTACCCTGCTTCCATCCATCGAGCAGTTTTTCGAGCTTCGGCGTCACCTCGCTGAGAGTCGTGTCGCCGGTCACGATGAGCGTCGCGTGATTGGGTTTGAACCAGGTTTCGTGGAATTTGACCAGATCGTCGCGGGTGAGCTTCGAGACGCTAGCCTCGGTGCCGGAACCCGTGAGCGGATTGCCATAGGCGTGCCGCGGACCATACAGAAGGCCTGGAAATACCCGCAGGGCCATGGAACGGGGCGTGACCTTCTCGCGCTGAATAGCGGCGATCTGCAGCTTCTGCTGCCGCAGGAAATCGGATTCCGGGAACGACGGATGCAGGATCACATCGGCGTACAGTTCGAGCGACGAGTCCAGGTTCGTCTTCAGGGCGGAGAGCGAAACCTGGGAGGTGTCCAAGTCCGACCCAGCGCGCAATTGCGCGCCCAGGAGCGCGGCTTCTTCGCTGATCTGCAGGGCGGTGCGTTTGGCAGTTCCGCCATCCAGCAACGCCGTAGTCATGCTGGCCGTGCCGGGCGCGGCGAACTGATCGGCGGCATAACCTGCATCCACCTGGAGCCGGAATTCCACCACCGGGATTTCGTGGCGCTGGGCCAGGATCACCTTCAGACCGTTCGAGAGCGTCGCGCGTTCCAGCTTCGGCAGCTTCAACTCCGGCGGCGCTCCCGTCTCCGGCATCTTCGAGCGGTCCACGCTTTCCGTGGCGGTCTTGTAGCTCGGATACGGATGCACTTCCAGAATGTAGACGCCGTCGGAAAGCCAGCGCCGCGCGGCGGATTTCAAATCCTGCACCGAAGCGTCCGCGACGCGTTGCAATCGCGTCTTATAGAAGCCGGGGTCGCCCAGAAAAGCCTGGCCGCGCGCCAGCACGTCCGACTTGCCGCCGAAGCCGCCGATGCGGTCCGCGCCGCGAATGAAACCGGCGGCGTACTCCGTCTTCACACGCTGCAATTCCTGCGGCTCCGGACCGCTTTCCAGGAAGCGGACCAGTTCCTCATCCACCTCTTTCTCGATTTTGGAAAGCTCCTGGCCCTTGCGCGCGGTGGCCGTGATTTCGAACTGGCTGCCGATCTCGTTCTCATCCACCCTGGCCTGCACACCGGTGGCGATCTGGTCGTTGTAGACCAGCCGTTTATACAGGCGTGACACCCTGCCCTGCGCCAGGCACCGGCTCACCAACATCAGATAGTCCGCGTCTGCGGTGCCGTACTGCGGCACGTTCCAGACTTTGTACAGGCGCGCTTGCGGCACGCGGTCCTGCACCGTGCCGCGATGCGTGCCAGTCATCTTGGCGACCCACGCCTCCTGCTTCCCAATAGGCGGACCGGCAGGGATGTCGCCGAAATACTTCTCCGCCTTGGCCTTCGCCGCATCGAAATCGATGTCTCCCGCCAGCACCAGCACCGCGTTCGAAGGTCCGTAGTACGTTCCGAACCACTCCTTCACATCGCTCATGGACGCGGCGTTCAGGTCTTCCATGGAGCCGATCACTGTCCACGAGTAAGGGTGGCCAACAGGATAGGTATTCTCCGTCAGGAGTTGCTCGGTGACGCCGTAGGGCTGATTCTCGCCCTGGCGTTTTTCGTTCTGGACGACACCGCGTTGCAGGTCGAGCGTCTTTTGGTCGAACGAGCCGAGCAGATGGCCCATACGGTCGGATTCCAGAAACAGCGTGTAATCGAGCGCCGACGTGGGCACGTCCTCGAAGTAGTTGGTGCGGTCGTTGTTGGTGGTGCCGTTCAGGTCGGTGGCGCCCACACGCTCCATGGCATCGATGTAGCGGCCGTGGAAGTTTTCGCTGCCGCCGAACATTAGGTGCTCGAAGAGGTGCGCGAAGCCGGTCTTGCCGGGCCGTTCGTTCTTGGACCCGACGTGGTACCAGACGTTGACGGCCACGATCGGGGCTTTGTGATCTTCGTGGACGATGACCGTGAGGCCGTTGTCGAGGACGAATTTCTTGTACGGGATGTCGATGGCGGCGGTTTGGGCGGAGGCGGCCGCCGCGCATAGGAGGAGGGTTGAGAGAAGCGTTTTCAGCATATAGGGTTGCTTTCAATGATAACGCCGCTGGCCGCGCCCTTGTCTGGCGGCGCAGGAAAGCAGCGCGCCGCCTCGCGAGCAGGCCTCCAGCCGGTTAAGATTGAGAATTGCAACAATCCGTAGGAAAGCCGTTGCCAGTCTGGGCATTCCCCGTCGTGAGCGTCGCCTTAGTTGCGCTCTGGCAATGGGCTACTGTGACAGCAAACTACAGCGGCAATTGGACAGCGCTGTTCTGTACTGGAGCGATCCAGCAGCATCCGCCATTGGCCGCCTCGGAGCACGTCTACTTGTTTGCGAACTCTACTGGCTTTGATGGGCAAGCCTACCACTACATAGCGCATGATCCATTGATGGACTCCGATTTGAAAACTTACCTCGACGATCCCCGCCTGCGCTACCGCCGCATCCTGATCCCAGTCCTAGCATACGGGCTTGCCTTGGGGCATTCGGGACTGATCGATCAAGCATACGAACTCGTGTGCCTGGTGAGCATCGGGCTCGGCGTCTATTGGAGTTGCCGGTTTGTGCAAACCGTCGAACTTCCAGCGGCGTGGGGGCTGCTGTTTCTAGGGATGCCTGCGGTCCTGATCACGATGGATCGTCTCGTCATTGACGGCGGGCTGGCTGCGCTCACGGCGGGGTTTCTCTGTTACAGCCGTTCTCCATCATGGAAGTTGTTTATAGTCTTGATGTGCGCGGCACTGACGCGCGAAACCGGGTTTCTCCTGGTGCTAGCGTGCTGCGCACCCCTCATCTGGCGGCGAGAGTTTCGGATGGCAAGCATTTTCCTTCTGAGCGGGCTGCCAGCAGTTTCGTGGTATTGCTACGTTCAGGCTAAGACCGCAGGTAAGCCTTTTGGCGCCTCGCTGATTCCCTTCTCGGACATTCTGCGAGTGTTAGGTAATCCATGGAGATACCCGGTCGGGACTCCGTTTGTTGATGCAGTCCACGTGGCGGATTATCTTGCATTAGCGGGCATGCTGCTCGCCTTTGGATTTGCGTTTTTCTGGTTCGCTCAGAGGCCTTATGACCCCCTGCGCATCGCTGCAATGCTGTTCGCAAGCATGGCCCTGGTTTTGCAGCGCCCTGATTACTGGCAGACTGTGTATAATTTTGGCCGGATCTACACGCCGGTGTTGCTGTGCCTCTCGGCGACAGCGGCGGAGTATCGGAACCCGTGGCTCCTAACGCCGCTCGCCATGATGCTGCCAAGGCTGGCGATCCAACTCGCGCCGCAGATGATTGGAGTAATTCGCTGGGTATCCGAGCGTATTTCTTGATTGAGTCGCATCGGTACCGAATCGGACTTGAAACCACTCGATGTCTCGAGGACGCAGGCCCGCTCACCATCCTCCTGGATGCCAATGACTCCATGCAGCGCGGCTTCCATGGCGCCAAACAAAATAGTCTACGCCCGCTAACAGCCGTTTTGCCCACCCGTCGCCAAGGCCGAAGGCTGGACCGGCGTGAAGTTTTTCTACGCCTCAATGTTAACTCCGCCGACGCCCGCGTCATCATCCGCAGCCGAATCGGTACGGGCCAGTCGATACTTGGGGACACAGCGTGAGAAATCCTGATAAACTGAGTCGCCGTGACCAATGTTCAGAGGCTTCAGGATGCTTTTCGGCAAGGGCTCGCGCTACCCGCGACATTTGACGTAACTCGTGCGGAGAGCACCGGCCTGCGGCAGTGGGATTCGGTAGCGCACCTGCAGTTAGTGATCGCGATTGAGGATGAATTCCGCGTCCGGCTCAGCCCCGCCGAACTCATCGACTTAAAGAGCTACCCGGCTGCCATCGCCATACTGCAGCGGCATGGAGTTTGGCAGGATGCCTGATCACGGATTTCTCCAGGGCTCGGACCCGACCTCCGATGCGCCCGCTGTTTTCAACGGAAATACGGGCCAGTGGCTCACGCGCGCGGAACTCACCCGCTGCGTGACGGACTTTGCCGCGCGCCTCGAGTTTCCCCGTAAAGCGCTAGGATTTGTGTTCGCGTACAACGATGCCGATTCGTTGATTACTTACCTGGCGGCGCTGCAGGCCGGCCACGCCGTCGCGCCCCTCAATCCGCAACTGGATGAGGCGTTCAGCGCACGCCTCATCTCACTCTTTCACCCGGACTTTATTGCCGGCCCACCCTCGCTTCCCCGTGAACCTGGATACCAGGAAGCCGAGTCGCCGCACGCCGGACTATTGCTGCTGCGTTCCGCCACGCCCAACCGTTACGCCATTCACCCCGATCTCTCGCTGCTGCTTTCCACTTCCGGATCGACCGGATCTCCCAAGCTGGTGCGGCTCTCCTGGCGCAATCTCGAAAGTAACGCTCGCCAGATCATTGAGGCCTTGCGTCACGGCAGTCAGGACCGCACCATGCTCACTGCGCCAATCTTCAACGGATATGGGCAGTCGGTGGTCCACACTATGTTGCTCGCCGGCGGGAGCCTCGCGCTGACACGAGCGCGCGTGGTGTCGAGCGAGTTCTGGGACACCGCGCGTGCGGCGGAATGCAACACCATCGGCGGCACGCCGTTTTTCTACCAGACGCTCGACCGCCTCGATCTCAACTCGCTCGACGTTCCGCGGATCGTGAAGTTCGTGCAGGTCGGTGGACGCATGCCGCCGCATCTGGCCACAAAATTCCATGCCATCGCACAGGCGCGCGGGGGCGAATTCCACTTGATGTACGGCCAGGCGGAAGCTACCGCCAGGATCTCCGGTTTGCCGCCGGAGTTGCTGCCGGAAGCATGCCAGTCGATCGGGTTTGTGCTGGGTGGTGGGCAGCTATGGATCGAACGCGAGGGCCGCGAGTGTGCGGACATGGAAGAGGGAGAGTTGATCTATCGCGGACCCAACGTGATGATGGGCTATGCCATGTGCCCGGAAGATCTGGCCAGAGACGATGAGCAGGGCGGAGTAGTCGCCACCGGCGATTTGGGTTATCGGGACCGGCGCGGCCTGTTCTATATCACCGGCAGGCGGTCGCGCTTTGTGAAGCTTTCCGGCTGGCGCGTCAGCCTCGATGAAGTGGAGCAACTTCTCGCGCACGCCGCGCCGGTGGCGGCCGTCAACGACGGCGAGCGTCTGGTGATCTATGCCGAGTTGCCGGGCGCGGCCTTCGCGGATGAGGTCGCCCGGTTCGCTCAGCGGTTGAATCTCCATCCGTCGCTCTTCGAGATCCGCGAGATCGACGCCATTCCCCGGCTCGCCAGCGGCAAGGTGGATTATCGATCTTTAACCGGCGTCGCGCGGTCTGCTCAAACCCGATGAACTTCCATTCTTTCGAATTCGGGCTGTTCTTCACGGTGGTAGTTGCCGCCTACTATCTTCTGCCCTTCGCGCGGCGCGTTCCCATGCTGCTGGCGGCAAGCCTTCTGTTTTATCTGACCTTCGCCGCGCAGAACATTTACGTTCTCGCGGGGTTGATCGTGTCCGGCTATGTCACCGGTGGTCTGATCGAGCGAGCATCATCCCCGCAGGCCCGCAAGTTCTGGCTCGGCACCGCGCTGGCGGTCGACCTCGGACTGATGGCGGTGTTCAAGTACAGTCCGGACGTGCTCGGCAGATCCTTCGGACCGATTCCCATAGGGTTGTCGTTTCACGCTTTTCAAGCGATATCTTATGCCGTCGATATCTATCGCGGCCGCCTCGCCGCCGAACGGTCGTTTCCCATTTTCGCGCTGTACATCATGTTCTTTCCGCAGATTGCCGCCGGCCCCATCGAGCGTCCCGCCGACATGTTGCCTCAGTTCCACAAGCCGCATCCGTTCCGCTACGCCGATGTGGTGGCGGGTCTGCAGCTAATGTTGTGGGGAATCTTTCAGAAATACGTGGTGGCCGACCATCTGGCCTGGCTCGTCAACTCCATCTACGATAATCCGGCGAAACTGTCCGGTCCGGTGACGGCGTTCGGAGCAGGTTGTTTTTCTTTTCAGATCTTTTGCGATTTCGCTGGATATTCGGAGATCGCCTTGGGCACGGCGCAGGTGCTGGGATTGCGCCTGACGCGCAATTTCAACGCGCCGTTTCACGCCGATTCCATGGCCGAGTATTGGAAGCGCTGGCACATCTCGCTCTCGACCTGGATGCGGGATTACGTGTTCTTCCCCTTGTGTGGCAGGCGGCCGCGCATGCCGCGGATCTGCGCCAGCATCATAGTAGTGTTTCTGGCGAACGCTCTCTGGCACGGAGCGCGTTTGAATTACCTGGTGTCGGGACTCCTGCACGGCAGCTACCGCGTGACCGAACTGCTCGCCGGCCGCGCCATGTCCCGCGCGGGCTGGACCCTGAAGGCCGCCTGGAGCAAGCCGGTGAAGTTGGCGCGCACGCTGCTGGTCTTTTCTCTGATGACCTTCGCGTTCGTGTTTTTCCGCGGCCAGAATCTTGCCCAATGTCTGCGGGTGTCCGCGCTTTTGTTTACCCGCTGGGGTACGCTGCTGCATCCGGCATCGATTTTGGCGGAAATTCTTCGGGCCGGTGTTCCCATGTATATGGCGATGGAGGGGATCGGCCTGATTCTCACGGTCGAAATCGTGCAGTTGCTGAGAGCGGCCGGCCCGTTGCGCCCGCGGATCGCGACATTGCCGTTCTGGTGGCGGTGGAGTATTTATTACGCCGCAGCCGCCGCGGCGCTGCTGCTGGTTCCGCGTAATGTGGCGCCGTTTATCTATTACGCTTTTTGATCCGATGCGCAGCCCCGACGTCATTCGATTCGTCTTCCGCGCAGCCTGCTTCGCGCCGCTCGTGGCCGTAGTGCTTTTGGTCAACTGGGTGTGCGCCCAGCCTCCGGTGCGACGGCTGTTTACGGGCACGTTGGATGCGGCGGCGGAGGCTCTGGTGGCGGGAAAGACCATCCGCTCTCAGATCGATATGGCCGACCTCAAGCCGATCTGGATTGAGCATTTGCAATCCAGGCCCGACGTGGTAGTGCTCGGGTCCAGCCGCATGCTGCAAATCCGTCAGGATTGGTTCCAACCACGCATTCTCTGGAATCTGGCCATGCCGGCGGGTGATTTTGCCGACGCCGTCGCGATTTCTCAGCAATGCTTTGAGTACGGGAAACATCCGGAATTGGTGCTGTTGGAGTTGAACCCGTCCCTCACGTTCGATGAGAAGTCGCATGTTGCGCCGGCGCTTGCGCCGCATTTTCGTCGCGCGCTGCTGCACTACGGAATCTTCCCGCCAGTGTTCTTCTCCGGTCCGCTCACACTGGACACCTTGCGTTGGGATCCGCGTCTATTTACGCGCTGGCGTCCCTGGGGGGTCTCCGACACGCTGGAGCCAGCCGCGTACCGGTTACATCCCGATGGAAGTGCCGACTGGATGGGCACGGAATCGGGAGCAACACCGGATGCCGTGGAGCAATTCGCCATATCGGAGATGCATCGTCTCGATCCGGAGCATCGGCGTTGGCGGACCAGTTCGCAGCCTGGGTGGTTCGACCGTAGGATCCTTCTGGCTTTTCTCGATGACCTGCGTGCGCGCGGCATTCGCGTGGTGGTCGTGCTGGTCCCAGTGCATCCCGCGGCATTCGATTTCTACAATCGGCAGGGCGGCTACGACGATACCTGGATCCGGCGCGACATGGCCGGCCGCGGCGTGACGGTGATCGGATCGTATTCCCCAGCCGTTGCCGGGGCTACCCGCGACGATTTCTTCGACGACGTGCACGTGCACCGGGAGGTGCTGTATCGATTCCTCCGCGAAGGGAAAATTGTGGACTAGGGTTTCCCTTCGCCCGGCGGCCCAGCGTAAACCGTAAACAGATTCGTGGGTCCGACGGGAGGGCGCGTCAGGACGCCCCCGGGAAACCTTACGCACGAAGCGGGTCGCCGCGCAGAACCTCCGCCGGCGCGGAGCGGGCGCGGGCGGGCTGTGGCTACGCTCAGTTTGCCTTGCGCTTCGGCGCGTCTGCGGATTTCTCCGTAGATGCCCTCCCGCCACTCCCGCCCTTCGGCTGGCGTAGCGCCGCGATCCCGCGCAAGGCTGCCCCGAAAAAATCGACCTCCTGCGCCCGGCGGCCCAAGGCGGCTTCCAATTGGCCGATCTGGGCCTCCAGTTCCCGGATGCGCTGCGCGCGCATGTCCTGCGGCCCATCCGGATCGCTGCCGTACGGCCGGCCCGCGGCATTCCGCTTCCAAACGTACAATAAGGTACGGTTAATCCCCAGCTCCTCAGCCAGGGCTTTCACATTCGCACCGGCTGCCATTCGCTCGATCACTTTCTGCTTCATGCCGACGGGATGCCGTCGGTAGCCCCTGACCTTCTTTGCCATAGACTCTCTCCATTTGATGAAAAGTGTTGCATCTCGGGCTGTCTCATTTTAGGGCCGCACTCCAGGTGGCAGGCACCAGGCTGCCGTCATCTCTTTAGTCCACATTTTAGTCCGCGCAGATGAAACGAAGGCATACCCTTGCGTCACTATCATACAGACACCCTGCGGTTCGAAAGGCGGAAATTCACCCCCGAGAATGTGCGCGCAAGCGATTGGCCGCGCCCGCGGGTGGGCGAATGATGGAACTCTGGATCACCCTGCCATTCATTGGCGCTTTAGCGCTGATCGGCTTCCTCTTCTGGGACGCAAAGCGCCGCTATGACCAGCGAGTCCGCAACTTGCTCCGGATGCAACAGATTCTTCGCGAAAACGACGCCAGTAACGCAGCCGAACGACGGCGGTCCACAAGTGGGCGAAGTCCCGAGCCATCCGCTGAGCCATCCGACTCACCTACGGGCGGGAAACCTCCTTCGGCTTCTCCTTGACACGACCGGCGAATCCCGCTAAGGACCGCCTTTTCCTGCTGGTTGGATCAGATCAGGGTTACCTTTTGAATACGGTGCTGACGTGCCCTGGATTGAACGAAGTCCTGTCCGACAGCCAGGCGCGGCGTTACCTGATCCGGGCCAATGACACACTGCGGGTACAAGCGAGTTGCCCATTTTGGAGCCACAGCCCGGCCAGCCATGCTTCCTTTTGATAACAATCAGGAGGTTTCAGGAATTTCTGCTGTAGAGCGCTGGTGCCATTGGCACTATGACGGAAGTTTTCTCCACGACCGATGTGGTGCTTTACGCAGTATTGGCACGCATGTGCCTCCTGGGTGATAGGGTTGCTGATCCGCCGCCCAAAGAAGTTATTGACTCGGTCCGAATGAACTGCAGAATCGTCTCAATCTCTAAAGAAATTCTCAGGCTCCGAAAGCATGAGCGCGGCCAGTTCTGTTTCGTTTTTGACCATGCCCAGGTAGTACCGCTCAAGGTCGTGGTCGGGAAGGTGCCTTGGTTGGCGCCGGTGCCTGCGTCCGGAGCGTCGAACGTAGCGAAGCTGCCGTCGGGATTACGCAGGAAGCCGTGACCCGCGGCGCTGGCGTCATAGTAGTATCCTGCAATCCCCCGAAGTTGTTGATGTCCCCGGTGATCGTGCCCTGGCCGGAGCCTGTGCCCGCGTCCGGTGCGTCGAAGGTGTTTATCGTACCGTTGAAGCGCGCAGGAAGCCGTGAGACACGCCGTTCACGTCAGAGTAAAATCCTGTGACCGCCCCCTCCCGGTTGAGGCCATAGACGTAAGTGCCCGTGGACCCCGTAGGGTCAAACTTGGTGATGGCGCCGTCGGGATTGCGCAGGAAGCCGTGAATCACACTGTTCGCGTCAAAGTAGTATCCCACGATTAAGCCCCACTCATTGGCGCCGATGGATTGAGTGCCTTGCCCTGCGCCTGTGCCTGCGTCCGGAACGTCGAACTCGATAATTCTGGGCTTATTCAGTTGCGGCGTGGCCGGCATAGCCAGGCCCGCCGCCAGCAGCCAAGAAACCTCGTTTGTACTATGTTCTTCATGTCCTTTTCTCCTTGAATCTTCGTCTGACTTGACCGCGCGGAGCTATCCCCTGGCCGGACCCGTGTGGAGATCCGAGAGTTGTTTTTCAACCCAACGTAAGTCGCGCTGAGCCCGGCTTTGCCGACGTTCTCAAGGTGCGCGGCGTTGGACCGAACACAACGCCGTCCCCGTGGGGCCGGCACGGAACACGCAGCGGATCCGGCAGCCCAATTGGCGTATCTCCCTGCCGGGCTTACGGGATAGCCAGGAAGCCGTGGTTCAGGCCGTTCACGTCCGTCCAAACTCCCATGACCGCTCCCGCCGGGTTGTTGCCATAAGGGTACGTACCGGAAGCGCCCGGTACATCGAAGTACGTAAGGTGGCCGGGAACGCCCAGAAAACCGTGACCGTTGTAGTTCAAGTCCAGGTAATATCCGTTTATCGCCGCTGCCGGATTAATGCTCGATACCCACGTGCCTTCGCCTATGCCTTCCAGGCCGCCCGGGCAATCAAAGGTCGAGATGTGGCCCTGAGGATCGCGGATGAATCCGTGCATAAAACCGGCCGCGTCCCAGTAGACTCCGCTGATCTCCCCCTCCGGGTTCACGCTCATAGGGAGTGTGCCCTGGGATGCGCCGGTGCCCGCGTTGGGAGCATCGAAAGTTGTGAGCTTGCCGCTCGCGGAGCGCGCCCACCCGTGATAAGTGTTGTTTCCATCGATGTACCATCCAGTCATCATCCCCGCCGGGTTCAGGGCATAAAAGGTTGGGGTGTCGGTGCCCTGGAAATAACCCGTCCCTGCACCGGGAGCCTCAAACGTGGTGTAGTTGCCACCGGGCGTAACCAGGAACGCGTAAATCACATTGGCCCCGTTGACGGCGCCTCCCATGATCATGCCCGCGTCGTTGATGTTGGTATACCATGTGCCCTGCCCGGAACTTGTGCCCGCGCCTGGAGCGTCGAAGATGGCGATCTTGCCCCAGGGATCGCGCACAAAGCCGTGAACGACACCGCCATTGTCCGTGGAGATACCTACGATCACGCCCCAGGTATTCATGCCATAAGGAACCGTGCCCTGCCCGGAGCCCGTGCCCGCGCCTGGAGCGTCGAAGGTGGTGATCTTGCCCCAGGTATCGCGCAGGAAGCCGTGATTCAAATTGTTTGCGTCTACGTACCATCCGATGATGGCGCCTACTGGATTGATGCCATAGGGGATGGTGCCCTGGCCCGCGCCTGTACCCGCAACGGGGACATCGAAGGTGATGATTTTAGGCTTATTTTGAGCCATGGCCGGGAGAGCCAGGCTCGCTGCCAGTAGCGTCAAGCTGAGAAACCTCGTTTGCTTTATGCTTTTCATATCCTTTTTTCTCCTGTTGAGTTTGCGTCTGCCCGACCGCGGCAGACTGTTTTACCTAAGGAGGTAGCTAGCGTGAACCCGGCCGGGCTACCTAATACCGCAGGAAGCCGTGATATACGTTGCTCGCGTCGATGTAATACCCCGTGACCATCCCCCACAGGTTGTTGTCGAAGGCGTAGGTGCCTTCCGGGGGCGTGTCTGGCAAGGAGCCGTTGTTGCCGCTGCCCGCGCCCGGAGCATCAAATGTAGTGAAATGGCCGTCGGGAGCGCGCAGGAATATGTGAAACACATCGTTCGCGTCAGTGAACTGTCCCACGACTTCCCCGAGGTCGTTGATATTTTGGGCGATGGTGCCCCAGCCCAAGAGTGTGCCCCCGCCGGTGGCAGTGCTTGCGCCCGGCACATCGAAGGTGGACATTTTGCCCTCGGGAGTGCGCAGGAATCCGTGCCAAACGCCGTCCGCGTCAATGGTCCATCCTATGATGTCCCCCTCCGAGTTGACGCTTTGGCTGCCGCTGCCTTGAGTCAGGTACGGGTTTGCTGCTGCGAGCGGAGCGTCAAAGGTGGTGATTGTGCCGTCGGGAGTGCGCAGCCAAGCGTGACCTAAGTTGTTCGCGTCGTGGTAGTAGCCCACGATTTCCCCGGCATTGTTGATGCTGTTGGCATAGTTGATGAAGGTGCCTTGGCCGGGGCCTGTGCCCGCGGGCGGCATGGTGCCCGTGCCTTGCGTCACATCGATGGGGGTTATGGTGCCGTCGGGAGTGCGCAGGAAGCCGTGATACACGCTGCCGCTGTCAACGTAGAATCCCACGACCTCTCCGAGATCGTTGATAGCCTCGGGGCAGGTGCACCCCACGTAGGGGTTCGCTCCTGGAGCGTCAAACGTGCTTATAGTGCCGTCGGGAGCGCGCACGAAGCCGTGAGTATTGTAACTGTTGTCCGTGAAGTTTCCCGTGATCACGCCCCACTTATTGATGCCAAAGGCCACAGTGCCCGCGTAGATGATGTTGCCGGCGCCCGGAGCATCGAAGGCAGTTATCTTGCCGTCGGGTGCGCGCAGGAAGCCGTGATTCACGGTGCTCCCGTCAATGTAATATCCCGATACCGCCCCCTCCAGGTTGATGTACCAGGGCACGGTGCCCTGCCAGGCGCCTGTGCCCGCGCCTGGGACATCGAACTCGATGAGCTTGGGCTTACTCAGTTGAGCCATGGCCGGCATAGCCATGCCCGCCGCCAGGAGCGTCAAACCGAGGAGCCGTGTTTGCTTTATGCTTTTCATGTCCTTTTGTCTCCTTCATGTTGCGTTTGATTTGGCCGCGCCAAGCTGAGTAACCGCCTCAGGCGCGGTCCCGCCATCTCTGGTTCCCTTCCTGTAGGTCTCCTTTTTCACCTGAAGAGTGAGCGTGAACCCGGCACGGCAAACCCGAGGCGGCCGCCGAAGCGCAGCCGCCGCTGCAGCAGGTTGCGAACATTCTCTGGGAGGACGACCTTCTGGCTTTCCCGGACGGGCCAAGTCTCCTTTGTGGGAGTTGCCAGGAAGGCATGCACATCGCCGGTGCTGTTCACCATGGCAATGCCGGCGATCTGTCCCCGATCATTGATCGTTCCCGTCGCCTCGATCAGATACAAGGGAGAATCAGCGGGAATCAGGGTGTTGAGGTCCGTCATCACGCCGTTCTGCCAGAGGTACGCACGGTCGTTGCCTTCTGCGTCCCACGACCCGCCCACTACTTGGCCTGGGTTGTTAATCCCGTCGGCATCGCTCCCAACGTCGCCGGGCAGCGTGCCGAGGTCGATCATCCCAGTTCTTTTCTGCCAGAGGAAGCCGTGCCCGGTGGCGTCGCCGGGCAGGTCGGAGTAACCGACCACTTGACCTAAGTTATTGATATCTAGGCCCTCGTTATTCATCGTGCCCCCGAGGTCGCCGAGGTTAATGACCCTGCCGTATTGCCATAGCAAGGCGTGAAAAACCGTTGTACAATTACCCGAGTACCCCGTGGCCTGGCCCCACTCGTTAATCCCCCAGGCCATTCCGACCGGGTCGCCAGCAAACGTACCGAGTTCGTGGACCTGGCCCTTTGTCCAGATGACAGGCTTAAACTGGAAAACTTGGCTCGTGCCGGCGCAGGTTGGCTCTTGGGTCGTATTCTCTGCTACCCCTGCCACCTCGTTCTGGTCGTTGATTCCCGCAGCCCAGCCGTTATTGCCGCCAAGCGTGGGCAGCGGAGTCATTTTCTTAATGTCGTTCCACCAAACGATCGGGAGACATACGAGATTGTCGCCATAGCCGCAAAAATCTTCCGCGAACGGGTCTGAAGCGCCGGTTTCTGAGGCGCCCCCGACATCGCCACTGTCGTTGGGCCGATAACCCGCGTCGGCGTTCGGACCGCCTAGTGTGCCAAGGTCATTCATCATGCCCCCGCGCCAAAGGACTGGGTGTAGGGCCGTATCGCCGGTCAAGGTCGATTTGCCTTCTACCCAACCGCTGCTGCTGAGGCCCCCGGCAAGACTATACGTCCCACCGAGCGTGCCGAGGTCGGTGACGGTGTAGCGAGGGAGGGCTTGCTGGTTAATAGATCGGTTGATCTGAGCCGATGCGCTGAAGGCAGCCAGCGCAATGCCCAGCGCGGCGATCCACGCGGCGCGTGGATGCCGTTGTCTGATGTGAGTCGTCATAAACTTCCATCTCTCCTTGTTGCTTTTCTGACTGCTGCGTGCGGGGCGCCAGGAACCGCCGCGTGCGGGCAGCCGTGGTCTGATTTCCCACGCCCCGATGCTAGGTGGAATGGGCGGAAAACTCAATGGGATGCGCCTGAAATGCGCCTGACATCTGGGTGACACGGCAGGTCGTTTAAAATAGAGGATTTACAGGTCTTAATAGACGCATACACCGTGGTATACTGTCATCGCAGATGGTTCCCACCGGCGTTGCACAGTTTGGCGCGTTCAGGTTCGATCCCGCTCTGCGCGAGCTGCGGAAGGGCTGGATCAAGCTGAAGGTGCCCGACCAATCCCTGGCGATCCTCGCCATGCTCCTGGAGCATCCAGGCGAGGTGGTGAGCCGGGAGGCAATTCAGGCCAGGCTATGGCCGCACGGCACGGTCGTGGGGTTCGACGACAGCATCAACGCCGCGGTCAGGCGGCTGCGCGAGGCGCTTTCGGATACCGCCGCCACGCCGCGCTACATCGAGACGCTGCCGCGCAAGGGGTACCGGTTCATCGGCGAGCTGGAGGCGGCTGCCCCGGATGCACCCGCGCTGGTTCCGGGTGCGGTGGTCTCGCACTACCGGATCGTGGCGGAGGCGGGGCGGGGAGCCATGAGTGTGGTGTACCAAGCCGAGGACCTCGCGCTGGGCCGCACGGTAGCGCTGAAATTCCTGCCCGAGGAGTTGGCGGCGCATCCGCCGGCGCTGGAGCGTTTGCGGCGCGAGGCGCGCCTGATCGGCGCCTTGAATCATCCGGGCATCTGCACGGTGCACGAATTGGGCGAAGCGAACGGGCGCGTGTTCCTGGCGATGGAGTTTCTGGAAGGCGAATCGCTGCGCGCGCGCATGGCGCGGGGGCCGGTGAGCGAAGCCGAGTTCTGCGACATTGCGACGCAGGTGGCGCGGGCACTGGAGGCGGCGCACGGGCAAGGGATCGTGCATCGCGACATCAAACCGGACAACTTATTCGTGACCCGTTCCGGGCAGGCGAAGGTGATGGACTTCGGCTTGGCGAAGCCCATCCCCACCGGCGCCGACGGCACGACACTGACCCATCCTGGCGTAATCCTCGGGACACCCGCCTACATGGCGCCGGAGCAGGTACGCGGCGAGGCCGTCGACCATCGGGCGGACCTGTTCAGCTTCGGCGTGGTGCTCTACGAGATGCTGTGCGGCAAGCAGGCCTTTTCCGGCACTTCCTCGGTGGAGGTGATGAACGCCATCCTCAAAGACGATCCACCTCAGTTGCCAGCTTCAATACCACCCGCGCGCGCTAGCATGGTGCAGCGTTGTCTGGAAAAGGAGCCGGAGCGCCGGTTCCAGTCCGCCGCCGACCTCGTGTTGGCCCTTCAATCATCGTTGCCATCGTTGCCGCCGGCGGTAGCGCCGAAACGACGGGCCAGGCTGAAATGGGCGGCACTGGCGGGCGTAATCGCCGCGGCTGCGGTTCTGTTCTGGCTCACCCGGACGCTGCCACCACCGCGAATCACGGGTATGGTGCAGATCACCAACGATGGCCGGCCAAAGGGCTGGCCACTGCTCACCGACGGCGCGCGCTTGTTTTTCAATGCCGTTTGGTGCTGCGGCGAAGTCAAAGAGGTTTATCAGGTACCGGTGAAAGGAGGCGAGCCGACCGCTCTGCCCCTACCGGTGCGGGATGCTTTTGTGGTGGATATTTCTCCGGACCGAACGGAGTTGTTGTTGTGCCGGCATGCGGATGCTTCGGGAGATTGTGAGCTTTGGGTAGCGCCGTTGCTGGGTGGCGCCGCGCGGCGGTTGGGCGATCTTTTGGCGTGGGGGCGTACAGCCGCGTGGTCCCCGGATGGTCAACAAGTGGTCTATGCGAGGGGCCGGGAGTTGCACATCGCGCGCAGCGACGGGACGGAAGTCCGCAAGCTCGCAACGCTCGCGCTTGATCCTTTTTGGGTGCGCTGGTCGCCCGACGGGAGCAGAGTGCGCTTCTCCGTTGGGGCCGGCGTCGCGCGGGCGGCGAACGCTGAACCAGACCCCGCCGCCGCATCCATTTGGGAAGCACGGATTGATGGAAGCCCCGCGTCTCCCCTGCTTCCCGGCTGGAATCCGGCATCGTATGTGTGCTGCGGTAACTGGACACCGGATGGCAAGTACTTCGTTTTCGAAGCAGTCGTGAAGGGAAAGGCCAACGTATGGGCCCTCCGCGAGAAAAGGGGGATGGTCCCGGCGCGCTGAGCGTGGGCCGTTCCAGTTGACCAACGGCCCGCTGGAGAGTTACTGGCCGGTCCCCAGCGCTGACGGCAAGCGGCTGTTTGTCAATGGATTCCAGTCGCGCTATGAATTTCTTCGTTACGATCTGAAAACCGGCCAGCTCGCTTCCGCATTCGGTGGGATATCGGGTACCGACCTCGAATTCTCCAAGGATGGGAAATGGGTAACTTACGTGACGTGGCCCGATGGATCGCTTTGGCGCAGCGCGGTTGATGGTAGCCAGCGCCTGCGTCTTACTTCATCTCCCATTCAGGCCTTTCTTCCTCACTGGTCTCCGGATGGGATGCAGATTGCATTCATCGGCGCGCGCGCGCGGAACCCTTCCCGGATCTACGTGGTTTCCTTCGATGGCGGCGCCTTCAAGCAGGTAACGAACGGGGAGAGCGGGAAGGAGTGCGACGGGGACGCGGACGGGTCCTGGTCGCCAGAGGGAGCGTCGCTTGTTTTCGGTTGCAGTGGTTTTAGTACAGCGCCAATGCCAGCCAGCGCATCGATTCGCGTGGTGGACCTGAAAACGGGCCGCGTCTCAGCCCTGCCAGGTGCGGAAGGGATGTGGTCTCCCAACTGGTCGCCTGATGGACGATTCATCGTGGGTCTCTCCGCGTCCGGTTGTGTCGCCGCGTTTGGCTGTAAGCTCGTGCTCTATGACATTCAGACGCGGAAGCAGTCCGAGCTTTCCAGCAGGCGGTGCGGTTTTCCAGGCTGGTCCCGGGACGGTGAATTCCTGTTGTACTCAGCCCGTGATGATCCATCCTGGTGGAAGGTGCGCATGCGCGACCGGAAAACAGAGCGCATCGCGACTTTAAAGGACCTGCGCATAGAGAACTGGTTCACACCGGCACCCGACGATTCCCTCATCACTGTGCGGAGCGCCGGCACCAACGAGATCTATGCCCTCGATTGGGAAGCGCCATGATCCCGCTTCGCCGCCAGCAGGGTCAAGCCGAGCAAGCTCGTTTGCTTTATACCTTTCATATCCTTTTGTCTCCTTTTGAGTTTGCGTCTGAGCTGACCGCGCCGGACTGTTTTACGTACAGAGGTAGCTAGCGTGAACCCGGCGTGGCAAGGCCGAGTCAGCCGCTGAAGGCAGTCGCCGCTGAAGCAGGTTGTGTTCCGAATAGGTGACAAGGGTGCTATATTCTGTTTGCCCTTGGGCTGAAGTCGGTATGAACGGAGGCAAAATCGGCGAAAAGCAACTCCCGGCCGAGTTTGCCAAATTCGGATACGGCATCCTGATAGCCGCCGGCAAATATCAGACCGGCTTCGACCAGCCGCTTCTCCAAACCTTGTATGTGGAAAAGCTTCGGAACCGATTTCACCCCAACGACGAGCTCTTCTGGGACCAGGTCCGCGAAGACGCCACCGCCGGCGAAACTGTCCGCAGCGCCGGCGAAGCCAACACCTCGCGACAATTTCGGCTGCGTCTTCCACCGCAAACTCGGAGAACGGTCATCAATCGCATGGACCGCAACAGCGCCCAGGCCGTCCGCTTTCTCGACAACCCGGAAATCCGCGACGTGATCACCCGCCTCCTTCGCGATCAGGTCTACGATCGCATCCAGGACCAGTCCAAAGCGCGCGCCGCCAATGCCTGAGGGAAAAAACGCGTTGACACACCGTGTAAACTTGTTTTCACCGCGAAATCAACAACCTGTCGTCCCTAACCCCCAGGCTCGATCCGTCCTGCTGTTACCATCGGGCTAGGTAGAAGGGAGGCGCGCGCGTGGATCGCGGTCGTGTCTGGAACGGGCCAGGCGGTTGAGGCAAGAACGGCAATCCACTCGACACAAATCGACACTTTCGACACTTTCGACACCACATGTCGAAAAGCACGGGTGACGTCCAATCGCCCTGCTGAAAGGAAAGTAAGAAGATGAACCAGCCGCTCGCAGCCAAGGACTCTGAGCGCAGTCCGGCCCCCGGTGGCCATAAACCGGCCTAAAGCCACCGCCGATCCACGCAGATTCACGCACACAGATCGCCGGCAATGCATCAGCGGTATAATCAAAGATATAGGAGGGCATCTGGGATGCATCGGACTATTGGTATAGTTGCCGCGTTGTTGGCGATGGCGGGCTTGAGTTTCGCCGCTGGAATTCCCGCGCATAATATTTATGGCAATTATGTGGAGGCACGCACGGCGGACGTTTACACCGGGCCGTGCTTCGCGAACTCCGAAGTCGGGCTGACCGGCGAGCTGGCGGTCTTCGGCTGGAAGGTGACCAAGGGGGCCTGGCAGGGCGTGGACCTCGACGGCCTGTCCGTGGTGGGCGTAGTGCGCGCGCATCACACGCTCGGCGATGTCTACGAATCCGCCTATCCCGTGAAAGCGGTAATGATCGTGGATAGCCGCGCCAACGCGGAGCAGCGGCTGGCCTTGCAGAGTTTTGCCAAACATATGGCCGGCGATCTATTGCAGGATGTGGTCCGCGTAGACTACCAGCCGATTGAGCTGAGCTTCGCGAACAACGACATCCACAGCATGAAGGCCACCTTGACGGCCGGCAACCTGGCCAAAATCAGCACGCGCGCCCTGATGGAAGGCGATCAGATCTGCCACAACGAAGAAGTCTGGTATCGTCCGCTGACCAAGCTAGATCACGCGATGCCCGCGTACTCAGTGGCGAACCGGTTTGACGGGCAGGGGCTTGGTACCACCTGGAGCAGCCCCGACAAGCGCAGCTCCTTTATTGGCACGTTCGTTACCGAATCGGAATAAGCTGCCGAAAGAGGCTTCTGTCGTAGTATGGTGTGGCGGAGAATTGGTACGGCGAACTGAAGTTGGCCGCGGCACGCGTATTGCCCGCTGTGGCAAAATGCCCGTATAATGGTGGCAGGTTGCCAGGGAGCCTTTGCGTATGCCCGAGTTGAACAAAGCCGCCGCGCCCATGCCGCCGGGGGCTTTCTACGCATTGATGGGCGGAAAGCTCGGTGTATCCAGAATTCGGTCCGGCGAAGACTTGGCTTTGCTTGTCGAGAAACAGCTTCCCGCCACAGCCATCCTGTCGCTGGTTCGCGGCGGACTCTCGAATGCCGAGGTGTACCAGTTGATCGTGCCGCGTAGGACTCTGGCGCACCGGATTGCCAAGCGCCAGCCGCTCTCCAGGGAGGAGTCGGATAAGGCGGTGCGCGTGGCGCGGATCGCCACGATGGCCGAGCGGGCGTTCCACGACGACGGGAAGGCCTGGCGGTGGCTGCGGAAACCGAAACGGCGCTTTGAAGGCAACACTCCGATTCAGATGCTGGCCACCGAAGCCGGCGCTCGCCTCGTGGAAGAAATGATTGTGCAGTTCGAGTACGGCATCACAGCGTGACGCTCTGGCGGATTAGCGACCATGCCGAACTGGATGGCGCCGGAGGGTTATTGGCTCCCGGCCGATGGCACACACGCGGATCGCGCGTCGTGTACTGCGCCCCGAATCCGGCAACCTCGCTGGTCGAGGTGCTCGTTCACATTGAGATCGATTCCGACGATCTCCCCGACCGGCTTCGATACCTGGAGATCGAGGCGCCGGATGACATTTCGAGAGAAACCGTGAATGTGGATGTACTCGGACGGAACTGGCAAGCGAATCTGGAAGCTACCCGTACTGCCGGCGGCGAATGGCTGCGCTCCGGCCGGACCGCATTGTTCCGAGTCCCATCGGTGATAGTGCCGGCAACATGGAACGTCCTGATCAATCCGGAGCACCGGCAGAGCACGCGAATCCGCACGATCCGTATCCACCGCCATGCCATTGATCCACGCCTCGTGCGGTAGTCGAGCGTCGGAATCCAGTTTCGCAGGGCTCGCCGAAGGTATAGCTTTATTGCTTTTCTGGCGCGCCCGGAGGGACTCGAACCCCCGACCTACTGGTTCGAAGCCAGCCGCTCTATCCACCTGAGCTACGGGCGCGCGTGCTTTGACGATTCTACCGCGAACAGACGGCTAATAAATAGCGCCCGTCGGGGCTGGGAATTTCCTCCAATATCCGGACGCCGCCTTGCTGCTGCAACAGGCCGCGGAGAGCTTCCCGTGTAAATGAATATTGGAACTTCAAGGTAATGTGCTCGCCGCGCTCCACGAGCACCTCCTGGTCCGCGACGGCCACGCGCAGGTCGCGGTCCGGACGGAAATACGCGCTGGTCACGTACAAGCCGGCGAGGCGTTCATCGTGCTTGTGGTCGAAGTGCACTTCCCCATCCTCGGCGGAAACGCCCAGCCCCGCCAGCGGAGCGAAAGCGAATTGCCGCATGGAGGCATGTTCGTGCGGCGCGGGTCCGTTGGGGCGATGAATCTCGGCGTCCAGAACCAGCCGGTCCGCGGGGTGCAGACTCTGCGTCACGTGCCGCAGGTGATCGAGCGGATCGAATCCGCCCAGCGTATTGCCGGACATCAGCAGCAGCTTGGGCGATTCCGCGGCGTCGGACGCGAACACCAGGTGCATGGGGCTGGAGATATCCGCCTTGATGCCGGCGGTTTCGATATCCAGATCCTCGGCTCCCGCGCAGGCGACTTCGAGGAGCGCCTGGCTGGCATCCACGGGATAGTATTTCTGTTCGCGGCCGGATTGGCGTATGGGGTCGAGCAGCAGGCGGTCGGTCGAGCCGTCGCCCGCGCCGAAGCTGATCACGGGAACGGCATCGTCGAACGGTTGCAGCAGCCAGGCGGCTTTGTCGGCGAGTTGCTTCCAGCACCGTTGGTAGCCACCGAATGCCGGATCGGCCGCCAGCGCCAGCCAGGCGCGCACCGACACCGGGCACCAGTAGAAGAACTTCTCGGGGAGGTCGCGCGCCAACACGGCTTCGCCGAGCTCCTGAACGATCTCCGCTTCCGTTAGAACGACTTCAATCTTCATGGGTCTACTTAACTATAAACCCATGATCTGAATGCCGGCGTCCACGAACAGGACATTGCCGGTTACGCCGCGGCTCAGATCGCTGGCCAGAAACACGGCAGTGTCGGCGACTTCGGCTGGATCGGTGTTGCGGCGGAGCGGCGCGCGCTGTGCCACGTAATCGAGGATCGTGGTGAAATCCTTGATGGCGCGCGCCGATGCGGTCTTGACCGGTCCCGCGGAGATGGCATTCACGCGGATGCGCTGCGGTCCAAGGTCGCTGGCCAGGTAGCGGACGGAAGCTTCCAGCGACGCCTTGGCTACGCCCATCACGTTGTAGTTGGGCACGACGCGCGTGGAGCCGAGGTAGGTGAGGGTCATCAGGGCGCCGCCGCCGGACATGCGCGGAGCGGTAGCGCGGGCCACGGCCACCAGGGAGTAGGCGCTGACCTCCTGCGCCAGCAGGAAGCCGCCGCGTCCGGTCTCGACGAAAGGCTTCGCCAGGTCTTCGCGATTGGCGAAGGCCAGGCTGTGGACCACGGCATCGAGCGGACGGCCCAGGGCTTCGAGCGATTGTGCGAGGTTTTGCAGGTCTTCTTCCTTCATCACATCGCACGGCCAGAGCCCGGCCAGCGGCATGCCCTGCGACATTTCTTCAATGGCCACCTTTTGGCGGTCTCCCAGGTATGTGAGCGCCAGGGTGGCGCCTTCCCGCCAGAACGCCTGCGCGATGGCATAGGCAAGACTCCATTTGTTGGCGATTCCGAGGATGAGGGCCAGTTTGCCCTCCAGCAGATTTGGCATTGGTATTGTTCTATCGTAACCGCATGGGCTTTCCGCCTGCATCCTTGCTGCGCTGAGCCGCGTCCATGAAGGCAAAGATTTCGAGCGTCTCCCGGTTGGGCACGGGCGGCTGCCCGGTCTCGAAGAACTTCATCACTTCCACCAGCAGCGGCCGGTAGCTGTCGGAGGCGTGGGCTGGGCTCTGGACTACCTGCTTGGGACGGAACACCACGGCGCCATAATCGCCGTAGGGCCGCAGCGCGCGCACCGTACCGATGCGGCCGTCCTTCCAGCGCCCCACGATTTCGTCGGCATCCGGGGTGAAGGTGCGGCTGACTTCCTCGCAGCCTGGACCCATGAGCGTGTAGAGCAGCTCGATAGGATGAATGGCGTACCACGCGAGTTCGAGCGGATGGTGCGGTTCCAGCGGTCCGGGTCCCCAGGTAATCACGCCGGTGGCGTCGGCGAACTTCATGGTCTCGGCGATTTCGCCGAAGCGCAGGCTGGAGGCGCTGAACCACGGCACGCCGGCATCGGCGGCCAGGCGGGCGATTTCGCGGGCGTCCTCCAGCGTGGCCGCCAGCGGCTTGTCGATGAACAGCGGCTTATGCGCGGCGATCGCCAGGCGCGCCTGCTCCAGATGCACGCGGCCATCCACGCTTTCCAGCAGCACCGCGTCTACTTTGCGGCAGAGTTCCGGAATGGTCGGGTAGAACTGGACCTTCCACTTGGTGCGCAGCTCTTCGGCGAACTTATCCACGCGGGTGGCGCTCGATTCCACATCGGGGCTGCCGCCTTTGTACGCAGCCACCACGCGGCCGCCCGGCACGTGATCGGGCGAAGACTCATCATTGAGAATCGCGGTGAAGGCGGTTACGTGCGACGTGTCGGTGCCGATGATGCCCAAGCGCAACTCGGCTAGCACAGGCGAGACTGCGCACAGAAGTATGATGGCAGTGAGCTTCACTTCCGGCATTGTACACTCATGTGGAGGGCTCATGCCGGAGCGGGCCCCGGCGCTTCATGGATCTCGCTACACCTCTCACCTACATCAAAGGCGTCGGGCCGGCGCGCGCGGCCATGCTGGAAGCCAAAGGCCTGACCACGGTCGAGGACCTGCTGGCCTACGTGCCGTTCCGCTACGAAGACCGCAGCAACGTGAAAGCGGTCAACGAGCTGGCGCCGGGCGAGATGGCCACGGTCATCGCCGAAGTGCGCTCGGCCAGCCTCTCCGGTTTCAAACGCCGCAGCCTGGGGCTGTTCGAAGCCTCGTTCACGGATCGCTCGCGCGGCATTCTGGTCGGCAAGTGGTTTCACGGCGGCTATCTCGCGGACGTGCTGGCGCCGGGGCAAAAGGTCGCACTCTTCGGCAAAGTGGAGTTCGACAGCTATGCCGGCCAACTCACGATGCTGCATCCGGAGTTCGAGATCCTCTCCGAAGCCGACGACGCAGCGGAAGCGGCGCTGCACCTGGGGCGCGTGGTGCCGGTTTATGAAGCGGTTTCGAAGCTCAGCACGCGCGTGATGCGAGCATTGGTGCATCGCGTATTGGAGGCGCTGCCGCCGGTGGAGGATCAGCTCCCCGAGGACGTGCGGCGGCGTTTGAAACTGCCCGACCGCTGGACCGCCATACGCGAGACGCACTTTCCGCCGCAGGACACGGATATGCGCCTGCTGAACGCCTTCCGCTCGCAGGCGCAGTTCCGTCTGATCTTCGAAGAGTTCTTCTGGCTGGAGTGCGGCGTGGCCTTGAAGCGCAGCAAGGCGCGGACGGTGCCGGGAATCTCCTTCGATCTGAACGAGCGTGTGCGCGAGCGGGTGAAGAGCATGCTGCCCTTCAAGCCTACGGCGGCGCAGAAGCGCGTGCTCGGTGAAATTGCGCAGGACATGAAAGCTCCGCGCCCCATGAACCGGCTGCTGCAAGGCGACGTGGGCAGCGGGAAGACCATCGTGGCCGCCGAAGCCGCCGTGATCGCCATCGAAAACGGATACCAGGTGGCCGTGCTGGCGCCTACGGAAATCCTAGCTGCGCAACATTTCTTCTATTTCAAGCAACTGCTGGCGCGCCTGGATTACGTGACGGTGCTGCTGACGGGATCGTTTACCAGCCGGGAGAAGGTGCAACTCAAGAAACTGATCGCGGCCGGGCTCACGCACGTGGTGATCGGCACGCACGCGCTGCTCGAAAAGGACGTCGAGTTCCAAAAGCTGGGCCTCGCGATTGTGGACGAGCAGCATCGTTTCGGCGTGATGCAGCGCTTCGAGCTGTTGCAGAAGGGAGTGCACCCGGACGTCCTGGTGATGACGGCGACGCCCATTCCGCGCACGCTGGCGCTCACGCTTTATGGCGACCTGGATGTTTCGGTGATCGACGAATTGCCGCCGGGGCGCAAGCCGATCGTCACCAAACACGTGACCGCCGATCATGTGGAGCGCATCTACAGCTTCCTGAAGAAGCAGATCGACGAAGGGCGGCAGGCGTACGTGGTTTATCCGGTGATCGAGGAATCCGAAACCAATGCCATGAAAGCCGCGGAAAAGATGCACGAACATTTGTCGCAAGAAGTGTTTCCGGGCATCCCTGTGGGCCTGATGCACGGGCGGCTGCCGTCGGACGAGAAGGAAGCCACCATGCAGCGGTTCAAGGAGGGCGGTGTGAAGATCCTGGTTTCGACCACGGTGATCGAGGTCGGCGTGGACGTGCCCAACGCGACCGTGATGGTGATCGAACAGGCGGAGCGCTTTGGGCTGGCGCAGCTCCACCAGCTTCGCGGGCGCGTGGGGCGCGGCGCGGCGCAAAGCTATTGCATCCTGATCACGGAGCGCATGGGCGATCAAGCGAAAGAACGTATCCGCACGCTGGTGGATTCGAACGATGGCTTCCTGATCGCGGAAATGGACCTCAAGCTACGCGGCCCCGGCGAGTTCTTCGGCACGAAGCAATCCGGACTGCCCTCGCTGCGCGTGGCGAACATCCTGCGCGACCAGGAGATTTTGGAAGTGGCGCGGCGGGAAGCCGTGGATTTCGTGAGCCATCCGCCGGCGGAGGAAGAGTTGCGGCGGGCCATCGCGTATATTCGCGACCACTGGCAGCGGCGCTACGGGCTGGTGACGGTCGGCTGATGCGGGTGATCGGCGGCGAGTTCCGGTCGAGGCGGCTGAAGACCATTCCGGGGCTGGCCACGCGGCCCACGCCCGACCGGCTGCGCGAAACGCTGTTCGATATCTTGGCGCCGCGAATTGAGGGCACGGTCTTCGTGGATGCGTACGCCGGCACGGGGGCGGTGGGGATCGAGGCGCTCAGCCGGGGCGCGGCACGATGCATTTTTCTGGAGATCGGCCGGAAGGCGGTGGAAGCGATCCGGGAGAATTTGCACGCGCTGGGGATCGAGACGCGCGCCCGAGTGGTAACGGGGAAGGTAGTCGCGACGCTTGGACGGCACGCGGCGGATATCGTGTTTTTGGATCCGCCGTACGAGATGCAGGGCGAATACGCAGCGGCGTTAGCTACGCTGGGACTCGCGCCGCCGGCGCTGGTGGTTGTGCAGCATTCGGTGCGGTTCGATCCGGGGGACGTGCACGGGTTGTTGCGGCGCGTGCGGTTGTTGAAGCAAGGGGACAATGCGCTGAGTTTTTACGAGCGCGGTTAGGCGAGCGGCGCTCGCCACTCGAGTTTCTACATCTCAAGCGGTCGTGGCGCAAGCTTCGGCTTGCCGCGGCAAGCTTCAGCTCGCCGTTTGGCCGGACCGAAGACCCGCCCAAGGCGAGCGGCGCTCGCCAACATCGACAAACAGCGTCGATTTTAGGGCGCGTAGACGCGGCGGCCCGTCCTTCGGAGGCCCCACGGGACAGCGGCAAACGACCGGGATCGACAGGCGCGCTTTGCTCGCTAGCCTCGCACGCGCTTCGCTCACTTCCTATTGGATCGTGCTGGCGCCCTCTACACCCAAATCCGACGCCAGCACATTCTTATTGATGTGGTTGTCCAGATTGATGGTGTAGGTCTCTTTAGCATCGATCAGCACCGGCGAATGCGTGGCGCAAATTACGCGAAAATGTTTGCCATCCACCAGCTCCAGCAGCATCTTCAGAATACGCCGTTGATTGGAGACCGAAAGCGCCATCTCCGGCTCATCCAGCAACAGGCAGGTGCCATCCGGAAGGCTGGGAAAGTTCTCGCGAAACATGCTCAGCATGACTTGGCCGTGACTGGCCATCTGCAGAAACTCGCGCATCCGTGGCTCGTCTTTGAAGAAATCCAGGTTCGTGCGCGGATTGTGCGCCTCGGCGTCGAACAGGTAGACCTCGCCGAGCTTCACTTCGCCAGGATCCAGGCGGTAAATGTAGCCGTCGACCTGTTGACCGCGCAGAGCGTAGTAGATGGAATGCAGAAGCGTGGATTTTCCTGAACCGTTTTCACCTTGCAGCATGATCAGAGGATGCGACAGATCCACGATCATGGGCATGTGAAAATTCAGGTTCACGAAGACCGGATGGGCCAGGACTCTCAGGTACATGGATTCCTTCAGGATACCAGTACCGTAGTAAAATGGCCGCGAAAGCGAGGTGCTGCAAATGAGATGGCAAAGCCGCTTGGTGGTGGCCGGCCTGCTAGCGGCCGCCTGCATGTTCTCCGCGGACGAGGGCGGCGGATGGATCAGCATGTTCGACGGCAAGACGCTCGACGGCTGGAAAGCGGGAGACAATCCCGAGAGCTGGTCCGTCAAAGATGGCAAGATCGTTGGCGACGGCGAGCGTAGCCACCTGTTCTTCATGCTGTACGAGTGCGAGAATTGCGAATTCAAGGCGGAAGTCAAGATCAATCACGGCGGTAACTCCGGCATGTATTTCCGCGCGAAGTTCGGGCCCGGCTGGCCCGCGGGATACGAGGCGCAGGTGAATAACACGCATTCGGACTGGCGCCGTACCGGCAGCCTCTACCGCTTCGCAGACATCAAGGAGCAGCTTATTCCGGACGACACCTGGTGGACGCAGGACGTGGTCGCAGACGGCAAACACATCGTCATCAAGGTGAACGACAAGGTCGTGGTGGATTACGTCGATGAGAAGAACACCTACCAGAAGGGATTTCTCGCATTGCAGCAGCACAACAAAGGCGGCGTGGTGGAATTCCGGAATCTGATGATGCGGCCGCTGCCGCCCGCCAAATGAAGCCCCATATCGCCGGATTTGAACTTTACTTCGAGACGTGCAAGTCGGTCATGCGCTCGCAGTTCGGCGCCAGCCCGTTTCTCTGTTTGGAGCGCAAGGGCGCAGAGTCGTATCCGTCCCGCGACAAAGCCGTCGTGTTTATCGAAGTGCCCGATCTCCAGGCCACGGTCGACCGCCTGGCCGAACGCATCCTCCAATTCGAACCCGGGCGCGCCAGGCCGGCAAGCCTCGGCTGTGTTGCACGACCCGGAAGGGCACAACGTACTCCTGATACAATCGAGCGGCGGGTGATACTGTGAACGAAATCAGCAGGCGGAGTTTTTTCGGACTGGCGGGCACGGCGCTGGCGGCGTCGCGCGTGGTGGGCGCGAATGACCGCATCAACGTGGGGCAGATCGGCATCGGCGCACGCGGGAGTTATCATCTGGACGCCTGCCTGCGCCGCCAGAAAACGCGCGGCGACGTCCAGGTAGTGGCCGTTTGCGATGTCTATCGCAAGAGGCTCGCCAAAGCCGCGAACAAAGCTACGGGCGCCAAGGCCTATCTGCATCATCAGGAACTGCTGGAGCGCAGCGATGTCGATGCGGTCTTCATTGCCACGCCGGACCACTGGCACGCGCCCATCGCGCTGGCGGCCATGGCTGCGGGCAAAGACGTGTACCTGGAAAAGCCCATGACCCACACCCTGGCCGAAGCGCGGGAGGTGTTCCAGCACGCGCGCGAGTCCAAGCGCATCGTGCAGGTAGGCGTGCAGGGCACCTCCTGGACGCGCTGGCACAAGGTGCGCGAGCTTGTCGAAAGTGGCATGCTCGGGCAGGTGGTGGCCGCGCAGGGCACTTACAGCCGCAACAATCCGGATGGCGATTGGAACTGGGATATCGATCCGGAAGCCGGTCCCCAGGGTAAGGGCGACAACTACATCGACTGGCAGCAATGGCTGGGCGCCGCGCCCACGCGATCCTTCGACGCCGACCGTTTCTTCCGCTTCCGCAAATACTGGGATTATTCGGGGGGCATCGCTACGGATCTGCACTATCACATCGTGGCGCCGTTTCACATGGCGCTCGGCAACCAGCATCCCACGCGAGTGACCGGCATGGGCGGACTGTGGGTCTACAACGACGGCCGCGAGGTTCCCGACACTTTCATGGATTCCGCCGATTACCCGGGCAAGTACACGATCACGGTGGAATCGTCGCAGGTGAACGAAGTCGGGCCGGTCACCATGCTACGTGGCACCAAGGCCACCATGTTCCTCGGCGACGAATGGGAAGGACCCAAGAACCGGCAATTCGATCACGCGCAGATTGTCGCGGAAAAGCCCTATCGTAAGGAGTTCGCGGAGAAGTGGGGCAAGGAAGAACTCGTCGTTCCAGGCCTCGGCAACGAAGGCGACGACAAGCACGTCGATAATTTCTTCGACTGCATGCGTACGCGGCAGGAGCCGAACTGCAGCGCTTCGCTCGGCTACACTACCATGACGCACATCGCGCTGGCCGTGCGCAGCTACCGCGAGGGGAAGATGTTCCATTTCGATCCAGTGAAGGAGGAGGCGAGTTAATGCTGCGAGAGACAGGCCACGAGGTCTCTCCTACCTACCTACCTACCGCCAGCCGGCAAATGTTCCTCAATATACCGCGCGATCAGACTATATACGTGCAGCGTCGTTCCGTTCCCTTCCGAAATCGAGTGCGTACGGTTCGGATACTCCATAAAGTCGAACGGCTTGCCTAACTCGATCAGCCGGTTCAGCAGCTTTTGCGTCCCCTGGAAATGCACATTATCGTCGCCCGAGCCGTGCACGATAAGCAGCTTGCCGCGCAATCCTTCGGCGAAGTTGATCGGCGATCCGCTGCGGTAGCCTTCCGCGTTCTCTTCCGGCAGTCCCATGTAACGCTCCTGATAGATCGTGTCATATAGCTTCTGATCCGGAACCGGCGCGACGGCCACTCCCACACGAAACAGGTCGGGAGACCGGAACATGAGATTCAAAGTGTTGGAGCCGCCGCCGCTCCACCCCCACACGCCCACGCGTGTCACATCCACATAAGGGCGCTGCCGCGCGAGAGCCAGAACCGCTTCCGCCTGTTCCTGCGACGAGAGTACGCCCACCGCTCCGTAGACCGCCTTCCGCCAGGCCCGCCCCTTGGGCGCCGGGGTACCGCGATTGTCGAAGCTGGCGATCAGATAGCCATCGTCCGCCAGCGCCCGGTGAAATAAAGCGCCGTCTCCCATCCACGCGTCCAGGACGGTGACGGCCGCCGGCTCTCCGTAAACGTGCATCAGCAACGGATACTTTTTGGATGGGTCGAAAACCCGCGGCTTCAGCAGCCATCCATCCAACGTTGCGCCGTCGGCGAGTGAGACTTGCAGAAACTCGACCGGCGGATCCAGCGAACCCGCCACGTTGGCGCGCAAAACGCCATTGCTTTCCAGTGTGCGAACCGTTTTGTGGTCCGGCAGACTTACTAAGTCAGTGACCGGCGGACTGTCGAACCGTGAGTGAGTGTGAAAAGCCCATTGGCAATTCGGAGAAATCCTGTAAAAGTGCGTCCCAGGCTCGTCCGCCGGCGTCAGACGAACCGGTGGCCCGGGCTGATCCACGGCAGCCCTATAAAGATAGCGTTGGGTGGCGTTCCCCGGAGCGGCCATGAAGTAGATCCAGTGGCTATCCGGATCGATAGCCTGGATGCCCAGGACGTCCGCGGCCTCGGACGTGAGCTTCACCGGCTCCCCGCCATCGCGCGAGATGGAGTACGCATGACTCCACCCGTCGCGCTCGCTCAGCCAAAGGAAGCTCTTGCCGCCACGCAGCCAATCGAACCCGCCGCTCTCCCCTCCCGGACCACCGCTATCCGGCACGTCAACCCACGCGTCGTCACGGTCTTCGAAGACGACTTTCGCCGCGCCGGATTGGGGGTCGGCGATGAAGACCGTCGCCGTATTCTGTCTCCGATTAAGCTGGCCGATCGCCAGGCCGCCGCCATTTTCGACCCATTCCACGCGGAAAATGTAATGCTCGCGTGGATCGCCGGGGATCGCCATCCATCGCGGCGCGCCGCCATCCGTGCCGATCACGCCCACGCGCACCGCGGAGTTCTTCGTGCCGGCTTTGGGATAAGGGATGTTAACAACCTTGGGATACAGCGAGTCGGTGTTGTTGACAATCGCGAACTGCTCGACGCCGGTCAGATCGAATTGCCAAAACGCCAGGCTACGACCGTCCGGCGACCAGCGAAAGCCATCACGCACGTTCAGCTCTTCTTCATACACCCAATCCGAACCGCCGTTTACAAGGGTATCGGACCCATCGGAAGTTAGCGCGCGAATCGCGCCGGTGGCCAGATCTTCGACATACAAGTTGTTGGCACGGACGTAGGCGACGCGCGCGCCATCGGGAGCGAACTTGGCGAAACTCAGTGAAGACGCGGGCGCATCGCCGCCTAGTTTCTTGAGTGCGCCCGTCGCGCGATCGAGTACCCAGTAATCGCCCCGCGAATTCGTTCGCCACACCTTTTTCGACGCCGTGTATATCAGCAGGCGGTTCGCGTCTTTGTCCCAGCGGTAATCCTCGACGGTCAGCGGCTTCTCGGCTTTCGGCGCTGTCAACTGCGTATGCGAAACCAAGATCGCGCGCTTGCCGCTGGCGGTATCGTACTCGACGATGTCTTTTGCGCCGGCCGCGCCAGGCGCATCTTCGAGCGTGGTGTAGGCCGCCCCGCCGCGAATCCAGCGCGCCGGGCCGTACCGCTTGGCGGCAAACGCAGGCGCATCGAAGATGCGCTTCAAACGCTGATCCAGCTCGTCGGAGCCGGTGAGGAACGACGGCAAAACTCCGCAGATCGCGAAGGTGATCACGATGGCCCTGGTCCGCTGCATGGAAACATGGTAGCGCGACCCATGCGAGAATGTTCCTTCTATGTCTAACGGCAGGGTCAAAGTCGGAATCATCGGTTCCCAATTCCAAGGGGACATCCACGCGGCATCGTTTCAGATCATGCCGGAGGAAGCCGAGGTGGTCGCGGTATGCTCCCCCACACCCGGACATGCGGCGGAGCTGGCGCGGAAGTACGGCATCCCGCGCGTCTTCCTGGATTACAAGGAAATGCTCCGCGAGAAAGATATCGAGATGGTCACCATCGCGGCGCCCAACGCGCTGCACGCCGCCATGACCACCGACATCGCCCGCGCCGGCAAACATGTCGTCTGCGAAAAGCCGCTTTGCATGACCCTGGACGAAGCCGACGAGATGATCGATGTCTGCCGCCGCGAAGGTGTACTGCTGTTATACGCCGAGGAGTTACTCTTCACGCCGAAATATGTCAAGGCCAAAGAGATGGCTGACAATGGGGCCTTCGGCAAGCTCTACCTGGTGAAGCAGAGCGAAAAACACTTCGGTCCGCACAGCCCGTGGTTCTGGGACGTCAGCCGCTCCGGAGGCGGCGTCTTCATGGACATGGGCTGCCACGGCATCGCCTTCTGCTTTTGGTTCTATGACCGTTCGCCCATCAAGAGTGTCACGTGTCACATGGGAACCTATGTCCACGGCGCCAAGACCCGCGGAGAAGACGACAGCATCTGTATCCTGGAGTTTGCCAACGGCGGGGTGGGCCTGGTGGAGAACAGTTGGGCCAAGCGCGGCGGCATGGACGACCGCACGGAGATCTACGGCGAAGGCGGTGTGAGTTATCCGAACCTGCACATGGGAAATGCCATGCCCACTTATAGCGAGTATGGCTACGGCTACGCGGTGGAAAAGGCGCCTAGCACGAAGGGCTGGAGCTATCCGGTATTCGACGAGTTATGGAATTACGGATCGCCGCACGAGATGCGGCACTTCGCCCGGTGCGTGCGCGGCAAGGAGAAGCCGCGATCCACAGGCGAGGACGGGCGCGTCGTGATGGAAGCGTTGTATGCCGGATACGCCTCGGCGGGACAGGGGCGCAAGATCGATCTGCCCTTCCGGCCGGCGGGCGTCAAAAGACCCATTGATCTGTGGTTGAAGTAATCGGAGCAAGATAGGCAGACGGCCTGTTCACGCCAGTCGCCGCACATCGCATCCCACTCTCCAAAGGCGATCGAACGCGGACATCGCCAACTGCAGGCGGGATTCCAGATAGATATTCACGCGGGCCTCTTCGATGAGGCCCTCCGCCCAGCGGATGATATGGGTCACCGGAAAAGTGAGCGTGGAATGATCGGCCAGGGTCAGCGTCACATCGGCCTCGAACACCGACAGGCTGCCCGCAGTCCACAGCAGCACCGGTTCATGATGGAGATCGTCGACTCCCAGCGAGAACCGCACGAGAGCCTTGCGGATGGCCTCTCTTCCCAAAATCGGCGTTGCGCCGGAGAGCCTGACCATGGCTCCACTGGCGCAGAAGGAAGCCACTGTGTCGGCGTCCAAGGTGTCCAGGGCGCCAAAGTACCTCTTTACGCGCGATCGCAGGGATTCGCCGTCGCTGCGGATGGGCAGGGTCTGCGGCCCCGCGGATGCTTGCACGGATTCCGGCAAGTATATGAGGCGCGCCCGAGCCGGCCGGGGTTTCGCAGGCTTTGTTAAGCCCAGGTAAAATGTACGCCGAAGGCGCGACTATAAGAGCCCGAAGACGGCCAGCGAATTTCCCGTACCGACGTACACTTTGCCGTTCGCAATGGTTGGCACGGTAAACTTAATCGCCGGGCCCAGTTGATCGCGCGTTGAATTTTGCATCGAGTTATAAAGCTCTTTGGCGAGGTTGCTGACCACAAATGCGTGCAAGACGCTGGGACCACCGCCAGCCCAGGCGCTGCTGTCTATCGCCCAGACGATGCCATCGTGAGTGCCATTCGCCGAAATGCTGGGGGTCAGACCCGGAAAGCCGAACGGACCCGGACTTTGGGAAGATGGCTCAGAATCGAGCATGCCATTGGTTAGCGGAAATGACTTCAGGGAGTCGTTAACTCCCCCAAAGTACACGGACTCATTGAAGTAAGCGGGCATGCCAAAAATTCCGCCAATCGCGTTCGGGAACCACTGTACGGTCTGGGTATTGCCGTTCGGATTGAACTTACCCATGTTGTCGCGATTGACCAGGTAGATACTCCCCTCCTTACCTACCTGCACCAGCAGGTGGGGATTGGGTCCGGGCTGATCCGGCAGAAGCAGTACGCCGCCCGAGCCAAGGTCGGTATCGTTCGCCTCGAGATTGCCTTCGTTATAGGGCGTGAAATAATCGCCGACGGTAAAGCCGGCTTGAGACAGGGTCAACTTGATCTGGCTATCCCCGTAGTCCAAGCCGCCCGTGCTATTGGCATTGAAAGCCCCATTTGCGGTGGCCAGGAACAAATTGCCGGATGTGTCCACCGCGGGAGCGGCCCCGCTTTGCCAGATACCGCCGCGGCAGTCACCGGTGTCCGTAGGAGCGGTGTTGAAGACGGCCAGTTTCTTGCCGGTCGCCGCGCTGAAGGCGATGACCCAGCCGGTATATGGATAATTGTCGCAGTGCGAAGCAGAGCTGACGTAGACAATCCCCTTCTCGAGCACGAGACCCGCGCGTTGGCTCTGACGCAACGGACTGAAAACGACACGGCCGCCTTTGTTGGGAGTACAGCTTCCGGGAACGGTAGCCTCAATGACGAACGGCCCCCCAAGTTTCTCGCTGCCGGAAGTAATATCGAGCGCGTGTAGCCTCAGGTAGTAATTGGTGACACCGTCGGTGACTTCCGCTGTCTTGGCCACGACGTACAGCGTGCCGCTGCTTTGGTCGATGACCGGGGTCCCGGTGATGCCGATTTGGGGCGAGATGTCAGTGCAACTCACCTGGGAGGACGTTACCGGAGTTATCCCCATAGCCGGGTTGGCAAACGCGGCCTGCCACAGCGGCGAGGCGTTCGCGCCCGTGTTGCTGTCGGCGTCGAAGGCATACACGCTGTCGTTCTGGGTGGCCACGAAGATCACATTATGGGTGCCCTTTCCCGCGATCGCCACCGCCGGCACGTAAAGCGGCTGCGCATAAACCTGGCCGTCCACAGCGTAGGTAAAAAGTTGCCCGAAGGACTTGACGTTCACGTTCGAGGGTTTGAGGACAGTCTCATTCAGGTTCTGGCCGGTGCGGTAGGCATCATTGTGATAGGTAACGACGGCTACCTGAGCGTCAAGAAGACAAAGGCTAAAGACGCCCAAGGATATAGTTTGCAGCACGTACGAGCGGCGCACGGGAACTCCTCCGGGTTTTCTAGGTAGCATGGTCATTGGACACGCTACTCTTTTTTTCGTCCATTAGGATATCGTCACTTGGAGCGGCGCGTCAAGTTGTTTGGCCGAACTACCTCGCCAAGCAAGCACTGGCCGGGCCCCTTACGGCGTTTCCCATCTTCCCGATTCGGCCGACCTGATTAGAGCGTCGATGACCGCCATGTTGCGGATGGCGTCTTCCAAGGGCACCGGCACCTCGCCTTCCCCGCGCACGGCCTGCGAGAAGAGATCGCCCTGAATCGTGTACTGATCGCAGACCGGTAACATTTCGGTCTGGATACCCGCGCCGAACAGGTCCGAGCCGTCGTCTATGAAGATGCGGCAGGGCCGGTCCGGCGGGGCGTTGAAGGGGATCTCGATCTCGATGCGGCCTTGCGTCCCGAAGAATTGCATGCGCTGGTAGTAGGTGAGTTGAGTCCCACAAGTAAAGACCGATTGGCCGGACGGAAAATCCAGCATAGCGGAAGTAAGCCGGTCTACCTGCATTTCCGGGTCGCGTTCCAACAAGGCCGTCGCCCGGCGCGGCTCCTCCCCGAAAATGAAGCGGGACGTGTTGATGGGATAGCAGCCGATATCCATGAGCCCGCCGCCGCCCCAAGCGCGCACATTGCGGATATTGGCAGGGTCGGGATTGAAATAGCTGAAAAAACCCATGACGGAGCGCAGTTCGCCTATGCGGCCGGCGCGGATCAGCTCGCGCGTGCGCAGCCATTGCGGATGGGTGCGCACCATGAAAGCCTCGCCGATCTTCACTCCCGTGCGCGCCTGAACCTGCAACAAGTGGCGGGCCTCGCCGGCGTCGAGGGCGATAGGCTTCTCGCAGAGCACGTGCTTGCCGGCTTCGGCGCAGCGCACGGACCAGGGCACGTGCAAGTGATTGGGCAGCGGGATGTAGACCGCCTCGATCTCCGGATCCGCCAGCAATTCATCGTAGGAGCCGTAGGCTTTCGGGATGTCGAGGATGGCCGCCGCCTCCGCCGCCTTTCGCATATCGCGGGAGGCGATGGCGGCGATTTCGCAGCAAGCGCCGCGCTGCATCGCGGGAATCACTTTCTTCACGGCGATATCGGCGACGCCGAGCACGCCCCAGCGGACTTTGCGGATCATGGCAGCTCCAATGCTTCACCATACAGCATCCGAAAACGCCCCGTGCGATATTGGTCCTGATTGGCCGAAGGACGACAACGAATCGTAGTGCTGGTGGGCTTGCCCGGCTCCGGGAAGTCCACATGGCTGGAGCGCCAGGGCATTGCCGCCATTTCGTCAGACTGGATCCGCCAGGTGCTGGCCGACGATCCGGCCGATCAGACGATCCATGCGCGCGTGTTCCTTACCATGCGCTACCTGTTGCGGCACCGCCTGGCGATAGGCCGGCCCGTCTCCTACATGGATGCGACCCACCTGACGCCCGAGGAGCGGCTTCCGTATATCAGAATCGGGCAATGGTATGGATGCGACGTGGAGGCGCTGTTCTTCGATGTACCGCTGGAGATCTGCCGTGAACGGAACCTGCGGCGCAATCGCGTGGTGCCGGACGAGGCCATTGAGCGCATGGCGGCGAAACTGACGCCGCCGGCAATGGCGGAGGGCTTCACGAAGATCACCGTCGTGCGGTGAAATCTGCATACTGCCGGGTTGACAGACGAAAGCGTCTGTCCCACCTCGCTGACCGAGGCTTGCAGAACACATGTACTGCCTGGCAGGTAGGTAACAGTTGAATCCGGGCGGACGTGGGGCAGGCGCTTTCGCCTGCCAACCAGCATCTTCGCTGCTAACGATCCTCGTCCGGATCCCGCAAATCCAGGATCGTTTCCTTCTGGCAGCACCAGCAGGGCCCCGGCGTATAAGTACGGATCGAGCAGGTATCGCACCAGTACGTGATCACCTTCACATGACCGTCGCGGTGGACGAACATTGCCTTAGTGTGAATGGGGTCCACCAGAAACTGATCCGGGGCGGTGAAGTGGCCTTTGACTTCGAGGTCGAAGCCGGCGAGCCTTTTGTCGTTTAGCACGCCCTGCGTCGGAGCATCGGCGTCCAAGCTAATGACGTGGCGATCACCGGTCTCAATCGCAGGAGGCTTGCCGGGACGCTGCAGGAGCGTGCCGCGGATGCTGACCGGTGTAGGGCCCTCGGCGAAACAGGCGGCGGCCAGGCAGCCAAAAAGCAGGACCGAACCGAGTCGCATCTACAACTATCTTACAGCGATCCGGAACCCAGGCGGCCCTTCAGGCGGGCTCCACGTAGACGGCCGTGCCGTAGGCCAGCACCTCCGTTACGCCGCTCATGATTTCGGTGGCGTCGTAGCGCGCGCCGACCACGGCGTTGGCGCCCATCTGCGCGGCGTGGTTGAGCATCAGGTCAAAAGCGTGCGCGCGGGTCTTTTCGCAGAGGCTCGAGAGCAGTGTGATGTTGCCGCCCACCAGCGTCTGCAAGCCTGCGCCGATAGTGCCGAAAACCGAGCGCGAGCGCACCACGATGCCGCGCACCACGCCGAGATTTCGCACGATCTTATAGCCGTCGAGGGTGAAGGCGGTGGTCACCATGTATTCAGGCACGAAAGTGGATTCCGCCGGGTTGCGAACTGGATCTGCCATGAGCTTATCTTAATAGAACATGGTCTACTTTCGCGAAGTGCAGAGATTGTGGTTCTGGCTTATTTTCCTGCTTCCCGTTGCAATCCCGGTGGTCGCCATCGCAAGTGCGTTACATCGCGGGCTTGGCGATCGCCTGGCGCACAAGAACGTACTCGTTGTGGCGGTCGGGTCCGTGGGTCTGCTCGCTATCTGGTTTTTGCTGGGTAGCCTCGTCACTGAAGTTCGCGAAACAGCTTTGTCGATCCGGTTTTTCCTTCTCTGGCCCGAAGAAACGATTCCGTGGAGCGACGTTCGCCAGGCCGAGGCGGTCACCTACAGTCCCATGGAATATCACGGCTGGGGAGTACGCTGGGGGCCGGAAGGCAGGGTGTTCAGCGTCAGCGGCAACCGGGGCGTGCGCATCCAATTGAAAGGCGGCGACAGCTTGCTGGTGGGGTCGCAGCGCGCGTACGAGTTGGCCCAGGCAATTACGGAACGGATCGGCGCGCCCGGCGACCCAGCCTGCTACAATCCTTAAATCATGGCTAAGCGGGTCTCGATATTCGTCACCTGCATCGTGGACCAGCTTTTTCCGAAGGTCGGTTTGGCGATGGCCGGCGTGCTCGAAGGCGCCGGCTACGCGGTCGATTTTCCGGAAGATCAGACTTGCTGCGGGCAGCCGGCCTTCAATACCGGCTATCGCCGCGAAGCGCGGCAGGTGGCGCGGCACTTCCTGAAGGTCTTCCGCGACGCCGAATACGTCGTGGTCCCTTCGGGTTCGTGCACTTCTATGATTGCGCATCATTTCCAGGATCTGTTCCAGAAGGAGCCGGAAAGTCTGCAGGAGGCTGGCGCGCTGGCGCCGCGTGTCTGGGAGTTCTCGCAGTTCCTTCTGGAAGTAGCGCACGTCGATGATGTGGGCGCGCGCCTCGACGACGTGGTCACCTATCACGACAGTTGCCACGCTTTGCGCGAATTCGGCATCCAGGATGGCCCGCGGCGCCTGCTGGCGCACGTGCGCGGATTGGAACTGCGCGAGATGGATGCGGCCGCGGAGTGCTGCGGTTTTGGCGGAACATTCTCCGTCAAGTTTCCCGAGGTATCCGGCGGTATGGCGCGCACCAAGATCGATTCCATTCTGCGCACCGGAGCGAAAACCGTGGTGAGTGTGGACTCCAGTTGCCTGATGCAGATTCAAGGGGCGCTCTCTCGCGCGGGGCTGTCCGTGCGCACCATGCATCTGGCCGAAGTGCTGGCCAGCCGATAGAATTCTATGTCCGCCGTATTCGACGAGAAGATCCACAACACGCTGGCGGACGCGAACCTGCAACTGGCCATCTATGCCGCCACAGGCCGCCTGATCGATCATCGCAAGCATGCTGTTGGCGTCGCCGCGCTGCCGGATTACCAGGAACTCCGCACGCAAGCTAACGCCCTTAAGAAGCACACCATCAACCATCTGGATCACTACCTGGAAGAGTTCGAAGCCAACGTTGCGGCCCACGGCGGAAAGGTAGTGTATTGCAAAGACGGCACAGAGGTCGCCGACTTCGTCCTGGGCTTGGCGAAGGAGCGGCACGCCGGGCTGATCGTGAAATCGAAATCCATGACCACTGAGGAGATCGATCTCAACGAGCGGCTCGAACATCACCAGCTCGAATCGGTGGAAACCGATTTGGGCGAGTACATCCTGCAACTCGCCCACCAGAAGCCCTATCACATTGTCGCGCCCGCGCTGCATCTGACCCGCTATGAAGTGGGCGATCTGTTCGCGCGCACGCTCGGCGTGGCCAACGAGACGGTGGTCGAGAAGCAGGCTCTGATCGCGCGCACCGTGTTGCGCCAGAAGTTTCTGGCGGCTGACATAGGGATCACCGGCGCCAATTTCCTGGTGGCCGATTCGGGCGCTGTGGTGCTGGTCGAAAATGAAGGCAACGCGCGGCTGACCACGTCGGCGCCCAGGATTCACATCTCGGTGGCGGGAATCGAGAAGCTGATTCCGCGTGCGCAGGATCTGGCCGTGTTCCTCAAACTGCTCGGACGCAGCGCCACCGGCCAAGCGCTTACAGTCTACACGTCGTTTCTATCGGGGCCGCGCCGCGCGGGCGAGATCGACGGTCCCGAGGAGTTTTACGTGGTGCTGCTAGACAACGGCCGCACCAAGCTGCTGGCGAATCGGGAGCACCGGCAATCGCTTTATTGCATCCGTTGCGGCGCGTGTCTGAACCATTGTCCGGTGTATCGCAAGATCGGCGGGCACAGTTTTCCGTGGGTGTACTCAGGCCCCATCGGCGCGATCATCACGCCGCAGTTCCTGGGTGTAGCCCACGAGCCGGGCCTGCCGTTTGCATCGAGCTTGTGCGGCGCGTGTGCGGAAGTTTGCCCTGTGAAGATCGACATTCCCAAGATCCTGCTTGATCTGCGCGCGGAGGTGAAGAAGTCTGAAGAACGCGAGGGCAAGGCCCGTCTGGAGCGTCTGGCGTTCAAACTGTGGGCCTGGGTGATGTGTCATCCACGGATTTACGAGATGGCGGCGAAGGTGGCCAGCGGACTGGCGCCGGCGGAAAGTGGCAAGTGGCTGCGGCGGGTGCCCGCCGTGATGGATCTGCCTCCGGTGCGCGCCTGGTTGAGCCAGCGGGATCTGCCGCCCGCACCAGGCAAGAGCTTCCGCGAAATGTGGAGAAAGCGCTGATGTTCCGCGAGCACATTCTGCACAAGGTGCGCACGGCATTGGGGCGCACCGCCGGACAGGCCGTCGCGGATCCACCGACTGTTCGTTTGCGCGTGAGCGAAATGGATCTCGAGAGGCGTGTCGCGACGCTGCTGCAGAGGGTCGAGGCGCTGGCGGGCAAGACCTGGCGCGTGGGCACTCCAGCGGAGGCGGGCGCGTACGTGAGTTCGGTGCTGGGCGGGAAATCGGCAGTGGCCTCCAACGCGCCGTTTCTGCGGGAATGCGGCATAGTGGATCTGGCAAACGTACAATCTGGCTTCACCGCGGCGCCGGAGCTGCGGACGCTGTGCGCGGTCGCAGACGTGGGCATCACCAGCGCCGATTACGCTCTGGCGGACACTGGCACTCTGGTGATGCTTTCCAGCCCGCAGGACGCCCGTTTGATCTCATTGTTGCCGCCGGTACACATCGCGGTGGTTCCGCTTGACCGGGTGCTCACGGGCCTGGATGAGTTGCTCACCATCCTGCCCTACCCCGCGGAGCAAACCAGTTCCATGGTGTTGATCACCGGGCCCAGCCGTACGGCGGATATCGAGCAGATCCTGGTGCGCGGGGTGCACGGGCCGGGGGAGATTCACGTGGTGGTGGTGGGGTAGATCCGCCCCTCCGCGCCAACATATCTCAGGCCCAGTGGGCAATCGCCGCCATAATTTCTGTCAAACCCAGGAACCACAGGATGCGAAATTGGCGGACGCGATCTTCGGTTCAACCTGCATTCATCGCACATTTTTGCCTCCTATGCCTTGCGCATTTTCTTCGCGCGGCGTAGCTTCCAGCCCCGTCTCACAGGCGGTTGACCGGCCGCTTCCCCGCTTAAATCCAGCAGCCACGCCAGTTCCGCGTGCTTCTTTCGCCAGTACCAGAACAGAAATCCGAAAAACGCCAACGTAAAGAGCCACACAAAGTCCATGGGCAGCGAACTGAACAGGAGCCATGTCAGTAGCGGCTGGCGATGTCCGGCGGAGTGCCGATAAACCCAAGCCAGATTGAATACGATTTCACACACGCCCAGGCATGCTCCGAACCAGGCGCTCGCCAGCCGGGCGCGGCAGCGACGAATCGACAAATCCACGAACGCCGCCGTATCCATCGCCGCGGGCGACCAGTTCCCGCGGTTGACGGCCAATCCGAATGCCCAGGCGACCGCGATGAAGATCCACGTAGCCACCGCGAGCACCACGAAATCGGGCTGCGGCCAACGCGCCGCCAAGGTAATGACGCCGCCGCCGATCACCATCGTCACCAGGATGTCGGCCGCGATCCCGATCTTTAACCAGCGCGATTGCCGTTCCACCCGGCGGCGCAAGTCCGGAGGAACAGTGGTCTCCGACTGCCACTCGCGGCGCCAAACGTCCAATTCGGTATCCAGGCTCATTTCTAGTTCTCCAGTGACTCGCGCAGCAGTTGGCGGGCCCGGCTCAGGCGAACGCCCACATTACTTTCGGATATCCCCAGCACCTCGGCGATCTCCGCATAGCCCATATCTTCAAGCGTCAAAGTGATCACCTGACGGTAGACTACCGGCAGGCGATGAATCGCGCGGCGCAGGCGCTCGGCCCTCTGCTGCTGCGCCAGACCGGATTCCGGGTCGGGCGCGGGGTCGTGCACGTCGATCTCTTCACCCGCGAACTGCGGCCGGTTGCGCGAAAGGTAGGCGATGGCGCGATTGTGCGCGATTCGGAAAAGGAAGGTGCGCGCCGAGCACTCTCCGCGAAACGTGCGCAAGGCTTGCCAGACCGCCATGGCGATTTCCTGCAGCAGATCGTCGCGGTCGCTCACGGTATTGGTATAGCTGGCCGCCAGGCGGCTGAGCGCGGCTCCGTTTGCGGCGAGAAGCTGGTCGAACTGTTGCTCCAACTCGGGGCGTTCCACGATGGGGAATGATCCGGCGCCCGCTAAAGCGGCGTCAGCTTCCGTAAATGATTTCATCACGGTGCAACCTGTTCGCGGCAACCAGCAATACCAGAAGGGCCAATATGGTGGTGAGGCACCCTAATACGGCGGCGGGTTGGAAGGCGGAAACACCTGCACCACCGCTCATCCAGGTTTCGAGTTGCAACTGTTGCCCCAATACCGGCAGGAACGCATACCAGCCGCGTGCCGCTCCGGGGAAGAACACCACAAACATTCCCAGGCCCATCGGAAGAAAGACCAGCATCGAAAGGTAAGTCTGCGCCTCCTTCGCGGCCCGGCTGACCGTTGAAATCAGGAGTTGGAGCGATGCTGCCAGCAGCGCCAGCGGCAAGATGCCGGCGGCCACCAGCAGCGGACGCAGCCCGCCTACGGTCGAGCGCATTCCAAGTACGATCGCAAAGCCTACGAGATTGATCGTCAATCCGGCAATCGAGAAGACGCAGACCGCCAGCCATTTCCCAATCACGATATCCCGCCTCTGGATCGGATTCAGTAGCAGAGGCAGCAAGGACTGGCGCTCTCTTTCGCCCGCGATCGTGTCCATGGCTACGTTCATGCCTCCCACAAAGGCCGCCACCAGGGTGAAGACCGACATCATGCCGATGAGCACGGCGTCGACGCGGGTCGCGACCGAAACCATGAGTACTACCGAAGGACCCATCAGCGCGTATAGGAGCGATGAGATCACAGACCGGACATCGCGCAAGTTATCCACCATCTCTTTGCGGGCAACGATCAGCGACTGATTTAGCATAAGACGTTCTCCGGCGGGCAAGTCAGTTTTACGAATGCGTCCTCGAGCGAGGCGGTTTCCGTTTGCGCGCAAAGTTCGGCGGGAGCGCCTTGCGCGACCAGGCAGCCGCGATCGATGACCACGACCCGATCGCACAGTGCGCGAACTTCCTCGAGCACGTGACTGGAGAACACCACGCAGGTTCCCGCGTCGCGCAGGCGTCTTAGGAGATTTCGTAGGGAACGGACCGTCGGGACATCCAGCCCGTTAGTGGGCTCGTCCAACAGGAGATTTCTGGGTGAGTGCAGGATGGCGCGGCCGAGCGCGGTTTTCATGCGTTCGCCTTGGGAAAAGCCGGCTGTCCGCCGGTCCGCGATGGCTTCCAGTCCGAGAAGCGCAAGCACCTGGCCGATCCGTTTCGCTAACGCCGCAGGCGGCATCCCGCGCAGCCTTCCGAAGTACGCCAGATTCTCGCGCACCGTAAGCCGGGGGTAGATTCCGATGTGGTCCAGCAAGGCCCCGACGCGGCGCTGCCGGGCGAGCGGATCGCCTGACGCCGCAACATCGTCGACGATCACGGAACCGGATTCCGGCTGCAGCACCCCGCAGATCATCCGCAGCGTGGTGGTTTTCCCCGCCCCGTTGGCTCCCAAAAGGCCGGTGATGGCGCCATCCGGAGCGGTGAACGATAAGCTTCTCACCACCGGCCTGCGATCGAAACTCTTTCCGAGGTTTTGAACGTTGATCATGTGTCTGCTCGGGTAGTCCGGAGCGGGCGGAATTTCTTACAAAACTTCCCGCCCAGCGGACGTTTGTGAATTTTGGTACGATTGAGCCTTGCGCTTGTTTAGCCTCTTGCGCCGCTTCGCCTGAAGCGTCGTCCCATGAAAATAACGACCAAAACGATCGGATGGGCAGTCGCGTCCCTGACCCTCCTGGCGTTCCAAGCCGCGACCCTGCGGGCGGATGACGCGCTCACCATCGAACGCGCGGCGGCGGACTACGCCAACAATCAGATCAACATGTCGGGATCGAACTTCAGCCCGGATGGCGCGCCACCGACGGTGGCCCTGGCGGATTCCACGCTGGTCCTGGTAGCGTTTTCGAACCAGAAGGCCGCGGCAAGTCTGCCGGCCGGCATCGCGCCAGGCTCGTATCTGCTGGCGGTCACCAACAGCAATCACCAGACCGCTCAGTATCGTATGACGCTGGCGGCGGCGCCGGACTTCAGCAAGCTGCGTTTTCACGCCGAAGGCCTGTACTCACCATGGGCGATCGCCGGATCCTTTGCCTATGCCGGATTGCTCCAGGAATTGAACGCTCCCAGGGAGTGGGGACAGGGGGCCGGCGCATACGGCAGGCGGCTGGCTTCGACGGAGGGCTGCGCGGCGATTCACGGCGTGCTTGCGCTAGGGCTGGATTCCGCGCTGCACCAGGATCCGCGGTACTTCCGGCTGGGCCGACAGGGGTTCTGGCGCCGCATGGGTCATGCGGTCCGGGGCACCTTCCTCACCCATACCGACATAGGCGGCGAGACGTTCGCTACCTGGCGGTTCGGCAGCGCGTACGGCGCCGCTTTTCTTTCCAACACGTGGTATCCGGACCGGCTCGATACTGTACGCCTGGGATTCTTGCAGGGATCCGTGCGCGTCGGGTTCGACATGATCGCCAATATCTCGTCCGAGTTCTGGCCGAGTATCAAGAAAAAAGTGTTCCACCGCGGCTGACGGCTACTACCACCGCTCCCCGCAGATCGCCGGCGCGAGAAATGAAGCTGGCTTGCCAACCCGCAACCACATAGCGCGTCTAAGGGACAAGGAGCAAACTATGAAACGGACCCTGATTCTACTGCTGTGTCTGGCCCCGGCCGCGCTGGCGCAGGAGAAGACGATGACCTGCGACGAGGGCGGCAGCCGCTGGGATCGCGGCCACTATTGTGAGATACGCGAGGCGACAGTTCCGGCTGGCGGGCGTCTCGACGTCGATGGCGGAACGAATGGCGGCATCTCCGTGAAAGGCGCCGACCGCAGCGACATTCTGGTGCGCAGCAAAGTGCAGGCGTACCGGGATGATGAGGCGGACTCTCGGCGAGTGGCGGCCGAGGTCCATGTGGAGACGGCCGGCGGACGTATTCGCGCGTCGGGACCTTCGATGGAACATCACGGTTGGAGCGTCAGCTACGAGATCTTTGTGCCGGTGAAGACCGACATGGAACTCCGGACGCATAATGGCGGCATCAGCATCTTGGGCGTCCAAGGCCATTTGCAATTTGAGGCGGTGAACGGCGGCGTGCACCTGGAGCGGTTGGCCGGTACCGTCGAGGGTCACACCACAAACGGCGGTGTTCACCTGGAACTGGCACAAGACCACTGGGACGGAGATAGATGCGACGTCTCCACCACCAACGGCGGCGTCACCATTCGGATCCCCACCAACTACTCGGCGCACCTGGAAACCGGCACCGTGAATGGCGGGGTTCGCGTCGATTTCCCGGTTACGGTCCAGGGCGAGATCAACAAGAACATCGCCGTCGACCTGGGCTCTGGAGGGAGATTGGTGCGCGCGACCACCACCAATGGCGGCGTGAGGGTCGAGCGGATGTCCGGCACGTAGCATTCACCCTGCTATACTCGCGGGGATGAAATTCGCCAAAATCGTCTTTTGGATCTCCGGCGTGTTCGGCGTCCTGGCACTTGCGCCGCTGTACTTCCTGTTCGATATCGCCGGCCGCCTGGACCCGCCACCGATCACGCATCCTCAGTTCTACTATGGGTTCGTAGGTGTGGCGCTGGCGTTCCAGTTCGTATATTTTGTGATCGCAACCGACCCTGTGCGGTACCGGCCCATCATGATCCCCGGGGTGCTGGGGAAACTCAGCTTCGCGGGCGCCCTCCTGGTGCTCGGCCAGCAGGGCCGCGTTGCGCCGGCAGTGGCGATGACTGGCATCCCGGACGCCCTGTTGGCCGTGCTGTTCCTGATTGCCTTTTTCAAGACAAGGGCCATCAGGCCGTGAGCGCCCGCCACAGGGCACTGGCCCTCGCAAGCGTATTGTTCGTTCTGTGCGGAACAGCGGCGGGCGCCAGCCGGGAAGTTGCCATCACCATCGATGATCTTCCTCGCGGCGGAGACGGCGGCGGCCGAACTTTCGAAGAAGTCCGGGGCATGACCGTCCGCTTGCTGGCGCTACTCCGCGAGCAAAAAATCCCCGTCACCGGGTTTGTGCATCCCGGCCGGACCGAACTCGCGCCTCTTGAGCTACGGGGCATCCTCGATCTGTGGCTGGATGCCGGCGCCGAATTGGGAAATCACACATATTCGCATGCAGACTTGAATACGGTGTCTGTGGCGGAATATGAACAGGAAATCCTTAAGGCAGAACCCGCCCTCCTTTCTGCGCTCCAGGCACGTGGCAAGAAGCTGGAGTTCTTCCGATATCCGATGCTGCATGCCGGGCCCACGCTCGAGACCAAGCTCGCCATCGAGGAGTTTCTCGCCGCTCACCATTATCGGAACGCACCGGTCACTCTCGACGATTCCGATTACATGTTCGCGGTGGCGTACCTGAACCCAAATCTCGCAGCCCGAGTGAAGCGGGAATACGTGCCATATTTGGAATCCGTAGCAGCTTTTTTTGAGCGGCGATCCGTGGAGGTTGCCGGAAGGGAGTTTCCGCAAATCATGCTGCTGCATGCCAATGAGATGAACTCCCGAATGATGCCGGAAATCCTGGAGATGTTCCGCCGGCGAAGCTACCGGTTTATCACGCTCGATGAAGCGCTCGAAGACGCTGTTTACCGGCTGCCCGAGACCTACGTGGGCCGCGGCGGATTTTCCTGGATACACCGCTGGTCGATGACCAAGGGCATGCCGAACAAAGGAGAGCCGGATGCGCCGGAGTGGGTGCGGCAAGCGTTCGCGGAAAGCCGGCACCCGTAGCCGCCGACACTGGACCAGATACCCTCACTGAGTTGACCGTAGCCACCTCGTGCGGCCAGCCTATCCCTTGCCGCCTACAACCAACCTGGGAAGCTCATCGCAGCAGGTGTTCGATGCTCCTGGCTTCCAGGATGCGCACGCTCAGTTCTTCGAGGTCGGCGGTCGACAAGCCAACAAGCCGTTCGGCCGCCCAAGCCGGAATAGCGCCGAAACGCCTCTCGATTAGCCGGCGGAGCACCGTCAGTTCGCCTTCCTGCCGACCTTCCTGCAGGCCTCTCTTGAACTCCCGTCCCAAGACTTTGTTTGCCAGGATGTCGATATGAACCGGCATTTTTCGGGCCTCCCGTTCGACTGTTTCTTCCAACTGCCTCAACCCGGCCAGGATCAATAACTGGGCCAGCGCGGTCTCCCGCTCGGCCGCGGCCAATCCAGCGATCCTGCCCACAATCTTCCGGATGGCTTCTCTTTGGTCTCGCAATCGCGCCAGGATCGCAATTACATTATCTCCTACCTCTTCACTTTCGAGTAACCGGTCGCCATCCAGATCGCGAATGTCTATCAGGCGATACCGGAAAGACACGTCCGGGCCGCGGAGTTCGCTATCCATGCGCAGGGGTGCTTCGCCCACGTAGAGCAGTACCTGGCGGGGGAATCTCCCGAAGAGCCGAAACACTCCCAGGCAGTACTCGGCCATGCGGCATAGCTGCTTCGTCGCCGCTCTGCAGTTCCAAGTGGACGAGTTCCCCGCCTGCAATCTCGCCGAGGAGATCCATCCGGGTGTTCTGCACCTTGGGCAATTCGATGTCCAGCCACTTCTCGACCGGGCCGCCGGTCAACTCGCGGACAGTATGCTTGGCAGACCCCTGCAACAGGAGCTTGAGCGCTATGTCATATTCCTGCATCGATCTCGTGGGGCCAGCTGCCGATTCGTTGGCATTTCAGTGTCTTAGTGGCACGGAAGACGGCCGGTTCTCGGCAAAAAGGTAACATCCTCCGCCCCCCTATCGTCATCTCATAAAACACCAGGTTTTGCCGAAATTGGGGATACCCCCTCGTCCGTATGTGGATCGTAAGGCTTGCGCTGCGGCGCCCCTATACCTTCGTCGTGATGGCCGTACTCATCGCCATCCTCGGCGGAACCGCCATCGTGACCATGCCCGTCGATATCTTTCCGTACATCGATATCCCGGTGGTCAGCATCGTATGGTCCTACCAGGGCCTGTCTCCGGAGGAGATGGAAAAGCGCATGGTCACCATCTTCGAACGGTCGATGACCACTACGGTCAACGATATCGAGCACATCGAATCGCAGTCCTATTCCGGCGTCTCGGTGGTGCGCGTTTTTTTCCAGCCGAACGTCAAGATCGACATGGCCCTGGCCCAGGTGACGGCCATTTCCCAAACGCTGCTACGCATCTTTCCGCCGGGGACCTTTCCGCCCAATATCCTCAAGTACGACGCCTCCAGCGTGCCGATCCTGCAATTGGGGCTCGAAAGCAAAACGCTCAGCGAACAGGATATTTTCGATCTCGGCCTCAATTTCATCCGCACCCAGTTGGCGACCGTGCAGGGGGCCGCGGTGCCGTTGCCTTATGGCGGCAAATTCCGCCAGATTATGGTGGATCTGATCCCCGACCAGCTTTACGCCAAGGGTATCTCGGCCACGGATGTCTCGAACGCCGTGAGCGCGCAGAGCATCATCCTGCCCGCCGGCGACGCAAAGTTCGGGAAGATCGACTACCAGATCAAGGTCAATAGCAGCCCCAAGGTGCTCGACGAGCTGAATGACTTGCCCATCCGGGTAGTCAATGGCGCCACCGTTTATATCAAAGACGTGGCGCAGGTCCGCGATGGGTATGCCGTGCAAACCAGCATCGTGCGCACCAACGGCACGCGCGGAACCCTGATGACCGTGCTGCGCAATGGCCGGGCGTCCACGCTTTCGATTGTGAACGCGGTCAAAGCCAGGCTTCCCGGGATCCTGGCCGGACTGCCTCCGGAGTTGCACGTCCGCCAACTATTCGATCAATCCCTGTTTGTGCGCGCGGCGATCAATGGCGTGGTTCGCGAAGCCGCCATCGCCGCTTTCCTCACAGCCCTGATGATCCTGCTCTTTCTGGGCAGTTGGCGCAGCACCATCATCGTATGCATTTCGATTCCGCTCTCCATCCTGACCTCGCTGGCCCTCTTGAGCCTGCTCGGTGAAACCATCAACGTCATGACCCTGGGAGGTATGGCGCTGGCCGTCGGCATCCTGGTCGACGACGCCACCGTCGAACTCGAAAACACGCACCGCAACATGGCCATGAAGAAGCCGCTGGTGCGCGCGGTCCTGGATGGCGCCCAACAGATCGCCGCCCCGGCCTTCGTTTCCACGCTCTCGATTTGCATCGTCTTCGTACCGGTCCTGCTGCTCACCGGCGCCGCCAAGTATCTGTTCACGCCGCTGGCCATGGCGGTGGTCTTCGCCATGCTGGCTTCCTATCTGTTGTCGCGAACCCTGATTCCCAACATGGTGCACTTCATGCTCAAGCCTGAAGTCAAGCTCTATGCCCTCGGCGCGCATGGCGAATCGGCTGTCGGAAAGGGAATCATCTGGCGCATTCATTACCTCTTCAACCGGCGCTTCGAGCGGATGCGTACCGCCTACACCGGGTTGCTGCACTGGGCGCTCGACCACCGCGCGCCGGTCCTGGCCGGCTTCGGCATCTTTGTAGCCGCCTCCCTCGGTCTGATGGTCTTCGTCGGACGGGATTTCTTCCCGTACGTGGATTCCGGCCAGATGCGCCTGCATGCCATGGCCCCCACCGGCACGCGCATCGAAGAGACCGAAGTTCTTTTTTCCAAAATCGACGATGAAATCCGGCGCGTCATTCCAGCGCACGAAATCGACACCATTATCGACAACATCGGGATCCCCTTCGGCGGCTTCAATCTGGCCTTTGGCGATATCGGCACGTTGGGCACGGGCGACGGCGATATCCTGATCTCGCTCATGCCGGATGACCACGGTCCCACCGCGGAGTATACCGTCAAACTGCGTGAGGACCTGCAGCGCAAATTCCCGGAAGCGACCTTCTTTTTCGAGCCGGCCAACATTACCAATCAGATTTTGAACTTCGGCCTGCCCGCGCCTATCGACTTGCAGGTGGTCGGCCGGGATCCGCGGAATTACCAGATCGCCATGGCCCTTGCGGAGCGTATCTCGCGCATTCCGGGCGCCGCCGATGTGCACGTCCACCAGATCGTGGATTACCCGGAACTGCGGATCAATGTAGACCGCAGCAAGGCCGGCCAACTGGGATTGCAGCAGCGCGATGTGACCAACAGCCTGCTGATCTCGCTCAGCTCCAGCGGGCAGGTGGCGCCCAATGAATGGCTGAACTGGAACACTGGAGTGACCTACTTCATGTCTGTGCAGACGCCCCAATATCGCATGGATTCGTTGGACGCCTTGATGCGGACTCCGATTTCCGCGCCGCTCGCCAACGTCCTCAGCACCACCGCGACATCGCTCGCCGGTACGGCAGGGGCCTCGGATTCCGCGGTGGGCAATAGCCCCAACCAGAACTCTCTGGCTTACGGCAATCCGGGCGCCATGGCGGGCGGCCCACAGCTTCTCGCAAACCTGGCGAGTGTCGAGCGCGGCGTGTCGCCCGAGATTATCAACCATTACAACGTGCAACCTGTCTTCGATATTTACGCCAATGTGGACAGGCAGGACTTGGGCAGCGTGGGCTCCGCGGTCGAAAAGATCATGCGGGAGTTCTCGGGCAAGCTTCCGCGCGGCACCAGTTTCGACCTGCGCGGCCAGGTGCGCACTATGGAGACATCTTTCTACCGGCTCGGATTGGGCATGATCTTCGCGGTGGTGCTGGTGTACTTGCTGATGGCGGTTAATTTCCAATCGTGGTTGGATCCCTTCATTATTCTGATGGCGATTCCCGGTGCGCTGGCCGGCATCGTTTGGATGCTGTTCCTCACCCAAACCAGCTTCAGCGTGCCGTCGTTGATGGGGACCATCATGTGTATCGGGGTGGCCACCGCCAACAGCATCCTGATGGTGGTCTTCGCCAACGATGAGCGCGCCGAAGGTCTGGATGCCCGCTCGGCGGCGCTATCGGCCGGCCATACCCGCATCCGCCCGGTGCTGATGACGGCCCTCGCCATGATCATCGGTATGCTGCCCATGGCCCTGGGGTTCGGCGAGGGCGGCGAGCAGAACGCGCCGTTGGGCCGCGCGGTGATCGGCGGGCTGGTGCTGGCGACCGTTACCACGCTGTTCGTGGTCCCGATTGTTTACAGCTTGCTCAAGAAGAAGCCGCCGGTCGATTTCGACCGGAGGATCGCCGAGGAGGAGCGGGAAGATGTCGCCGGCGAGATCATGTTGGGCTGAGTTGAGGATGGCGCAGTCCCCCAGCCCTGGAAGCTAGAATGGTATACGATTCTCCCGAACGAGAAGGACTCGAGACCGTGGAAGACACCGAATCGCGCCTGCGCGCCGAGATCGATGAGTTGAAACGCAAGGTAGAGGAGCAGCAGCGGCTTCTCCATGCCCCGCCCGAGTCCCGCGCGCCGGCCGCTCCTTCGCGCCGCACCCTGTGGTTAATGGCGCTGTTCCTGGCAGCTTTGATTGCCATTGGCTTCGCTACCGGGTACATTCCGCATCGCCGACGCGAGGCTATGCTGGTGGCGGAAGCGGATGCGGATGCGCGGGCGTTGCCTACGGTTACCGTGGTTGGCGTGGAACGATCCGCAGCCAATGGCAGGCTGATTCTCCCGGGCAGCATCCAACCAATGACGGAAGCGCCCGTGCTGGCCCGCGCCAGCGGATATATTCAGCGGCGCTACGTGGACATTGGCGACCGCGTGAAGGCAGGCCAATTGCTCGCTGAAATCGAAGCGCCGGAACTGGATCAGCAGGTGCACCAGGCGCAGGCGGCCGTGGAACAGGCGGGCGCCGCGCTGGAGCAGGCCAGCGCCAACCTGCAACAAGGGAGAGCCAACGAACAACTCTCCAAGGTCACCGCGGACCGGTGGAAGAACCTGGTGGCGAAGGGCGTGGTATCGCGCCAGGACAACGATACCTACCAGTCGCAATATGCGGCCGCGCAGGCCAACGTCGAGGCGCTCGGCAAGGCCGTTTCGGCGGCGCGCAGCAATATCGCGGCGGTCGAGGCCAACCTTCGCCGGCTCAGGGAATTGCAGGGCTACAAGAGCGTCACCGCGCCGTTTGCCGGCGTGATTACAGTGCGCAACGTGGATGTCGGGGCGCTGGTCAGCGAAGCCAGCACGCTGCTGTTCCGGATCGCTCAAACGGATCGCCTGCGTACGTACGTGAACGTGCCGCAATCGGACGCCGCATCGGTGCACACCGGCCAGACGGCCCGCCTGGTAGTCCCGGATCTCTCCGGCCGGCAGTTCGTGGGCACGGTGACCCGCACCGCCAATGCGCTCGATCCCGCCACACGTACGCTGCTCACCGAGGTGCAGGTGCCCAATGCCGATGGCGCACTGCTCCCCGGCATGTACACGCAGGTGGACCTGACGACGCCGCGCCCGAATGCTCCCCTGCTGATACCGGGCGATACCCTGGTGGTGCGGAGCAGCGGAAGTCAGGCGGCGGTGGTAGGGGCCGATGGCATCGTGCACTTCCATCAGCTTCAGTTGGGCCGCGACTTTGGAGATAAAATTGAAGTTCTCTCCGGGCTGGAAGCCGGGCAGCAGGTGGTGGTGAATCCCGGCGACACGGTGCAGGAGGGCGCCAAAGTGAATCCCGTGCCGCTGCGGGAAAAAAAGCGCCCGGCCTGAGCGCTTTCATCATGAATAAAATACGCAACGTGGCGCAGGCACGCATGCCTGCCCCGCGGAGACTCCTCTCCGCGCAAATCGTCTTTCTTCTCTGCGCAGCGCCGCTGCTGTGCCAGTCCCCCCCTGTCGACTTCCAGAACTCCCCACGCGTCCACGACCTGATCCGCGCCGGGAACCTCTACCTCTCGCAAGCCGACGCGCTGGCGCTGGCCATCGAGAATAATCTCGACGTGGCACTGGACCGCCTCAGCTTCCCGATCGCCGACACCGATCTGCTCCGCGCCAAAGGCGGCGGTTTGCTGCGCGGCGTCTTGTTTCTGGTCGCGGAGGCGCCCACCGGAGTCGGCGGTCCCCTCAGCCCCGTGGTGACGAACCCCGCCTCCTCCACCAGCGTGACGGCCGCCGGTAGCTCGGTTCCGACCAATGCGCTGGAACTGGGAGCGCTCGGGGAGAACCTGACCAATCTCTCGATCCAGGGTACGATTCCGCAATCGGCTGGAACGGCTGTTCCGGTTTTCGATCCGTCGGCAGTCGGACTCTTGAATTGGGCGCACCAGACCGCGCCGCAAACCGACATTCAATCCTATGGCATCCCGTCGCTGGTCACCAGTGGATTCAATGCCAATGCCGGCTTGGTGCAGGCTTTCAGTAGCGGGGCCCAAGTCAACCTGGGTTTCGACAATACCCACCAGTCGCTAAATTCGTTGTACACCAACTACAACCCGTACACTGGTTCCAGTCTGGGCCTCACGGTCACGCAGCCTCTGCTGCGGGGTTTCGGACCGTCGCTTAACCGCCGCTTCATCCGCATCGCCGACAATCAGCGGAAGATCACCACGCTGCTCTTTCACCAGCAATTGATCGCCACCGTCTATGGCGTCATTCGGCTGTACACAGACTTCGTGGCGCTTTATGAAGACGTGAAGGTGAAGCAGGAGACTGTCGCGGCGGCCGAGAAGCTGTACTCCGACACCAAGGCGCAGGTGGAAGAAGGCACGCTGGCCCCCGTCGAGATGACCCGCGCCAACGCGCAGGTTTTCTCCACGCGCCAGGACCTGATTAACTCACGCGGCCTGCTCGAGGAACAACAGGTGATTCTGAAGAATTTGCTCACGCGAACCGGCAACGCGGATGCGGAGGTGCAAGCTGCCACCATCATTCCCACCGATGCGCTCGACATTCCCGAGAAGGAGGAAATTCGTCCCCTGCAGGATTTGTTCTCCGAGGCCTTGGCCACCCGGCCCGATCTCGGCCAGGCCAATCTGCAGATCGAGAACTCGCAGATCGGGCTGAAGGGGTCCCGCAACGCCTTGCTGCCCGAGGTGGACCTGGTCGGCACGGTCCAGAACAACGGTTTAGCCGGTACCGTGAACTCTCTGGCGCCCGTGCCGGACAGCACTTTCGCCGGCGGCTACGGCACCGTGCTCGATCAACTATTTGCCCGTAAGTACCCCACCTACGGCATCGGCGTGCAGGTGACCCTGCCGATTCGCAACCGGGTCGCCGAGGCCGATCTGGCGCGCGATGAATTGCAGATTCGCCAGCAGCAGGTTCGCTTGCGCCAGTTACAGAATGAGGCACGTCTGGAAGTGGAAGACGCGCTGATCGCCATGCGGCGCGCGCGCGCTTCCTATGAAGCTGCCGTGCAGGCCAGAAAGTACCAGCAGGAATCGCTGGAGGCGGAACAGATGAAGTACGAAGTGGGCGCTTCCACCAGCTTTTTCGTGATCCAGTATGTCAGCCTGCTGGCACAGGCCAAATCCACCGAGGTCGCCGCCAAGAGCGCCTACGTGAAGGCGCGCGCAGCCCTGGAGCGCGCCACCGGGAGCATCCTGGAGGCCCACCAGATTTCGCTCGAGGCGGGCATCAAGGGGCGCATGTGAGGAGCGCGGGGACGCGCCTCCTCACTGCTTCTCAAATACAATCTTTTGATCGGTGTTAAAGTGGCCGGTCATGTGCCGCTGCAGCGTGAGAGTCTTGCCGTCCGCGGACACCGTCCAGCGATCCTTCATGTTTTGTTCACGAATGGCAAAAACCTTGCTGTCGACCACCAATTCCTCGCCTTCCCACCGGGCTGTGCTTTTGACCGGGTTGTTGCGGACTTTGTTGTCGCACTCCTTGCCGTCGGTGGTGTAGTTCATGTCATAGGTAGTCTCGTTCCCATTGAGGTTCTGGGTGATGGTGTCCTTCAGGTTCGGGTCGGCATAGCTGATTCTGTCCGTCCTGCTCTGGGGCGCGGGCCCAGACCCGAATTCGCTTTTCGCCGCATCCATCTTCCAAGTCCCGTTGAAATCGGACTTGTTCTGGGCCTGCGTCGTTCCAATGGCCAGAGTTAAAAACATCAGAGACACTCTCCGGATTTCACTTGTCGTCATGCTGCTTTACCCTACTGTTTCTCCAGAAGAATCTTTTGATCCATCTCGCCCATGGGGCTGACGGCGTGCCGCTTAATGGTGATCGTCTTGCCGTCCTCGGAAAGCGACCAGCGATCGGATAAGGTCACGTCCTGCCCGTTAAACGAGCCCTTATTGTCGATCACCAGCTCATCCCCGTCCCATTTGACGGTGCTCTTGAACTCGTTGCCGCGGATCGTGTTGGTGGTTTCCTTGCCGTCCGTCGAGTAGCTCAGGTCGGAGGTCATCTCCCCCTGTTGGCCGCTCTGCGTGACGGTATCTTTCAAACTCGGATCCGCATGGCTGATTTTATCGGTCCGGCTGTCGGGCGCCGGCATGGGTCCGAATTCGCTTTTCGCCGCGTTCATTTTCCAAGTCCCGCTGAAGTTGGGCTTAGCCTGGGCCTGTGCGAGCCCCAAGGCCAGAGCCAGAAGTATCAAGCCAAATAATTTGCCGACTTGCCTGGTTGTCAAGCTGCGCATGGAATATCCTCCTTGGCGAATCGCGGCAGGCGACCCGCTGCGTCGCGCTATTGCTTCTCGAACAATTCCTTCATGTCCATTTCGCCCATGGCGCTGATAATGTGCCGCGTGACCGTCAGGGTCTTTCCGTCCGCGGAAACCGTCCAGCGATCCTTGGCGGTGAAGTCGGTTCCGTTGAACGATCCCTTGGTGTCGACGGTCAGGTCGTCGCCGTCCCACTTGGCGGTGCTTTTGAATTCATTCCCTGCGACGTTGTTGGTCATCTCCTTGCCGTCGGTGTTGAAGGCCTCATCGTAGCTCACGTCGCCCATCTGGCCTTTCTGGGCGACATTGACCTTCAGGTCGGGATCCGCGTGCGTGATCTTGTGGGTCTCGCTGTCGGGCGCCGGCAGGGGTCCGAAATCGCTCTTGCTCACGTTCAGCACCCAAGTGCCGCTCAAGTTCGGCTTGGCCTGGGCCTGGATCAATCCAACAGCCAATGTCAACAGCATCAAAGAAAACGTTTTGGTAATTTGCCTGGTTGCAAGGTCTTGCATGAAAACCCTCCTTCTGGAGATGGTAGCAGGTAGACGAAGGACAGTCATCCATGCGCCTCCTGTAGCCCTCGGACCGTCTCCGCCGTACCATGGTATCTGCATGCTCGATGCCACTCCGGCGATTGCCGTCCACGACCTGCGCAAACTGTACGGCGACAACGCCGCCGTGGATGGGCTGAACCTGGTAGTGCCGCGCGGCTGCTTCTTTGGATTCCTGGGACCCAACGGCGCGGGCAAGTCCACCACCATCCGCATGCTGACCGGCCTGATCCCGCCCTCCTCCGGCTCCATCGAGTTGCTCGGCATGCGTCTGCCGGAGCAGGAACTGGAGATCAAGAAGCGCATCGGCCTGGTGCCGGACGAATCGCTGCTCTTCGACCGTCTGACCGGCGCGGAATTCCTGGAATTCGTGGGGCGCATGTACGGACTGCCGCGCCCGGTAGCCCGGGAACGCTCCCGGTCGCTGTTGGATCTCTTCGAATTGCTTGAGAATCGCAAGCTCATCGCCGAGTATTCCAAGGGTATGCGCAAGCGCGTGGCCATGGCTGCGTCGCTGATCCATCACCCGGATTTGTTCCTGATGGACGAGCCGTTCGAGGGTGTGGATGCCGTCGGCGCCCGGCTCATGAAGGATATCCTGGCGGACCAGGTACGCCGTGGAGCCACCATCTTCCTCACCTCTCACGTGCTGGAAGTCGTCGAGCGGCTGTGCGACCGCGTCGCCATCATCGATAAGGGCAAGGTAGTCCGGGAAGGCTCCATGGACGAACTGCGCGGCGGAACAGATTCGCTCGAAGACGTTTTCGTGCGTCTGGTGGGCGCGGAACGCGAATTCCACGAGCTGGAGTGGCTCAAATGATCCGGGCGATCCTGCGCGCGCAATGGCTCAGCATGCGCACCTTCCGCCTGGCATCCAGCCGGCGCGGCGCCGCGTTCTCGCTGCTCACCGGCATTATTTGGTACGGCTTTTGGGCGTTTCTTGCCGTGGTAGCTGAGGAACTCATGGCATCGGCACAGTTTCGGGAGAAAATCCAGGCCGGACTGCCCTTCGGGCTGCTGGGGGTGTTCGCTTATTGGCAGTTGGCGCCGCTGGCATCGGCCACGATGGGAGCTTCGCTCGACTTGCGAAAGCTGTTGGCCTACCCGGTGCCGCGGCGCGCTTTGTTTTCGGTCGAAGTCATGCTGCGGATCACCACCTGCGCGGAGATGCTGCTCGTCCTGGCGGGCGCATCCGCCGGCTTGCTTCGCAATCCGGCATTCGGCGCGTGGAGATCCCTGCCGCGCGTGCTTCCCGCGATGGTGTTATTCGTCGCGTTCAATCTGCTGCTCTCGGCCGGAATGCGCAGCCTCCTGGAGCGCCTGCTGGGGCGCAGGCACATCCGCGAAGTGGTCGTCCTCCTGCTAGTGCTCGCCAGTTCCCTTCCGCAATTGCTGGCGATCAGCGGCGTTCCCATGCGGCACTTCCGGCAGCTATTCTCCGCAAGCCGAAATCCCTTCTGGCCGTGGGTGTCTACGGCGAATTGGCTGCTCGGGACGCACCTGGGCTCCGGCGCGGCCGTGCTCGCGGTGTGGACGGCATTGGCCTATGCGTTCGGCCGGTGGCAGTTCGCGCACAGCCTGCGCTACGACGTGGAAGCAGCCCAGGCCACGGCTTCGGCCGCCAAAGAGCCTTCCTGGACGGAGCGGCTGTATCGTCTGCCGTCGCTGGTCTTGCCCGATCCGCTGGGCGCCATCGTAGAGAAGGAACTCCGCACCCTCAGCCGGACGCCGCGCTTCCGCCTGGTCTTTATCATGGGCTTCACTTTTGGACTGATCGTCTGGCTGCCCATGGCGCTGCGGGGCCGCCCGGCGCATTCCGCTCTCTTCGAGAATTTCCTGGTGGTGGTGAGCTTGTACGCCCTCACCCTGCTCGGCCAGGTGACTTACTGGAATTCGTTCGGGTTCGATCGCTCCGCGGTACAGGTCTACTTCTCGGCGCCGGTGGCGATTTCCCGGGCCCTAGCCGCCAAGAACATCGCCGCGGCTATCTTTATCTTCCTGGAGATCGCGGCGGTGGCGGCCGCGTCTACTTTACTGCGCATGGGGATTTCGCCGGCCAAGATCGCCGAGGCCTTTCTGGTCACTGCGATCGCCGCGCTCTATCTGTTGGGCCTGGGAAACCTGAGTTCCGTATACTACCCGCGCATCATGAATCCACAAAGGGTTTCAGCGGGCGGTTCGGCGCGCCGGACGCAGGGGTTGCTGTTTTTTCTTTACCCGATCGCCCTGCTGCCGGTATTGCTGGCTTACTTGGCGCGCTACGCCTTCCATAGCCAGCTTGCCTTTTGGGCCATCCTGGCATTGGCGGCGGCGCTGGGCGCCGCGATCTACGCCATGGCCATGGATTCGGCCGTACACGCCGCGCGCGACCGCCGCGAAATCATCCTGGCGGAATTGTCGCGCGGCGAGGGTCCTGTAGTGGCCGAGTGAGAGGCGCATTTGGTAGAGCCACGGGCCGCAGCCCGAGGCGCGGGCTCTGAGCCTGCCGGGATACCCTTAAGAGCCGGGCACCATTGCCGGGCGCCGCGAGCGGAGTTTCGCCGCGCGCCACACCCCTCGGCAGGATTTCGACGGCGCTGCCAAACGTGCCTCGACAGCCTAAGCCTTCCGATCCCACGTTCGCAGCCGCCAGAATGGCGTGGTTGATCGTCGCCATGCCGGCAAGCTGGTATCCAGCGCGGCGAGCCACGCGGGTGGATCCGCTCGCCGCGCTCAAGTATGAGTAAGTTTCCGACCGGCTACTTGGAGTTCCAGGTTACCGAGAAGCTCGTTCCGTCGCTGGACAGCCCCGACGGGGTGGCTTCCTTCACTTTCTTACTCGATTCCATCGTAATCTCTTCGATGCTCGAGAATGCTCCGATGGGACCGCTGGTGGTGCTATCCGTCGCGTAATTCGTGCCGGTTACCCCAGTGCTGTCTTCGCCGAAAAGCACTTCGGTGAAATCGGCGAGGGGCAGGATGCCGCCGCGGGCAGTGCAGCAGGGCGCCTCGGCAATCCATTCGGCCGACGACCGCGCCGCACCCGAAACCGTCGAGCTCTTGGTATAAGACTTGCCCGTAGTCACGTCCTCGATCGTGATGGTGAACTCCGAGCCGTTATAAACCACACTTGCCGACATGTGGTCGCCCGGCGTGATCGTCAGGCTGGTAATCTCGAACGACGGATTCGGGTAAAACTCATACCAGGCGTAATAGTTTGGCCTGCTCCCCACACAATCGGAGTCGGTGCCAGTCTGCTCGACGGTGCTGGATGAGTACCCATCGAGGCCCACCCAGAACGCTGCGTATTGATCTCCCGAGGTGCACTTGGACGCAGGCACAGTCCAGGACGCTTTGGCCGAGGTGAACGAGGTCCCGAGCGCCGCGTAACCGCTCCAGTTCGAGCTGGTACTCGTACCGTCTCCGTGCTCCACACGGTCTTTAATAGGCCGGTGCTGCCGGGGTGCTATTTTCTCCATGGAAGTCGGCGCGCTCGAAACCTGCGCGAATGCAGGCAGTATGGCGATCGCTCCCAAAATTCCAAGTCGTTTCGTTATCATTCGTAACCCTCCGCTTTCAAGAAAAAAAGTATCGGGGCTTTTGCCCGAATCCCGACCAGTATACACCACCTCGGCGTCGTGGGTGCAACACGGCGTGGTTTAATTAACGATAGCAATCATGCAGGAAACCGCCCCGCCCGACCCCATCCAATCGCATCCACAGCATCGCGAACGTGTAAATGGCTGGTGGCGCAAGGGCGTGGATTGGTGCGCGCGGCAATGGGGCCATATCCGCCCGGGACCGGAAGCGCGCCGCGGCGCCGTGTGGGGAACGCTCGCCGCGGCTGTCGTGTGCACGGTTATCGCCGGGCTGTTTGCCCGGACCGGATTCGGCTACGCCTTCGACTTCGCGTTGGCCATCTTTTTTGCCGCGCTGCTGATTCCCCTGGTGGCGTTGCTGGTGGCCCTCCTGCTGACCATCGCGCGAAGACTGCCCCGTATGGCCACCGGTATCATCATGGGCTCGTGCGCCATGGTGATGTTGATCTGGGGGCCGCCGCAGCTCGGCCTTCCAATGGCGATCTACATCGGACTGGCCGAAGGATTCCTGGGCGCCACCATCGCCACGTTCGTGGCCGGCCGTTTCGTTCAAGCGGCGCTAAGCAAGAAGATCGTTACCGCGCTGCTCTGCCTGCTCGCCGTGGCAGCCAACATCGCTCTCGTGTGGCTCTTTGTGCATGACGGTTCGATGGAGAAGATCGTCTCCTGGAAGCAACCGGCCGGTTCCATGCCGGCTAAGCTGCATGTGGCGAACCCGGCGGAGAACGGCCCGTATCGCGTCAACAGGTTGTTCTACGGTTCGGGAACCGACATACGGCGGCCCGAATACGGCTCCTCTGTGGCGATCAAAACCCGCACGGTGGATGCATCCGACTTCTTCAAAGACTTCCAAGGCTGGAAGCGCTGGGCACGGAAGAAGTATTGGGGATTCGATCTCGACAAGCTGCCGCTGAACGCCCGCGTGTGGTATCCGGATGGCGACGGGCCTTTTCCGCTGGCGCTGATCGTGCACGGCAACCACGATATGGCGGAATTCTCCGATCCGGGCTACGCGTACCTGGGCGAGTTGCTGGCCAGCCGCGGCTTCATCCTGGCATCCATCGATGAGAACTTCTTGAATAGCGGCCTTTTTCACGATCCGCCGAAGCAGCAGCAGGTGCGGGGCTGGATGTTGCTGGAGCACCTAAAGCTCTGGCGTGAATGGAACCAGGCGGCGGGCAATCCGTTCCGCGGCAAAGTGGATCTGGCGCACATCGCGCTGATGGGGCATTCGCGGGGCGGTGAAGCCGCGGCTACGGCGGCGCTGTTCAATCGGATGCGGTATTACCCGGATAACGCCGATATCCGCTTCGATTACGGCTTCGCGATCCAGGCCGTGGTGGCGATCGCACCGGCCGACGGCCAGTACAAGCCGGCTGGACAGCACCGCTGGATCGAGGACGTGAGCTACCTGACTCTGCAGGGCGCGCACGATGCGGATGTCTCGTCGTTCATGGGCAGCCGCCAATGGGACCACGTGCGATACACGCAGCCGGGTCCCTGGTTTAAGGCGGAGATTTACGCGTACCGCGCCAATCACGGCCAGTTCAACACCGAGTGGGGCCGCACCGATGCCGGCGAGCCGTTGAGCTGGTTCTTGAATCTCAAACCGCTGATGCCGGGCGAAGAGCAGCGCCGCATCTCGAAGACATACATTGCCGCGTTTCTCGAAGCCACGCTCAAAGACCGCCGCGAATACCTGCCGTTGTTTCAGGATTGGCGCGTGGGGCGCGCCTGGCTACCGGACACGATTTACCTCAATCGCTACCAGGATGCGTCGTACGTCCCGCTCGCATCTTTCGAGGAGGATGCCGACATCACCACGACGACCGCGCCGGGCGGACACATGGCAGGCGAGAAGCTTTCGGTCTGGCGCGAGGGCCGCATTCCGTGGCGGGGCGGCGATCGGGACTATAACGGCGTCTTCCTGGGATGGAACCGGGGCAAGGCGCTTCAGAGTGCGCCCGCGCCGGCTTACACCATGACGCTGCCGCGGGGCGCCGCTGCGCAATGGCAGTTGAGCCCGGCCGCCACGCTTGAATTCTCGATTGCAGCGCTGGATGAAGATGCGCCTCTGCCCGGCAAGAAGAAGGAGGAGAAAAACGAGGAGCCGGACAAATCGAAGAAGAAGGACCGCGAATCGCCGGACTTCACCATCGAGCTGGTCACCAGCGAAGGCGTAACCGCCACTGCACCGGTGAGCCGCTTCGCCGCCATCCCGCCGCCGCTGAAAGAAAAGTTCACCAAGCTCGATCCAATTGAGGGTTGGGCTTACGAGAAGGATTGGGAGCCGGTGTTCCAAACTGTGCGCGCCCCACTGGCTGCGTTTCCGATCGACCCAGCAAAGTTGAGCATCGTCCGGCTAAAGTTCGATCGCACCGCGACGAGCGTAATTTGCATCAGCAGCGTGGGCTTCGGCCGTGGCGCAGCTTTCTAGGCCATCGTGGCGCACGCTTTAGCGCGCTTTAGCGTGCCGCGGCGAACTTCAGTTCGCCGTCCCGGCGAGCTTTGCTCGCCTGCCTATTCCCATCGCAGCGCCACCATCGGATCCAACCTGGCGGCCCGCCGCGCAGGTACGAAGCTAGCCAGCCCCGCGACACCCGCCAGCAGCACTCCCGCCGCGACCAGCGTCAGCGGATCAGACGCCTTCAAACCGAACAGCAGCGAACTCGCGCCGCGTCCGGCAATCAGCGCCGCCACCGACCCCACGATGACGCCGATCGCCACCAGCCCGCCAGCCTCGCGCATCACCATGCCGACCACTTGCCCCCGTTGCGCACCCAGCGCCAGCCGGATCCCGATCTCGTTGCGCCGCCGCGCCACCACATAGGAAATCACGCCATACAGCCCAACCATCGCCAGCGCTGCGGCCAACATCCCGAAGAATCCCGACAGAATCGCCATCATGCGCTCCTGAAGCAGCCTGTCGCGAATCCCCTTCTGAAAGTCGGCGAACTCCGCGATGACGTCGGGATGCTTTGCCGCAATCCTGCGCTTGACGGCCGCTATAGCGGCTGCCGGCGGCATGTCCGAATGGAACATCACTACGGTCCATGGGCCCTGCGCCGGAAACTGTCCCGCGGGTGCGAAGGTCATCGGCGGCGTCTCGCCGCGTAGATCGTCGTACTTCGTGTCGGGGATTACGCCCACGATTTCATAAACCGTGGAAGGATAGTTCGGCTCCGGACTGGTGCGCAGCGTTTGCCCGAGCGGATTGGCCCTACCCAGGAGACGGCGGACGAAAGTCTGGTTCACCACCGCCACCCGCCCGGATGCCGCGGTGTCGTTCCGGCTAAGCCCGCGGCCCCTGACCACGGGAATGCCCATCGTCGCGAAGTAGTCCGGACTCACCCAGGTGAACTTGGAATTCCCTTCCGCCGAGCCGATGCGCACGCCATGCTGCCAACTGCCGCCCCACAGCGGGACATTCGTGGTGGTTGCGGCGCTCAGTATTCCCGGGGTCGCTTGCACTTCCTCGAGCAATTGGCGCTGGAACTCCGGCCAACGCTCGGGCGCCAAATGGGACTGCCAGAATCCCAGGAACGCGAACGTGACGCCGCTTTCCCGCATTCCCGGATCGAAGGTCATCAGGTTGCGAAAGCTGCGCACGAACAGCAGCGCGCCCACCAGCAGCACCAGCGAAACCGAGATTTGCGTGACGACCAGCAGCCGCTGCAGCGAGAACCGTTCCCGGCCCGCAGTCATCCCGCGGCCGCCGGCCTTCATCGCGCCGGCGGGCTGCGAGTTGGTGGCGCGCAGCGCGGGCGCTACGCCGAATACCACGCAGGTCAAAACCGCCACGGCGCCGGTGAACAGAAGCACCCGCCAGTCGTTGGCCATCTGCAGAGTCACCCCAGCGCCTTCCGGCGACATCGACCACACGAAGACGCGGCTGAGCGTTTTCGCGAGGGCCGTCCCCAGCGCCGCGCCCATCGCCGCCATGAGAGCGCTTTCCGCCAACAACTGCCGGAACAGCCGGCTTCGCGAGGCCCCCAGCGCCAGCCGCACTGCAATTTCACGCTCGCGCGCGCTCGCCCGCGCCAGCATAAGGTTGGCCAGGTTGGCGCAGGCGATCAGCAGCACCAGGCCCGTGATCCCGAGCAGCAGCCATAACGACCGGTCATATGTCTCACGCAGTGCGCTGACTCCCCCCGCGGCAGGATACGCCGCCAGCCGAAAGCGTTTGTACGTCTCATCCGAGCGCGCGTCGCGCCCCGGCGGTACGGTAGCTTCGAAAACCCCGGAGCTGAGCGCATCCATTTCCGCGGACGCGCGTTCGAGCGTCCAACCCGGCCGCAGGCGTCCCATCACGGACACCTCAAAGATGTCGCGCCGCATTCCGTCCTTCGGCTGGCAAAATGGACGCGCAATATCGAAACGTTCGCCTACCGCCATGCCGAAGAACTCCGGCGGCGTCACTCCGACAATTTGGACGAGATCGTTGTCAGCCACCAGTTTGATACCGGACGCCAGGTCCCGGCCGCCCAATTCACTCTGCCAATACGCGTAACTCGCAACCGCCGCCGACGTGGGACAGGCGCCTTCATCTTCCGGTAGGAGCAGCCGCCCGCGCCACGGCCGCACTCCCAGTACGCGGAAGAAGTCGCCGCTCACTAAGAGCTGGTTAAAGTGCCGCATATCGCTTCCGCGGCCTATGTACTTTTGGTTCACGCTCCACGCGAACATCCCCGCGAAGGCCTGCTGGTGGCCGCGAATCTCCTGCCAGAGCGGCCGCGTCAATTCTCCATACTGTTGATTGAGGCCCATGCCGTGGTTGCCGCCCACGATCTTCACCTCGGCGAGTTCCTGCGGGTCTTGGACCGGCAGGCTGCGCAACCGCACCGCGTCCAGCAGTTGAAAGATCGCGGTGTTCGCCCCTATGCCAAGAGCGAGCGAGAGGATAGCCACCAAGGCGAATCCAGGGCTCAGGCGTAGCACGCGCGCCCCGTAGCGCAGGTCTTGCCAGGTGCTTTCGAGCCAGCCAATGCTGTTCATGCGGTACATCTCCTCGCGCACCAATGCGGGATTGCCGAACTTGCGGTGGGCCGCCGCGGCAGCTTCGGCGGGCCGCATGCCACGGGCGATGTTGTCGGCGGTCTCGGTTTCGAGATAGGCCGCGATCTCTCGCGCGCGCTCCTCATCCCACCACCGCCGCTTTACGAACCGCCGCCAACTCATGCGCGCTTCACTCCTCGGCCGGCCGCAGCACCTGGTTCACGGCCCGCACCACGCGCTCCCAGCGGCTGGTCTCCTCGCTCAACTGCTTCCGCCCGGTAGCCGTCAGCCGGTAGTAGCGAGCTTTACGGTTGTTTTCCGAGGTACCCCAGAACGACGCAATCCAGCCGCGGTCTTCCAGCCGGTGCAGCGCCGGATAGAGCGACCCGTGCTCCACCTGTAGAACGTCTTCCGAACGCCGCTCGATGGCGTACGCAATGCTGTGGCCGTGGGCCGCTCCCAGCGCCAGCGTCTGTAGAATCAGCATATCCAGGGTGCCTTGCAGGATCTCCGTCTGGCTTGCTTCCGGTAATTTCTTTCCCATGATGATCAATCTATTCTACTCCAGAAGACCTTCTACCGGAAGCCGGCTTATAGCTATATACGTGGCACCGAGGGAAAAGTTAGGAAGACTTATGCGCAGGCGGCCCCCGCGCCGACTGTTGACGTTCACGGGCCAAACGCCCGACTGGACCCCGACGAAGTCGAGTGTGAATTCGGCGCCCTCAATGAAGGCCGTGCCGGCTGCCCATTCGCGCGCCGCACGGCCCGAACAGGGCACGATCCGCGGGTGATAGCAGTTTTGCGCGGACAGGAGCGGTCAATGTCGGTTAGTTTTTGATGGCCGCCTGCAAGCGCAGAATCGGTTGTGGCGTACGCTTCAGCGTGCGGCCGTGGGCTTCAGCCCACGGTCAAAATTCGGCTAATTGAAGTTCGCCCGGCCCAAAGGGCACCCCGCGCTGAAGCGCGCGCCGTCGGTCACTTGTGCGCTGCCTTGGGATGGCCCACCGTCAACTCGAAAAGGCCTTGCACCTCGGCATCCTGGCCATGCGACGTGCGAAACCGCCATTCTCTCATCTTCTTCAAAGCCTGATTGGCCCAATCCTGATCGGTGGTTTCAAGGATGTCCAGGTTCTGTGGCCTGCCGTCCGGGCTCACAGTCAGACGGACCCGCAGGAGCGCATCGCCAACCGCATCCGGATTCGGCGGTATCGTACCCTTGATGAGTTCCGGTCTCGCGGGGCCTGGAGGCAGAGTAAAATTGAGCCTCGCCCGCTGGTTCTGGCGGCCCTTCTCCAGTAGGCTAAAGTTCACTTCGATGTGCGTAGCAGCCTTGAACGGCTTGCCGTCCTTGGTCCCGGGCTCGAAACGCCACGTCTGGATACATTGCACCGCCTGCTCATCCAGGCCAAATCCGGCGCCGCGTTCGATCCGTACATCCTCGGGCTCGCCGTTCTCGTTGACCACCAGGCTTAGGACGATCGTGGCGTTGACGCCGGCGCGGCGCGCTTCTTCGCTGTATTCCGGGTCCGTCTTGGAAATCACGCGCGGCTGCCGGGTACTCGAAGCCTGGCGAGATGCCTGGGCGGGAACGTCCTGCGCCCAGGCCGCGATTGCCAGTATCCCAAGTATCCAAAGCTTCATGCCCGTTGCCTCAACCCATTATCCGCCAGCCGGAACAGCTCCCGGTATTTCCTCAGTAACTCGTAGATCGCCACGCCGCCGGCCGTCGCCACATTCAGCGAGTGCTTGATGCCCAGCATCGGGATGCGCACGTGCGTGTCGCACAGCCGCGCCACTTCGGGCCGGATGCCTTCCACCTCGTGGCCGAAAACCAGACACACCGGAAAGCGCGGTTTCCAATCGAACAGGTCTACGGCATGCGTGGTGGTTTCGATCGCCGCGATCTCATAACCACGCCCACGCAGGCCGCCTAGAATGGGCAACGGATCCCATCCGTGTTCCCACGCGGTGCGGTCTTCGGCGCCCAGCGCCGTCTTGCTGATCGCCTTCTTCGGCGGATGGCTGGTGATGCCGCACAGATACAGCCTTTCCACGCCCGCCGCATCCGCTGTGCGAAAAAACGCGCCGACGTTGTACATGCTGCGCACGTTGTCCAGCAGGACCGAGACGGGCAACAGTCGGATGCTTTCGTAAGCGCTGGCGGCCTGGGTAGCTTGAAAAGGCAGACGCTCCATCGAGGCGGCCTTGCGCGGCATTAGTTGGCGCGCACGTCGCGCATTAGCACGTATCCGGCCTCCGCAACTTTCAGCGGCGCCTTGAAACTCACGCTGCCACGCGGTCCCACGTTTGGCACGCTAGTAGTTTGCGTTGCAATCACGCTGCCGCTATTATCGGCGAGATAGTACGTCACTTCCGCCGAATTGATTTTCCGGCTCGTGTTGTTGCGCACAATCCCCGTGACGACCGGCGGATCGATATCCTTAGCTATCCGGAGATCGACCACTTCCAGGTCCGCGGGAGGAAGTTTGGGATCGGACGTCTGTTTCGGAGCCGGCGGCGCAGCCTCGGCAAGCGTATGTTCGTAAGGATTCACGTCACGGAAATGAAGACCATTCGTGGATGTGACGATCACTAGCGTACCCAGAACAACCACCGGCACTCCAATCAGGCCGGCCAATCGCAGCTTCTGCTTCCACGTGCGATTGGTGAGGTAGAGCGGGTCTGAGGGAGCCCGGCCGGAGACGAAGCGCTCAAAACGCCCGCGCAAATTATCCAGCCAGGATTTCTCCACTTGCATGCTGACGTCATTATACAAGCGATCGGGGATCGGTGGTCAGCCTGCCACGCGTGACATTCCGCATTTACGAGTCCTATTATATGAATTGGAGGCTTCCCATGTACGTGGACACTGTCCTGCGATCGCAGTTCGGCAAACCTTCCGGCCTATGGGGCACGCTGTTCATGAGGCCGATCCTGAACTTGGCGAATACGCCCCTCGTCGACAGGACCATCGAGCTGCTGGACCCGCAGCCGAAAGACGCCGTGTTGGATATCGGATTCGGCGGCGCTTACTCTCTGATGACGATGGCCGGCAAGGTGCCGCGCGGCAAGGTCGTGGGAGTCGATTATTCTCGCGAAATGGTGGATGCCGCGGCCCGCGTCATAAAGGAGAAACGGCTGGACTCGCGCGTGCGCGTCGAGTGGGGCGATGTGGCGGACCTCCCGTTTCGCGCCGGCACATTCCATAAGGTCCTCACCGTGAATAGCCTGTATTATTGGCCGAACCTGCGCGCGAGTCTGCGCGAGGTGGCACGCGTGTTGAAGCGCCACGGACGCATAGCGGCCGGCTTCCGCTCCGCTACCAGCCTTCGGCCGCTCACCAGGGACTGGGAGGGCTTCTGGCTCTATGAGCCGCAGGAGTTCGCGGACATCCTGGGACACTCCGGATTTGAGGTGCTGCGCGTAGACCACCGCAGTCAATGGCAGGTGCTGGACATGGTGGTGGTGGTCGGGGAGCGCCGGTAGCCGCGCGCTCAATACGGCCAGATCGGATGGCTGAACAATCCGCCATCTACAAACACCGTCTGGCCAGTAATGAAGTCCGCCGACTCGCTTGCCAGGAACGCTACCGCGCGGGCTACATCCAGCGGGTTGCCCACCCGCCCCAGCGGCGTCAGCGAGGCCCAGGTCCCCGCGTAGTCCGGCGCTTCCTGCTGGGTGCGCTCGATCTCGATGGCTCCCGGCGCCACGCAGTTCACCCTGATTCCATGCTTGGCCAGCTCGATGGCCGCAGACTTGGTGAACATCTCGATGCCGCCTTTGCTGGCTGTATAGTTCGATAGGTTGGGGAACGGAATCCTGTTGCAGCCCGACCCGATGTTGACGATGCTGCCGCCCCCATGCTCGCGCATGTGACGCCCGGCGCGCTGCGTACAAAGGAAGCAGCCTTTCAGGTTGGTGCGGAGCACGCGGTCCCAGTCTGCTTCCTCCAGATCGAGGAGAGGCTTCCAGGTCTGCATGCCGGCGTTGTTCACCAGGATGTGCAGGCGCGGGAACTGCCGCAGTACCTCTTCGAACATGCGATCCACGTCCGCCGCCAGGCCTACGTCGGCCGCCACCACGAACGCCTGCCGGCCCAGCGCGCGCACCTCCGCCGCCGTGGCCTCCGCGCCCTTCGCGTCGCTGTTATAGTTCACGGCGATATCGCAGCCGCAGCGCGCCAGCTCCAGCGCGATCCCTTTGCCCACCCCTTTACTGGCGCCGGTGACCAGCGCGGTCTTGGATTCGAGCGTGAACGACATGCCTGCGATTCTAACGCAGCCGGAGCGCCGCCCGTCGAGGGCCGCCCGCGTCCGGTACGCGCAGGCACGTCCCACCGGGACCTGGTACGGCGGGCATACCCCCCGGCGCGTCCGCCAATTCCCGGCGAGCCGCCGCTCGCGGAATCCGCGGCATAGCGCAGTTTGACAACCGGGTGGCTTCCATGTCAGCTTCAATCCATGCCCGAAGTTCTTTCATCGCAGGACGTGGTCCGTTGGACCCGTGAGCTGAATTACGGTACGTGGCGCTTTCAGAAGACCTGGAACCCGCTGCACGTGGTCGATGCGGAAGGCTGCTATTTCATTGATGTCGATGGCAAGCGCTATCTGGATTTCTCCGCCCAATTGATGTGCGTCAACCTGGGCCACAAGAATGCGGCGGTGATCCGCGCGATCCAGGAGCAAGCCCGCACGCTGCCCTACATCGCGCCCGCCTATGCCACCGATGTGCGCGTCGAATTGAGCCGGCTGCTGCTGGACGTTCTCCCGCGCGGCCTGACGAAGTTCTTCTTCACCACCTCAGGCACGGAAGCCAATGAGGCCGCATTCAAGATTGCGCGCATGTATACCGGTAGGACCAAGATTATCTCCCGCTATCGTTCGTACCACGGATCGACCATGGCCTCCATCGGCGCCACCGGAGACCCACGCCGTTGGGCGGCTGAGCCGGGCGCCAAGGGGCAAGGCTTCATCTTCGCGCCTGAGGTGAATTGTTATTGTTGCCCGATCAAGCATCAGTATCCGGCCTGCGATATCGCGTGCGCCGATTACCTGGACCATATGATCGAAAACGAGAGCGACGTGGCCGCGGTTATCGTGGAACCGGTGGTGGGGACCAACGGCGTGCTCGTTCCCCCGCCTGAATATATGCCGCGCCTGCGCCGTATTTGCGACGATCGCGGCGTGCTGCTGATCGCCGATGAAGTCATGACCGGATGGGGGCGCACCGGCGAATGGTTCGCTGTTCAGCACTGGGACGTGCAGCCCGATATCCTGGTCACCGCCAAAGGCATCACATCCGCATATGTGCCGCTGGGGCTCTGCGCGACGACGGCGAAGGTCGCCGCCTTCTTCGACGATCATTTCTTCGCCCACGGACACACCTATGAAGCGCATCCCATGACGCTGGCGCCGGCCGTCGCGGCCATACACGAGATCCAGCGCATGGGGCTGGTGGAGCGCTCGCGCCAGATGGGAGGATACCTCGGCGAGAAGCTGAACGCTCTGAAGGACAAGCATCCGTCGATCGGCGACGTGCGGGGCCTCGGCCTGTTCTGGTGTGTCGAACTGGTTAAGGACCGGCAAACCAAACAGCCCTTCAACACGAAGAGCGACAAGATGGCCGGCAAGCCGCTGGTGGTCGATCAGGTGGCGGCGGCTATGATGAAAAACGGTGTGGCCATCAATGCGTGGCTCAGCCATTTCGTGATCGCGCCGCCGCTGATTATTGAGCAGCGGGAGATTGATGAGGGAGTTGCGGCGTTGGATGCGGCGCTGGGGATTGCGGATGGCCACCTCGCGTAAGGCAGAGAGATTTGCCGCTCTGGTCGATAAGAAGGAGGATGGATGAAACAGCCTCGGATGGCGGTACAATTTCTATCAGCACACCCAAGCTTGTCTTTGGTCGCGTGCAACCGGTTAGGAGACGAGTGAGGAAGGCAAGGACGGACGGCAGACTGCCAGAGAACGGTCTCTTCGAGAGTAGCAGGATAAGACCCAGGCGCCCCCTTCCGCCTCTTCCTTCTGAGGACAACACGCCGGAGGGTTTGAAGGCGCTGCTCGCGGCGAATCTGCACTACCGTGAAACCGAGTGGCCGGAGCCCTACGACCATACGATGCATCGGCTGCATCTGGGGGATGCCCGCGATTTGTCGTGGATATCGGACGCCTCGGTCCACTTGGTGGTAACCTCGCCACCGTACTGGACGCTGAAGGAATATGCGCCCGGCAACGCAGCACAAATGGGGCATTTCGAGGACTATGACCATTTCCTCTCGGAGTTGGACCGCGTATGGCGGGAGTGCAAGCGCGTGCTCGTCGGCGGCGGCAGGATCTGCTGTGTCGTCGGCGACGTCTGCATACCGCGCAAAAAAGGCGGCAGACACTACATCGTTCCGCTCCACTCGGACATTCAGGTGCGCGCCCGCAAGCTGGGCCTCGATTGCCTGCAGCCGGTCCTCTGGCACAAGATCGCAAATGGCGTAATGGAGGCCGAGGGCAACGGCGCGGGCTTCTACGGAAAGCCCTACCAGCCGGGCGGAATCATCAAGAACGACATCGAGTACATCCTGTTTCTTCGCAAAGGTGGAGAGTACCGCACTACACCGTCGTTACAGAAGGCTCTCTCGATGTTGACACGTGACGAGATGAAAACGTGGCAGCGTTCGATCTGGACCGACTTACGCGGCGCCTCGACCCGTGACGGGCACCCCGCGCCCTATCCGATTGAACTGGCCGACCGGCTTATCAAGCTGTTTTCGTTCGCCGGCGATACTGTCTTAGATCCGTTCGCGGGCACCGGCTCGACCTCCCAGGCTGCTATCATGGCAGGCAGAAATTCGATCGCCAATGAGATCGAACCTGCCTATCTCGAAATCGCTAGACAGCGGATAGGGAAGGCAGCGCGGCAACGCCGCCTCGTTGGTGCAACCGAAGCCGAGGTCATCATTGACGGAGAGCCCCGCGCAACCCGAATACCGGCTGCTCACAGAGTTCCGGCGGCTGTTTGAAGGCAAGGTATACAAGCACAGGGCGTCCAATCAAGGTGACTTCGTGGCGATGCATCTCTACGAGGACCTCGTCACGATCAATCGCTCGCCGAAACTGAACGATGCCGTCTCTAACCGGAAGGACCGGGTTTTGAATGTCCAGAACAGACGCCGTGGCGTGGCCGCCCGGCGTGGCGACGGAACATTTGGAGAGATCATCCCTGGTGAGAGCGCCATCACGGATCCCGAATACCTTGTGGCCCGAGGGCCGATCTCCACGGTTGAGATCGGTGTCGAGGTGAAGGTCCTGGCGAAAGCCATGATCAAACAGATAGACCGCGTCATCAACGATCTTCGCAATCAGGTGGTTCAGTTCAAGCGTGGGGGCGGGAGCCCAATATGCGTGGCCATGGTCGGCATCAATCAGGCCGATCACACAGTCGGCTATGAAGGAGACCGGTCTTTTCCGACCACCGGTAGAGAGGGCTTCCTCCATCCGTGTCAGGAGGCGCCGGCAGCAGAGCGTCGGTTGCGTGCTGCAGCTGAGTCGGAGTTCGACGAGTTCATAGTGCTGCGTTTCAAGGCTACCAATGAGCCGCCGTATCCGTTCGAGTGGACAGACTATAACGAGACGCGGTTGGACTATGCCGCAGCTTTGTCTCGAATCAGCGCCCGATACCAGCAGCGGTTCTGACTAGGCCTTACCTGCCAGCATGCGCTTCATCTCCCCAATCGCCCGCCGCGAAGCGTCGATCGCGCCGCTGGTCATCGACACAGGTCCGGTCGAGTCGGTGTTCGCAAAAAAGATGCGCTCCATCGGCTGCCGCGCGGCGGGGATCAGCTTCGTATAAGTCCCCGGCGTGGCCATGAACATGGGATGGCCGCGGCGATAGATATGTACCTCTATCGGATCGATATCTTGTTCCGGCAGCAGTTTCTGCCAATCGCGCAGGACATTCGCGGCGAGATCGCGCGCGCCGTCTTCGGTCAGTAGCCGGGCGCGATCGGCCTCGCGCAGCGGCGTATAGAAGGTCAGGATGCTGTTCACCCGCCCGCCGAGCGGCAGGTTGCGAATCACCCAGTTGGCCACGATCACGTCGGTGAAAGCGTTGCCCGGACACCATGTGTCATAGCCACCGTTGAATACCGGCTTATGGAGAGGATCGAACTCGAATATGACATTCACCACCGGATAAGGCGCATAACGCATCTTGTGCATGGCATCCTGCTGGGCCTGCGGCAGCCCCGCGACCAGCCGGCGCGCGATGAACTTGGGCGCCGCCATGATGACCGCCTTGGCCGCGGCCGCTTTCACCTGGCCTTCGTGAACATAAGTTACCGTAACATCGCTCTTGCCCTGCTCCACCGCTACCGTGGTTGCGCCGCCAAGCATACGGTCGCCGTGACTCCCATTCAGGCGCTCGGCGAGTTTTTGGCTGATGGCACCCAGTCCTCCGGGAAACGTCTCGCGCTCGTCCGGTTCCTCGCCGGCGAAATCCTGGAAGTCGCCGATCCCTACCAGCGCCGACGTATCTGCGGCCGCGGCACCCCAGTTGGAGGGACCGTATGTATTCCACCAGGCCGTCAACTCCGGCACATAGTCTTTCAGGAGCGTGGTGAGCGGAACCGCATCCAGTTCCCGCGCCCGCTGCATGACATTGACCTTCAGCATGTCCTGTTTGAATTTGCGGAAGCTCTCGCGCACGCTCTTCGGATAGGGCAGGTGGTCGAGACCTTCCCGCCAGGCGTGCGGAACGAACTCGCGATTCAGAATCAGGCCGTCGGGATCGGCGATGGGTAACGGCTCGATCCCGAGTTCCTTGCACAACTGCTGCGGCCCGGACTCGTGCTTCGACGTGTAGGCCGTCCCTGTCGCGAATGCCTGGCCGGCATACTCCTCGAGGTACGCATTGCCGCCCCAATGGCTCTCCTTCTCGAGCAGCAGGAAGTCCTGGTCGCGCAAAAACCACGCGGCGGAAAGACCGCTCATGCCGCCGCCCACGATCACGATGTCATGCCGCGCGGAGGCCGTCGGGCGCGCGAATGGATGCCCGTCGCGTACCTGGTGGCAGATCTCGTTGTGCTCGCCGTCGACGGCCGGGCTGGTTGGCGGCGCAGCGAGCAGTGCCAGATCCACCGGGCACCCCGCGGCCACCGATCCGGCCACTACGAATTTGATGAAGTCTCTGCGATCCGATTGCATAACCTTCTATTCTCCCGCCGCAGGGGGCGAGAATGTCTGGGCGGCGCGGAGCCTGTACCACAGTACGATCGTCACCAGTGAGAAAGCGAAGATCGCCGCCGATACGGCGTTGATTTCCGGCGTAATGCCGCGGCGCAGGCGCGACCAGATCTCCAGCGGCAGCGTGTTGTCGCGGCCGATCAGGAAGAAGCTCACCGCGATCTCGTCCATCGATAGCGTGAAGATCAGGAGGCCCGCGCCAATAATGGATAGCCGCAGATTCGGCACCGTGACGCGACAGAAGGTCCGCCACTGGCTGGCGCCGAGGTCGAGCGAAGCTTCCTCCTGCGCCCGGTCCAACTTCTGCAAGCCTGCGAAGATCTCGGTGGTCGCTACCGAGATCAACGCCGTGCCGTGCCCGAGCATGATCGTGAGCAGGCTGAGCTTCATGCCTGCGGTGACAAACAGCATCAACAGCGAGAGCCCGGTGATGATTCCCGGCAGGATCAGCGGTAGAAGCACCAGACGGCGGAACGCCCACTTGCCGGGAAAGGACGCGCGGTCGAGAGCCAGTGCAGCGGGAAAGCCCAGCAAGAGCGCCGCCACCATCGCCGCCGCGGCTACCATCAGGCTGTTGCCTACGGACGCCAGCAACGCGTCATCGTCGAGCAGCATGCCATACCAGCGCAGCGTCCAGCCGTGCGGCGGAAAACCGCCCACGCTTTCGCCGTTAAAGGAATAGACGCACAGGACGGCGATGGGGAGATATAGGAAAGCAAACACCAGCACCGCGTGCAACCGCAGCCAGGGGGCGCGCTTCATCGGAAACTCCACTTCTTTTCCAATCGCTCAGTCGCCACAAGCAACAACACCACAAACATCAGCATCGCGAGCGAAATCGCCGCGCCCAACGGCCAGTCATAGGCCGCGCCAAACAGGCTGACCACCACGTTCGAAATCATGATGCCGCTCGGCCCGCCCAACAACAGAGGCGCTAGGAAATCGCCAAGACTCAGTACAAACGCGAATGTCGCGCCGGCCAGCACTCCGGGCAGGGCTAGTGGCAAGATCACGGTGCGGAAGATGCGGGAGCCCGAAGCGCCCAGGTCCGCCGAGGCTTCCACCAGGCTGCGCGGTATGTGTTCGAGCGAAGCATAGATAGGCAGGAACGCGAACGGCGTGTAAATGTGAGTAAGCGTGAGCACCACGGCAAACGGACTGTAGAGTAGGAACTCCACCGGATGGCGCGCCACGCCCGTATATTGCAGCAGCGTATTCAGTACGCCATCGCTGCCCAGAATGGTCTTCCACGCGTATGCGCGCACCAGGTAGCTCACCCACAGCGGAATGATGACAAGCTGATAGAGCAGATCCTTGCGGGCGTGCGCGTGGAACGATAGAAAGTAGGCGAGCGGGAAACTCAGCGCCAGCGATAACACCGTGACCATGCCGGCGATCCGCATCGAACGCAGCAGCACCTGCACATAGACCGGATTCTCGACAAGCTGCCGGTAGTTATTCAGGCTCCAACGGTGCACGATAGTCTGCGACTGCACGCTCCAGAAACTGAAGCAAAACAGAAATAGGTAGGGCGCGACGAGGAACACCGCGACCCACGTGAGCGGCGGGACACTGACCAGGAGTTTGTAGGTGCGCGAGTACATGGTTATGGCTGAGCGGGCGATGGGGCGAGCGGGCGAGCGGGCGAAAGAGCAGCCATAACTTCGCGGCTCGCGCGCATGGCCGCCTTGTGCGCCGTGGTGTACTCCGTAATGTCGCCTTCCGTATCCGAGTGCGCGAAGAAGAGCCTGCCGAGCGGCTTGCGTACGCTGGGCGCGATCCGTGTCGTAGCGCCGGGAATGGACATGCACATGGGATGCCCGCGGCGGTAGACGTGCACTTCCTCGACCTTATCGCGCGCACCCGGAAACCAGCGGTCCAACAGGTCCACCACCGTCTCGCCCATCTTCAGGCAATAGGCGTCCTCCAGCACCTTCACGCGCTCCGCTTCATGCCGCGGCACGTAGCAGGTCAGCACGGACGGCCGGTTCCTGGCGCCTGTGTCACGATTCTCCACCCAATCGGCGACGTTGAAATCCACGATGGGCGATGGCGCCGGAATGTTCGTGTCGTACGAGCCGTTGTAGATCACCTCCCGCGAGCAGACATTCACCACCAGGTATGGCGCATAGCGCAGTTGGGCCATGGCGTCGATGTGCTCGCGATCCAGACCCTTGACGATTTTCCTGGCGATGAATTTCGGGCACGCGACCACCACCGCCTTCGCGCCGACCGTGTGGATCTCGCCGTCGTGGAAGTAGCTTACAGTAGGATTCCCGCTGGCCTGCTCCACGCGAATGACTGTCGCGCCCTTGCGCAAGCGGCCCGGCGCCGCTTTTTCCATCGCTTGTTCCAGCGCCAGTGAAATGCGTCCTAGCCCGCCGGCCCATGTGAAGCGCTCCTGATCGAGCCCGCCGCCCCAATCCATGCTGGTGGCGCCGATCAGCGCCGAAGTGTTCTCCGCATCCGCACCCCAGTTGTTCGGCCCGAAATTGTCGAACCATAGCTTGAGCTCCGGCGCGTAGGGCTGCAGCAGTTCGGCGAACGTCATGTTGTCGAGCTTCTCGGTGTTCTTCTCCGCATCCAGCGCTTTCATATCCGCCAGGAACTTCGCGAAGCTCTTCTTGACTCGGTCCGGATAGGGCGACTTCCATAGGCCGTCACCCCAAAAGTCCGGCACGACGGTGTCGTTGATGATGGCGGCGTCCACGCTGCGTATGCGATGAATCGGCAGACCGATATCGCCGCATAGCTCCTCGATGGGCTTGTAACTCTGGTAGGCCGCGCCGGTGGAATACCAGAGGCCCCGCCATTGCTCGCTGATGGCGTTGCCGCCCAGACGCGGCTCCTTCTCAAGAAGCAGGAAGTTCGTATGCCGCAGTTGCCAGGCAGTCATCAGGCCGCTGGGTCCGCCCCCCACGATGACGACTTCGTACTCGGCGGATGGCTTCGGGATTTCGAAGTGAGCGCCGTCGCGGACGCTGTGGCAAATCTTGTTGTCTTCACTGCCGAGTTGTTCGGAGGGGGCGGCGTTGATGGGACAAGCTGAAGCGGCTACGCCGCCGATCAGGTAGCGAATGGCATCTCGTCGCGTCGTCATTGCACTCGCACCGCCTCCTCCGGCCGGAACTCAAATGTTTGTTCGCCGGTCAACTCGCCGCGGCTGGGCGTGCGCACGGTCAGGATCAATCCTCCGGCGCACTCGATCTCCAGGAAGTCTGTTGCGCCGCCGAACGTCTGGCGCCGCACCACCGCTCGGAAAACACCGGGTTCGGACAGACGAATACACTCCGGGCGCAACGAGAAAACTGCATCGCCCGACTCGCCGTCGCAGCGCCACTCCAGAGGGCCGCAGCGTGCGCAGCCGCTCTCCACGCGTCCACGCAGCAGGTTAGTCAGTCCGATAAAATTTGCAGCATATGCCGTGCGCGGCCGATTGTAAATCCCGCGCGGCGTGTCCACCTGCTCCAACTCTCCCGCACGCAGCAACGCGATGCGGTCGGAAAGCGCCATGGCCTCCTCTTGATCGTGTGTGACGAACAGAAACGCGATGCCCACCTCGCGCTGCAAGGATTTCAGCTCGACCTGCATTTCGCGGCGCAGCCGGGCATCCAGCGCCGACAGCGGTTCATCCAGGAGCAGCAGCTTCGGCCGATTCACCAGCGCCCGCGCCAGGGCCACGCGCTGCTGCTGGCCGCCGCTCAACTGCATCGGGCGCCGCGCGGCGAAGTCGCTCATCTTCACTTGCGCCAGAGCCTTTTCCACGCGGGCCGCGATCTCTTCTTTAGGAGTCTTCCGCGCGCGCAATCCGTACGCCACGTTCTCGAAAACCGAGAGATGCGGGAACAGCGCGTAATGCTGAAAGACCGTATTGACGCCGCGCTTGTTGGGCGGCAAGGCGTCGAGCCGCTCGCCATCCATCCAGATCTCGCCGCCGTCCGGGCGCTCGAAACCGGCCAGCAGCCGCAGCAGTGTAGTTTTGCCCGATCCACTTTCGCCCAACACGGTCAGGAACTCGCCCGCCGCGATCTCCATCGACACGTCGCGCAACACCTGCACCGTCCCGAATTGCTTCGCCACGCTGCGAATCGAAAGCAGTGCCATTATTGCGCGGCCTTCACCTCGTTCCAGATCTGGTTGTATTTAGGGCGGCGGGGCACGTCTTCCCAGAAGTAAATGCGCTGCTGGTAACGGTCGAGATCGTCCAGATGCAGGTTCTTCTTCTCTTCGGCGGTCAGCAGGCCAGCCACTCCGGGATTTGAAGGTAGATAGCCCGTGACCGCAATGACCTGCTTCTGTGTCTTGGCTTCGACCAGATATTCGATCAGTTGATGCGCCAGATCCTTGTGGTCGCTAGCTGCCGTGATCATGAGGTGGTCGATCCATCCTGTGGTGTTTTCCTTGGGGATGGTTTCGCCGATCGGGAAATTCACCTTGCGCAGTTGATTGGTCATCAGCGGCCAGCCCATGGCTACAGTCACTTCGTGGTTCTCGAACAGGTTAGTCAATTCGCCGCCGGTGGACCAGATCTTTCGTATATTCGGTTTCAGTTGAAGCAGCTTGGCCTTGACCTTGTCCAACTGCTCGTCGCTGAGGTTGTAAAGCGCATGCGGATCGGGCTTGTCGTAACCTAGCACTTGCGCGGCCATGTAGACGGTGGAGAGATCGTCCCAGACAGAGACTTTGCCTTTCGCTTTCGGATCCCACAGGATATTCCAGCTCTCCGGCGGCGATGGGAATGCGGTAGTGTCGTACAGCAGCGGATTCGGCCCCCATTGGTAGGGCACGCCATACAACTGGCCACCGGACTTCACTAGCGGCAACGAAGTCAGCCGGGGCATCAGTTCCTTGTATGTGGGGATTTTCGAAAGGTCGAGCGGCGCGGCAAGACCTGTAGTAGCGATCATGGTGGCGACATCGCTCGAAGGCGAAATGATGTCATAGTTGGCTGCGCTGCCGCCGCGCAGTTTGGCCACTAACTCGTCGCTCGAGCCCATGTAAGAAGCGCGCACCTTGCACTGGCACTTCTCCTCGAAGCCGGCGATGAATGACGGGTCGGCGTAGCCTTCCCACACCAGCAGGCCGAGGGTGGGCGTGGATTTGTGGCAGCTGGCGAACAGGAGCAGGAGGAGACAGCTTGCGGCTGCCGTGCCTAGTGGCTGGCGGCTGGTGGCTGGTGGCTTTGCCTTCATGCTACCCCCACGGTTGCGCGGTCGAGCGTCGCGGCTTGGAGGCCCGCTTCCATCACGTCTAGCGCTTCGTTCATCTGGTCATCGCTCACCACCAGCGGCATCAGGATGCGCACCACGTTGCTGTAAGTCCCCGCGGTCACCAAAATCAGGCCGTGCTCGTAGCAGTATTTTGTCAGAGCTTTCGTCGATTCCGCGCCGGCCATCTCAAACGCCTGCATGGCGCCTAACCCGCGTACGTCGCCGATTACGGGGAAGCGCTTCTTCCAGGCAAGTACACGCTGGCGAAACTGCTCGCCGAGTTGCATGGCGCGCTTACAGAGGTTGTCGTCCTCGATCGCCTGGATTGCCGCCAACGCGGCTTCGCATGCCAGCGGGTTGCCGCCGAACGTGCCGCCAAGCGATCCCGGCCCGGTGTGATCCATGATCTCGGCCTTGCCCGTGACCGCAGCCAGCGGAAGCCCGCCGCCGAGGCTTTTGGCTGTGACCATCAGGTCCGGCTCGATGCCGTCGTGCTCGATGGCGAACATCTTTCCCGTGCGGCCGAAGCCTGTCTGCACTTCGTCGGCGATGAAGAGAATGCCATGCCTGCGGCAGACATCCGCGACTGCGGTGAGCCATCCGGGCGGCGGTACGATGAAGCCTCCCTCACCCTGCACCGGTTCGGCGATGAGGGCTGCGACCGACTCAGCCGCCACCACGCGCTGGAAGGTGTCCTCAAGTTGCGCGGCTGGCCGGCCATAAGGCACGCGGTAGATGTCGCTCGCAAACGGCTCGAAGCCGGCCTTGTAGGGGTGCGTTTTGCTGGTCAGCGAGAGCGTCAACAGCGTGCGCCCGTGGAAAGCGTCTTCGAAGCAGATCACCGCCGGCCGCCGGGTAAAGGCGCGCGCAATCTTGATGGCGTTCTCGACCGCTTCGGCGCCGCTGTTCAGGAACAGAGTCTTTTTGGGCGTGCTGCCGGGCGCGAGCGTGTTCAGCTTCTCGGCGAGCCGCACGTAGCTCTCATACGGCGTCACCATGAAACAGGTGTGCAGAAACCGGTCGGCCTGCGCGTGCAGCGCGGCGACCACTCCTGGATTGCGATGCCCGGCATTGAGGCAGCCGATGCCTCCGGCGAAATCCAGAAAACGGTTGCCGTCCACGTCCTCTATGACAGCGCCCTCCGAGCGGCTTACGAAGACCGGCGTCAACTGCGAAACGCCGCGCGGTACGGCCTGCGCGCGGCGCGCGGCGAGTTGTTTGGAGCGAGGTCCGGGAATGGAGGTTTTCAGCTCGATCGACGGCATGGGTGCTTAGCTATGCATCGTATCATTCAAGACGCGCTTTGGGGCAGGCGAGCAAGCGCGCGACGTCGACCAAGAACGTCGATGTTAGGACGCGGCGACACCGCGACACGGCGACGGGCGATCCGTCTGCGGCCTGCCCTGAGTGCCGGCGCGGCAGACACGCGCGCCTGCGCCACGCGTTATTCGGTCCTCCTTTCGTGCTGATAGCGGACGCGCATGGCCTTATGGATTCTCTTCCATTTTTGTTTCAGCGCGAGGGCCGCCTGTGGATCGGCCTGGCGCTCGTGCCAGGCGATCTCGGCGCGCAGTTTCTGATAACTCTGCCAACGCGAGGGATCGAGTTCGCCCGCGAGAATAGCGGCCTGCACCGCGCAGCCATCCTCGACCGTGTGACTGCAATCCCGGAAACGGCATCGCGACGCAAGGGCCGCGATCTCCATGAAAGCGGAATCCAGGCTGTCCTGTCCCGCCCACAATTGCAGCTCGCGCATGCCCGGCGTATCCACCAGCGCGCCGCCCTGTGGCAGCGGGAGTAACTCGCGATAAGTCGTGGTGTGCCGCCCGCGGCTATCGCTCTCCCGGACATCCTGGACCATCTGCCGCTCGACGCCTAAAAGTTGGTTCACCATCGTGGATTTACCGACTCCGGAAGAGCCCAGCAGCGCCAGCGTAACTCCCGGCGCCACGAGCCGTAGAACCGGCTCGATTCCCTGAGCCGAACGCGCGGTGATGGCCAGTACCGGCGCTCCCCCCGCAATGCTCGCGGCCTCCTCGACGCGCGCACTCAGATCCTGGCACACGTCGCATTTGTTGAGCACGATCGCCGCTCCCGCGCTGCTCGCATGCGCCAGGGTCAAGTAGCGCTCAATGCGCCGCAGGTTGAATTCCTGGTCCAGGCCGCAGACGATCAGCACCAGATCGATGTTGGCGGCGATCACCTGCTCTTGCTCGCGGTCGCCGGCCGCCCGCCGCGAAAACATGGTTCTACGGGGGAGCACCGCGTGGACCATGGCATCATCCGGTCCGACGGGCTGGACGGCCACCCAGTCGCCCACCGCCGGCCACCCGGCACGCTCCGCGCGATAGAGCAGGGCGCCGATAGCTTCCGCCTGCATCTCACCGTACGCGGTGTACAGCCGGTATCGATCGCCGTGGACCACCGACACGCGCCCCAGAGTGAGTCCACGTGCTTCGTAAGGCTCAAAGGCCCGGTATATGTCGTCTGTCGCCCCAATCATTGTCAAATCAAAAGATTCCTTCATACGCAGTTCTCCTGTAACAGACTTACTTGGAAGACAAGAAGGAAGCGATTCGCCGCAGGCAGTCTTCGAGAGTTAGCTCTGACGCCTTACGGTGAATCGACTTTTAGCGGACGGACAGTGGCAGTACCCAGGGTTTAGGCTATCGTAA
>Ga0181518_10000111_pt1 | contig 88729 bp, 84 predicted proteins | sample PEATcosm2014_Bin_28_FD_119751 | JGI IMG/M metagenome (GOLD analysis project Ga0181518, IMG submission 119751) | Peatland microbial communities from MTU Mesocosm Facility, Houghton, MI, USA - PEATcosm2014_Bin01_60_metaG | ecosystem: Environmental > Terrestrial > Soil > Wetlands > Peat | place...
CACGGCGGCTATGGCTTCATCAAGGACTATCCGGTGGAAAAGTTTTACCGGGACGTCAAGCTGTGCACGATCGGTGAAGGCACCAGCGAGATTCAACGGCTGGTGATCGCGCGGCAACTTCTGAAAAGCTGATGACGGATTGGGCGCGCAAGATTGCGGAAGGCGATGTGCGCGCGCTGGCCCGCGCCGCCACGGGTATCGAGAATCGCGATCCGCTGGCGTTGGCGGTCTTGAGGGAGCTCGCGCCGCGCGCCGGACACGCCGTAGTCGTCGGGATTACCGGCCCGCCGGGCGCCGGCAAGAGCACGCTGGTGGACGCCATGGCGCGCGAGTTGCGCCGTCAAGGCCGCACGGCTGGCATCATCGCGGTTGACCCCACCAGCCGGCGCACCGGCGGCGCGATCCTGGGCGATCGCATACGCATGCTGGCGCACCACGCCGATCCCGGCATCTTCATACGCTCCATGGCTACGCGCGGATCCGCCGGAGGATTGGCGCAGGCCACCGCAGATCTAGCCCTGCTGCTGGACGCCGCCGGCAGAGACTTCGTCATCATCGAAACAGTGGGGGTCGGGCAGGACGAGGTTGAAATCGCCGGAGTCGCGCAGGTGACCGTGGTGGTGCTGGTGCCTGGCATGGGCGACGATGTGCAGGCCATCAAAGCGGGCATCATGGAGATCGCGGATGTGTTCGTGATCAACAAATCCGACCAGCCGGGCGCAGGCCGCATGGAGCAGGAGATTCAAGGCATGCTGGGCCTAGTGGCGGGCGGTCCCCAGCCGCCCATCATCCGCACCATCGCCACGGATGGCACTGGAGTTCGTCAGTTGCTGGAAGCGGTGCAACAGATGCGGAGACGCGGAGACGCGGAGACGCGGAGAAAGGACCCGCATCCTGACGCGCTGGAACTAGCCGCGGTGATCGCCTCGCCCGCTCGCCCGCTCGCCCCCTCGCCCGCTCACATCCAAGGAGGTCACAACTTGAAAGTAGAAATAGGCATCATCGGCGGAAGCGGTCTTTACTCCATGCCGGGCTTCGAGGCCCAGGAAGAAGTCGTGCAAGAAACGCCCTTTGGCAGCCCTTCCGACAATTATGTGGTGGGTAAGCTCGCAGGCCACCAAGTGGCGTTTCTCGCGCGGCATGGCCGCGGACATCGGCTTTCGCCATCCGAGTTGAACTACCGCGCGAACATCTACGGCATGAAGTCGCTGGGGGTGGAGCGCATCATCTCACTCAGCGCCGTAGGTTCCCTCAAGGAAGAGCACCGGCCGCTGGACTTCGTCATTCCCGATCAGTTCGTGGACCGCACGCGCGGCCGCATATCCACTTTTTTCGGCGAAGGACTGGTGGCGCATATTGGCTTCTCCGATCCCATCTGCCCGCAGCTTGCCGAGGTCGTTTCGCAGGCCTGTACCGCTGCTGGCGTCAACGTTCACAAAGGCGGCGCGTATTTGTGCATGGAAGGTCCGGCATTCTCGACCAAGGCGGAATCGAACCTGTATAGAAGCTGGGGCATGGATGTGATCGGGATGACCAACCTGCAGGAGGCCAAACTCGCGCGCGAGGCCGAGATCTGCTACGTGACCGTCGCCATGGTGACGGATTATGACTGCTGGCATGCGGACCACGCTGCCGTCACCGTGACGGACATCATCGCAAACCTGGTGAAGAACGCCGAGAACGCCTGCAAGGTGGTCGCGGCGGCGGTGGAGCGCATGCCCGACGAGCGAAGCTGCAAGTGCGGCGCGGCCCTTTCGCATGCTATTCTGACCGACCGCAAGCTGGTTCCGGAAGCCACTCTCCGCAAACTGGATTTGATCGTTGGCAAGTACTTCGTGTAACGAACGCGCGGCGCGCCTGCTCGACCACTGCCTGCGGGGCGAGGCGTGGCCGCCGGAATTGCTGCGCACGCTTGTGGAGGACGAGTGCTCGGAGGCGCTGTTTCGGGTGGTTGCCGAGGGCCTCGCGGACCGCTTCGAACCGGCCCTGTGCGACACCTACGCAGCGCTATTCGCGGAAGCGATCGTGCCCGGCGACAGCGCCCGGCTGGTCGAGCGATACCGCCGCGTGCGCATCCCGCGTTCGGTGGAAGGCCTGCCGCGCCATGTCTTCGTGCTTTCGCGCGTGACGCTGGGCGCGGATGTAGCCGTCACCAGCGTGATTCTGGATGCCGCCAAGCGCCGCTTTCCGGATGCCGCGATCTACCTGGTTGGACCGCGCAAGAACTGGGAGCTGTTCGCGGGCGATCCGCGCATCGAGCACCGGCCTGTCACGTATCGGCGCGGAACGCTGCGCGAGCGCCTGGCCGCCGGTCCCGAACTACGCGAAGCGCTTGACGAACCCGAGAGCATCGTGATCGATCCAGACTCGCGTTTGACGCAGCTTGGCTTGCTGCCCGTGTGCCCCGAGGATCGCTACTACTTCTTCGAAAGCCGCGGGTATGGAGGCGACAGTGACGATCCGCTGCCCGTGCTCGCCGGACGCTGGGTGGAGCATACTTTCGGCATTGCGGGGGCGACACCATATGTAGCCCCTTTGGCGGGGGACCTTACACCGGACATCACAGTCAGCCTGGGAGTCGGCGACAACCCGGCCAAACGAATCCCCGATCCATTCGAAGAGCAGCTCTTGAGGTTGCTCGCGCGCAGCGGCGCCACGCTCATGATCGATCAAGGCGCGGGAGGCGAAGAAGCGGCCGCAGTGCAACGCGCCATCGAGCAATCCGGCGTGAAGGCCCAAACCTGGAGCGGCTCGTTTGCGGGCTTCGCCTCGATCATCGCACGCAGCAGGCTTTACGTCGGGTACGATTCAGCCGGACAGCACGTGGCTGCGGCCTGCGGCATCCCGCTCATCAGCATCTTCGCTGGATTTGCGTGCCCGCGCATGTTCGCACGCTGGCGCCCAACGGGGCAGGGCCGCATTAATGTGATGCGGGTGGACGATCCTGATCCGGCGTTGGTGCTCGAGCGAGTGCAGGCTGTACTCTAGCATTTACAAAGTTTGGGAGCCAATGCTGGCCGCCTGAAAGGCGGCTGCGGGCAAGATTGCCCGCCCCACGACTACTGCCAGCCCTGGTCGCCGCGTAGCGGCACAAACCGGCAAAACGTGGCGACGCGCTCCTGGATTTGGCCGCCGGATTTCGCGATGACGCGCAGCTCCTGGTCGAACATGGCTCCGACTGGAATGACTAGCCGGCCTGGATCTTTGAGTTGGGCCATCAGCGGGGCCGGAATCTCCGGCGCGGCGGCAGCCACCGAGATACCGTCGTAGGGAGCGCCTTCCGGCCAGCCCTGCGAGCCATCTCCGCAGATCACGCTGATGTTGCCGGCCAGGCCGGTTCGCGTCAGATTCTGTTGGGCCTGCCTGGCGAGACCGGGAATGATCTCGATCGAAACGACGCGGGCCGCCAACGCACCCAGTACGGCGGCATGATATCCGCAGCCGCCGCCCACATCCAACACCGTTTCGCAACCGGTCAATTCGAGCAGCTCGGCCATCAACGCGATCATGTAGGGCTGCGAGATGGTCTGGCCGTATCCGATTTGCAGGGGCTCGTCCTGGTAGCTGCACACACGGCAGTCGGGAGGCACGAACTCCTCGCGCGGGATGGTGCGCATGGCATCGAGGACACGCGGGTCGTGGATGCCGCGCTTGCGTAGCTGGCGATCCACCATGCGCTGCCGCTCGGAACGCCAATCGGGAATCATTTTTGCTCCCGTCAGTATGATAGCTCGAAATTTACAAGTCGACCTGTTCCGCGCGATTTCTCCGACAGCTACACTGCGGATGGGGGACTTATGACGGTGACTGGTGGTTGGTGGCTGGTGGCTAGGGGGTTAGATCAAAGCCACCAGCGATCTGTTGTTTTGAGCTTGTGGCTAGCCGTTATCGTGCTGGCGACTGGAGGCGCCGCCGCGGCGGTCGACGCTCCGGAAGTGCTGCACTCTTTTGGCGTGAGCGAACGAGGCGGAAGCGATCTTTACGCCGGCCTGATCCTGGATGCGGCGGGTAACTTGTACGGGGCGGCGGAATCGGGCGGCCGTTACGGATTCGGCATCGTCTACAAACTATCGCCCGGCTCCGGCGGCGCATGGACCGAGACGGTGCTCTACAGTTTCAGAGGAGGGCACGATGGAGCAAGTCCGCATGCCACGCTCGCATGGGACAGCGCCGGCAATCTATATGGCACGACTGTGAGCGGAGGCGGCAGCACAGCATGCGGCGGAGGCTGCGGCGTGCTGTTCCGATTGACGCCCTCTTCCGGCGGATGGACGGAGGCTGTTCTCCACCGATTCGCCGGCGGCGCGGATGGCCTGGTTCCGTATCCGGGCGTGGTCATCGATACGGCTGGAAATGTTTATGGCGCCACGACGGGGGGCGGCGCAGCGGGGCTCGGCACGGTGTACGAACTCACGCCCAGTTCCGGCGGTGCCTGGACCCACAGCGTGCTGCACAGCTTTACGGGAACTCCGGACGGATCGACTCTCTACGCCACGCCGGTTTTGGATAGTGCCGGCAATCTTTACGGCACTACTTATAAAGGCGGCACCTACAATAAGGGAACGGTGTTCACGATCACACCGGCGGCGGGCGGCGGGTGGACCGAGCGCGTGTTGTACAGCTTCAAAGGAGGGTCCGACGGGGTCAATCCAATGGCGCCCGTGACGTTCGACCAGAACGGAGACCTTTACGGCACGACCGAAGCGGGCGGCACAGCGAATTGCGGGATTGCCTACCGGCTGACTCCGAATCAGACAGGCGCCTGGAATGAGAGCGTGTTGCACACCTTTCTGGGGGTTACCGCGCAGGACGGAGAGAACCCCAACGGACTGATCTTCGACACCCATGGGAATCTCTTCGGGACAAGTCTGGGCGGAGGCGTCGACAATCCGGGAACCATCTTTGAACTTTCGCCGATACCGGACGGGTCGTGGACGGAAACGGTGTTGTACAGCTTCACGGCGGGATTGGACGGCGCCTATCCTTCGGCGGGTCTGGTGATGGATGCAGCCGGCAATCTGTACGGCACGACGCTTTGGGGCGGGCCTTCCGGAGATACCACCGGAGGCGTGGCGTTCGAATACACGCCGTGATTGGTATCTATAATAGCGGGGATGGCTCGCCAAATCACGCTGATACCAGGGGACGGCATCGGACCGGAAGTCGCCGAGGCCACCGTAAGGGCCGTGGAAGCTAGCGGAGTTTCGCTTGATTGGGAGCGCGTGGAGGCGGGTGCCAAGGCGCTTGAAGAATCCGGCCAGTTGCTCCCAGACGATGTGTTCGCCTCGCTGGAGGTTACCCGGGTGGGGCTGAAAGGTCCCACCGCTACGCCGATCGGCGGGGGCCACGCCAGCATCAACGTGGCACTGCGCAAGAAGTTGGGGCTATACGTCAATTTCCGGCCGGTGCGCATGTTGCCCGGTTTGAAGACGCGCTTCAGCGACCTGCCGATCGACATGGCCATCTTCCGCGAAAATACCGAAGATCTCTACTCGGGACTCGAGCATGAGGTGATTCCGGACGTGGTCGAGAGTCTGAAGATTATCACCAAGACTGCTTCGGTGAAGATTGCGCGGGCCACCTTCGAGTATGCGCGGCGGGAAAAGCGGCGGAAGGTGACGGCCATACATAAGGCCAACATCATGAAGATGAGCGACGGGCTCTTCCTGAAATGCTGCCGGGCGGTGGCAGCCGAATATCCCGAGATCGAGTACAAGGAATTGATCGTGGATAACGCCTGCATGCAGCTTGTGATGCGGCCGGAGACTTTCGATCTGCTGGTGCTGCCGAACCTATACGGCGATATCGTATCGGACCTGGCGGCGGGGCTGGTAGGCGGACTAGGCATCGTGCCGGGCGCCAATCTCGGCGATGGTCACGCGATTTTCGAGGCGGTACACGGCACGGCGCCGGATATCGCGGGGAAGGGCCTGGCCAACCCTACGGCGCTGATGCAATCCGCAGCGCTGATGCTGGCGCACATTGGAGAACGCCCGGCGTCGGCGAGGCTGCACGGCGCTATCGAGCGGGTCTATGCGGAGGGCCGGCACCTCACGCGCGATACGGGCGGTACGGCTGGAACCACGGAGTTCACGGATGCGGTGATCCGGGCGATGGGGTGAGGGCGGCGCGGCTGGTTGTCTAGAGATTCGGCGAGGCCGGCGAACTGAAGTTCGCCATTGGCAGGCGAAAGCGCCTGCCCCACCCGGGCCGGCAAATGTAGAAGCTGCAGCGGCGAACTGAAATTCGCCGCGGCAAGCTGAGCTTGCGCCACGAGAGAGCGGGCGGCATCTCACGCCTGATACGGGCGGTACGGCTGGCTGCCTAAAGATTTGGCCGGGGCCGGGGAACTGATGTTCGCCGCGGCAAGCTGAAGCTTGCGCCACGAAGTACCGCGAGGGGCAGATTTCGCAGATCTTTCAAGAGGACATCCGGGGCGTACGCTAGTAACTCGTCGCGCGTCGAGATTCCGGTGTATACGGCGATGGAGCGTATGCCGTTCCGCTTGGCAGCGATGATGTCGCTTGGCGCGTCGCCCACCAGCGATATGGGCGCCTGCTTCGCGATCCAGCCCCGCGCGTGTGCTTTGCGGATCGCAAGCCGCGCCAGGGCGGCCCGGTCCTTGGCCATTTCGCCGAACGCTCCGAAGCGGAAATACGGTTTCAGGCCGGCGCGGTCGAGTTTCTTCCGTCCGATGCGCGTCAGGTTGCCGGTGACCAAGCCGAGCAGGACCCCGCTTTTTTTCAGACGCCGCAGCAGCGGCCGCACGCCTGGGCAGGTCTTGCGCAACAGGCTGGGGACGGCGTGCCCGTAGATCTGTTGCGCCCGCCGGACGATTTCGGGCATGGCGCGGCGAATGGATGCTTGGGACGCACCGGCATCGCGTAGCATTCGCGCGAGGATGTCCGGATCCAGCATTCCGTGGACGGGGATATGATCGGTGGTGGTTTCGAGACCGGTGACGCGCCGGACGGCGTCAACCAGGGCCTGCCGGTGATGCGGGCCCGCGCGCCGCACGAGCGTGCCGTCGATATCGAATAAGACCAGAGCGGGGGCGGGGCCAAGCGGCATGATTCTGGTGGACGGCGGGGGGCTCGAACCCCCGACCCCGGCATTGCGAACGCCGTGCTCTCCCAACTGAGCTAGCCGCCCACTCGATGAACGATAATTACAATAATAACACCGATGGCCGAACCAGATCTGACCGGGCAGCTCGAGAAGATGCAGCGCGATTGGGACGAGCGCGCCCGCGAGAATGCCCGCTTTTACGTGAACACCGAGCGCCAGGACTGGACCGATGCGGAGTTCTTCCAATCCGGCGAGCGGACCGTAGCCGAAGAGATCCTGACGGATATGATCAACATCTGTCAGGGCAAAGACCCCAAGCGGATGACGGTACTCGAAATCGGCTGCGGCGCCGGCCGCGTCACGCGCGCCCTGGCCCAGGTCTTCGGGCAGGTGTATGGAGTGGACATCAGCGGCGAGATGGTACGTCAGGCGAAGGCGGCCGTGGCTGACTTACCGCACGTGCGTATTTTTCAGAATAACGGCAAAGATCTAGACGTACTAGGACTAACACGATTCGACTTCGTCTTCTCGTCGATCGTTTTTCAGCACATACCGAGCCGGGACGTTATCGAAAGTTACATCCGCGAGGTACACCGGCGGTTGCGGCGCGGCAGGCTCTTCAAGTTCCAGGTGCAAGGGGGGACTCTGGATAACTCTCCGGAAGATACCTGGTTAGGGGTTACTTTTTCAGAGCCAGATACACAGGAGATGGCCCTGCGCTGCGGCTTCGAGATGCGCTACAGTTACGGCGCAGGTACACAGTACTATTGGTTATGGTTCTTTAGGTCTAAGTTCCCGTCGCGGGCCTGGTGGCTTTGCGAGAAATACTGGTTACGAGCGGAATATCATCGCTGGCGCGGCATAGTTTCCAGGGCCTTACAAAGGCTTTAGGCGTGGCCGGCAGCGATTTTCTGTTTGCGCCTGCCGGCCCAGTATTTCTTCATACGTTCCGAGACGAGCTGGCGTTCGTCGTCGCCCATGGATTTACGTCCACGGCGGGTCGCCGCAGGCAGGACGCCGGTTAGCTCGAGCTCCTCCAGGGAGGCGATCACCTGGTTCAGCTTGTCCAACTCCTTATGTAATTCGCGTATCGCGCTATTCAGATCCATGTTGCCGCCGCCGTAATTCTATAATAACCGCAGACGGCCGTCAGCGGGTTAGAAAAGGCCAATGCGCCACCGGATGGAACTTGTAATGCAGAGCGGCAAAATAGAGTAGCGCAAACAGGACCACCAACACAATGCCGCCGATTGTTAATACCTTTCGCCACGGGAATTTCCGGTGCTCCCGCTTCAACACAAGCAAGTAACCGGCGAAGATACCCACATAGAATAGCATGCACATGGGCGTGGCGAACAGCATCATATTGAAAGCGTCGGGTGTAGGTGTTACTACGGCGGCGATGATGAAAATGGCCAGAATCGCATAGCGGCTGTGATTGAGAAGGAACCTGGGGCTGACCACCCGCAACAAAATCAAGAAAAAAATCAGGACCGGCATCTCAAAAACCAGCCCAACGCCTAGCGTCACATTGACGAAAAGGTCGAAATATTCGGCGATGGAGACCATGGGTTCGACGTAATTTCCGAGTCCAATGCCCAACAGAAACGTCAAGGCGAAGCGGAAGGCGACGAAGTAGGCGAAGGCGCCGCCCATGATAAAGAGTCCCGCGGAACAAAGTACGAAGGGCGCGGCATAACGGCGCTCGCGCTTATACAGGCCGGGGGCTATGAAGGCCCACACCTGGTAAAGGACCCAGGGCGAGGCGATAAAGACAGCGCACAGGATCGGCAGCTTCACCCAGATGACGTTGAACTGTTCCATGGGGGCGATAGCCTTGAGGGTCGGGGGCTTGATGCCGAGCTGTTTCAAGGCGTCCACGGCCGGGGCGGCAACTACCTTCCAAACCTCCTGGCAAAAGGTCAGGCTGAGCAGGAAAGCGACACCGACACCCGCCAGCATTTTGAGGATGCGGGAGCGCAGCTCCTCCAGGTGCTCCAGGAAGGACATGCGCAGCATGCCGTCCTCTTCGCCCCCATTGGAATCCGGGGGCTCGGGAGGGGGCGGCGTACGGCCCCCGCCGCCACCGGCTTTGGTGAGCGCGGTGACCGCTCCAGGCGCAGGCGTCAGTTTCCCATCGGGAGGTTTCCCTCCGTTTCCATCTCCAGTTAGAGCCATTTATTGAGAACTACGCGTTATGTTCAGCCGGTATGGAACCGCTGGCGGCGGAGGCGCTCTCCTGGACCGGCACGGAACCATTGGCGACGACCTCGGAGCGCGGCGCAACGCCCTCGTGCGGTGTATTGCCATTCGGAGCGGCTGCCAGCTCCGTCCCGTGGGCGATGGCGCCCTCTGGCGTCGCGGCTGATGTAGACCCAGCGCCCTCAGTTGCGGATGCGCCGGCAGTGGAAGTATCGGTTACGGTGGAATCTTGCGACCCGGAGGAACCATACGAGTTGCCGTAGGTTCCCGCGTCGTACGAGGAATAATCGTAGTTGTAGCTATCGGGCTGATACCCGTGGGTGATTTCCTTCAACGATTCGGTTTCCCGTTCCAGGCTTTGCATTTCACGGTCGAACGTGGCCTTCAGCTCGCTTTGCGCGCGGCGGAATTCGGTGATGGCCTTGCCCAACATTCTGCCGAGCTCCGGTAGTTTTTTGGGACCGAAGAGCAGAAGCGCAAGCAGGAAAATGAAAACCATTTCCTGCAAACCTATGGGACCCATCTGGCTCCTTCCTCCAATCGGAATTCGTTCCTATGATATCACGCGGGCGGCGGCATGAGCGTGCCGAACGAGAGCTTCGCTTTTCTGGCGACCCTGGAGGGCTACAAGCGACTAGAGTTCCGCTTCTGCCGGCGGCTGTTTGATTCTGACACACGAATCGAAGCACAGCTCAAAGCGCGAGCGCGCCCGCATGCGCGACGAGTAGTCCGCGCGCCGGGCGCAAGCCCGCTCCACGTCAGCGCTTTATGAATCCGGCGGCCGGTGCATTGCCATTGTCCACCAAGAGGTACTCGCCGGGTTTCCATTCGTCAACCCCAGCGGCCAGTTTCACGGTGCGAAGCGCGCTATTGCCGGCGACTACCAACACCATGCGAGTCGGGTCCTGAGGGTTCCGCGCCGCCAACGCGAGCGCGTCGCGTTCGTCAGCGTGGGCGTCACCGTTGATCCGGAAGACGCCTTCGATGTAATCGAGACCGAGGCTCTCCCGCCATGCAGCCAGCGCGGAATTCGCCTCAGGCCGGCCGATGAAGATCACGTCTTGCGATCTCAGTTCCTCGTCCGAAACCTCGAAATCCTTGCGAATCGGAACCGCGCTTTCGTAGTTATCCAGGAACTGTTTCTGCATCTGCTCGGCCGCATAGCGGTTGGCTCCCGCGTCACGCAAGGTTCCGTAAACCAGCACCGCGGATCGCAGGCGGCGCCGGACATCGGTCGTCACGTAGGCCGCTCCATCCTCCACGTCGAGCGCAAACGGCACACCGGCCTTCTCCAGGAACGATTGCGCCGTAACCGTCCTGGTGGTGTTGGCGGCGAAATACTCGCGCATGAGTTTCAGGAAGGGCTCGTCGCCCAGGCGGCGGCGCAGCGCATCCAGAAAGAGCACTCCCTTGGTTTGTTCGAGATGAAAACGTTCCTCAGGGTCATCGGCGGCGAGCTTCAGGCGCCGGTACGCGGCGCGCCGCACCTGCATCATTCTGTCCAGGTCATCCGACTGCAGGTCGCCATGATATGCCGCCGAACCGGCTACGAACCAGATGTCTGCTTCGGTGGACGGCAGGAGCCAGCCTCTCCAGAGACGGTCCTTATAGGAAGTCTTCTCGGCGAGCTTGTTTTCCGGTTTGTTGGCGTCCGGCTGGTTGTCTGGTTTACTAGTGTCCGGCTGGCCGGCCGGTTTGTTATCCGGCTTCTGCTCGGCCGGCTTTGCGGCGACGCGAGCTTTCTCGTTCTCTTGAATGATGGAGCGTAATCCCTCGGACGGTTCGCCGCGAAACAGGCGATAGCCGGATGGGTACAGGCCGTCATTCTTGGCGTATTCCTTCCGGTCCTGCGCCGACGGCTCCCACTCGCGCTGGTTGGGTTTGCCGATCGCGGCCCAGAGCATCAAGTTGGACGCCATGCCGGCAGTCGCGATCTTGGCATCCATGGTGCCGGCGCTGACCAGCGGCGCCGTACGAAACGCCAGAAACCCGAACTGCTCGTCTATCTGGCCGAGATACTTGTGATAGAGATCCTGCCAGGCCATATCGCGAACACGGGGAACAAAAGGCACGTACTCAGGCGCCCCTTGCGGATCCGGCAGGTACTCCAGTTGGACACCAAGGTCCTTGGCATTGTTATTGCCCCAGTAAAAACCCTCTGTCCCTGCGAACCACTCGTTCTTCGAGCTGCGCCACAGCCTGGTTCGATGCGTGCCCAGTTCGTACATCGCGATTTCGTTGTTCTTACCGTCGCCGATTATCCATTCGTTCGTATAGAGGCCGTTGTTACTCGTACCGAGACGCGACACAATTTCATCGACGTTGCCGCCATACTGAATCGCCGTCCGCGCGCGAAAAGCTACAGGTGTGCCCGCCGCATGGAACGGCGTCTGGCGTATGGTAGTCTCGGTGAGGACCATCCCCGCGTCGTTCTGGTACCAGTCCGTGCCGCTCTCGATTCCTCCCGGATAGCTCTGCATGATCATCCGGTGGCCGGCGGCGGGAAGGATGTCCAGCATTACGTTGGTCTGCTCGGCCAGCGTCAGCGGCCACCATGTCACCTGACCGATCACCATTTTGCCATCGCGGGTAGCTCTGCCAGTCGCCGCAAAAGCGCTGCAATGGTCCAACACGGAATCCCGCTTACGGTCGTAATAGGGCGGGGGTTCCAGGTGCAGGCCTTCGAGGCCCGTCGGCGTCATGCGCATGGCGCTCTCCAACTCGCCGAGTTCCACCGTGGTGTTGGCGACCACGATGTCGACGAGATCGATCCGCCGCCCCAACCACTTCGCGCCGGCGTCGGACGCTCCTTCGGCGATGCCCTTCATTTCCTCCAAAATTTCGCGGTCGAATCCACGCAGGAAGAGAGCGTTTGCCGCGGTGCGGAGTTGGTCCCAGCTTTCCGTTTCGGCTTTAGCGCCCAGCACCGCGGCGCAGCGCTCCAGGTACTCCGGAATCTCGCGCGCCATCAAGTGACCGTGCTGGTATCCGCGCTCGTACGGCTGGCCTTCAATATGCAGATAGATCCAGCCGTCCGCCGGGTAGCGGTACGCCGGGCCGAAGGTGCGGACCGCGGCGGCGGGCGGGTCGCCGGCGGCGGAGACTTCATCGAGCGTGACGCCGGCAAACCAGGCCTTGCCATGGAACGCGCCGCCGTTGCCTACCGTGAGGAGAATCTGGTCTTCCGCGCGGCTGGCCACGAAGCGCAACGTCAGGCGGGTCCACGGCCGCGTGCCGCCGAGCGAAGCGGAGTGCACATCGAACGGCATGGACGCCATGGTCAGCGCGGCGCCCGTGGCGATCGGGGAACGGGAAAGATCGCGCACTTCCACGTTCTCGGTGCGGACCCAGCCGCTCAGCTCATAGCTCTTTCCCACGTGGAGGGAAATGGGCGCGGAGCGCACGCAGGCGTCGCTCGAATTGGTGGGTTCGACCCGCAGCGACTTGCCGTTCTCGTGGAGGGCGGCGGGGTCCACGGCAACGGACCCGCGCACAGCGGCCCAGCCTGAGCCTCCACTCTCAATAGGTGCTCGAAAGGGCGGAGTGCCGGCGTGAAGCAGCGCGGCTAGCAGCAGAGAACAGAACAGACGAATCACACAGCCTCCCTATCTTGCGGGGTCCTTCGATGCGAAATATTATAACCCAAGGGCTTTCGGCTTCTGTGAAGATCCGGCGCAAGCTGCGGCCGCGTGCGCCGGGCCGGAGGCGCTCCCGTAAATGACGAGCGCCGGGAGTTGTCCCGCTGTTGGATGCTTCTAACAGGGCACCGCCAACGCGAGCCTGGCTCCCGGCGGCATTATGGTTGCATATCGGTAGCGGTGTCCGGCCGGCGAGTACGTGGATTCAGGCCTGCGTTTTCTCCACGTAGCAGACATGGACGAGGACCCCGGCGTCAGCGGCTCGACTTATTTCAATTAGATTAACAGAGATGTCAGGGCTTACGTAGCGTACAGCTCCGAGCTGTATGTCCTCTTGCCGCGGCGTTAAGAGGAGGCCCCAGGGATCTCAGGAAGCTGTGCAACTTTTTTGAAGAAGCTGCAAAACCGGGCACTGGAACAGGTTCTCGATGAGCTGGTTTTTGGAGCGCCGGAGCAGGCTTGCAGGGTCCGAGTTAGTTGGCATCCACACGGTCGCGCTGCCGCTGTGTGGCGCATGCCGAGGCCTATCCCTACGTCCCCGTTCCGGTGTTCATCATTGAACAACGTGCGCACCGCCGGCCTGAGCGGGTGTGGGACGACGAACCAAAGTTCCCCGTGGCCTTTGGCTGCTATCCATTTCGCGAACTTCACTGCGGAGCGCGCGGCGAGCGGTATCCGGTGTTATGTTCCAATCATGCCCGCGATCGACCATCGAAACGCTGCCAAGTCGCGACACGCCGCTTGGCGGCGCCTGTTCCCGCCCGGGCAGGCACCTCCGCTTCAGGCGCTCTCCCGCGATGCCCAGGCCGACGCGCAGCGCGCCGCCGAACTGATTCTGGGCGCCCATCGCGGGTATCTCGCCGAATTCAATGCGCTCACCGCCAAGGCCCAGCAAGCTTTCGAGAATCGCGCCTGGACCCAGGGCTCCCTGGACGCCGGGCGCCGCGTGCAGCTCTATCGCGATGCGGTGAACGGCACCTGGCGAAAAATGCAGCGCCTGTTTCCGGAGCGGCCGGCGCGCCAGGATTTTTGGATGGGCGCGCGCCAGGCCTTCCTGGAACGCGTCTTCGACGATTATGACGCGGATGTGGCGCTCACTTTTTTCTACTCCACCATGCGCATCGCGTTCGACGCGCAGGACATTCCGGTCGAATACGCGGACGATGGTCTGGCAGAGCGCTCGCACGTCAGCAGCCCCCATCCGGTTTGGAAGCTGTACCGCGTGAGCTCGCGACAATGGAGCCGGCCGATCCGCGAAGTGCTGAAGAACTGCGCGTTCCAGGCGCCCTTCGAGAACGCGGAACGGGATGCCGAACTGGTGGCCGTACGGCTGCAGGAAGATTGGCGGCGGCAAATCGGCAGCGATCCTCCGCGCGATCTGCAGATGCTCGAGCCCGTGTTCTTCCGGGACCGCGAAGCGTACCTGGTGGGGAAGCTGCGCTCCGCGCGGGGCGAATTGCCGGTGGTCTTCGCGCTACGGAATGAGGACCGCGGCATCGCGGTGGATGCCGTTCTGACCGGCAAAGAAGACATGCGGAACATTTTGTTTGTTTCTACCCGCTCCACGTTCCATGTGCGGACCGGCCAATACCGGGAAGTGCTCGGCTTCCTGGACAGCCTGGCGCCGGAGCGCGGCCATCCCGCCATGTGCGCCGTGCTGGGCTTTACGCATCCCGCGCGCGTGGCGCTCAACCAGCGGCTGCGTCGCCACCTGGAGGAAACCGGCGAAAGGTTCACACCGGCGCCCGGCCGCGTGGGCATGGCCATGATCGTGTTCTCGCCTCCTTCGTTCCCTTACGTGTTCAAGGTCATCCGCGACTTTTCATCCAAGCAGGCATGGCTTGGCAGGGCGCACATCATGGAACTCTATCGCTGGGTGCACGAGATGAACCGGGGACGCCTGATGCTGGATGCATGGCTCTACCGCGACCTGCACTTTCCGCGGGAAACCTTCGACGAACAGGTTCTGCAGGATCTGCTGAGGAGCGCGCCGAGCAGCGTGCGCGTGGATAGCGGCACAGTGGTTCTGAAGCATGTCTACGCCCAGCGGCGCGTGCAACCGCTCAGCACGTTCTTCGATGAGATCCGTGACCGGACTTTGCGCGAGCGGGCTATCGATGCTCTCGGCACTTTTATCAAGGACCTGGCCGGGATGGGCTTCTTCTTCGGCGACTGTTATGGTTTGCCGTTCAACACCGGGCTAACGCATGCGTCCAACGTCGCCCTGTTTGATTTCGACGACCTCGGGCCGATTCTGCGCCACCGCTTCCGGGAAACGCCGTTGCTCAGCGAACGCGACGAATTGCTCTGGAACTCGGAGACCGACGGCGCCTGGTTTTCCATCGACGAGAATGACGTTCTAGTGGATGAATGGGAGCGCTATCTGGGCGTTCCGCAAGATCTGCAGGAGTATTTCCGCCGGAGGCATGGCGATCTGTTCACCGTGGATTACTGGGCCGAAGTGCAGCGGCGCATTATGGCCGGCAAGCTGCATTTTGTGCTGCCGTATCCGCCGGAGCGGCGGTTGGCGAAAGAGGGTTAGCGGGGTTAATCAGTGCCGCGCCGGCGTTGCTGGAGTGCGCGCAGATGCTCATTGCGGGGCGAGCATACGCCGCCCTTTGCGCCGTCCTGTCCAGTGCGCTAAGCTGACAGCGTTAACCTGAATTAGTGAAGCAAGCACAGGGTTGCACTGCCTGAAGAACGAGAAGGATTGAAGGCCGCGCCGCTCCGTGCACAAACAAACCGTATGGACAAGACCATTCGCAAATATACGAGCCTCGACGAGATGAAGGCCGACGAGTATCGGTACTGGCAGAGCCGGCCCGTGTGGGAGCGGACGGACGCAGTTTCTGAACTTACCCAAGAACACTACGGCATGAAGGGCCAGGCCCCGGATGTACCCAGACTTCAAAGAACTCTTGTCCGTGTTGAACGCGCACCGCGTTAAATACCTGGTCGTCGGAGCTTACGCCGTTTCTATCCATGCCCAACCACGGGCCACAAAGGATATGGACATTCTGGTGAAGCCCGATGCCGAAAATGCGACGGCGGTCTATGCTGCGTAGGCGCAATTCGGCGCACTTCTTGAAGCGTTGACTATTGCCGATTTCGCCGCCCCGGCTCATTCTTCCGAATGGGGCGCGAGCCGGTAGCCGTCGATATTCTCTCCGAGATCCCCGGTGTGGATTTCGATGCAGCATGGGACCGCCGCGTTGAAGATGTAATCGACCAAGCGACCGGCACAACGGCGACTTTTCTTTCCCGCGACGACCTCATAGCCGCTAAACTCGCATCCGGAAGGCGGCAGGATTTGGCGGACGTGGAGGCTATCCAAAAGGCTGCGGAAAGCCGAACGCCGCAGGGCGCAAAGAAAAGAGCCCCTGGAGACGAAGCCGGGCGGCGCTAGCCAGTAGAAAATGACTATCAAGATGAAGGTAACACAGCGATTCACCGGAATCGACGCCGCCCTCCGACCCAAGAAACGACGGAGTGAACCCAGATCCCCGGCCGCCAGCGCCCGTCCCCGGCCCCAGCTATATTAGGAAGATACATGCACCGCCTTCTGCTATGCCTCGCACTGGCCTGCGCCGTGTTGGCCCGTGAGCCGGATATGATTGCCAGCGCCTACGCAGCCTCCGATTCCCCCGTCACGGCGGACCCCCACGCACCCGAATGGAAAAACGTCCCCGGCGTCTTCGCCGAAAACGGCCCGCGGGGCGAGCGCGTCGCCGGCCATCGCACCGAGATCCGCTCCCGCTGGACGTCCGAGAATATTTACTTCCTCTTCATCTGCCCCTATCAGGAGTTGAACCTGAAGCCCAATCCTTCCCAGACCACGGAAACCAATCACCTCTGGAACTGGGATGTGGCGGAAGTTTTCGTCGGCAGCGATTTCGAACACATCACGCGCTACAAAGAGTTTGAGATCTCTCCGCAGGGTGAATGGGTGGATCTGGACATCGACCTCGATAACCCGAAACCCGAAGGCGGCTGGCTCTGGAATTCCGGCTTTGTGTCCAAGGCCCGCATCGACGCGGAAAAGAAGGTCTGGTACGCCGAGATGCGGATTCCCTTCAAATCCATCGATAGCCGCCCTCCAGCGCCCGGCCTGCAGATGCGCATTAATTTCTACCGGGGGCAAGGCACTGCGCTGCACCATGTGGCCCTCGCCTGGCAGCCCACCGGGCAACCCAGTTTCCACGTGCCGCAAGCGTTCGGCCTGCTGACGCTCGTCAAATGATCTCCCAACAAGCCGCCAAATCGCTGCGTATTTCGCACGTCGGCCTGCGAGGCGTGGTGGGCTCCGCGCTGACCGCCTCGCACGTACTGGATTTCGCCGCGGCTTTCGGCACGTTCCTGGAGCCGGGCGGCGCGGTGGTGATCGGACGCGATCCGCGCGCCAGCGGCGTCATGATCCGCGAAGGCTTGCTGGCCGGTTTGCTTGCATGTGGGCACCATGTCATCGACCTGGGCATCGCCCCCACTCCTGTGATCCAGCACTCCATACGCCGCCGGGATGCGGCCGGCGGCGTCTCCATCGGCGCCAGCCACAATAGCGCCGAGTGGAACGCGCTGAAATTCTTCGGCCGGGAGGGAACTTATCTCTCCACGGCGGAAGCCGGCGAGTTGCTCGATATCTACCATCTGAAAAAATTCGCTTTTGTGGATTGGCGGCAGATCGGTAGCGTGACGCCCGAGATCCGCGCCATCGACCGCTATCTCGACGACCTGGCCGCCAACTACGATTTCGCCGCTCTGCGCAAATTCCGCGTGCTGGTGGATTGCTGCAACGGCACGTCATCGTTGATCCTGCGGCGCGCCAACGAGCGCTTTGACACCGGGTTCATTCTCATCAACGAAAAGATGGAGGCGGTCCACTTCGCGCACGAGCCCTCCACCACGCGCGATGCCGTCGCGCTGCAGCTTGCGCCCTTGATGAAGCCCCTGCGCGCGGACGCCGGATTTTTGTTCGATGTGGATTCCGACCGCGTGGCGCTGGCCGCCGAAGACGGTACGCCGGTTTCCGAAGAGATGGTTCTGCCGCTGCTGGCCGACTACCTGTTGCCGCGCGGCCCCGGCAAGCTGGTCATCACCAATATCTCCAGCTCCGCGCTGCTGGAAGAGATCGCCGCGCGCCATGGCGGCAGAGTCGTGCGCGTGCCGGTGGGCCGGCAGGCCGCCATCGACGCGCTCTCCACTTATAGACCCGAACAGATCGCGCTCGCTGGAGAGGGAACTGGCGCCGTCATGATGCCCCAATTTCGCTTCGTGTACGACGGCATTGCGTCCATGCTCGCCGTGCTTTCGATGCTCCACGAAAGCGGCCGCACGCTCGGCGAGACGCTGGGCTCCTACCCCCGATATTCGATTTTGAAGGCGCAGATCCCGCTGGTCACCCAGCGCATCCCCGCGCTGCTGGCGGATCTGCGGGAGCGCTACGCGGACGGACGCGTGAGCGTACTCGACGGCCTGCGCGTGGATTGGCCCGGCCGATGGTTCCACGTGCGCGTCAGCCAGACTGAGCCGATCGTGCGTGTCATCTGCGAGCAGCGCGGCGATCCGCCGAAGGAATTGTTCGAGGCGCTGCTGGAAGAAGTCAGGAGCTTCGTATGATACCTCGTCCCCAGCCCCTAGCAGCCCGTAGCAGAAGTCACAGTGAGTCGCGGTTGGCAGGCGAAAGCGCCTGCCCCACTACGGCGAACCAACAGCTTGAGACCTTTGGTGGAGAAGCATTCAGCCTGGCGGGACTTCTACCACGGGCTGCCAGCTCCCAGCCGCCAGCCCCGGTTTCAACATGTCCCGCGAACACTTACTAAAAATCGGAGTATCCGGCATACGCGGAGTGGTGGGCGATTTCCTCACTCCCGGTTTGGCCTGCGCGTTCGCCCAAGCTTTCGGTACGTACGTGGGCGCGGGACGCGTGGTGGTAGGGCGCGACACGCGCTCGAGCGGTGAGATGCTCTACCACGCCGTTGCCTGCGGACTGCTGGCGGCGGGATGCGACGTGGTCGACATCGGCATCGTGCCCACGCCGAGCATCCAGATCTACGTCGGCGCCACGCGCGCGCGCGGCGGCATCGCCATCACGGCGTCGCACAATCCGCCCGAGTACAACGCGCTGAAGCTGTTCAATTCCGAAGGCCTGTTCTTCAATAGCTACGAGCGTGGCGAACTGCTCGATCTTTATCACCAGAGCGATTTCCGCCGCGCCACCAACGAGGAAATCCGCCGCGCCACTGCCGACTACGCCTCCGCGCCGCGGCTGCACATCGAGCGCGTGCTCCGTCATGTGGATGCCGCACGCATTCGCCAGCGCCGCTTCCGGGTGGCGCTCGATGCGGTAAACGGCGCCGGCTCGGTGATGACCGTCGGCTTCCTGCGCGACACGCTGGGCTGCGACCTGCACGCCATTTCCGTCGATCCCACCAAGCCGTTCCCGCGCATCGCCGAGCCGCGACCCGACACGCTCGGCGATTTGAGCGCGCTGGTGCGATCCACCGGCGCCGAGGTCGGATTCGCGCAGGACCCGGATGGCGATCGCCTAGCTGTCGCCGACGAGACCGGCCACGTGCTGGATAACGACGATGTACTGGCTCTAGCCGTGGATGCCGCGCTGCGCCGCCTGCCGGGCGACGTGGTCGTCAACCTCATGACTTCTTCGGTGATCGACGAAGTGGCCGCCGCACACGGCCGCCGCGTCTACCGCACTCCGGTCGGCGAGGCCAATGTGGTCGAGATGATGCAGGCTGTCAAGGCCGTGATTGGCGGCGAAGGTTCCAATGGCGGAATTATTTTCCCCGCCGTGCACCTGTGCCGCGACAGCTACACCGGCATGGCTTTTCTGCTCGAACGCATGGCGGAAACCGGCGAGACTATGTCCGCGCTGGCCGCTCGTCTGCCGCGATTCTGTCGAGTGGCTGGCACGGTCGCTTACGAACACGGGCGCTTGGGCACGCTGATGCAGGCGCTTGAAGAGAGCTTTCCCGGCGTCGAGACCGACCGCTCCGACGGGCTCAAGCTGATCCTGCCCGGTGCCTGGATCCATGTGCGCGCGTCCAATACCGAGCCGCTGCTTCGCATGGCCGCTGAAGCGCGCTCGGAGGCGGAGGTCGCGGACCTGTACGCGCGCGTTGTGCGGCTGTTTGAGCACGGCGCAGGTTGACGACGAAAGCGTCTGTCCCACCTGTACCGAGCCGCTGCTCCGCATGGCCGCCGAAGCGCGCTCGGAGGCCGAAGTCGCGGACCTGTACGCGCGCGTCGTGCGGCTGTTCGAGCAGGGCGCGGTTGACAGACGAAAGCGTCTCTCCCACCTGTACCGAGCCGCTGCTCCGCATGGCCGCCGAAGCGCGCTCGGAGGCCGAAGTCGCGGCCTGTACGCGCGCGTCGTGCGGCTGTTCGAGCAGGGTGTGGGTTGACAGACGAAAGCGTCTGGCGCACCTCGCTGCTGAAAAAATCGGTTGGCAGGCGGAAGCGCCTGCCCCACATCAACTTTGGGTAGATCTTGACAAGCAACATGCACCATGCGAGGTTAACCCACGGGAGCATCGTTGAACTACGGCTTCATCATTGACAATCGCAAATGCATAGGCTGCCACGCCTGCACCGTCGCCTGCAAGACCGAGAATCACGTCCCGCTGGGCGTAAACCGCACGTGGGTGAAGTACGTCGAGAAGGGCCGCTTCCCGAACACGCGCCGCTACTTCCAGGTGACGCGCTGCAATCACTGCGAGGAGCCTCCCTGCGTCGAAATCTGCCCCGTCACCGCCATGTATCAGCGCAAAGATGGCATCGTGGATTTCGATGCGGACCTGTGCATCGGTTGCAAGGCGTGCATGCAGGCGTGCCCCTACGATGCGATTTACATCGATCCGGAGCGGAACACTGCGGCGAAATGCAACTACTGTGCCCATCGCACGGAGGTGGGGTTGGAGCCCGCTTGCGTGACCGTCTGTCCGGAGCAGGCAATCATCGCCGGCGATCTGGAACAGGCCGACAGCAACATCGCGCAAATGCTGGAGCGCCACACGGTGCGCGTGCGCCGGCCCGAACAGGGCACCAAGCCGAAGCTCTACTACATCGAGGCCGAAGAGAGCGCCATCGTTCCCACCGCCGCGCGTCACGAGCCTTTCTACATGTGGTCGGAGCGCAACGGCAACGTGCACGGCGGTGGCGCCGCCTATCCGCCCGACAGCCCGCTGCTGCAAAAGGATGCGCTCGCCGCCTATGATGTGTCGCACGCGCGCCCGTGGGGTTGGCAGGTGCCTGCGTATCTTTGGCTCAAATCCATCGGCTCGGCTCCGCTGGCGTTGCCGGCCCTCGCCGCGGCGCTCGGCAAACTTCCGTTTGATCGCGTGCGAGACGTGGTCCTTTCGCTCGTCGCGCTCGTGTTCATCGCCGCCACCATGGTCATGCTGGTTTGGGATTTGGAGCGGAAAGAACGCTTCTTGCGCGTGATGTTGCGCCCGCAGAGCCGATCCTGGCTGGCGCGCGGAGCCTTCATCCTGATGGGCTACAGCGGACTGTGCGGATTGTTGCTGCTGGCCGCGCTCGCGGGTTTGGCTAAGCTCTCCGCGATTCTGGTCTGGCCTGCCATCCTCGCAGGCTTTATGGCTGCCGCCTATACCGCGTTCCTCTTCGGTCAATGCAAGGGACGCGATTTGTGGCAGTCGCCGCTGCTGCCGCTGCACCTGGTCGTGCAAGCCTTGCTTTCAGGCGCGGCCATTTTGGCGTTCCTGCCGGGCGCCCGCAGCTTAGCAGTCGCGGGGCTCGCCGTCTTCCTGGTGCTTCACCTGCTCATCGTGCTCGGTGAGTTCAGCATGCCCCACGCGACCGGTAATGCGCGTTACGCGGCGCGCCTGATCACGCATGGACCTTATCGCCGGCTCTTCTGGTGGGGAGCGATGGTTGCCGGCGGCCTGCTTCCCGCACTGCTGCTCTCGATCGGTTTCGCGAGCGCCATCGCCGTGGGACTCGCCGCCGTGCTGGTTCTCGCCGGACTGCTGGCGTTCGAGTGGTGCTACATCATGGCCGGGCAAGCAGTGCCCAACAGTTGAGTCGACGAATATGGGAGCTTAGCCAATGGACGATTTCAAGCGCGACGGAAGCCATCTCATGTCCTGCGCGCCGGTCTCCAAGTGGGATGATTGGGTCGAGTACGACCCGCAAGCCTGGCCGCGGCGCGTAGCGCGCCACTACCAGCTCATCCCCACGGTCTGCTTCAATTGCGAATCAGCATGCGGCCTGCTGGCTTACATCGACAAGCGAACTGGCGAGGTCGCCAGGTTCGAGGGGAATCCCAAACATCCCGCCAGCCGCGGCCGCATCTGCGCCAAGGGTCCCGCCGTCATCAATCAGATACACGACCCGGACCGGCTGCTCTACCCAATGAAGCGCAGCGGACCGCGGGGTGGCGGCCAGTGGCAGCGCACCACGTGGGACGAAGTCCTCGAAACTCTCGGCGCGCGCATCCGTAAGGCCATCCAGGAAGACCGCGGTAACGAAGTCATGTACCATGTCGGCCGCCCTGGCCACGACTTCATCATGGATCGCACGCTGCAGGCCTGGGGCATCGATGGACATAACTCCCACACCAATGTCTGCTCCGCTGCGGCGCGCGTCGGGTACGCCCTTTGGCACCATGCCGATCGTCCCTCGCCGGACCACGCCAACGCCCGTTTCATCCTGCTGCTCTCCGCCCACCTGGAGTCGGGCCACTACTTCAATCCGCACGCGCAGCGCATCATCGATGGCAAATTGGCGGGCGCCACGCTCGCCGTGATGGATCCGCGCCTATCGAACACCGCCAGCATGGCCGACTACTGGCTGCCGACTTATCCAGGCTCGGAAGCGGCCGTCCTGCTGGCGATGGCCAAGCTGATCCTCGATGAGAACCGGTTCGACGCCGCCTTCGTCCGCACCTCGACCAACTGGGAAGAATTCGAGGCGGATGGATTCAGCGCCGAAGGCCAGAGCTTCGAAGCTTTCATCGAGGCCCTCAAGCGCCACTACGCGCGGTACACCCCGGATTTTGCGGAAAAGGAAAGCGGCGTCAAGGCGGAAGTGATCGTGAGGATCGCCCGCGAGATTGCCGAGGCTGGCAGCCGCTTCGCATCGCACCTTTGGCGTGGCGCGGCATCCGGAAATCTGGGCGGCTGGCAGGTGGCGCGCGCGCTGGTGCTGTTGCATGTCCTCACCGGCTCGGTGGGAACAAAGGGCGGCCATCATCTCAACACCTGGAATAAATTCGTCCCGCGGCCTTTCACTGTGCCGCCGCCGCAGAAACAGTGGAACGAGCTGCTCTATCCGCCGGAGTGGCCTCTCGCGCATCATGAGATGTCCTTCCTGCTGCCGCATTTTCTCAAGGAAGGCCGCGGCCATGTGGACGCCTACTTCACGCGCGTGGTGAATCCGGTCTGGACGTTTCCGGATGGCTTCTCCTGGATCGAAGTTCTGCGCGATGAAAATCTGATCGGCCTGCACGCCGCCCTCACCCCCACCTGGAACGAGACCGCCTGGTATGCGGATTACGTGCTGCCCATGGGGCAGAGCTCCGAACGCCACGACCTCATGAGCCAGGAAACGCACGCAGGTAAATGGATCGGATTCCGTCAGCCCGTGCTGCGTGTCTATCGGGAAAAGCAGGGGGGGAAGACGGACTTCACCTACCAGACGAATCCGGGCGAAGTGTGGGAGGAGGATGAATTCTGGATCGGCCTGTCGTGGGCCATCGATCCCGATGGCTCCATGGGCATACGCCAGTGGTTCGAATCCCCTTACCGGCCTGGACAGCGCATCACGGTTGATGAATACTACGGCTGGATGTTCGAGAATTCCGTGCCTGGGTTGCCGGAAGCCGCGCAGAAAGAAGGCTTGACGCCGCTCGCGTACATGCGTAAATACGGGGCTTTCGAGCTGCCGGCGGAAGGCCCGCGCGCGGCCGGATTCAACACTCCCTCACGCAAGTTGGAGCTTTTCTCCAAGACGATGGTGGACTGGAAATGGCCCGAGTTCGCGCTTCCCGAATATTGCCGCAGTCATATCTGTCGCGCCGCACAGGCCGGCGATTTCGACCCGCAATACGTGCCTGCAGTCGATTGGCCCGAGGGCGCGCGCGGCGAAATCTTCACCTTGCTCCCGACTTTCCGGCTACCCAATTTGATCCATTCCCGATCGGGCAACGCCAAATCGCTTTACGAAATCGCGCACAAGAACCCGCTTTGGGTCAGCGCGCTCGACGCCGCGAAACTGGGCGGGATTCGCACCGGCGATCTCCTCAAGGTGCACACAGAAATCGGGTACTTCGTGCTGCATGCGTGGGTCACCGAAGGTCTGGCTCCCGGTGTGGTGGCCTGCTCTCACCATCTGGGCCGCTGGCGGATGAACAAGGAGGAACAGCTCGAACGCAGCTCCAGCGCGTGGGTCGATCTTCAGGAGATCGGCAAGGGGCAATGGAAGATGCGGCATCTATCTGGCGTCGAGCCTTACGACAGCCGCGACCCCGATACCCGGCGTGTCTGGTGGAGCGATTCCGGCGTGCATCAGGACATCACTTTTCCGGTGCATCCCGACCCGGTCAGCGGTATGCACTGCTGGCATCAGATGGTGCGCGTGGAATTGGCAGGCCCCGGAGATCGTTACGGCGATATTTTTGTGGATACCGATCTGGCGCATGCGGTTTATTTGAAATGGAAAGCTCTCGCGCGTCCCGCACCTGGGCCTGGCAACTTGCGCCGGCCGTTGTGGCTCAATAGGGTTGTGCGGCCGGCCCCCGAGGCCTTCTATTTCCCAACTCAGCCATGATGCGATCTATTCGCACGCTGATCTTTCGTGGGGCAGCCAGTCTCGGCTGCAGGCCGGCTTTTGGCCAGTTTGCGGCTTGCCGCCATGTGGGGCGGGCAATCCTGCCCGCAGCCGCCTTTCAGGCGGCTCCTCGCCGGCTAATAACCGGCGCAGCGTGGCGCAAGCTTCAGCTTGCCGCTGCGAACCTCAGTTCGCCGTACACCAACCAAAGGCCATGCTCCTACTGACTGGCCCCGCCGGCTCCGGGAAAACGTATCGCGTTTTAGAACAATTCCGAGCCGCGCTGCGTTGCAGGGACTCCACCGTGCGCTTGCTCACCCCCACCGCCACGCTGGCGCAGCACCTGCAAAACCAGCTCGCTCGGGAAGGGTTCGTTTTCCAGCCGGGACTTATCCAGACACTATCGCATTTCATAGACCCGTTCGCCGGCGTGCCGCAGGTGTCGGAGCCGCTGCTGTATCTCATCGTCGAACAAGCCGCCCGCCGCGTGAATCACCCGGATTTTGCGCGTGTGGTTCGGCTGCCCGGATTCTGCGCGGCGCTGGCGCGCACCATCGAAGAGTTGTCGTCGACCGGATGCGATGCCGAACGACTTAAAGATGTGATGACACGCAAGTCCGCCGCCCCGCTGGCGGAGCCCTTCCTGGCGGTCTACCGCGAGGTTGATCGAGAGTTGCTGCGCCGGGGACTGGCGACGCGCTCCCAACGGCTTCTGCAGGCCGCGGAGCGTATCGCGCGCGAGGGCCTTCCCTCCGTACACACCATTTGGCTCGACGGCTTCTATGCGCTGCCCGATCCCGAGTTGGCCGTGATTGCCGTGATGTGCCGCCATGCGGACGTCACCGTTACAGTGCCGGATGCGCGCATCACCGCACCCACCGGCGAGCGCTTGCTTTCGATGGGGTTCGCCGAAGAGGTCTGCCGGTGGGAGCGCGCGCAACCCCGCATCGAGCTTTGTGAAGCGCCATCCATCGAGCGGGAAGCGGACGAAATCGCGCGCCGCATACTCCAGCAGGCTGCCGCCGGCCGGCCGTTCCGGGAGATGGGTGTAATCGTGCGCAGCCCGGAACTGTATGAGGCGGTCCTGCGCGCCACCTTCGATCGCTTCGGCATTCCGGCACGATTCTACTTCGATGCCGAGCTGTCGCAGCATGCGCTGGTGCGCTATCTGGCGGGAGTGGTGGATGCGCTGCTCGGCGGATGGGATCACGCCGAAACGCTCGCAGCCCTGCGCATGGCCCCGAGTCTCGCCTGCGATGAATTCGATTTCGCGGTGCGGAGCGAGCTGCCGGGCCGGGGACTGGCGGGACTACAACGGATCGCTGAAGGGACACCAAAAGTCGTCGAGCTGCTGGCGTCACTACAGAAGCTGCAACCATGGCCGGCGCTATCGCTCGCGCCAGCGGAGTGGGCTACGCGACTCAAGGGATTGCGCGCCCTGTTCCGGCCCGGCCGCCCCGAGCCTGCCGATTACCAAACCGCGGAGATGTGGCGGGGCCAAGCTACGGCGGTGGAGTTGTTCGATGAGGCGATGGACGAGGCGGCGCACGCGCTGGCTGAGCGGCCCGTTTCCCTGCATGAATTCTGGCGCGCAGCCAAATCAGTCTTGCGGCTGACGCCCTTGCGTGTCGACGATCGCCGCCGCGACGTGGTCCACGTGCTGGGTGCCCACGAGGCGCGGCAGTGGCAGTTGCCGGTCGTCTTCGTTTGCGGCCTGGTGGAGAAACAGTTCCCGCAATTCCATGCGCAGGAGCCGTTTTTTCCAGAGGCCGCGCGCGCGCAGTTGAAGCAGGCCGGCGTCCGGCTGCGGAGCGCCGCGGATTTCGAAGCCGAAGAGCGCTTCCTGTTCGATTGGGCCGTGACCCGCGCCACTGAGTCCCTCACGCTCAGCTACCCGCGGTTCGATGCGCGCGGCCAACAGAATCTGCCATCGCTCTATCTCGATGGCCTGGCCGCGACGCCGGTTCCCCCGCAAGCCGTGCGCCCGCAACCTGGACGGCAGGGCGGGGAAGTGCGTCCGTCCGTCTCGATCGCCGCCGCGGATCTCCTGGAGGGGCTCGCGCAGCGGCACCGCGTGTTCCGCCCCACCGCGCTCGAATCGTTCTTGCAGTGTCCGTTCCAATTTTTTGGCCGCCATACGCTCAAGTTGGAGAAAGCGCCGGTGCGGCCGGAAGAGCGGCTGAACTTCATGGTGGAGGGTAACATCGTTCACGGCGTGCTCGCGGAGATGGCCTGCGAGGCGCGGCCTCTGGACGACGTATTCGACCGCGTCTTCCGGCGCGTGTGCGACGAGGAACGCATTCCAGCCGGCTATCGCACGGCGGCTTGCCGCGAGCGCCTTCTCGCGGACCTGCGGAGCTTCGTCGCCGACACCCAGTGGCCGCCAGACTTCCGGACCCGCGCGGAACAGAAGTTCGAGTTCGCGTTGACCAGCGGAGTCGAAATCAAGGGCCGCATCGATCGCCTGGATGTGGCGCCCGACGGCAGGGCCTTCGTGATCGACTACAAATACAGCGGCGTGCAAAACACCAAGAAGCGGCTCGACGAAGAAAATCACTTGCAGCCGCAGCTTTACGTTCTCGCCGCCGAGCGCGTCTTCGGTCTGCCCGTAGCCGGCATGTTCTATTGCGGACTGCGGGGCGAGGTTAAGTGGGCGGGTTGGAGCGAGCATCCGGCCGTGCCTGGCAGGCCTTTCCCGCCGCAGTGGATCGAGCAGGCCATCGAGACCACCGTGCGCATCGCGGCCGGCATACGCGCCGGGCAAGTCGCACCCTACCCCGCCGTTCCGGAGCAGTGCGCGCGCTGCGACTACCGCGACGTGTGCCGCATCGAGGCCGCGGCGACACTGGTGGAGGAAGCTTGAGCACCATGTCAGGCCACGTTTTAGGTGACCTCTGCCGGCTTTCGGCTGAGTGGGTCCCGCTGGCAGCCTGTGGTTCTAACGTCTCGCCGTGTTGGGGCAGGCGCTTTCGCCTGCCAACCCTAGCAGCCCGTGGCAGAATTCACTGTGAGTCGCGGTTGGCAGGCGAAAGCGCCTGCCTCACCACGGCGGGCTGCTAGACCATGCCACTGACACCCAGACAATCGGAAGCCGTGGCGGTCCAAAAGATCGCGCGTGACACCTGCGTGGTCGCGGGACCCGGGTCCGGCAAGACCACCGTCCTGGTGGAATACTTCGAGCGCCTAGTGGCCAGCGGCGTCGACCCGTTGCGCATCCTGGCGATCACCTTCACCGACAAGGCCGCCAACAATATGCGCGAGAAGCTGGCGCGCACGTTTCAAGACCGCGCCGAGATACGCGCCAAGCTGGAGCGCGCGTACGTTTCGACGGTACACGGCTTCTGCGCCCGCCTGCTGAAAGAGAATGCCATCTTCGCGGGAATCGATCCCGAGTTTTACGTGATGGACGAGCGCGAATCGTTGCGGGCACAGCGCCTGGCGGTGGACGAGGCTCTGGACGCCATGTTCGATGAGCAGCCGGAACGCATGCGCGCGCTGATGCGAGGACTGGTGGGCACGGATACTGGCGCGGCGGTCTTGGACGTGTATGATGCTATCCGCGCGGCAGGGGTCGGGATCGGCGAACTGCAGAGCATGCCTGCGCTGCCGGTGGCGGATGTGGCCGAGGCGATTGAGGAACTGGGCAACGCGCAACCGCGGAATTGGAGGTTCGATCAACAAGCTCACTTTGTGGAGGCGCAGGAATGGGCCGAGCGCATCGCGGCGGCTTTACCCAATGGGCCGGAGCCAACGCTACGGGCGATCCAGTCGTTTAACTGCGATATGCGGAAATTGCAACGCGGCAACCGCACGTATGAGGTGCTCAAGTCGCTTCGTGACGACCTGCTTCCCGAACTCGAATACTCGCTCATCACCGCACACTACGCCGCTGAGCGCGCCACGATTTTCGCGCTCCTCGCGCGCTTCGACAGCCTGTATCGCGAACGCAAGCTGCAGGCCGGCGGCCTGGACTACGACGACCTGGAAGAGTACGCCGTGCGCCTTCTCGAGGAGCACCCGGAAGTCCGGCGGCGCATCGTAGGCCAATTCGACCACCTGTTGATGGATGAGTTCCAGGACACCAACGGCCGGCAGGCGAAGCTGCTCGATCTGTTGCGCCCGCCCGGCCGGTTTTACGCCGTCGGCGACATTAACCAGTCGATTTACGGATTCCGTCACGCAGAGCCGCGGGTGTTCCAGGACTATCGCGACGCGGTGGCGCACGGCAGCGGCCGGCTGGTCGAGCTGGTGGAGAACTTCCGCAGCCGTGCAGACATTCTGCACGCCGTGGAAGCGGTGGTCGACGGCGTGCCCGGCATCGAGAACCGCCCGCTCGTGCCGGGCCTATCGTTTCCCGACAAAGCCATCCCGTCGGTGGAGGTGCTCGCCGCGGTCGCAGGGGACGTCGATGCAGCACTCGCTCTGGAAGCGCAGTGCGTGGCCGCGCGCATTCTGGAACTCGAAGGCCGGCTGCCGGTGCGCCAAGATCCGGCCGAATTCCGCGACTTCGCCGTGCTGGTGCGCAACTCCGAGGTGCTCGGCGATTTTACACGCGCCTTCGACAATCTCGGCATTCCCTACGTGGTAAATCGCGGCAAGGGATTCTACGAAACGCGCGAGGTGGTGGACCTGATGCATCTGCTGCGCGTGCTGGTGAATCCACGCGATGAAATCAGCATGGCGGCCGTTCTGCGCTCGCCGTTCGTGGAGGCATCCGACGAAGCGCTGCTGCGGCTGAAACGGTCGGACGTTCTCGCCAGCGGAAGCCTTGCCAGCAGTCCCGCGAGCGGCAATCTTGTCGGCGGCGGCTTCGCCAGCGGCAAGCGCGCCAGCGGTAACATCGGCGCTGCGGTGGGGCATCTGGACGCGGCCACGCTGACGGCCTTCGCGCCGGACGATGCGGCGAAACTCGCGCGCTTTCGCGACCAGCTCGCGCGATGGCGGGCCGCGCGGGGTTACGTGGCAATCGATCAGTTGCTGCTGCGGGCCGTCAACGAGTGCGGGTATGAGTGCCCCGCGGGTCCGCGCGGCACGGCGAATCTGGAGAAGTTCCTGGCGCAGGCGCGGGCGGCCGGCGCGCGGCAAACGCTCGCGGAGTTCGTGCAGGAAATTGAGCTGTTGCGCGCTTCCAAGCCGCGCGAGCCGGATGCGCCTCCGGAAGATTCGGCTAACGCCGTTAAGATCATGACCGTGCACTCCGCCAAAGGGCTGGAATTTCCGGTCGTGTTTTTGGCGGCGATGCACAAAGGCATGGAGGCGGGACCTGGCGGGATTTCTTTCTTGCCGCGCGTGGGGTTGGGCGCGCGCTGGCGGCATCCTCTCGGCGGCGACGACAAGGACGATTCCTTCCAGCACGCCATCCGGCAGCAGCTCAAGCAGCGCGAGAAGGAGGAGGGCCACCGGCTGCTCTATGTGGCAATGACCCGCGCCGAAGAGCACCTGGTGCTGTCGCTTTCGAGCGGCGGGAAGAAAGCGCAGAATTGGGCCGCGGTATTGAAAGAGAGCCTGGACTTGGATCTGGAGACGCCCCGCGACCAGATCGTCACAATCGTGGCTCCGCACGGCCAGCGCGTTCCGATCCGGGTGCTCTGTGTGGATGCGCCGCCGGACCGGTCCGCGCGGCACGAGGGCGATGAAGCCACGGTCTCTGCGCAGTTGCTGGCGCGGCCGGTCCTGACGGAGCAGCACGATTCGCAGGCGAATGTTACGTCTATAGCGATGTTTGCCGAATGCCCGCGGCGTTACTTTCTTTCGCGCTACCTGGGATTCGAAGGAACACCGCACGCCACCGACGGTCTAGATGGCGCCGCCGGCGATGCGGCCGATCTGAGCTCCAGCGATCTCGGCAAACAGGTGCACGCGTTGCTGGCCGGCGCCGCCGTGGAGTCTCCCGATCCGCAGGCTACCAAACTCGCCGACGGATTCCAGAAAAGCCCTCTGGGCCGGCGTGCGTCCGCCGCAGCCACTGTCGAGCGCGAATTCGATTTCCTGATGGAAATGGAGAACCTCGTGCTTCGCGGTCAGATCGATCTTTGGTTCGAAGAGCGCGGCAAAACCGTCCTGGTGGACTACAAGACCGTTCAGGTTAGCGCCACCGATGCGCCGGCCCGCGCGGAACGGTACGCGCTTCAGTTGCGCCTGTATGCGCTGGCGCTGGAACGGCTCAATGGCCGCGCGCCGGATGAAGCGTACGTCTGTTTCCTGCGCCCGAATCTGGCCGTACCGGTGGACCTGCGGCCTTCGTTGTTCGATACGCCCGATCTGGCTGTCCGCGAATTCCGCGAAGCGCAGGAGCACATGCGCTTCCCGCTAAACGAAGGCGACCATTGCCGCACCTGTCCGCACTTCGCAGGGCTGTGTCCGGCAGGCAGCGGACCCTGAGCGATGGCGAGCACTGCCGCGCCTGTCCGCACTTCGCCGGATTGTGGTCAAAAGCGAACTGAAGCTCGCTGTTGGCAGGCGAAAGCGCGTGCCCCACCTTCTTGTACAACCGTGCCACCAGGGCACTGTTTGTGAAAATGTAGAAACGTCAGGTCCACACTCCGCGGGAGGGTTGTCCAGAGGGCAGCGGATCAGGGATGAGCGGTGTAATCCATGCGCCCGCCATCCACCGTGATGATTTGCGCGGTGATGAAGCTGGCGGCGTGCGAAACCAGGAAAGCGACGGCATGCGCGATATCGTCCGGCTGTCCGACCCGGCCGACCATGGCTCGTGAAGCCATGCCGTCGATCATAGCTTGAGCTTCGGCGGCGCCGCGGCCTTCGAGCGCCATATCGGTTAAGATAAATCCGGGCGCCACGGCATTCACGGTGATACCGTAAGGCCCCAACTCCAAAGCAAAACGGCGCGTGAGGACGACGACCGCGGCCTTGGTCGCAGCGTAGAATGTGGTGCCGCCGAGCGCCGTCCCATGCGCGGCGACCGAGGTCAGATTGACGATCCGGCCGAAGCCTCGCTGCTTCATATCGTCCACCACGGCGCGCGTCACATGCACCAGGCCATCCACGTTCGTCCGCCGCATGCCTTCCATTCGTGCGTAATCGAAATCCGTGAGGTCGCCCTTCACCAGCGCGCCGGCATTGTTGACCAGGATATCGATGGGACCAAGTTCGGCTCCGATGCGCTCCACCATGGTGCTCACCTGCGCGGCATCGCCGACGTCCGCTTGCACGGCAATGGCCCGGCCTGCTTGCGCGCGGATGAGCAAAACTACATCCTGTGCTGCTGCGGCGCGGTGTTGGTAGTTGACCGCGACGGCGGCGCCCTCGCGCGCCAGGCGCAAGGCGATGGCGCGTCCCAGACCGCGGGATGCGCCCGTGACGAGCGCGGTTCTGCCTTCAAGATCCATGGCGCGCGTCTCCGGCGGCCGATTGCGGCTCCCGCTTTTCCCAGCCAGGCTTGAACAGGGGCAAGTAATTCTCCTGTTGGTACGGATGCTTCCGGATCTCTTCGATGTTCAAGTCGATGCCCAGCCCCGGCCGGTCAGGCACTTCGATATATCCGTCAACCTGGTGCACCGGATGGGTCACGATCTCCCGCTCCCAAGGCTCGTTGAATTCATCGAAAAGTTCATGGATGAAGAAATTGGGAATGGAAGCGTTGAGCTGCACGCAGGCCGCCGAGCAAACCGGCCCTTGCGCGCTGTGCGGAGCGACGACTCCGTAATGCGCGTCCACCATGTCCGCGATTTTGCGCGTGGCGAACAGCCCGCCCAGGTTCAGTGGCTCCGGCTGCAGGATATTCACCACGTGGTACTTCAACAGCTCTGCGAACTGCTGCTTGTTCGACAGGCTCTCACCGGTCGCGATGGGCACCGGACTGCGCCGCGCCACTTCGACCATAGCCTGCACGTTGGTATGCGGCACCGGCTCTTCGAACCACGCAGGCCGGAACTGATGGATCGCCTCGGCGAACTCGACCGCCGTCGCCACGTTGAAGCGGCTATGCGCCTCGATCAGCAGATCTACCTGCGGCCCCACAGCATCGCGCACTGCGCGTATGATATCCACCGCCAGGTCGAAATCGTAGCGCGAGAGGAATCGCCAGGCTGAGCCGAACGGATCGAACTTGAGCGCCGTGTATCCCCGCGCGGCGACCTGCTTGGCCTTTACCGCGAAGCTCTCCGGCGTGCGCGGACCGCGATACCAACCGTTGGCGTACGCGCGCAGTTTCTCGTGGCACTGCCCGCCCCACAGGTTGTAGACCGGCTGGTTGCAGGCCTTGCCGATGATGTCCCAGAGCGCGATCTCAATGGCCGCCACCGCGCACATGTGGATCTGTGCGCCTTCCGAATACACGTCGCGTATCAGGCGCTGCGAAATGGTCTCCACCTGGAACGGGTCCATTCCGATCACCAGGGGCTTCAGCTCGTGTATGGCGGTCTCGACGGTCTTACCGAAGTGGTTCAGCGTGCCCTCGCCCACGCCGTGGATGCCCTGGTCTGTTGAGACCTTCGTGAACACCCAGTTCTTCCAGGGATTTCCCGCGATGTAGGTGTCGATGGCGGTGATTCTCATGAAGGGGATTGTACAACGGCTGCCGCCCCCGAGGTGTGAGATTTCCCGCGCATCGGGACACTACATGCTTGACCCATGCAAACAGTCGTGGATGGCAGTGTGGCGATGACGGCACGTACGCTCGATCATGCGCGCAAGGTTCCGGCGTGCCTCCTGTGCGGGAGATCTACGGAAATTACATTCCTGCAACGGCTTCGCTCTATCGATCTGCAAAGGCTGTGGCGGAAAGCATACGGGTCGGATCGCGTCCTCACTGCGGACCTCGAATCGACCGGCGAAATCTGGTTTTGCAAATTCGAGAGTTGCGATCTCAGGTTCTTTTCGCCAACCATCGCCGGTTCAGTGGAGTTTTATACCGCACTGCATGCCAATGCGCTCCCGTATCGAAGTAACAAGAGGGAATTCCGGCTCGCGGCGCGGTTCCTTTCACAGTCGGACAGAGTCTTGGAGGTGGGGTGCGGAGTGGGCGCCTTCGCCGAGTTGCTGGGCATCGAGAGTTACACGGGCCTCGAAATCAATCCCGACGCTGTGCGCGCCGGCCGCGACAGAGGGTTGAACATTCTTCACCAGACAATTGAGGAGCATGCCTTGTCCGCAAGGGAGCAATATGATTTCGTGTGCAGCTTCCAGGTGATGGAGCATGTCGCATCCGTGAGTTCGTTTATGCGCGCATGTGTACGGTGCCTGAAGCCAGGTGGGCTCCTCGTACACTGCGTGCCGTCGGAGGATTCATTCCTGAAACACCTGTCGAACGACGTGCTGAACCTGCCGCCCCATCATGTTACGCGATGGACCGATCGGGTGCTCACAAACGCCGCGGGACTCTTTGGGCTCGATCTGGTGCAGGTGGTGCACGAACAACTCGAAGACTGCCACTTGCGGATTTATTCACGCGCAGTGGCGATATCCAGCTTGGCCAGGATACTCAAGCGCGCTCCTAAGCTGGCAGACATGTCAGTCGCTCGCAAGATTATCGGCGTTGCAGCTTCCTGCGTTGCCGTGTTGGTCGAAATGGGCATGCGCGACCCGCACCTCCGGGGCCGGGGTCACACCGTCGCGGCAGTGTATCGCAAAAAGTGAAATTCCCTTGAACCCGCGCACGTCCGAAAGGCCAGTTGGCATCGGCATGCATCCGTCATAATCCCGTCGTGTGCGGACCGCTTGTTATACTGGCCTTTTAATGTCAAGAGTCCGCTTCGCGCCGTCTCCCACCGGCTTTCTCCACATCGGCAGCGCGCGCACGTTTATTTTTAACTGGCTGTACGCGCGCCGCAATGGCGGCACCATGATACTGCGCATCGACGACACAGACGTCGAGCGCAACACCCAGGCCTCGCTCGATTCCATTTTCGAGGGGCTGCGCTGGCTCGATCTCGGATGGGATGAGCAGTACCGGCAGTCGGAGCGCCTGGCGGTGCACCAGCAAACGGCCGACGCGATCTTCCGAGGCGGCATGGCATACCGCGACTTCACACCGGCCCAAGGTGACGCCGCCGATTCGTCACGAGCCGAAGGCGCCTGGCTGTTCAATCCGGGCATGCGCGAGCTTTCCGCTGAAGAGAGCGACCGCCGCGCCGCGGCTGGAGAGCCGTTCGTGCTGCGCTTCCGCGTGCCGCGCGACCGCGACGCCACCGTCTGCTTTCGCGATGCCGTCTACGGAGAACAATCCAAGTCCACTGCGGATATCGAAGACTTCGCCCTGCTGCGCAGCAATGGCATGCCGACTTATCACCTGGCCTCCTGTGCGGATGACGCAGATCTGCGCATCAGTCACATCATCCGCGGGCAGGACCATCTTACAAATACCTTCAAGCATGTGCTGATCTTCGAGGCCGCGGGCGCCACGCCGCCGCAGTTTGCGCACCTTCCGCTGCTGATCGCGCCGGATGGCACCAAGCTCTCGAAACGCCGGCACGGCCCGGTCGTCAGCGTCACCACTTACCGCGATTACGGCTTTTTGCCGCATGCATTCGTGAATTTCCTGTGCCTGCTGGGCTGGTCGCCCAAGGACGACCGCGAGCGAATGACGCGCCAGGAGCTGATCGACGTATTCTCCTTCGAGGGCATCAATCGCAGCAATGCAGTCATCAACTTCACCGAGCAAGATCCAATCGACCCCAAGGCCCTATGGCTCAATTCCGAGCACATACGCGCGCTGCCGGTGGAAGAGCTGGCCGATCGCCTGCTGCCTATCGTGCGCGCGGCCGGCTTTAACACGGATCGCAGCAAGATGCTGCGAATTACTCCATTGATTCAGGAGCGCATCAAGTTGTTGCGGGATGTATTGGAGGTGGCGGACTTCTTCCTGGTTGACCAATTGCCGCCCTATGACAGCGCCGAACTGATCCCTCAGAAGGGCGATGCCGCCATGGCGCTTGGCGCATTGCAGCGCGCGCACGAAGTACTCGCCGCCGTGGACTTTTCGCACGACGCCCTGGAAGCTGCCCTGCGGTCCGCGGCCGCCGCTCTAGGCATTAAGACCGGCCAGATGTTCCAGCCCATACGCGTCGCTGTTTGTGGCCGCAAGAACGCGCCGCCGCTGTTCGCGACGCTCGAAGTCCTGGGCCGTGATACATGCCTCGCGCGCATCAATCAGGCCATTCACAAGTTGCAGTAGGAGTCTCCGTAGACCATGAATCCCAGTCCCGCACCTTCCAACTTCATCCGCGAGATCATCCTCGAGGATCTGAAAACGAATAAATACGGGGGGCGCGTGCATACGCGCTTTCCCCCGGAGCCGAACGGCTATCTGCACATCGGCCACGCCAAGTCGATCGGTATTAATTTCGGCTTCGCGACGGAGTTCGGCGGTAAGTGCAACCTGCGTTTCGACGACACTAATCCCTCGAAAGAAGAGACCGAGTATGTCGACTCCATCATCAAGGATGTCAAATGGCTGGGCGGCGATTGGGAGAACAGGCTCTTCTATGCCTCCGACTACTTCGACCAGCTCTACGAATGGGCCGTGCAACTGATCAAATCCGGCAACGCTTATGTTTGCGATTTAACGGCCGAACAAGTCCGGGAGTACCGCGGGAGCTTGACCGAGCCCGGAAAGGAGAGCCCCTGGCGCAACCGCTCGATCGCAGAGAACCTGGATCTGTTCGAGCGCATGCGGGCCGGCGAGTTTCCCGACGGAACGCGCACCCTGCGGGCCAAGATCGACATGGCTTCGAAAAACCTGAACATGCGCGATCCGGTGATGTACCGTATCCTGCATGCCGAGCATCACCGCACAGGCGACAAGTGGTGCATCTATCCGATGTACGACTTTACGCATGGCCAGTCCGATTCCATCGAGCGCATCACGCATTCCATCTGTACGTTGGAATTCGAGGATCACCGCCCTCTGTACGATTGGTATGTCGAGCAGTTGGGAATCTACCATCCGCAGCAGATCGAGTTCGACCGGCTCAATCTCACTTACACTCTCCTGAGTAAGCGGAAGCTGCTTACCCTGGTCCAGAACGGGCACGTGCGCGGCTGGGACGATCCTCGCATGCCGACGATTTCCGGCATACGGCGGCGCGGCTACACGCCGGAAGCCATACGCAATTTCTGCAATTCGATCGGCGTTTCGAAGACCAACGGCAGCATCGAGCTCGCGCTGCTGGAGCACTTCGTGCGCGAAGATTTGAACCGGCGTGCACCGCGCGTAATGGCGGTGTTGCGGCCGTTGCGCGTAGTGATTGATAACTACCCGGAGGGCCTGGTCGAAGAGATGGAGGCGGTCAACAACCCGGAGGATGCCGCCATGGGTACGCGCAAAGTGCCGTTTTCCCGCGTGCTGTACATCGAGCAGGACGACTTCCGGGAACTGCCGCCGAAGCAGTTTTTCCGGCTCTCTCCGGGACGCGAAGTCCGGCTGCGCTATGGCTACTTCATCAAGTGCACCGGCGTGGTGAAAGACGAAAAGACCGGCGAAGTACTGGAAATCCGCTGCACGTACGACCCGGCTACACACGGAGGCAATGCGCCGGACGGGCGGAAAGTGAAATCCACCATCCACTGGGTGTCGGCGGCCCATGCCATCGACGCCGAGGTGCGCTTGTACGATAACCTTTTCACGCGCGAAGATCCCAATCAGACCGATGAAGGCGAGGACTTCACGGCTAATCTGAACCCGCACTCGCTCGAGATCCTGACAGACTGCAAGCTCGAGCCTTCACTCGAGAGTGCGGCGGAGGGCTGCCGCTATCAGTTCGAGCGCCTGGGCTATTTCTGCGCGGATCCGGATTCCGCTCCGGGGAAGCCGGTGTTCAACCGGACGGTGGCGTTGCGGGATGCTTGGGCCAAAATTGAGAAAGCCCAGCGAGGCGGCCAGTAACCAATGATCATTCTGGGAATTGGGGGCATTCTGGGCGATGCCGCCTCGGCGATTCTGAAGGACGGCCGCCTGGCTGCCGCCGTCGAAGAATCCAAGCTGAGCCGGCAAGGACTCAAGGCCGGGGTCCATAGCGGCCCCACGGAACTTCCCGAGCAAGCCATCGCCCTGTGCCTTTCAATGGCCGGCGCGACGCCTAGCCAGGTAGATGCCATTGCCATCGCGCGCCCCTTCGCCGTCGGGCCGGAAGCGCCGCTTCATCTGCACCTGCGCGCCCGCTTTCCCAACAGCCGCATCGTGGTCGTCGAGCATCACCTGGCGCACGCGGCCTCGGCATATTACGCTTCTCCGTTTGAAGAGGCCACGGTGCTGACTCTTGATCGCGCCGGCGATTTTCGCTGCGGTACGCGCTGGAGGGCCACCGGGACGCAGCTCCAGCTCGAAAAGGAGTTGTATTATCCGGACTCACTGGGCGATCTATACGGCCGCGTGACTGAGTTACTCGGATTTCGCGCGAACCTGGAAGAGCACAAAGTGCAATGGCTCTCCGCCTCTGGCGACGATCGCTTCCGCGAACTGTTCCTGGAAATCGCGCCGATGCGGAACGGCGAGTGGCCGCGCCTGGACCGCTCCTTTTTCGATGCGGAGCGGCTGACCCACGGCGGCTTCAGCGCCCGTTTTTACGAGCGGCTGGGCCTGGCGGACGCAGCACGCGTGCCGGAACCGCTGCGCGCTCCCTTGGCGGCCGGCGTGCAGCGTGCTCTGGAGGAAATCGTGATCCGCATGGCAGGGCAGGGAACGCGTCTCTGCTTCGCCGGCGGACTGGGATTGAACGCGCTGCTGGTCTCCGCGCTGGAGCGCGCGCCGTTCGAAAACGTCTTTGTACAGCCTGCCGCTGGCAACGCCGGCACCGCCATTGGCGCGGTGCTGCACGCCTGGCACGCCGTGTACGACCGTACCGAGCGCGTGCCGCTAGATAACCTCTATCTCGGGCCCAGCTACACCGCGGAAGAGATCAAGCGGGTGCTCGAAAACTGCAAGCTGAGCTTCCGCTACATTCTGACCACCGAAGAGACCATCGAGACGGCTCTGCGGCAGCTTACCGAGAACCGCATCGTGGCCTGGATGCACGGGCGCATGGAGTTCGGCCCGCGCGCCCTCGGCAACCGCAGCATTCTGGCTTCCCCGCTCGATCCATACGCGGCTGAGAATCTGAACGCGTTCATCAAGCATCGCGAGCCGTTCCGCAAGTTTGCCGCTTCGGTGCCCGCGGAACTGGCGGGCGAGTATTTCGAGACAGGCCCCAACGCGCGTTTTCTGGCCACCGCCGGCCGCGTCCGCCCGGCCCACCGCGGCCGTTTCGCGAGCGCCGTCCTGAACGGCGATCTGATCCGCGTGCACACCGTCGCACAGGAGGACAACCCGCTCTACTGGAAGCTCCTGCATGCGGCCGGCAAAGCCACCGGCCTGCCAGTGCTCTACAATACGTCGTTCAACCTGTTCAGCGAGCCGCTGGTATGCACGCCGCGCGACGCCGTGCGCAGCTTCTACTCGTCGGGAATCGACGCGATGTTTGTGGGGAATTTCTTCCTGCAGAAATGACCACCGTGGCGCCGGCTTTAGGGTGCGCCACTAGTGTCGCTCCAGCACTTCGCCGCCAGTCGTGATCTTGGTATCGGCCCGGAACTTCTTATAGTCGCGGAAGGTCACATCCTCATCTATATTGAATTCCTTCAGCAAGGCAACGCGCGCGTCTAGCTTCAACGCAACGTGCTGGGGCAGCCAGACCTCGTCATTGACGCGCGTCTGCTCGATCACGATGCGGGAGCCTTTGTGCAGGCGTGCCACCACCAGTCCATAGGAAACTGTGTCGATGCATTGAATATCCAGCTTCTGCCACTGCGACTCGCTCTTGTCGATCCAGGCGCGGAAGCGGAACTTTGGCAGGATCTTGGCGTCCTTCAGATGCGGCTGATATCCCGGCCGCGGATCGCCGTCGATGACGTAAGTCTCGCGCCCGCTGGGGTATTCGATGGCCGCCAGGTGAAAACGGTAGGCATCCGACACTTCCTTCACGAACTTACGGTCCTCCTCGCGCTCTTTCTCCTCTTTCTCCTGGCGCTTCTGCCGGTCTTTGTCGGATTCGCCCGAGCGTCTCGCGACCAGCTTCTGGATCCTGTCTTCTTCCTTCCGGGCATCCTCGCCGGAGAGCGGCTGGTCGTTCTTGGCGATCAGCCGCCGCACCTGCTCGCCGTAAAGCTCCATCACCTCAAAGGTCTTCGACTCGTTGGTTTTCGCGTGGCCCTTGCCGTCTAGTTTGTGCTCCACCCGGCGCATCGTGTAAGTGTAATCGCGCTGTTTCTTGTCGTTTTGGAGGTCCGCGTCGGCCACCCGCTGGACCAGTTCGCGAAGCTGATCCTGGGAAAGGGACGCAACCTCGGATCCCGGCTTCTGGCCTGTCTGGCCCGGCGCCGGCGGCGAGGCAAGCACCAAGACAAGAGCGAGGAGGCCGGGGCCGATCCGCATAGTTCTCCTTTGAATCCTAGACGCCGCTTCTGCCGGAAGATTGCGAACGGCCGGGAGGGAACGAATGCATGAAAAAGCTTCGGTCTCCCGCTGCCCGGACGTTCAATGCAGCCACTCGCGCAGGTCCGCTTCGCCCTCCAGGCCCGCAGCGGACCGCTTGATCTTCCCATCCGCGCCAATCAGGACGAGCCTAGGAACACCGCTAACCCCGTAACTTCGGGCTACGCTTCCATCCGGATCGACGAGGTTCAGCAGATGCAAAGGCCGCATCACCTCCCTGGCGCCCGCCACGTCTCCTATGTTGACGCCGGCGACCTCCACGCCGTTTCGGGCGGCTTCGGCATAAAGGCGGTCGAGGATGGGCAGTTCGTGCCGGCAGATACCACAGGAGGTCGTCCAGAAGACTAGCAGTACGGGCCTGCCGCGAAACGAATCGAGGCGATACTGTCCGCCGTACGCGCCCTGTAGGGCGAAGTCTGGGGCGGCGCGTCCAATCCGATCGTGCCGGAGGAAGAGGACGAGGGCGAGCCCGGCGGCGATCCAGACCAACGGCGATGACGAGCGGCTCTGCATCAAGGCTCCGAGTTTACTTATCGGCTGGAACGGGCGCGGCCTGGGGTTTGCACCAGCGCCTCATCCCGCCGGTGCGGAACCGTGGCCGCGTGGTGGACCCTCGCCGATGTTCTGCAGCAAGCGGTCTGTGACCTCCGCGACTTCCCGTACGGCAGCCTCAAAGGCGTCCTGGTTGGCCTTGGAAGGCTTGTGATAGCCGCTAACCTTCCGGACGAACTGGAGAGCCGCAGCCGAAATCTCTTCGGAAGTGACGGGGGTATCCGGACGCCGGAGTACTTTGATGCTACGGCACATGGCGAGAGAGGAGCAAGAGGCTATTATACGGCGTTTACTCGATCAGCGCTACCGGGCAACTTCCGCTGCCGCCGCCATAGGCGGTGGTGGCCGCTTGCTGGATATACGATGTGCCGGAAAAGGTTATGGCGTTGACCACCAGGGTACTGATGACGCCGCTGGTTCCGCTATCGCCGGAGTAGGTGAGGTTCCCCTTGGGCATGTATACGAGCCCGCTCACCTGTGTGCCCGAAGTACCGGACAACGTTATCCCACTGCTATCGCTTCTATCCTCGAAGATGACGACGCCTTGCCAGGTTCCGGAAGTCGGAGCGCTCAGATTGAAGGTGCCAGATCCGCTCCCCGTGATCCCGCCGGTGTTAAAGTAAAGCGTGACACCCGTGCCGTTGAAGGTTGGACTGCCGCTTTCCGTGATTCCGCTCTTGATGATGTAAAGCCCGGGATCCAGGGTGATCGTTTCGGTTCCACTGGTGATGATCCCGCCGCAATAAGTACCGGGGCTCAGCGTTTGGTTTGTCGTTACTACAACCGCGCTGCTATAGGTGCAGGAGCCGACCGTGGGGGGGTTCATGCTGGCGAACGGATCCGCCTGGGGCGAGACACCCAGGTTGGGGGCCGGCGTGATGGTTGCCCCTCCGCTCGCCAACCAGTTTCCAACGATATTGGTCATCGCTGTGCCCGTGGTCTTGATCGTGGCCGTTCCGCTCATGGTCACCGCCGACGAGCTGCTGGAATTGATGTAGATGCCGCAACCGCTCTGCAACAGGGCGCTGCCGCTGTTGGTTACCGACGAGCCGGTCGACTGCAGGACATAGATACAGCCCCCGCTACTGGTGCTGGGCAGCACGGCCGCCGTGACGTGGGCGCCGGACGATAAGTACGTGTTGCCCAATACCGCGGAGAATAACTGGGGTATGTTTTCCGAGACGCTCACCGACACCCAGTAGGGGACCGTCACGTTGGGCACGCTGGGGGGAGCCGTCACGTTCGCGGCGATGGTCACGTTCTGATGTCCCGATGCCTTAAAACCATTGGCGCTGGCGTAGAGACACCCTGCCAGCAGGTTGTTGGATGGCGGCGTGGAAATGCTGGTGGGGCACGCGGTAGCCGACTGGCAAGCGATCGAGCCCGCGCAGGCAGGGGTGCACGAGGATGCCGCTGCCGAAGCTGCGGCTGCCAGCGCCGCGGACTCCGCAGCGGCCTGCGCCGCCTGCTTACGGAAGCGCGCCCAACCCAAATCCACCACCAGCCCTACGGCGCCAAATATCACCAGGCAACTCAACACAATCATGATCAGCGCCTGGCCCCGCCGGTTGGATGTATGCATCCGCATGACTTTACCTCTCAAAACTGGATCGCTTGCTTGGCGTAGGCCGGCAGATTGTACGTGCCGAATGTTACCGGTTTTACGCCCGGCCAGAACATGCCCAGCGCCGAGTTGAATGTGTAACTGCCGGAAATGGCTACGTAAGCTCCCACGGCGTTATCCGGCGACGGCGGCCACGCAGTCGAGTTACTCAAGCAACTGCTGAGTGGATTGCACGTAACGTTGTTAGACCCGCTGTTCGAATACAACGTTACATTCCAGTCCGAAGACACCAGTCCGACGCCCGCGTTCGCGATGTGAGTCGCAATCGCGCCGACCGTCGCGCCGCAAGCGTTCCCGCTGCTTGTGCAGTGTACCCCGCGCACAACAACGTAACGGACGCCTTCGTTAATGGCATGTGCTTGAGTGTCGTACAACCACATCCCGCGCGACATCTCGACCGTCGAAATGAGGGCGAAAATCAGTGGGATACCCACCAACGCAAATTCGACTGTAACGCTGCCTCTTTGGTTGCGCATATGCCGATTACTGCACCTTCATCTCAACTACTCGCGTAATGTTCATTTGGCCGGCCAGTAACGACGGTATTGGGATCAGGTTGATTGTCTGATAGGTAACGGAGACTTGCGATGCAGCCGTTCCGTCGGCCCCCGTTATGGAGGTCGCTGTCAGTGTCACCGGAGCCGCGGTGCAAGTGGTTACAGTGCCGAAAACGTTGGGAGCGTTCGTCAACTCGGCGAGCGCATAAGGGCATGCGCCGGTCGAGTTCGCCGCGTTCGCCGTGCTACTGGAAGTATACAGCGCGGCGGCGCGCGCGGCATTTTCGGTTGCGATGAGCGCCCAACTGTAAAAGCCCCAATCAAACGCTCCTATGAACAGGAACAGGAGAAAGGGAAGAAACAGCGCGAGCTCCATCACGCTGTGCCCTCTTTGTTTGGATCGCATATCAGTCTTCCTGCGCCTCAGTGTGTCACCGCTAAGCTGGATCGGTCTAGATCTCTTTGGATAACCGGAGGCGAACCGATCGAGCCTGAGGCTTAAGCAGCATCATAGAACCAATTCGAACACCGTGCCGCCGGCCGAAATCCCGCCGTTGTCAGTCGTGCCGTAGGCAGTAGTCCCTTTAAGCAGGATACCCGCACTCGGATTCCCACCGTCATTGGCGAGCGAGAAACTGTAGAGCACGGTCTCGGTCCAGGTAGTGCCCTTCTTCGGGGGAGTTAACTCGAAGATGGTGCCGTAGCCGTATTGCCCGCCCAACAAGGTCGTGCCATACACCACACCGCTGGTGGTCACCACCAAGCCGCCATAAGAGTTTGCGCCATCCGTTCCGGCAAAAGCGTGGAGCACGGCAAAGGTCCAGGGACTTCCGGTCTCGGCGGGAGGCTTCAACTGGAAAACCGTGCCATCATTCGCAGCCCCCCCAAACTCAGCGGTCCCGTACAGCGCGCCTTTTGTGTCGAACACAAGACCGGCGCCGGGGAAAGCGCCGTCGCTGCCGTCCTCAAAACTGTAGAGCACGGTCTCGGTCCATGCTCCGCCCGCCACCGCCGGCGGCGCTAATTCAAAGACGGTGCCCGCATTGGAGACCCCGCCTCCGTTGGTCGTACCAAAGAGCGCGCCACTCTTGTTGAACACCACACCCGCCGCGGGATCCGCGCCGTCGGTGCCCGCCGCAAAACTGTAGAGCAGGCTGTGAGTCCAAGGATGGCCTTTCTTCGTCGGCGGAGCCAACTCGAACACGCTGCCATGACCGGATGTCCCGCCGATCGGAGTGGTGCCGTAAAGCGAGGTGCCCTTCAGCGCCAGGGCGCCGTTGGGAGTGCCTCCGTCGGTGGCGCCGGTGAAGCTGTAAAGCACAGTCTCGGTCCAAGCTCCCCCCTCGGTTGCAGGCGGCGCTAACTCGAAGACCACACCGCAACCGTTCGGACAGGCCGCATTCACGGTCCCGCCTTGCTCGGTGGAGCCATAGACGTCGCCCTTCGTGTTGATTGCCAGGGCCCCATAGGGATGGTTTCCGTCGGTGCCGCCGGTGAAGCTGTAGAGCACGTTCTCGGTCCAAGCGCCGCCAGCCACCGCGGGTGGAATCAATTGGAACACCGAGCCGAAGCCCAAGGTCCCGCCAAGATACGTGACGCCGTAGAGCGCACCGGTCTTATCCATCACCAGGCTGCCATCCGGGCCAAGCCCGTCCGTGCCCGCGAAGGAATAGATCGTGCTTAGTGTGACTGCCGCGGGTTGCTCCTGCGCCAAGAGGTTTGTGCTAAGAATCGCGGCTACCATCAGGACGGCCGCCTGTGAGTATCTCTTTACGTCTCGCATGCTATTTCTCCAGTGGTGGTCGATCGCCGAGAGCGCTCACCGGGCGCTCTCCGTCTTCGTGTACGATGTCCTTGAGTGTCCTTTCGCGGATAACTTCTGTCAATATTTTCTTCGGTTAACCGGCTAACCTTTGTAGTAACTTCCGGGAACAGACAAGGGCTGCGGCGAATCAAGAGAACCTAGCCGCCAGGCAGCCCGTTGCAGTTTGGCGAGCGGCTACGGGCTTTGCCTTAGCGGAAGATTTAGGATAGAATCAGATCTTAAAACCGTTAATGTTCGGGGCCGAGAAGGAAGGAGCCAAAATGGACTACACCGCAAGAGGACGATTTGCCAGGATACGGGAGATGGCTACTCAGGTAGAAGAAGATGCCGGACGCGGCAGATGGGATTCCGCCTTGACGCACGCCATCACACTGAACAGCGACGCGGCGTTTATCATCGGTTGGCTGCGCAGCCAGGCCGATTACAGGCTGGCAGGCGACTCGCCGGCGGGTGCTGACACCTGGGACCCTCCGGCTGAACCGCCGCTCGAAAACATCAGTGAACCCCTGAGCGGGACGCTGGACGCGGATTTGCAAGTCGTCAGAGAATAGAACGCTATCTCTTGCCGGCCACGTTTTCCGTGACGTCCCGGACGATTTGCTGTTCCGGGGGCGAAAACTGGGTGCGGAACGCCTCGCTGCTCAGGCGGGCGCGGCGCTCGCTTTCCGGGAGCGCCCGGAGCGCCTCTATTTCGTGGCGAATCACAAGGCGGCGCGCCTGCGGCAACTCGCGGAATTCGCGCATGCGCTGACGGACGACCTCCTGCTTTTCGGGAGGAAGTTGCGAGAATCTGTGGTAGTTCTCACGCAGCGTTTCCTTTTCCTCCGGCGGGAGCTGGTTATACTGCCTGAGGCGCTCGCGGATCAGCCGCGCGCGCTCAGGCGGCAGCTTGGCGAGCTGCCGTTCGCGCTCCTCGGGAGACATCCGGTTCCAGCGGTCGATCGGATTCCCCGTTGGCTGCGATTGGGTTGCCGCGGACTCGTCCGCCGCCGGAGCGGGCGGGGCGGTCTGCCCCGCGGCCGCCACAGCGATTGCTAATCCGAAACTGAGGGCCACCGGGCGTATAAAGTCACATCGCATTGGAGTTTCCGCTTTCTGGCTGATTTGCCATGCCGACCTGCCGCAACAGTTCCAGATCGTCCAGGGTGCGTTCTACCTGGTCTAGGCGCACGGTTTCGTGGCGCGGCTCAACCGGACCAATTCTGCCCGGGTGCTGCAAAACAAGGCCCGCCATCAGCAGCAGGCAGGCGGACACCGTCAATGGCAAGGCTTGGCGGAACGGCATGGGACGGAACGGCCGTGAGATGCGCTCCCACCAGGAGAAGCGCACCTCCTCGCGAATCCGGCGAAAGAGGCGCTGGTCGAAATCCAGCGCGATGCGGGGCGTCTCCCAGGCGTCCAAGGCCTTCCAAACGGCGGCTTGGTCCGCGGCCAGCAACCGGCAGGCAGGACACCCAGCCAGGTGCCGCTCCAGGGCACTCGCGGTTTCCGGATCGAGCTCACCGGCGGAATATGCCACCAGCATCTCCGGGTTCCGGCTTTCCATTGGGCAAGTCATAGTCATCCCATATGCGCCAAACGGGCGCGCAGCGATTCATAAGCCCGGAACAGCAGCGATTTCACGGCTGATTCCGAGCATCCCAGCACCTTCGCGATCTGGGAATATTCCATCTCTTCATACTTGTGCATCAAGACGGCCGCCCGTTGCTTTCCGGGCAGTGTAGCCACCGCCTGCCTGACCTGTTCCAGTTTGACCTCGTAAACCAGTTGCTGCTCCACGGTAGGCCGGCCATCGGAGATCTGCCGGCCGGGCCCGTTCGATAACCCGTCGTCGAGGCGCTGCTGGCCCCGCTCGTGTCTACCGTCCCGCAGCCAGTTCAATGCCAGATGCGTGGCGATCCGGAACAGCCAGGTAGTAAACTTGGCGGTGGGCTCGTAGCTCGAACGGGACCGATATACGCGCAGGAACACTTCCTGCGCCAGTTCCTCGGCCACCGGCTGCTCCTGCACCAGCCGGTAGAGAAAATGAACGACCGGGGCGCGATGTTTGTCCAGTAGTAGACCGAAGCTGATGCCATCCCCGTCCTTGACGCGCAGCATCAACTCGGCGTCGTAGTCCAGGGTGGCTGCGGCTGCCCCCATATCACTGCTAACCCTCGGCTGCATACAAGGTTGCGCTCCCGTTGAGTCAACGTCCGAATTTCAGACGCACTTACTCGCCCTTAAGCGAGCGCTCCATCAGCCGGCGAATAGCCTCTTGCGGCGGTAGTCCGAAGTTCAGCATGTCAAACATTTGGTTGGAGATGGGCATCTCCACTTGATGGCGACGGGCCAGGTCGACGGTCGCACTGGTCGTTTTGATACCTTCGGCCACCATTTTCATCGAGCTGACGATCTCTTCCAGTTTACGCCCGCGAGCCAGCTCCAGGCCGACCGTGCGGTTGCGGCTAAGCTCCCCGGTGCAGGTCAGGACCAGGTCGCCCAACCCCGCCAGTCCGGCGAGCGTTTGCGGGCGGCCGCCCATAGCGATGGCGAGACGGGTCATTTCGGCCAGTCCGCGGGTAATCAAAGCGGCCTGCGTATTGCTACCCAGCCCCAGCCCGTGGCAGACCCCCGCCCCGATCGCCACCACGTTCTTCACCGCACCGCCGATCTCCACTCCGGCGGGATCGCCGCTGGAATACAGGCGGAAAGTGGGTCCCGAGAAGGAAGACTGTACGCTGGCGGCCAGCGCCGGATCCGTGGACGCTACCACCAGGAGTGTAGGATCGCCGCGCGCCACCTCGCGGGCGAAAGTGGGTCCGGAAATGACCGTTACGCGCGGCTCGAAGCGCAGGGACACAATTTCGCGAATGACTTCGGAGGCGCGCAGCAGCGTGCCGTTCTCCAGGCCCTTGGTGGCGCTTACGAAGACCATGGAGGGCGCCAGGCAATCCGACATTTGTTGGTAGAGCGGCCGCACCAGGTGCGACGGCATCACGCTGAGGACGATCTCGGCGCCCGGCAGCGCGGCCGCAAATTCCGTCTCCACCGCGACGTTGGCAGGCAGGCGGAAACCGGGCAGGTAAACGTCGTTGATGCGGGTGGCGCGCATCCGCTCAGCGAGGTCCTTTTCGTAAACCCACAGACGGATGTGTGCAAAACGGGGCGCCAGGACCACGGCCAGCGCAGTACCCCAACTGCCTGCGCCGACGATGGCGAGCTCGGTCACTTGCGGCTCCCGAACGAGAACACGCTCTCGGTTCCGGCGCGCAGCCGTGCGATGTTCTCGCCGTGGCGATAGATAATGAGCGCGCCGCTCAAGACCGCCGCCATCACCACCGTGAGCGGCGGATGCTCGATCAGCCACACAGCCAGCGGGAACGTGCCGGCGCCGACGATGGAGCCCAGCGAGATGTGACGGGTCCAGGCGACCATGGCGACGAAGACCACCAGAACGGCCACCAGCGGGATGGGTGTCAGGCAGAGGAATCCGCCGACGAAGGCAGCTACGGCTTTGCCGCCGTGAAAGCGCAGGAACACCGGATAGGAATGGCCGATCATCACGGCCAGCGCCGCTCCGCTCATCCACTGCACGTTTCCGCCGGTAAGCCGGCCGGCGAGCCATACGGCCAGGTAACCCTTGCCTATATCGAGCAGCAGGGTGGCGATGCCCGCCGTGCGGCCGGTGGTCCGCAGGACGTTGGTGGCCCCTATATTGCCGCTGCCGGAAGCGCGCACGTCACGCCCGGTGGTCAGCCTGACCAACAGGTAGCCAAACGGGATATCGCCCAGCAGATAGGCGATCAGAAGTGCCAGCGCGCCGGCCATTATTTTGAAAGCGGAAACTCCGCAAGTTTAGTGTACACGGAACCCGCGGGAGTCCGGCGGCTCTCATAGAGGTAGAAACGGTCCGCAACGAAGCTGCCGAAGTCGAGCGCCGGCAGCGCGGCGATGGATTCACGCAGCTTCTGCATGGGTGCGGGTTCGCGGATGCGCGCCAGGGTCAGGTGGGGGGAGAACGGGCGGCCTTCGGGCGGAAGTCCCAAAGGCTCGATGGCTGCGTCGATTTCCGAGGCCAAGGCTGGCAAGTCCGGCGAGGCTTCCACGCCGGCCCAGAAAACGCGCGGAGAGTGCGGATTGGGGAAAAAGCCCAGCTTGCGAACCGCGATGGGGATGGCCGGATGCGTGGGCAGACCGGCTAGCGCGGCACGCAACTCTGGCAGGCGTTGTTCGGCGAATTCACCGATGAAGCGGATGGTGATGTGGAGATTGGCGGGCGCGCTCCACTTGATGCGCGCCGCGGGGCGTAGGTCGTCCAGGAGGGTTTCCAGGCTGCGGACCACTTCGGCGGGAAGATCGATGGCGGTGAACAATCGCATGCTGCGATCTTATTTTGCTATGGGGAAGGGCGGGCGCGCAAACGGGCAGTTAGGTTAGGGACAGCGCGGGGGGCTGGGGGACTCGATCGACCGCGACGTTTGTCGATCCGCAACTAACTCCGCACTTGCCGCCCGCACTTCGCGCCCCGATCAGCAGGCAGCGTAAGCGTCGAGCACCTACCCCTTACTGCTGCGGCCGCTTGGCCTGCTCCATGGCGATCTGGTTGATATGCGCCAGAGCCTTCGCCCCCGAAGCCCCTTCGATCGCCTTTACGGCGATGTCCTGCACCTGCTGCTTGGCTTCGTCGACCTGCTTCTGTAGCGCCGTAATCTGGGCCGCCTGGCGCGCGATAGTCTCTTCGAGCGTCTTCACCTGAAGGCTGGAGAGGCGCTTCTCGGTATCGGCTTCCTTCTTCAGTAGCAGGATCTCCTGCTCGAATTTCTGCTCGGCGGCCTTGGCCGCCAGCACCGCCGCTTTCTCGGATTCGGTCTTGACCGTCTCGGGGAACTCTTGCGCTTCCTTGCGTAGCCGCAGCAGTTCCTGCTCCTGTTCCTTCAAGGCGGTCTCGCGCTGCTGCCAGCTTTTTTCGAGCGTCTCCTGGCGCTCCTTGTTCTTCTTCTCCTGCAGGCGTTGATCTTCCTCGTACTTGTCCAGGTTCTTCTTGCGCTCCAGGTTCTTCTTGTATTCGTATTCTTCTATTTCGCGGGCGCGCGCTTTTTTCAGGCTCTCTTCCTGCTCCTTGCGTTCGCGCTCGGCGCTGCCGGTTTCCTCCTCCCAGGCAGCGCGCTGCGCGGCGATCTCGGCTTCCAGGCGCTCCTTCTCGCGGGCATGATCCTGCACCAACTGGTCGAGCGCGGTGGCGGCCACGTCGATCTTGTGGAGGCGCTCCAGTTCGGCGCGCTCCAGGCTGACGGCCTCGCGCACGGTGGAGAGGCGCTCGACCTCCTCGACGAGCTTGCCGGAGACATCGGAGAGCGCCTTGGAAATCTCGAGGCCCAGGCCGGAGATTCTCTGGACCACGCCTTCCACGGTGGTGCCGGCGACGGCCTGCCGGACTTCGTCTGCGCGCAGGCGGGCGGCCTCCTGGGCTTTGGCGTCGGCGGACTCGCGGGCGGTTTCGGACTCCTGGCGAATCTCGGCGAATTCTTCCTGGACTTCGGTTTTGGCGCGCTTCGCGCGCACGGGCGGTTTGGCTGGTCTAGGCATGTTCGCGATCAGCATAGCAGATCTGCAGCGGAGGTCGCCTATTGCAAGCAGTGGGTTCGATGCAGGTCGGCGAAGACCCCGGCGCTACCGCCGCCGTGCGGTGCCCAAAGACGCTTCGCTTTGATAACCTGACCATGTGACTTCTCCATGGCGCTATTTCTGGTGCGCCGCGCTGTTCGGCGTTGCTCTTTCCCAGTCGGGAGAAGGAAAAGGGCAGGTGCTTGCTTCACCTGTCAGATTAGCCGGAGTCGTGACGGGTAGCGATGGCAAGCCACTCGGGGATGTTTGGATCAATCACACCGGAGCCGGCGTCGAGAATCTAAAGACGGATTTGGACGGACGCTTCGACATCGAGTGTTTCGCACCCGCCATTGTGTTCCGCAAAAGCGGATTCCAGAGCAAGTATTGGCGGGTCCGCGCAGACCGTATGCTGGATATTGTTCTTACAGGTCCAGCGCCTCAGCTAAAGGCATGTGGGAAATCCTCCCGCTGTGTGTCCCTCAAGGGATTCATGAGCGCATTTTGTCTACCCAAGGTTCCAGGCATAAATGTGGGCGAGCAGGGCAACGATGTCGATTATGGCCAGCGTTTCTTCTGGGTAAGAACCCCGCGCGGAGAGGTCGGAATTCAGCATGCGGCTGGCGGAATGTGGGGATCCGGCTTGCCTTCGGATCAAGATGTTTGGTCCGCTCGCGACTACGCCGAAAAGTCGTACGTTGATCTTGACGGGTTCGGCATCATTGACGCAAGGGGAAAAAGTGCCGACGGCAAATATTGGCGCGTACTGGGCCACGTCTTCGAGACGGCATCTTACCGGAATGTTTCCGGGCAGGACGCGCCATTACTGGACCGCGTCCTGGACGGCGCATGCGTAGAGGCAACACGGTTCCGATCCCGATGAATCGCTGAAAACGCGAGGCCATCTGAACGAGATGTAACGGATATCGGAAACGTCGCGTGGCAGTTGGGTGGCTAACCCTGAAGCAGCACACGCGTCCTAGGTCACTTTTACAAATTTGAGGTGGTTCGCGAACGCCGAAGGGGTATGGGTCACACTGCAGAAACATCGGGCTGCGCACCGCCGAGAAACACGCCGGAGGCTACGGCCAGTCCTGCGGCCGTGGAAGATGCGCGAGATTTCCACGGTGTGGCCCGTGACATGATCGACCCCGATGTAAGGCAGCGACGAAAAGACCAACTCCCGCCGTCCGGTCATGCGATTGCTGGCTCTCCCAAGTTGGGGGAAATCCGTCAGGCGGGCGAACCGTCATAGATGGTTCGGGCAACACGGGCAGGCGGCTTCCGGATTGTCGCGCTCTATGCGTTCGCAAATGCGCTCCAGGTCTTCGGCCCCTGGCATCGACCAACGGACTTGCATCAGCTTTGTAAGAACCCCTGAAGGCGCTGGCAGGCTTGTTCATCGGTGAGATAGTCGCCGCGCTCGAGGGCTTCCTCGCAGCGCTTCACGGCCTCGAAGAAGCGGGTTTCTTCTTCGAAATAGCGCGTCAGAACGTCGTGCACCAGTTCGTCAGGGTTGCGGCCCTGCTTGGCGGCGGAGTCTGTCAGCTTCGCTTCCAAATCTCCGGTGACGTGCACTTCCATTGCCTGCTCCTTGTCGTACGCTACCACGCCGGGAGACTTACCACGGCGGTAGAGGCTGCGCCGTTTTCATCCGCGTTAATCCGCGTTCATCTGCGGTCCCCGTGCCTTGGCCAATTTCACCATCCGCGCTAGACTGCGGGTGTCCTTTCGAGGCGTCCCATGAAGGTGATTGCCGATTAGTCACGGAACCTGCTCCGGCTTGGACTTGCGCATTTTGCGGCGAATGTCCGGCCAGAACTCTTTCACCACGTTGCTCAAGGCGTCGTAGCCTATTTGTGTGGCCCAGATATCGAGCGCGGTCCGCAAGTTTCGATCTTCTTTAGGGTGGTAGCTGAAGGCGGAGATGCCGGCCGCGGCGGCGGCGCCGAAGACCTCGGAGTAGTTGAATTGGTTGTTCCCGGAATCGGAACGGGTAACGAAAATACAGCGGACGGCATAGGTGGCTCGATGCCAGAATCCCCCTTTGCCCGACTGGAAGTAACGAGGGTCCTGGCGCAGAAGGGACGGGAGGATGGCCTTAGTCATAAAGTTTTCGATTGTGCCGTCGGCAAATTGCATGCCGTATCGCTTGGCGTATCCTGCGGCTCCTTGTCCATAGCTGGCTTCGCTGTTTTCAGCCTGGCCGATGCCGGCTATTGCGCCGTACCAGACGAATTCGACGGGGTCGAACGTGCCGCGGGCGGTCACCTTGAATTTTTCGGCCGTGGTGAGAGGTGGGACGTTGCCGGCGTTCTCCAGGGTTAGAAAGTTCGGCAGGGTAAAGAAGAGACGGTCCTTCGATGTGCCGCTGGTCTGGTGCTGGCTGTCGTTATCACCATTATTTTTCGCCTTGTCCGCGGGTTGGGCCGGGGCCTGACCTTGATCCGGCGGGGCTTGTTGCGGCGAGGCCGGAGTCGGGCCCGGCGTTTGAACCTGCCCTGGCGTCTGAACCTGTCCCCAAGAGGGAGCCACCAAAAGCCAGAGCAGGAGCCATCGAATCGTCTTCATATTCTCTTTATGTTACCCATGTAACGGGCACCGGTGGATGGCAATTCGGTCACCAAGGGCTGAATGTTCACTTCGGCGGTAGCAGCCCGTATTCGCCAAGACTTAGGGCGGAAGGCGAAACAGCCTGCCAAACCGGTACTAAACAGCAGTCAAGCCTGCCGAAGTTCTACCGGGCTGCTAGACTGTGGGTGTCCTTTGGAGGCGGCCCATGAAAGTGATTGCAGATCTGTGCGTCGTCCCGATCGGCATCGGGACCTCGGTGTCCAAGGAAGTCGCGGCTTGCGAGCGCGTGCTGGCCGAAGCCGGGCTGGAGACCAAACTGCACGCCTACGGCACCAACATCGAGGGCGAGTGGGACGAGGTCTTCGCCGCCATTAAGCGCTGTCACGAGGTGCTGCACGGCATGGGTGTGCCGCGCATCACATCCAGCCTGCGCTTCGGCACCAGGATCGACCGCGAGCAGCATATGGACGATAAAATACGCAGTGTCGAGGACAAACTGCGTTGAATTTTGCGGCAGCACCACTTTTTCGTTGGTAAACGACAAAAACCTCTGATAATATGTAATCGTCACTACATCGGAAAGGCTTGCCATGGAACTGGTTCCTACGCAGGATGAAGTGCTCTCGTTACTGCGCCAGACCGGCGCGCTGCAGCGCGGACATTTCGAGTGCCTCAACGGCCTCCACACGGACATCAACCTGGAAACGGCGCTGGCCATGCGTTATCATCGCCACGCCAAGACGCTCAGCGTCGGCCTGAGCCGCCGGCTCCGCGCCAACCCCGAGCTGCGCGCGCTAATTCCCGAGCTTTCAATCGTTTCCGCCACGCCGGCGGGCTTGCCCGTGGCCTACGGATTGTGCGAGGCGCTGCGCGCCGGCCAGGTCTATTGGGCCGAGAAAGACGGCCGGGACATTCCGATGCGCTTCCGCCAGTTTCTGGAGCCGGTGGCGGGCGAGAAGGTCGTCCTGGTAGACGATATTCTACGGTCCGGGGCGCTCCTCACCGAAGCCCGCGCGCTGCTGGAAGCCCGTGGGGCCCAGGTGGTCGCGCTGGCCGTGCTGGCCTATCAGCCGACACCGCAAACACACAGCTTCGGATCCATACCGTTCTATTACCTGGCCAAGATCGAGGCCAGCTATTATGCAGATGCAGGCGCGTGCGAGTTATGCCGTCAAGATGTCCCGCTCTACCGGGTGGGCGTCGTACGGCAAGTACAGAACCGCGAAGAGCTTGTTACCGCAAGCAGCTTCTAAAAACAAGGAGAAAGTATGAGTACAGCCGTTTTAACCAAAGAGAACCTGAATCCATTTGAGATCGCCCAAGAGCAGTTCGACATTGCGGCCGATCACCTCAAGCTGGATGAGGGCCTACGAGCAATCCTGAAACAACCCAAAAGGCAACTGATTGTTTCCATCCCCGTGCGCATGGACGACGGGCGAATTCAGGTGTTCGAAGGATACCGGGTGCAGTACAACCTGTCCCGTGGCCCCGCCAAGGGCGGTATCCGTTATCACCCCGGCGTGACCCTAGACGAGGTGAAGGCCCTGGCGGCCTGGATGACCTGGAAGTGCGCCACCGTGAATATTCCCTATGGTGGCGGCAAGGGCGGCGTGCGCGTGGATCCCAAGCAGCTTTCGCTTGGCGAATTGGAGCGCCTGACCCGGCGCTACGCCACCGAGATCTCGCCGATCATCGGGCCGGACCGTGATATCCCCGCGCCGGACGTCTATACCAACTCCCAAACGATGGCTTGGTTCATGGATACCATCAGCATGTTCCATGGCCACACCGAGCTGGGCTGCGTGACCGGCAAGCCGCTCAGTCTGGGTGGCTCCAAGGGCCGCAATGAGGCTACTGCGCGCGGCTGCCAGTTCACTACTCGCTGCGCTTGCGAAGCGAAGGGCATTACCCTGTCCAAGGCGACGGTTGCGGTGCAGGGCTTCGGCAATGCCGGCAGCATCTCTGCCAAGCTGATGCACGAAGACGGCGCCCGGATCATTGCCGTCAGCGATTCCAAAGGCGGCATCTATAATGGTGCGGGTTTCGATCCCGTGGCCGTGATGAAGTACAAGGATGAGACCGGCACAGTAGTGGGCTTCCCCGGCTGCGACTTCATTTCCAACAAGGATCTACTGGAGCTGAAGTGCGACGTCCTGGTGCCCGCGGCGCTGGAGAACACCATCACGATGGACAACGTGGACCGCATCAAGGCGAAGATCGTGGCGGAGGCCGCCAACGGCCCGACCACCCCAGGCGCCGACAAAGAGATGTTCGAGCGCGGCATCCTGGTGATTCCGGACATCCTGTGCAATGCCGGAGGCGTGACGGTCTCCTACTTCGAGTGGGTGCAGGACCTGTACGGCTTCTTCTGGACCGAGATCGAGGTCAACGCGTATCTGGAGCGGACCATGACTTCGGCGTTCAAGGAAGTCTACGGCACCGCCGAAAGCTATCGCACCGACATGCGGACCGGAGCTTACATCCTGGCCGTATCGCGCGTGGCGGAAGCTACGCGGGTACGCGGGATTTTCCCGTAAGGCGACAGGAAAAGGGCTGGGGGCTAGGGGCTTGTCCTTCCCTAGTCCCAGTCCCTAATCCAAGTGCCCAGCGCGACCCTATAGCGGCCGGGCGACGGACCGCAGAACCCCGATCAAGGTACCGAGCCGAAGTGGCTACCGACTTGGCGCACGGTCGTATACTGCAATCGCCTGCATCGGCGGTGAGCGCGACTAGACGTCTCGGGGCACACTCATGCCACGGGCAGGATTTCGTCCCGGACAAGGTGAAAGCGAACCTGTTCAGGCCGCGCCCGGTCGAAAAAGAACACGTTGGTCGCCTCTATTACGCTCCTGCGCAAACCGTCCCAGGTATCTCCCTCCGTAAAAATGTTTTCCGTCATGCACTTCGCGCAATACCCGACATCAGCCTCCTGGACGACTTCGAACACAAGTTCACCCATACGTCCATGGTATGGCTTCCGCCTGGAAGTGCGCCACCGGTAATACTCCCTGCCGGAGTTGAAGCGCGACGTGGTAGTGCCCGCGGCTCTCGGGAACACCATCACGATGAAGATGTGGATCGCATGAAGGCGAAGATCGTGGCGGAAGCGCCGCAGGTAGGCGGGATTTTCCCGTAGCGGAAGTCGCCATCAGTCGCGGTTGGCAGGCGAAAGCGCCTGCCCCACCAACGGCGAACCAGCAGCATGCGACGTTAAGTGGGCAGGCATGCAGCCAGCCACCAGCCTCTGAGCCCCAGCCTCCAACCCCCCCTAGTCCCCAATCCGAGCCCCCAAGCCCCGCGCTTGCCCCGCCCTGTGAAACAAGGTATGTTGGGGCAAGATCTCACAATGGAAGTCCTCACGCGAAGCAAGGCGGCTGACACGCGCGATGTGCTGGCGAAGTGCCGGGATTACGGCCGGGTCGTCGGCGGCAAATTCATGCGTATCCGCGATATACACGACGCGGGGCTCTACGTATACTTCGAAGTCTTCGACGACCGGGAAGGATGCGGGCCGGCGGAAGCTCGCATCGACGGGCGAAAGGTGCTCATGTTCGGGTCGAACGATTACCTGGACCTCACCACGCACCCGAAGGTCAAAGAAGCCGCCGCAAACGCCGTGCGCAAATACGGCACCGGTTGCAGCGGATCGCGCCCGCTGAATGGCACTCTCGACCTGCATGTGCGCCTCGAAGCCGAGCTCGCGGCCCTGACGCGCAAGCAGGACGCCATGATCTTCGGCACCGGCTTCCAGTCGAACTACGCCGCATTATCGGCATTGGCCTGCAAGGGCGATGTGCTGCTGTGCGACCACAATTTGCACGCCAGCCTGGTGGAGGGCGCCTTGCGCTCGGCGGCCCGCACGGTCCGCTTCCGGCACAACGACATGGACCATCTGGAGCACTGCCTGAGGAATTGCTCGGCCGAAGAAGGCGTCCTGATCGTTTCCGAGGGTGTCTTCAGCATGGAAGGCGACTTGGCGGATCTGCCCGGCACAGTGGCCCTGGCCCGGCGCTATGGCACGCGGGTCTACGTGGATGAGGCGCACGGAATCGGAGTCCTCGGACCCACCGGCGCCGGCGCCGCCGAACACTTCGGCGTTCTGGACAAAGTCGATATGATCATGGGGACTTTCAGCAAATCGTTAGCCTCTATCGGCGGCTTCGTCTCGTCCAGTAAGGCGGTGATTAAGTACTTGAAGCATACGGCACGGCCCTTTCTTTTCTCCGCCAGTCTTCCGCCGGCATCCACCGCCGCCGTAAGCGCCGCCTTGGAAATCATGCGCCAGGAACCGGAGCGCCGGCATCACTTGAGCGCCATCGCCAACCGGCTGCGCTTCGAGCTCCAGTCCCGTGGCTACTCCGTGTTGGATGGCCAGACGCCCATCGTGCCGGTGGTGATCGACGACCAGTTGGATGTCTTCCTGCTTTGCAAGTTTCTGCTGGAGGAAGGCATCTATGTCAACCCGGTGCTGCGTCCCGCGGCGGCGCACAACATACTGCGGATATCCTGCACGGCAGGCCACACCGACGAACAGGTGGACCGGCTGGTCGACACTCTCCAGCGGGTGTCCAAAAGGCTCGACGGCGTCAAGGAATCCCAGCACTGCGCGCCTTCCGCATAACTTCGCACGCGAGGCTACAATAGGCTCATGGAACGCCGTGGCTTTCTGAGATCTGCGCTGGCGCCCGCCATGTCCCGGCTCGCTTTGGCTAAACGAGCCCTCCCGCGCAGGCGCTATCGCGACGGAGTGGAACTGTCCATCATCGGTTTCGGCGGCATGGTGGTGGTCGGGCAGGAGCAGACCAACGCCGATCGCCTGGTTGCCATAGCCATCGAGCGCGGTGTGAACTATTTCGACGTGGCCCCTACCTATGGCGACGGCGAAGCCGAAACCAAGCTTGGCAGCGCCCTCATCCCGCATCGCCGGAATGTTTTCCTGGCCTGCAAAACCACCGCGCGCGATGCGCAGGGCTCGCAAAAGGAGCTGGATCGCTCGCTCGAGCGGCTGCACACCGGGCACTTCGACCTGTACCAGTTTCACGCGGTGAGCTCCATGAAAGACGTGGAACAGATCCTGGGCCCCGGCGGCGCTGCGGAGACGTTCCGGAAAGCACGAGACCAGGGCAAGGCGCGCTACCTGGGATGTTCCGCGCATTCCGCCGAAGCCGCTTTGGCGATGATGGATCGCTTCCCCCTCGACTCCATCCTTTTCCCGGTGAACTTCGTGCTCTACGAGCAGGGTAAGTTCGGTCCGCAGATCCTGGCCAAGGCGAAGGAGAAAGGCGTGGCGCGCCTGGCCTTGAAGTCGCTCGCTTACACGAAGTGGCCCGAGGGCGCCCCCAAGACCTATCCGAACTGCTGGTACAAGCCGGTGGATGATGGCGGTCTGGCCCGCCAGGCGCTGCGCTTCACGCTCTCGGAAGACATCACTGCGGCCATCCCGCCCGGAGACCCGCGGCTTTTCCAGATGGCGCTGGAAATGGCCTCCGACTTCCAGCCGCTGAGCGCGGGCGAACGCCGGACGCTGCTGGCCGGCACGACGGGAGTCGAACCGCTTTTCCGCGCGTAGGCGACCAAGAGAAGCTGGGGCAGGCGCTTTCGCCTACGAACGGCCCGTCCGGCAATCGCCCACGGTCAGTCGATGTGGTGGGGCAGGAGGTTTCGCCTGCCAACGGCCAGCCCGGCAATCGCCCGCGCTCAGTCGATGTGGCGATAACAGAGAGTTCCGAGTGTGGGCAGAAATCTCTCAGGCGTGTACCGAACTGCCATACCAGCCAGGCGCCGCCTCCACATACTGTTGTTGAGCGGATGCGCCCTGACTGCCGGAGATCTCAAATAGGACAAGACGGACCGCGCCGCGCCAAAGCGTTCCTTGAAGACGACAAGTCCACGGTGATCGCAGGCGGAGCGCCCCATATCCAGCCCCTCGAGTCCGTGATCGATGGCATCCTGGATGGCGTGCCAGAATAAGTAAGGCATCGCTCCAAACCTGTGGTATGGCGCCAGGGAAGCGCCATATTTGTAGTAAAGGGAATTCCCAAACTGCAGGGTCAGAATCCCGGCAATTGGCAAATCTCCTTTCGAGGCGTAGCGAATCGTTGCGCCCCCGCCAAGGCAGTCCAGGAGATTGCTGAACCATGCCAGCGGCTGAGGCGGTACTCCGTGCCGGCGGCGTGTCTGCAAAACCAGGCTGTAGAACTTCCTCAGCGTATCGGGATCCCTGCCGTGCGAGACGCGGATTCCTTCTTTCTCGGCGTGCCGGATTCTTCTTTGAACACAGTCCCGATGGAACCGGCGGAACACCGCGCTCGCTCCCGGACGCAAATCCAGGCGATGGAGGTAAAAGTCCTGACTGGCACGCCAATCCGATTGGATCGCCGCGAGTTTGGACGCCGGCCGGAGTTCGACGTACTTGCATCCCTCGGCCATAGATAACGCCTCCAGTCCGGCAACGAGACGCCGAAGGTCTTCCGGGTTTCGAGCCAGCGGTTCGCAATGATCGGAGAAGGGAAGGGACACCAGGCGCCGCCCGGTCAACCAGCTATGCACACGGCACAGGACCAATCCGTTGGTCAGATCGCTGTTCGGTCCAGCCGTCGTTAATACCGCTGGCCGGTATCCATATGTACGTTGCAATGTCTCCAGCCAGCTACGGGTATGAAACACGGACGCATTTGGATGGCGGTCCAGGAACTCAGGCCACCTGGGATCGCGCAAAGGGTCGATCTCTTGGACCGTCGGGTTGTCGTCCCGTGTGTGAGGAAAACCGGCTCCGTTTCCACAGTTCGAGTGTATGCTCGGCTCTTCGAGCGCCGTCGATAGCGGAATCTGATGAAATCCAGGGCTTTTGGGTAGCACCCTTTCCTCAAAAGCGTCCAAAATCAGCCTCCTAAGCCGCGGCCGGCGCGCCCATTGGGAACAGGAAACGCTCCGAAGGGCCGGGGGAGATCCCCTTCGCTGATCCGAGTTTTCGTTACAACCATTTTAACATTCGTTGTGGTTGTGGCTGCTAGTGCACGGCTGGTACCACTTTCGGCAATCCGCGACTGGTGAAGCCGCAACCTTGCAAGCAAAGGCGTTGTGGGGCATCGGCAATCGCGCAAGGCTGTTGGCGCTGGCACCAGAAGAAGGCGGCTAAAGGCAAATGCAAGTTTTGCTGCCGGAAGATGTAGGATTTGCCCTCGCTGTGCGCCCCCACACTGCATATCGGCGGATGTTGTGCGGTGTTGCGCCTGCCGTGCCATGCGATTCTCACCCTGTTTGCAGCGCCGTTCCACCCCGCATCTGCGATGTTCAGCGCGCCATCTGCGCCACAACGCTTGGGTTCCCGGATTCGACCGTGAACTCTTGTGTCCAATCGGCATATCCCGGCAGGGTCATCGTCACCTTAAACCGCCGTGCTTCGAGCTTTACAACGCAGGGCGTGTTGCAGACCGGCATGCCGCTGAACGAGACACGCGCGCCAGGAGGATTCGACGAGAAAGTAACGTCTACGAGTCCGTTCGGGGGGGCGGTGACCGCCGCAGCGCCCTGCGGCAGGTTTCTTAGGATCGCGTCACAGGCATCTTTCACCGAATTGCCGAGCTCACGGGTGGAATCGCTAAAAATTGCGTCTCCGGCTCTGCTGAAGACGACAATCTTATTGCGGCGACGCAATAATGCTTTTCCGCCCTTGTGGTCGAGCGTGATCGCAAAATCGGCTCTCTCAACCCGGTTCGTCACGGTGACGCCGGGCATCTTTGGTTAATCGTCTTGATGATCTCGGCGGTTTGCGGCCGGGCGCCGCCCGCTTCGTAACCGCTGCCGCCCCAACTTCCCCCGCTTGCATTCCAGCGACCCGCTGCGCCCCACCCCCCGCGTACCTCCCAGGATTGGCTGTCTGAAACGTACACGCGGATGGCGCCTGGCGCCGCCGAAGGCCGCTCGTCGCTGGCCCCCTCACGAGACGACGGTCCCGTACCGGCCGGCGATGAGGCGGGCAGAGGCTGGCCGCGCTGTTTCGCCGTCAATGCGCGAATAACATCGTCCGGGACCCCCGCGTTGACCAACGCTTCGTGGCGTCAAGCAGAAAGCCCGGCTCGCAATCGGCGATCTTCTGAATGATTACGTCCTGGGGAACCTTGCCATGAACCATCGTTACGATGTCAGCGTTAGTAAGCTTCTCCGCGGCTAGGGCTGACACGCAAAGCATAACCGCGGCAAATGCGGTCGGTCTCATGGTTGACCTCCTGTACGTGCGGGAGCTATCTGGCCTGCGCCGGAGCCTTGAACGGGTCCGTGATCGCGAAACGGTCAGAGCCGAAACCGGCGAGTTCATTATAACCAACGAGGTATTCGGTGAAAAGGAATTTAGCCGTACCGTTAACTGGTGGCCAAGTGTTCGGAGCCTCTGATTCTCGGGCCTTCCAGCCGCGTTTCAGGTTTCGACCTTTGCCGGCAGTCCGCGCAACATCGTGTGGGACAGACGCTTTCGTCTGTCAACTTGTCTTCTCTCTTCAAGCCGGCCTCATCATCTCCGTCCGGATAAATCTCGGTGCGCTAGTTCCGTGCCTAATGGCCTCAACGCCGAATGCCAACTGGTGGCCGCAGCAGCGCCGGGTGCCAACCAGGAGTATCGGGTCCCATCCTTGCCGCTAGCGGGTGCCCTCGCACAGCTTCCTGCGCAGCGCTGCTTTCCTGGCTGCGTCTATTCACCCAGCCATTTCGTTCAAGCCCTTAAAAACAAGTCTTTTTCCCTTTGGAACCCGCCTTGCTACGCCATCGCACAAACCCGTACTTGAGGTGCGGCAAATGGAGCAGGAACGGCGCTCGATCATCGGCTGGCTGTTAGGCGGTGGGCTTTTAGCCTCGATCGCTTCCTTCCTTTATCCCGCAGTCAAATTCGTCAATCCGCCCGACATGCCCGAGGCGTCCGTCAATGAGGTCTCCGCCGGCAAGGTCCAGGATCTGAAAGCCAACACCGGCAAAATCGTCAAGTTCGGCAGCCGCCCCGCCTTGCTCGTGCGCGTCAGCGACACCGAATGGCGCGCCTTTTCGGCGGTCTGCAGCCATCTCAACTGCACGGTGCAGTATAACGATGCGCGCCACCAGATCTGGTGCGCCTGTCACAACGGCTTCTACGATATGAACGGGAAGGTGGTGTCCGGACCGCCTCCCGCGCCGCTCGAAGAATACGCGGTACGCGTGCGCGGCGAAGAAGTGGTCATCTCCCGCAGGACCTGAAAGGGGACATTTTGGCAACCGCCGCACGTCCGCGCCTGTTGGATTGGTTTGACGAGAGGCTGGGACTCACCGCGTTGCGCGAGTTCGCCGCGCACAAAACCGTGCCGCTGCATTCGGCGACCGCCTGGTATTACTTCGGCGGCATCACCCTGTTCCTGTTCACCATACAAGTGATGACCGGCATGCTGCTGCTGCTCTACTATCGTCCCAGTCCGACGGAAGCCTACGAAAGCGTGCAGTTCATCATGACCCGCGTGCAGTTCGGCTGGCTGGTGCGCTCCATACATAGCTGGTCCGCCAACCTGATGATCCTGACCGCGTTCATTCACATGTTCAGCGTGGTATTTCTGCATTCCTACCGGAGGCCGCGCGAGATCACCTGGTTGAGCGGGCTGGTGCTGCTGGGGTTGGCCATGGGCTTCGGCTTCAGCGGATACCTGCTGCCCTGGAACAAGCTTTCTTATTTCGCCACCAAGGTGGGTACGGACATGGCCGCCAGCGTTCCGGTGATCGGGCATCAGGTCGCGCGCTTCCTGCGCGGCGGCGAAGACGTGGGCGGAGCCACGCTGACGCGCTTCTTCGGCTTCCACGTGGCGGTTCTGCCGGGCCTGACCACCTTGTTGCTGGTGATCCACCTGGGGCTGGTGCAGCGCCATGGGATGAGCTCGCCGCCCTGGAAGGAAGGCAAGACTCTGGCGCAAATGCGCTTCTTCCCAAACTTCTTCCTGCGCGAGTTGATGGCCTGGTATGCGGCTCTGGGCGTGCTGGGATCGCTGGCCGCGCTGTTCCCGTGGGAATTGGGCGAGAAGGCGGACCCCTTCGCGTCGGCGCCGGCGGGCATACGACCCGAGTGGTATTTTCTGGCGCCTTTCTACACGTTGAAGCTGATCCCCAGCCATGTGTGGCGAGTCGAAGGGGAACTGCTGGGATTGATGGGTTTCGCGCTGCTGGCAGGCTGGTGGGTGCTGCTGCCTTTCTGGGCGAGCGATGCCGCAGGCCAAGTGAGGACGCGATGGGTGACGGGCGCGGGCGTAGCTCTGCTGGCTTACCTGATCACTTTCTCGCTCCTGGGGTACTTCCGATGAGACGGCCTTTCCTTCGCGAGCGCGGCTGCGGTGGGCGAGCTAGGCTCGCCTGCGAGGGCAGGAGTGCTTGCGCTGCGAATGTGGCCAATCTCAGTTGGCAGGCTGAATGCCTGCCCCACCAGGTCGTGCGACTGGCCAATTCTGGGTGGTGGGGCAGGCGGTTTCGCCTGCCTTCCGGCCCTTTGCTCAACTTTTTCCTCTGCGTGGCGGTGTTGTTTCTGGCTTTGGCTCCAGCCCTCCTTGGCAAAGACTCTTGCGTCGAATGCCATTCCAATATGGATGGCGATCTCAAGGCACCGGTCACGGCTTATCCCAACGACATACACTTCCGCCACAGCTTCAGTTGCGCCGATTGCCACGGCGGCGACCGCAACGCGGATGATCCGGAAATCGCCATGAGCCCGGCCAAGGGCTTCAAGGGACAGATCGCCCGTACCGCGGTGCCCGCCCTCTGCGCGCGCTGCCACAGCGATGCCAATCTCATGCACCGCTTCAAGCCGCAGCAGCGCGTGGACCAGTTGGCACTGTACCTGACCAGCACCCACGGCAAACGCCTGGCCGCCGGAGACACCGCTGTAGCCAATTGCGTGGACTGCCACAGCGTGCACGATATCCGCGAGGTGCGCGACCCACAATCGCCCGTGCATCCGCTGAAACTGCCGGAGACCTGCGCGCGCTGTCATGCCGACGCCGCGCACATGGCGCCCTACAAAATCGACACCAACCAGTTCGCGGAGTATCGCACCAGCGTGCATTGGGAAGCCCTGTCCAAGCGCGGCGATCTTTCCGCGCCGAACTGCGCATCCTGCCATGGGAATCACGGCGCGACTCCGCCGCAGGTGAGCTCGATCGCCGAGGTCTGTGGCACCTGCCATGTCATGTTCGAGGAGCAGTACAACAAGAGCCCGCACCAGGCGGCATTCGCTTCCATGGGCGCGGGAGGCTGCACGGTCTGCCACTCCAATCACGGCATACGCAAACCGGGGATCGGGATGCTGGCCGGCGACGGGTCGGTGTGCGCCCAATGCCATGACGCCACCTCTACCGGAGGAGTGGCCGCGGCCGATATGGCGCGCCTGTTGACCAAGCTCGACACGGCTCTCGACCAGTCCGATGCGGTGCTCAAACGGGCACACGACTCCGGCATGGAAGTTTCCGAAGCGGTACTGCGGCAGATGGAAGGCCGCGCGTCGCTGGTGAAGGCGCGCGTAGCCATGCATGCCTTCCAGGTTGCGGCGGTGGCCAAGCCGGTCGAACAAGGCCTGGCTGTGGCGGCGGAAACGCGCGCTGCAGGAGAAAAAGCTCTGAAAGATCGCGACTCCCGCCGCATCGGCCTGGCGCTGTCGCTAGTCACGATTCTGATTACAATGGCCGGGCTTTGGATGGCGATACGCTCGCTCGAGTCAAAGGGCGGCGCCATCCCCAAACCCGCCGGGAGATGAATCATGCTTTTGCCGGTTCTTCTGCTATTTACAGTGGCCGGCGGTATGGAGCCGCCAGCCAGCGCTGAGGTGTGCGGCAGTTGTCACCGCGCCATCCATGCATCCTGGAAGGAGTCGACGCATTCCCAAGCCATGGAGAGCCGCCTGTTTCAGGATGTTGCGGAAATGGCGGAAGCCGATTTCGGACCGGCCGGGCGGAAGGTCTGCCTGGGTTGTCACTCCCCTGTTGCGGCGCAAATCGGCGATTGGGGCTTGACCCGCAAAGTAAGCTGGGAAGGGGTGACCTGCGACTACTGCCATTCGATCCGGGAGGTCTCTTTCGATGGACCCAATCCCAAAGCTCTTCTGAACTTCTCCCTGGTGAAGACCGGGCCGCTGAGCGATGCCACCCCCAAGGTGCACCAGGCCGCATACTCGGCGGTGCACACGTCCTCCGCCATCTGTGCGCCCTGTCATGAGTACAAGAATGCTTCCGGCTTTCCCGTGCTGACCACTTATTCGGAATGGAAGGCCAGCCGCTATTGGAAAGAAGGCAAGCAATGCCAGTCGTGCCACATGTCGCGCGTCTCCGGCGACGTGGTAGACCCGCATGTGGAACGCACCGGCACGGCCAAGATCAACCTGCACCAGATGCCTGGCAGCCATTCGCTCGAGCAGCTCACCAGCGCGATAAAGGCACAGCTCCATACCGCTCGGGAAGGCGGCCAGTTGCGCGTCACCGTGGATGTCGCCAACCAGACGGCGGGGCACTACCTGCCCACCGGCTCGCCCTTGCGCCAGTTGGTGATGGATCTGCACGCCGATTCCGCCGGCGGCCAGCACTTCACCGAGCAGCGGATTTATGCGCGCACCGTCGCCGACCAGCACGGCACCGTCCTGATGCGCGAGCATTTCGCCTTCTTGAAGGCCGTCAAAGTGGTGTCGGACACGCGCCTGGCGCCCGGCGAAAAACGCACGGAGACGTTCCTCTTCCCGATTCCCAAGGGCAGCCAGACCCAGGTGAAGGCCACCTTCTGGTATTACTACTCGCCGCTAGCGAAAACCGAATCGCAGAAACGCGTGACATTCCTCACGTTGAACCAGTTGGCGAATTAGCGATTTGCTACAATGCCACAGGAGGTTTCAAAGATGAGATTCTTACCTGTTTGTGCCGCTTTCCTGGCCTTAGGCGCCGTCCAGGCCTTTGGTGCGGTGGCCGATGGCAAAGCGGTCTTCGACAGCAAGTGCAAGACCTGCCATGGCGCCGACGGCTCGGGCAATCCCGCCATTGCCAAGATGATGAAGGTAACCCTGCGTCCGCTGGGCTCGGCGGAAGTGCAGGCCAAGTCGGATGCCGAGTTGAAGAAAGATATCACTGAGGGCAACGGCAAGATGAAGCCCATCACGGGCCTGGCGGCCAAGTCGCTGGACGACGTGGTGGCGTACCTGCGAACGCTGAAGAAGTAGCCGCCGTTACGCGGTAGCGTGCGCGGCTCTGCGCCAGGCGTTCTCGTATCCGCGCACCATGTGAATGATGAGCACGTCGAAGAAGCGCCCGATGCGGCGCTCAAATTCTTCTTCCGCGTAAAGCTCGATCGAATTCTTCGTGAGTCCCTGCTCGCTGATGAAGTCGATCATCTTGTCTTTGGTGATCGATAACGCACGCACCGATTCATGGAGGGGGATGGATTGCTCGAAGCGCGCCTTTCCTAGAGCTTCATAACGTTGGGCGATCTCTGCTTCGTGGCCGGCCTCGAGCCAGTGATCGAGGTTCTCCAGGATCTGCTGTCCCCTCTCGCGCAACTCCGCGTCGGGCAGTTTACGCAGGTGAACCAGGTCGGGATGTTGGCGGATCTCGTGAATCACGCTGGCGGCGATCTGTTCCTGATGGGTCTCGATCAGGTGAATCAGCTTTCCGGAAACCATAGCGTGCCTCCATTTCTATCTTACGCCTGCCTCGCGCCGCAGGCACTCTTGCCGGCGCGGGCGAGCTTGCTCGCCGCTCGAGTTTCTACGTTTGCTGGCCAGGTGGGGCAGGCGCTTCCGCCTGCCAACCAGCGAACTGAAGTTCGCCGCGGGCGAGTTTGCTCGCTGGTGCGGCCTATGAATCGTGACGAAAAACCGCATCCAGTTGCGGGTGGGCGCCGGCAACAGTGCCTGCGCCGCGAGCCAGCGGTATCCTGAAACCATGTCACGCGCGCTATTGGCCTGCCTGCTGAGCCTCCAAACCCTGGCCTGGTGCCAGGACGTGCACCCGGTCACGGGACGTCAGGTGGCGCCGACGATGGGCATGGGCGGCGCGCCCTGGCTGGTGCGGCCCGAACGGGCGGCCGAAGAAGCTCCCGAAGCGGCCCTGGATGCCATCGGCGTCGCCAAAGGCGCCATCGTCGCGGACATCGGCACCGGCGTCGGATATTTCACCTGGCGGCTGGCGGAGCGCGTCGGACCGGCAGGCAAAGTCTACGCCGAGGACATACAATCCGGCATGCTCGAGCAACTGCGCCACAACATGGCCGAGCGCAAGCTGTCGAATTACGAAGCCGTGCTGGGCGCCGAAGACGATCCGCGGTTGCCTGCGGGCCGCCTCGATCTAGCCCTGCTGGTGGATGTTTACCATGAGTTTTCCCAGCCGCAGAAGATGCTGCAGAAGATCCGCGCGGCGCTCAAACCGGACGGGCGTTTGATCCTGCTGGAATATCGCAAGGAAGACCCCAAGGTGCCCATACGGCCTGAGCACAAGATGGCCGTGGCGGAGGTGAAGGCCGAAATCGAGCCGGAGGGCTTCCGGCTGGACAAGACCATCGAGACGCTGCCCCGGCAGCACATCCTGATCTTCCGGAAAAACGTGATGTGAGAAATCGTGCCTCCTCCCGCCTGGCTCGCTCGTATTTGGAAGTGAGGCACGACACATCATGAAAATCGCAACCATCGTAATTGCGGCAGCGCTGGCTCCACTGTGGGCGCAGGAATTCAAGCTGCCGAATCTGGACAGGCTGGCCGATAAGGCGGAGGAGTCGACGGTTGTCACGTTGGACAAGTCCATGCTGCAGCTAATCGGCAAGTTCGACAAAGACGACCCGGACACCCGGAAGCTGATCGCGGGGCTGGACGGCATCTATGTACGGAGTTTCGAATTCGCCGCGGAAGGCGATTACAGCCCGGCGGATGTGGAGGCGGTGCGCAGTCAGATACAGTCGCCCCCATGGTCGCGCCTGGTGGGCGTCAGATCGAAGCGCCACGGCGACAACGTCGACGTGTATTTTAAAGACGCCGGCAATGGGCAGCTTGGAGGCATCGTGGTCATCGCCGCGGAGCCGCGGGAACTGACCATCGTCAATATCGTCGGCACGCTGGACCTGGATCGGCTGGCGGATTTGGGCGGCGACTTTGGCATTCCGCGGCTGGAGTTTAGCGGAGCCAGGAGGGAGCCGCGATGAGATCCCCCGCCATAGGCCTGCTGCTGCTGGCATCCAGCGCCGCATTCGCCGGCGACGCGGCATTCGATCGCGTCGTCCACGAAATCGAATCCCACTACGGCACCCGACACATGCACATCCCCTTCATGGGGATGGCGGATTTCGTGGTCAAAGTGGCGCATCCGGAAGGCGTCACCAGCTTCAAAATGGCGTTCTTTGAAGATCTCAAATCTCCACCCGACGCGGGCGCGTGGAGGGAGCTGGACCGCTTCATGGAGTCGCTTCCCGGCGAGCTGCGTCCCATCGTGCGCGTGCATTCGCGGCGCAATGGGGATTCCGTGTACATCTTCGCCGAACCGGTGGGGAAATCCACCAGGATGCTGCTGGCGGTCTTCGAGCGCGAGGAAGCCACCGTGATGCAGGTGAAGGTGGACGCACAGACGCTGCTCCAATCGATCGAAGACCCGGAACACGCGCGCCAGACTTTCAGCTCACGCGACCGGTAGGCCGTGGCGCACGCTTCAGCGCGAGCGGCCCGGGGCGGTCCGTCACCAACCGCTGCAATTGCCAGGCACTATTGCCAGGCACTATTGCCTCCCGCGCACTCCTGCCGGCGCAGGCCAGCTTTTGCTCGCCTAACTTCCGGCGTGGGTTTCCGGAGAGCGTGTGGCCGTAAGCGAGCCGTGGCTCGCCGGCGCGGGCAGGAGTGCCTGCGCCACGTGTATACTTGAACCGGATTGCCCATGCACCGACTGGCGCGCCGGTTTCTCTTCGTAGCTCTCGCCATCACGGCGTTGCTGGTGATCGGCACGGTGGGCTTCGTGTTCCTTGAAGGCTATTCCTTTTTCGAGGCCTTCTACACGACGCTGCTGACCATGACCACGGTCGGCTATGGCGACAACCTGCACTTCTCCGGGCGGATCCTCAATTCCTTCCTTTTGATCGTGGGAGTGACCACCATTCTGGTGGCCATCGGCGCCATGACCCAGACCATTATCGAGGCGGAATTCGGCGAGGCGCTGGGGAAACGGCGGAACAAACGCATGATCGACAAGTTGCAAAACCATTTCATCATCTGCGGCTATGGGCGCGTGGGCCGCGGGGCCGCATCCGAATTGAAGAAGTCCGGCGTGCCGTTCGTAGTGGTGGAGATCGACGACGGCCGGGTGGAAAAAGCCATCGCCGACGGCATGCTGGCGGTGGCCGCCGATTCCACACGCGACGAAACGCTGCGCGACGTCGGCGTGGCGCGGGCCAAGGGACTGGTGTGCGCGCTGGCCACCGATGCGGACAACCTGTTCGTGCTGCTGTCGGCGAAGTTCGCCAATCCGGGCATCTACGTCGCCACCCGCGCGGCCGAAGAGGGCGCCGAAGAAAAGATGCGACGCGCCGGAGCCGATGCCGTGTTCGCCCCCTACGCCATTACCGGCCACCACCTGGCGCAGGCGTTGTTGCGCCCGCACGTGGTCCAGTTTCTGGACTTCACCACCCACGCCGCCGGGCTGAATGTGGTGATTGAACAGGTGCGCGTCTCCGAGCATAGCGACTTGGTCTCCAAGACCATCCGCGAATTGCAGATCGGCCGGCAGTTCGGCGTCATCGTGCTGGCGATCCGCAAAGGTGACGGCGAAATGGTGTTTAATCCGCCGGCAGATACGGCGATCGCATCCGGCGATTACCTGATCGTAATGGGCCTGCCTGAGAAACTTCGGACCTTGGAGGGCATGCTGGCAGGCGCTACCCGCTAGGGTCGAGTTGGCGGGCGGGTGCTCTTTCGAGGAGTGCCCTCGCAGGCGGAACTGCCTGCGCCACCAAAACAAATCCTATGTTTTACAATCGAGGTACCGATGCCATCCGTCCGGCAGGTGCAGTGGGCTAAAATCCGGATCACCGTAGTGGCCATCGCCGCCATCGCGGTCCTGACGGTGCTGGTGTATTTGATGAGCGGCGGCACGTGGATGAAGCCTAAGACCTCGCTTACCACTTACATCGCCGACTCGACCGGCTTGGAAGCGGACGCCGACGTACTGTTGAACGGCGTGAAAATCGGCAAGGTCGACTGGGTCCAGCTCAGCCACTTGAAAGATCCCGGTCGCGCGGTGGAAGCCCGGCTGATCATCGAGTCGGAGTTTCTGCCGCACATTCCAGAGGACTCCGTCACCGGCATCGACAGCGCCAATCTGCTGGGAGACGAGTACCTCAATATCACCATGGGCAAAAGCCCGCGCCACGTGCAGCCAGGCGGAGTATTGCGCTACCGGCCGGCAACCAATTTTCTGCAGAACATCGATCTGCGCCAGTTCGATGCGCAGTTGCGGATCATCGATCAAACCATCCAGGACATCCAGAACGGCAAGGGTCCGCTGGGCCAATTCGTAGTGAGCGACCAACTTTACACCGACGTGCTTGCCGGGATCCGCAAGATTGAGAAGAGCCTGGCGGCCGTCGCGGATACCAATTCCCAGATGGGCCAAATCCTGTACAGCGCCCAGACGTACAATGACCTCCGCACGTCGCTGCGGCAAGTGGATGACAAGCTCGCGCAAATGCAGGCTAATCCCTACCTGCGGGACACGGCGCAATACGACCAGATCCGCGAGCAGATCGGGAAGCTGCACGCTACGCTGACGGACCTCACGGCGGGAAAAGGCGCCGGCGGAAAGTTGCTTACGGACGACGCGGATTACATCGCTTGGAGCCGGCTTCTGGCGCGCTTGATCGAATCGGTGGACGACTTCAATTATGGCGAGGGCAGCCTGTCGCTGGCGCACGCGCAGATGTACGAATCGCTGAACGGCTCCATGCGCGAACTCGCCGCCACGATGAAGGACTTCCGCGAACATCCGCAGAAGTATCTGCGGCTCAAGGTCTTTTGATCTGGTCCAATACTTGTTCCAGCGCGTCGTGGCCGGGCAGACTGCCCTGTGCCATTCGCGGATTGCCTCCGCCGCGTCCGCCCGCTTGCGCGAGAGCGGCTTTCAGCAGATTGCCGGCATCCACACCGCTGTCGGCCGATACGGCCAGCAACACCGCGGGAGGCTCGTCGAGCGCCGCGACGAAGACAGCTTTCGCCTGCGCGGTGAAGCTTTGCGCGAGCGTACGTAGGTTCTCCAGGTTGCCGGATGGCAGCCGGCGCACGGCGCGCCGCACTCCGTCGCCGTCCGGAGCGGTCGCGGCGTAGAGATCGCGGCCCTGATATTGCGCCAAGTCCGCCTCGAGCTTGCGGCGCACCTTGTCGTTTTGGCGCGCTGACTCGAGCTGCGCGCCGACCAGGCCGGGCACTTCGTCGAGCGCTCCGGAGAACATCTGCGCTACGCGCGCCAGCGCATCGAAATCGGCGCGCGCCCGCCGCACGGCCCGCCCGCCGCAGAGGAACTCCACGCGAACGGTGGCGCGCACCTTCTCCAGCTTGCGGATTAGGATGGGCCCGATCTCTCCGGTGCGCGCGACATGCGTGCCCCCGCAGGCGCTGCGGTCCAGGCCTTCGATCGAGACAATGCGCAGTGTGCCGGCGCGCTCGGATGGTTTGCGCAGATCTCGTGTTGCGGCGGCGTCCTCGAATGAAACCGCCAGCGGCCGATTCTCGCAGACCGCTTCGTTCGCGCGCCGCTCGGCTTCGAGCACGCGCGCGGGCTCCAGCGTGGCCGTCTCCAGGTCGATGGTGGAACTCTCCTGGCCCAGGTGGAAGCTGACGGTCGCGATGCCGAACCGCTCGACGAAGACCGCCGAGAGCAGATGCTGGCCGCTGTGCTGCTGCATGTGATCGAAGCGGCGCTCCCAATCGATGCGGCAATCCACTTCGTCCGCGTCGTGCACATGCTGGGGCGCCGCAGCCACCAGATGCGCGATGCGCTCGCCTTCATCCACGACTTCCAGGACCGACGCTCCGGCGATGGCGCCCGTATCGTGCGGCTGCCCGCCCGAGGCCGGATAGAACGCGGTGCGGTCCAGATAAATGCGGCGCCCGTCATCGGAGCGGTCCGTCACTTTCGCGCGGAATTCCCGCAAGTAGGAATCGGCGTAGTAGAGGCGTTCGGTCACTTCACCAGCTTAACTCCTGGGCGCAGTGCTATACTCCCGAAATGTCATTTTGGCGTTCGCTTGCCTTGACCATTGCGCTGGCCGCCGTCGGAGCCGCGCAGCAACCAAGAACACTAATTCGTGCCGGCCATGTGCTCGACGTCCACACCGGCCAGGAGCCGGCCGACCAGACAATTGTCGTGATGGGCGACCGCATCGCTGCAATTACCGTAACCGCATCCACGCCCGCCGAGGCCGGCGACCGGGAAATCGACCTGCGTTCCATGACCGTGCTGCCGGGTTTGATCGACGTACATACGCATCTCACCTTCAGCAACGATTTCGATCCGTACACGCGCCTGTCGACGGATGCCGTCCGCGAGGCGCTCAACGGCGTCCGCTTTGCGAAGATCACGCTGGAAGCGGGATTCACGACGGTGCGAAACGTCGGCGCACTCGGCTACTCGGATGTTGCTCTGCGCGACTATATCAACGCGGGTTACATTCCGGGTCCGCACATGCAGGTGAGCGGTCCTCCCCTGGGCATCACCGGCGGGCACTGCGACAACAATTTCCTTCCGGCGGAATATCACGCCACCACCGAAGGCGTTGCCGACGGGATCGCCGCGATTCAACAGCATGTGCGGCAGAACATCAAGTACGGCGCCGATCTGATCAAGGTTTGCGCCACTGGCGGCGTGCTTTCGAAGGGCGACGATCCGCAGGCCAGCCAATACAGCCTCGACGAATTGAAAGCTCTGGTGGCCGACGCGCACCGGCTGGGCCGCAAGGTTGCGGCGCACGCGCATGGCGCGGAGGGAATCCTGTTTGCCACCGATGCGGGCGTGGACTCCATCGAACATGGCACATACATCGACGCCGATGACATTGCCGCTATGAAGAAGCATGGGACGTGGCTGGTGCCGACGCTCTATCTGATCGATTGGATGCGGGAGAACGGGCATCTGCCCGCGATGTTCCAGAAGAAGATGACTGACGTGAGCGCCGCCGTACTGCAGAACCAGAAGAAAGCCATCGCCGCCGGCGTGAAGGTCGCGCTGGGCACGGACGCCGCCGTATATCCGCACGGCTTAAACGCGCACGAGGTGGAAGTTTACGTGACGAAGCTCGGCATGACGCCGCTCGCCGCCGTACAGACAGGGACGATCAACGCAGCCGAACTGATGGGCTGGTCCGACCGCACCGGCGCACTGGAGCCGGGTAAATGGGCGGATGTGATCGCGGTGGAGGGCGATCCGCTCAGCGATGTGCGGACTCTGCAACACGTGCGGTTCGTGATGAAGGCGGGAGTGGTGTATAAGCAATAGAGCGCGCGGCGAAATTTGAGTCCCAGGGCCTACATTGAGCAAACTGTAAGGAGCCGCTTTATGAGTTCGCAACTCCTCAGTCCCGACCGCGAGGCCGGCATTTGGGCACGACTGATGCAGTCGCAGGGAGATGAGCTGTCGCCAGAAGTCGCTGAATATTTGCTGTCGCTTGCTTTTGGGGAGAACGACCAGGAGCGGATGCAGCAATTGGCGGAGCGCTCGGAGTCCGGCGAGTTGACAGATGAGGAGCAAGGAGAATTCGACAGTTATTTGCACGTCGGGAATCTGCTCGCTGTCGTGCAATCTGAAGCCAGGGTCGCTCTGGGGCGGAAGCCGAACCAGTCTCGTTCGTGAACCAGAGCCTTCTCCGGCAGGTTTGGCAACGAGCTCAACAGCGCTGCGAATATTGCCGGCTACCCGCCTACGCCTATCCCCTGCCGTTTCACGTCGACCACGTCATTGCGCGCCAACACGGTGGCGCAACGATTCTTGAGAATCTTGCCTTGGCTTGCCTCCACTGCAACCGGCACAAAGGTCCGAATATCGCCGGGCGAGATCCAGGTACAGGAGAGCTGCGTCGGCTGTTCCATCCGCGGCTGGACGTGTGGAGTGACATTTCGCATGGGCAGGCGCCGAGTTAATCGGTAGAACAGTGATCGGCAGGATCACAATTCACGTCCTCGCTATCAACGATCCGGACTTCCTCGCAGTTCGGCGGGCACTGGTAAGGCAACACGCATTCTCGCTGGACTGATCCTGCTCCGCGCCCAGCGCCGTCGGTGCGCCGGCAAGAGTCCGCGCGCCAGGCTGGAAGCCTGCGCCACGAACCGTATTATGATATCCGGCATATGGCTAAAGCTACCAATCCCGTTCCGCCAGGTTTCAGCACCCTCACCGTGCACCTTACCGTGCCGGGATGTGCCAACTACATCGAATTCCTGAAACATGCGTTCAACGCCGTGGAGATCAGCCGCTCGCCCGGTCCGGGCGGAAAGCTCATGCACGCCAGCGTCAAGATCGGCGATACCATCATGATGCTCAACGACGACTTCCCCGAAATGGGCGCGCCGCCGATTGCCCAAGGGAGTTGGCCGCTACGCCTCAACCTCTATGTCCCGGACGCCGACGCTACGTGGGCGCAGGCGCTGGCGCACGGTTGCCAGGTAGTCTTCCCGCTGCAGGATCAATTCTGGGGCGACCGCTACGGCCAGTTGCGCGATCCTTCCGGCTTCGTCTGGTCCATCGCCACGCACCTCGAAGACCTCACGCCCGAAGAAGCCCAGGAGCGCGGCAAGGCGGCGATGGCGGCCATGGGCGGCGGGAAGGCGTGAACAGGGCAGGGAAGTGGCTGCTGGCGGCCGCGCTGCTCCCCGTCGCAAGCGCACAGCAATTTAAGCCCGAGCTTTACAACGGCCTCCGCTGGCGTATGATCGGTCCGTTTCGCGGCGGACGCACGGTGGCCACCAGCGGCGTGCCTGGCCAGCCGAATGTCTTCTACGTTGCCGCGAACGACGGCGGCGTATGGACGAGCAACGATTACGGCCACGTCTGGAAACCGATTTTCGATGATCAGGACACCGGCTCCATCGGCGCGCTGGCTGTGGCGCCATCCGATCCGAAGGTCATTTATGCAGGCAGCGGCGAAGGCTTGCAGCGGCCGGATCTTTCGGTCGGCGACGGCATCTACAAATCGACCGACGGCGGCCAGAGCTGGACCCACCTCGGCCTGCGCGAGGGGCAGCAGATCTCGGCTATAATCGTCGATCCGCATGATCCAAACCGTCTTTTCGTGGCCGTGCTGGGGCATCCCTACGGCCCTAACGCCGAGCGCGGCGTCTACCGATCCACCGATGGCGGCCAGGCTTTCCAGCAGGTGCTCGGCAAGGACGAAAACACCGGCGCCGTAGACCTGGCATTCGATCCAGCGAATCCGCAAACGGTTTACGCGGTGCTCTGGGCGGCACGGCAGGCGCCCTGGGAGATCGGCGAGTCTTTAAAAGCGCCAGGCAGCGGGTTGTACAAGTCCACCGATGGCGGCGCGAACTGGCAACTGCTCACCGGCGGGCTGCCGACCTTCGCCGAGGGTCTGGGGCGCATCGGAATTGGCATCGCACCCAGCGATCCGCGGCGCATATACGCGCTGGTGGATGCCAAGGAAGGCGGCTTGTTCCGCTCCGACGACGCTGGCCAGAACTGGCAACGCATCAATCATGAATCGCGCATTTGGGGACGCGGTTCCGATTTCGCCGGCGTGCGCGTCGATCCGAAAGACAAGGACGTCATCTACGTTGCCAACACCACCACCTACCGCTCGATCGATGCCGGCAAAAGTTTCACGGCGATCAAGGGCGCGCCCGGCGGTGACGATTATCACACCATCTGGATCAACCCCGACGACCCGAGCATCATCCTGCTGGCCTGCGATCAGGGCGCCACCATCAGCGTAAACGGCGGCGAAACCTGGAGTTCCTGGTACAACCAGCCCACCGCGCAGTTCTATCATGTGATCACGGACAATCGCTTCCCCTACTGGGTTTATGGCGGGCAGCAGGAGAGCGGTTCGGTGGGAACGGCGAGCCGTAGCGATACCGGCGAGATCACCTTCCGCGACTGGCATACGGTGGGGGTGGAAGAGTACGGCTACGTGGCGCCCGATCCGCTGAACCCCAACATCATCTATGGCGGCAAAGTGTCGCGCTTTAATCAGACCACCGGCGAAGTGCAGCAGGTCGGCCCGGAGCTAGGGCGCCGCGGCGGCAAGTATCGCTTCGTGCGCACCATGCCGCTGCTGTTTTCGCCGGTCGATCCGCACATACTTTATCTCGGCTCGCAGTTCCTGCTGCGGACCACCAATGGCGGCCAGTCGTGGGAAGAGATCAGCCCCGATCTGACGCGGGTTTCTTACGAGATTCCGGCGAGCCTGGGCGTGTTCACCTCCGCCGACCCGGAGAAAGGCAAACATCGCGGAGTCATCTACACCATCGCGCCATCGCCCAAAGACGGCAATGTGATCTGGGTGGGCACCGACGACGGCCTGATCCACGTGACGCGCGACGCTGGCAAGAGCTGGACGAACGTTACGCCGCCGGCCCTCACGCCGTGGAGCAAAGTCTCGGTGATGGACGCGTCGCATTCCGATGCCGCGTCCGCTTATGCGGCCATCAACCGTTTCCGGCTGGACGACTTGCGGCCGCATATCTGGCGCACGCGCGATTTCGGCAAGAGCTGGCAGGAGATCACGCATGGCCTTCCGGATAATGCGCCCATCAACACGGTGCGCGAAGATCCGCGACGCCGCGGCCTGCTGTTCGCGGGCTCCGAGCGCGCGGTGTGGTTCTCGGCGAACGATGGCGACGACTGGCAGCCGCTGCGGCTCAATATGCCGGCGACTTCCATACGCGATGTGACGATTCACGAGGATGACCTGGTGGCGGGCACGCACGGGCGCTCGTTCTGGATACTGGACGACATCACGCCGCTGCGCCAACTGAGCGCCGCCATCGCGGACGCGGACGCCCACCTGTTCCGCCCGCAGACCGCGCTGCGCATCCGCTGGAACGTGAACACCGACACGCCGTTGCCGCCCGAAGAGCCGGCCGGCCAGAATCCGCCGGATGGAGCGATCGTCTATTACTACCTGAAGAACGCCGCGGACCACGTGGTGGTGGAGGTGCTCGATGCCGCGGGCAAACTGGTGCGGCGTTATTCCAGCGCGGACCAGCCCGAAGCTCAGGAGAAGGATCTGCATGTGACGGACTACTGGGTTCGTCCGCCGCAGATTCCTTCGGCAGCCGCGGGCATGCATCGATTCGTCTGGGATCTGCGCTATACGCCGCCCGAGGCGCTGAGTCACGATTACCCGATCTCGGCGATCTACCAGAATACGCCGCGTGAGCCGCGCGGGCCGATTGCGTTGCCTGGCTCGTACACAGTGAAGCTGACCGTGGACGGCCGCACCTTCACCGAGCCGCTGACCGTAAAGATGGAGCCGCGCGTGAAGACGCCGGCGGCGGACCTGAAACGCCAGTTCGACCTCGCCATGCAGGTGGTCGAGATGATGGGGCGCACAAAATCTCCGGACAAAGCCCGGCTTAACGGCGAGCTCGGCCGATTGCTGGAAACCATCGAAGGAGCCGATGAAGCGCCGACGCCGATAGTCGCGGCCGCCGTCACCGAGATGCGCCAAAGAGTAAAGTAGGCCGTGGCGCACGCTTTAGCGTGCCGCGGCGAACTTCAGTTCGCCAGTCTTTCTTATCTAAAATATTTCCCTTGACCTGTCTATAGCTGTAGGGTTCACACTAGATTTAGGGCCATGTGGACTGTCTCCAAACTTGCCGCGCGATGCGGTCTGAGCCGCGGCACGCTGCTCTATTACGAGTCCATCGGACTGCTGAAGCCACCCGCGCGCAGCGCCGCCAACTACCGGCGCTATAGCGAGCAGGATCTGCGGCGCTTGCAGCAGATCTGCGCCTACCGCCATGCCGGTCTGACGCTGGCGGACGTTCGCGCGATTCTGGACCGTCGCGAAACCGATGCCACCGGGGTTCTGAAACGGCGGCTGATCGCGCTCGACGGCGAGATCGAAACGTTGCGCGCCCATCAGCGCGCCATTCTGAAGCTGCTTAAAACCGATTCGTTTGGGAGAAAAAAGATGATCACAAAAGAGAAGTGGGTAGGCATTATGAAGGCCTCGGGGCTGACCGAGGCGGACATGCACCGCTGGCACGCGGAGTTCGAGCGCGCGGCGCCGGAGGAGCATCAGGAGTTTCTGGAATTCCTGCATATTCCGGCGGGCGAGATTCGGTCGATCCGGGATTGGAGCCGGAAGGAGGCGCGGTGATTTTGTGATACGGACCGCACCTCCTGGTCCGTCGCCTATGAGCCGACGCTCGAAGCGATCGCGTGCTCGGCTAGGAACTTTTCCTCGTAGTACTAAAACTGTGTCGTTGCTACTTAACACGAGGCACTCGGGAATTTGAGGAGGGTCGCTAAGTGAATGAGAAATCGGAGCAAAGAATGAGTGCGCCTTTTGCGGCAATATGTCAACGAACAGACCCAGACATAATCTCTACAATTTCTTGCCGTTGGCCCTTGACACGAATTTACTACTTAGGGCAAGATATTTTGATCCGAGAAAACAATGGCCCTTCGTCAACCGATTCTTACAACTTCACGAGCGCTCCTGCCGGCCCTGCTGGTCTTCACGACTTATGCAGTAGCTCAGACCCCGATGTTGAATTTTACGACACTCTACACGTGGGACGCCAGCCCATTCTCGGGGCCTTACTACTCGGGTGTCGTGGTCGGCACGGGCGGAGTTCTATATGGCACGACCTTCTATGGCGGGGCTAATGGCTATGGTTCCGTTTACTCCTTAACCCCACCCGCAACGTCGGGAGAGCCTTGGACTCCGGCCGTGATCTATAGCTTTGGAAGCAATGCGGAAGACGGGGCCAACCCTAACGCGGGTGTGGTGATCGGCGAGGGCGGGGTGCTCTATGGCACAACCTCGAACCCAAGCGGTGGCGCAGTGTTCTCATTGACGCCGCCGGTGCCTCCAGCGACGACATGGACGGAGACCGTGCTCTATTTTTTTGGCACTAACGGAGTTGGTGACGCATTCGCGCCGGGCGACGCCGGTGTGGTGGTTGGCGCGGGCGGAGTGCTCTACGGTACCACCTGGGGCGGCGGGACAGTTTGCAACGATGGTTATTCTGGGGGCTGCGGGACCGTGTATTCACTCACGCCGCCGGGATCGTCAGGCGGCGCGTGGACTGAGCGAGTCCGCTACCGCTTCCAGGGATACAGCAATGGCGACGGTGCGGTGCCACGACGAGGTGTGGTGATCGGTGGCGGCGGTGTGCTCTACGGGGCCACTCAGTTTGGCGGGCTCGCTTCCTGCGGTGGTGGAATGGGATGCGGGACGGTGTTCTCGTTGACCCCGCCGAATTCGCCGGGAGGATCCTGGACCGAGGCGGTGCTTCACAGCTTCTCGGGCACCGACGCTCTTGGCAGCACCGATGGCGGTGATCCCCTCGCCGGGGTGACCATCGGGAGTGGTGGCGTGCTTTATGGAACGACCAATGTCGGTGGCGCTAATGGAGGTGGCACGGTGTACTCGTTGACCCCGCCAAGTTCGTCGGAGCCCTCCTGGACGGAAAACTTGCTTTGTAACTTCCCAACCGGGAACTCCCCATATAGTCCTCAGGCCGGTGTGGTGATCGGCAGCGGAGGGGTGCTCTATGGGACTTCTGTTATCGGCGGGGCTGCGACAACTTGCGCTGACGACGGCTGCGGCACCGTTTATTCCGTGACGCCGCCCAAGTCCACGGGTGACTCCTGGACGGACAGCGTACTCTACTCCTTCACCGGCGGCACCGACGGGAAGGGGCCAACAGCAGGCGTAGTGATCGGCGAGGGTGGAGTCCTCTATGGCGTCAGCAATCCGGGTGGAAACGGCGTAGTGTTTTCCTTGGGTCCCGCCCCCACCACCACAATCGTCACGTCCTCCCGCTCGCCCGCGTTCCTCGGACAGCCCGTGAAGTTTACCGCCACGGTCACTTCCTCCTTTGGCGTGATACCAAACGGTGAATTAGTCACCTTCTACGATTCGGCCACAGAGATCGGCACTGGCAGAACTGAAGGCGGCGCCGCAACCATGACTACACCGTCGTTGACTCTCGGCACACACGGCATCACCGCCACTTACTCCGGCGATTCCTCATTCGAGTCCAGCACCTCAGCGGTGTACGAGCAGACGATCAACGCGGACCCAACCGCTACGTTGCTGACCGCCAGCGCGAATCCCTCCGCCTATGGCCAGGCGGTGGCCTTTACCGCGACGGTAACCAGCTCGATTTCGGGCGGACCCACGGCCGCCGGCACGGTCACCTTCAAGAACGGCACGTCTGTTGTGGGCACGGCTACGCTTGACCCGCAGGGCTCAGCCGTTTTTACCACTTCGACACTGGGCGCCGGGACTTACTCAATTACCGCTGCATACAGCGGAGACGCGTCCTTGGCAAAAAGCGTGTCCGCGCCCTTGGCCCAGACAGTGGACCCAGCCATGACCGCCACGCAACTCATTTCATCGGTGAACCCTTCGGCTCCCGGTGAGTCGGTCACGTTCACGGCGATAGTTAGCGGCGCCACTACCGATGCGACAGGATCAGTCACTTTCACCTCCGGTGCCACTGTGTTGGGGATGAGTAGTCTTGTGAACGGCTCGGCCAGGTTGGCAGTCAATACGTTGCCAACGGGCGCTAGCACGGTGACAGCTACTTACGCTGGAAACGTGAACGTAAAAGGTAGCGCGGCATCCATCATTCAAAACGTGGAGTGATGCTTGAATCTTTAGGTGCCCGACGCGGCTACTGGCGTCTCTGCGTGCGGGTGAGAGCGTCACTTGACTCCCACAACGCGATCTATGTCAGTAATTCGAGCGAGCGATACCTCGCGCCGCTGCCGAAAACTGGCACGGCCGAAGTGTTTCTTCGCAGCGGCAGGACGCGGAAGCCTATCTGGAATTTCGGCGGCCTGATGTGCGGCAACGTTATATTCCGACGAAAAGACGATCACAAAGGAGAAGTGGGTAGGTATTATGAAGGCCTCGGGGCTGACCGAGGCGGACATGCACCGCTGGCACGCGGAGTTCGAGCGCGCGGCGCCGGAAGAGCATCAGGAGTTTCTGGAATTTCTGCACATTCCGGCGGAGGAGATCCGGTCGATCCGGGATTGGAGCCGGAAGCAGGCGCGATGATTTTGTGGGACGGACCCGTGGGGCTTGGCCTGCGCGGCTGAGCGGGTGGTAGCAGCGTTGCGACGATCCGCTGGGTGTTCCGGAAAGTAGCCTCCGCCGAAATGCAGCATCTATCGAATCTCAGCAGTAAGCCTCCTTGCGATCCAGCACGCGGGAGATTTCCAGGTAGTCGCCCTTGTCGCGGAAGAAGATGCGGTGGTCTTTGGGCATGGAGCCGGATCAGGGGCGGCTCGATGTCCCGAAGCTTCCTTGTGTTCCCCTCGCCTGTCCGGGAATAGCGGGCTAGCGTTCTGAGGATCTGCAAGGCGATGGGCTGCTCAATGCCGCGAACGTCGGCCCTGGCCTGTTCAGACCAGACGATGCGCTTAGCCATTGCGGCGGGGCGTCTCTTCCGGTGGCGGCTCCTTGCCCATTTTGTCCCAATCGGCCATGGTCAAACCGAACTCCGCCAGGACTTCTTCGTGCGGGATCGGCTGGTTGAGTTTGAGCCATTCATCGGCCTCGGCGACCGCCTTCCGCTCGGCCTCGCTCAGGGTGTCTCGATCTTCCTCGGGCGAGACCATCGTTTCGAGCAAATGAACCACGGCCGCGAGTTGGCCGGGGCCGAGCTGGTCGAGCAAGTGATGGGCGTGCTGTCTGTCAGCGGCCATGGCGCTCTCTCAACGAGCCGTCTCTGCGCGAAGCGCCGGCAGCGACTCGAAAAATGTTCAGCCCAGCCACAGGCTTCCGGTCTCGCTCCGGCAGGGTCGAAATCATTTGGAATCTCTTCCACTGCCGGCGGACTTCGGAGTCGTAGTCAACACGCTCAACTTTAAGCGGCTGAGCGCCGGGCAATTCGTCGGTGGTTACCTTGAGCGCTTTTGCCAGGGCGATCACGGCAGGCGCAAATGGAAATCCGGCTTCAGTCTGACAATAAGGAACGACCTGCTGGGAGGTTGCAGCGGCTTCTGGATGTTGGACCTGAGTCAGCGCCAGCGCTTTGCGGATGGTCTGAAGCTGCTCGCCGAAATTTGTCTCGCCGTACTTTTTTCTGGGCATCGCATTCGCGATCGTAAAGGGCATATGAAAAAACTCCTCTCGGCGCGCCATGCTGATATGCTTCCGTATCCGTATACTCTCAGAGACAGTGTCCCAAGGTCAAGTGTTGTGCTGTGGTTCCCAGAAACGTGTACAACCCACATGACAGGTTTTTCCAAGGACGTTTTTGCGCTTCTCGATGCGTTGAATTGGGGGCCGAAACGCAGGATCTGCCGAGTCTCAGCGGTAAGTAATGGGATCGCTATCGCCGAGTGGCCCGCGGCTCACACGCCTTGGAACTCGACAAGCAGGGTCTTGTTCGAATCCGCCCGCCGGTAGACCCGCTCGAACCGGTCGCCGAAGCGAACCACAATGTTCCAATCCTTAAGTAAGTCGCTCAAGGGCGGTGCTGGTGGGTCGGCAGGATAGCCGGTAACCGGGAATTGCATGATCATGCGATCGAGGAACGGGACGACGACTTCGTTATAAGCCCGCGCGTCGTTTGCACAGCGGACGAATGACGCAGTCAATAAAACCATCGGTGCTGGATACGGTTGCGCATCGGCCGGTCCCCTCCAGATGGCCTGAGCCGGAAAAACGAAGTGGATGCGCGGCGCGACGTTGTGTTTAATCATGCTGTGGAGCGTCATCTGAGCGTTCCTGGCAAGACAAAACATGAAGCCGCCGCCGGCGAACACCACGCGCTGAGCTTCGACGCGGATTTGATGCTCTTGTCCCTCGCTGACGATCGCGTAGTCCGGCTGCCGGTCGGCGGTGTACCAGTCTGGGTATTCCTGGCTGACCCAGTAGACCACAGTCCAGCCATTTTTCTTGGCCTCTTGCACGAGACGGTCGATCCCGGGCTTGGCGACGGCCGTATGGTCAAACCCGTCGAGGTTGGCATGACCGACGAAGAGCAGATCCTTCCCCACAATTCCCCGGACGGTGCTGTGAGGGACCGCCCTTATAGGCGGCTGAGCGCGACCTGCGACCTCGATGCGGACTCGTCGCTCTGAGGTGGGAGTGCGCACCACGAGTTCCGTACGTCCGGTTGCCACGGCCTCGAACAACCCCGTCGGCTTGATCAGCCGCACGATGTTCGGGTCCTTGGTGGCGAATTCGTAGTGGGCGGGCTCGCGAGGCTGACTGTTCCCTGAGCGTTCCAGGACCTGGTAGTGAATCTGCTCGCCGGGGTGCAGCCGAAAATGTTGCGGGTATAGCTCCAGCCGAGGCGTGCCGGTCTGCCCGAACCCTGGGGCCAAGAACCCCAACAGATAAAGGAACAGAAGACTCATTATGGATGCCCTCGGCATGTCAGCGCGACCAGGTGATCCCGCGGCCGAGCACGAGAATAAACAGCAAGCTGGCGACGACGGCGGCAGCGATCCACGCAGGGCTGCGCAGGATGGGCCCGACTTGTTCTTCTTCAATGCGCTTCCACCTATGCATTAGGCCCGGCAGGCTTAGCAGGCCGGCATTCGCGCCTAACGTCGATGGCAGCGCCGACGCCAGGACATAGAATAATCCCGCTGGATTCAGCAAACCCGCGACGCCGGCCAGAATTCCGTCCGTGAAGTATGGAGTCCAGCAAAGCAGACGGAGCCTTCGCGATGCCTCGGGCTCGCCGCGAAATTGCTTCAGCGTGGCGCCCACTAGCAGCATCGATGCATAGTACGAAGCCGCGCCGAGCACGACTAGCCCAAGCTGCCACATCCAATGCGGCTGCAAGCCTCTGATCACCGCCGCCCAGTCGCCGAAGTTGAAAACGCCCGAAAACAGGAAGTAGCCCGTGCCCGTGAAGAGATTGCCCGCCATCGCCAAAACGATGAAGTAGCGAACGGCGGGCCGGTAGCGCCGAGGCCTGAGCAGCACGAGCCAGAAGATCGCGGCAAAGAGAAGATTGACGAGTGTGCCGTTCGCCGAAATCCAGCGCGTTTCGATGTCGGTCTGCAGCGCGACCGTGCTCATGGTGACGCGATGGGCTCCGCTCAGCCAGGCTGTCACTCCGTGGCCCAGGCCTTCGTGCAAAATGTCCTGGAGAATACAGGCTAGGGCGGAGATGGCGACGAGGGTGAGTCGATCATCCGGCGCGGTAACCGCTCGGCCAGCGGGCATCAGGTCTTTTATAGCATGGCGTAGCAGGGGCGCTCGCGGGTGCCTTTATACGTAGCTCGCCCTATTTGGATCGAACACATGGGGATGGCGATTTTGCTGGAACAATTCGAATATCGCGTCGACGCCCTGCGCGAGCTTCAAATTGCATTCCGCTGTGGTCAGCGGGACCACCCAAAGAAAATGAACCGGGTCGCCCCTGAGAATCAATTCCTTCGGAAGCGTAAGGTCACGCATCACGATCGGCGGAATCAGAAGAATCGTGTCCAGGAGGGGGCTACCCCAGAAGGGCGCAGGAGGATTCCCGTTCGGAATCGTGTCGCCTGGGCCAATCGAGGTCTTCTGGTCATGCGGGAAATGGGCCAGCCACCGCATCGTCTCGACGTATTCCTGTTTCGGCTCCGCGCAGTAGAATATCAGCTCAGCCCTTCGAGGGGCGTTGGCGCCGCCCGGGACACTCATCTCCAGATCGCTCATTCCGGAGGTTACAACCGTACAAACAGCGCGCCCGTCTTTCCCGCCTCGATAATATGCGTGGACGTCGATGTGGGGAATCAGCGGGATGGCTTCTTTAAACACGGAATGGGGCTCGCCGAAGAACCGCTTATAGACCTGTTCGCGAATTTCGGCAAACTGGGCGGTGGACTCATCTGTAAAGCCGACTCGGCTCGAAGACCAGACCTTCCTGTCATAGCGATGGATGACCGATCCTCCTGGTGAGGTTTCAGGTTCTTCAACCTTCTTAGCGAACGATTCAGGCATTATTGCCTTCCTTGGGCCGGCCGCCCGGCTGCGTGCGCCGCCGTAGTTGAGACTGTGCTCGGCGGAATTATAGCGCAGAGAGCGTAATAACCTTCGATAACACGATAGGGCGGATTAGTGCGGATTATGGCCAGACCGCCGTCGGACGCCTTCACGATTCTAGCGTGAGCGGCCAAAATATCAGACTGGCTTGCTCGTGGCCTCGGACAGAATCTCGAACAGGCATGCGAAATCAGCCTGACTCTTGCCCGCCTGGATCGCTCGCTCCATGAGGTTAACGTACGCATCGGGAATAGTGTGGTCCGAGCCTCGATCCTGGCACCAGCTTACAAGCAGCTTGGTGACCACAGCATACGCTTCGAGCGCAGCTTGATCCCCGCTGTAATTTTTGGACGAAACTCTCCGCGACATGTCGGTAAAGACTGATTCCATGGTTGGCATCATCCCCTTGATCGTCTCCAGAAATCCTCCAGCGGGCAGGTTTTCACTCCCAAACAACCTGCCCCTGGAGAAAGCCCACCATCGCACTTACGCCGAAGGTGAGGACAGCCACATCGAATGCCGAGGCATGCCCGATTTCCTGCCCTACGAACACCGTCCTATCGCCGAACGCCATCAGAACCGGCTTCGCGCGGTTGAAGACTTCCGCCGGCCCGGAATAGAAGATCGTGCATGCTGGTGTTCCGATCCATGCCAGACTGCCCAGAATGGCGCCGTCAAGATACGATATTTCGCATCGGCCGGCCCAGGAGTCCATTTCCCTGGCTTCTTTAGGCGTGCCACTGCTCAGTTGCACGATGATCTTGCCGCGAAGCGCGGTTTCAATGTCAGGTTGTCGCAACAACTCTCGCGCTGAACTGTAATCGCTGAGGCTAACAACCACGATATCCGCTTCCCGAACCGATTCCTCGGCGCTCCGGGCTACGCTGAGACCGAGCCTGGACAAGGCCTCCGTTTTCGCCCCAGTCCGGTTCCACACCGTCGTGGCAAATCCCTTATGGAACAGCGCTGTCGCAAGAGCGGATCCCATGCGTCCGGCGCCGATAACCGTCACTTTGTAGTTCATGCCGCGGGCCGAGCTTTCATTCACAATCTTCTTAGTAACTCAAACCGTAACCATACTTGAATAGCGGGTCGTAGTTAGCGTCACCCTGGTGACTCGGGATCTGCGCCATCGAACGGGGCCACGAGAAGCTGAGCTTGCCGGACGGTTTGTAGCCGCCGAACAAGACATCCGCCACGCCATCCCCTTCTGTGCCGGGCAGCCACGCGGCCACGAATGCGTCTGCCTTCTCGAGCGTCTCGCCCACGATCATGGGCCGTCCGGAAAACAGGACGACCACCACGGGAATCCGGGCCGATTTCATGTTTTCCACGGCGGCGACATCTTCCGGCGCGAAATGCAGATCGCTCGCGTCGCCGTTCATTTCCGCGTAGGGCGTCTCGCCGATCACCACCACACCTACATCGGCACCAGCCGCGCCCTTGCCGTCCACGCTAAAAGTGACTTGAGTCGCCGGAGAGACGGCCTTCTTGATGGCCTGCAGAATGGTTGTGCCGCCGGGGGTCACATTGCCGCTCTTGCCCTGCCAGTAAATCGTCCAACCGCCGCATTGATTGCCAATGTCATCCGCGCTCTTCCCGCCCACGTGGATGCGCTTGGCCGACTTCGACAGCGGCAGCGCCTGATGGTCGTTCTTCAGCAGCACCAGCGACTCCCGCACGGCCTCGCGCGCCAGTTCCCTGTGCTCCGGCGATCCGAACTGCTTCCAAAGACTGCGGTCGGCAAGCTGTGAATGGTTCTTGTCCATCAGGCCCATGGCGAACTTCACGCGCAAGATGCGGCGCACGGCGTCGTCGATGCGCGCCATGGGCACCGTGCCATCTTCCGCGGATGCCTTCAGCTTCGTGTAGAACTCCTGGTAGTGTTCGGGCACCATCACCATATCCATGCCGGCGTCGATCGTCGTTACAATCTTCTGCTTGTAGTCTCCGGGCAGTTGGTCGATGGCGCCGTAGTCGGATATCAGGAAGCCTTCAAAACCGAGTTCATCCTTCAGAATCCCGGTGAGCAGCCGCTTGCTGGCAGAGCATTTCACGCCGTTCCAACTGTTGTAGGAGGGCATGATGGAACCCACACCCGCGCGTATGGCGGTGATGTAGCCTTGCAAGTGGATCTCGCGCAGAGTCTTTTCATCCAGCCGCGTATCGCCCTGATCCAGCAGTTTGTGGGCTATGGTGCTGGTGCCGTAAGTGGTGCCGCCGTCGCCCGCGTAGTGCTTGGCGCAGGCCAGCACCGAAAGCGGATTTGCAAGGTCGTCGCCCTGCAGACCGCTTACCGCGGCCGCCCCCAGTTCTTTAACCAGGCCCGGCTCTTCGGCGAAGCCTTCATAAATGCGGCCCCAGCGTATGTCGCGCGGCACCGCGACGCACGGCGCGAAAGCCCAATTGATGCCGGTGGCGCGCACTTCGTTGGCGGTAACGCGGGCGATCTTCTCAATCAGCGCGGGATTTCGGGTGCAGCCCAGTCCGATGTTGTGAGGAAAGATCACCGCGCCCAGCACGTTGTTGTGCCCGTGCAGGGCGTCCACTCCGTACAGCAGCGGGATCGATAGCGGGGTCTTTAGCGCGGCCCGCTGGTAGCGGTCCACCAGGTTGGTCCAGGCTTCCAGGCTGTTGCCTTCCTTGGGGTCCGAATCGCCGCCGCTCAACAGCGATCCGAGATGGTATTTGTCGATGTCGGAATCCGCTTTGAGGAACATCTGGTCAGGCTGCGTCATCTGCCCGATCTTTTCGTCGAGCGTCATTTTCGCGAGCAGGGCATTCACTTGCGGGTCGAAGGAAGAGAGCTTCCTGGGGTTGGAAACGGCGGCGCCGATCAGGCAAGCCAGTGTGGCGGCGCACACGAAGGCGGCGAAACGGATCTTGGCCATAAAAGGGAATCATACCACCATGTCCGATGATTCTAGCTGGTCCGCCAAGGGCCGGCGAACTGAAGTTCGCCACTGAGCCGCGCAGGGAGGGGAAGCCGGCCTTCGCCGGAATAAACCTGCTCAGGCCGCGTATCGGACGACTTCAAGTTCCGCCGATGCATTCACAGCGGCAAGAATCTGATCGACCCGCGACATGGTTGCCTGCTCCAACTCGGTGTCGCCGCACTGGTCGCACTCCAGTACCGGGAGCGACTTGAGAATCACAATCGAGGAATCGCCGATCTTGAAAGGCACGTCCGTGACTCGCGACTCCAGCAGTCCTCCACAAACTCGGCATCTCATCTTGTCCTCCTAACGCGCAACCCGTCGTCCCACTCGCCAGGGCGGGGAACGTACATCGTAACGATCCGGATATTCTCGCCCTCTGTATCCGTTGCAGTCTGGGCATGGAAAACGACTCCCTCGGATTCGCCCCTCACGAGAAAACTGGGCAAGTATTTGTCGTGCGGGTAGGCTTGGACGATCCCGTCGCAATTGCGCTACGAACGATCCCGGCAGTTGCGCGCGTTGTTGAGGGCGCTGTTGGCTTGTCGCGCAGGCCGGCACTCCGCAAGTTTGCGCCGATTGGCAATCGGCGCGCAGGATGTCATCCTGCCCCACAAGGCACGTCGCCCACCGCTACAATAAAAACGTGACAGGTCACGAGATCCGACAGCGCTTCCTCGATTTCTTCGCCGCGCGCGGCCACCGCGTGGTGCGCAGTTCCTCGCTGGTCCCGGCCAACGACCCTACGTTGCTGTTCACCAACGCCGGCATGAACCAGTTCAAGGATACTTTCCTGGGCCTGGAAAAGCGCGACTAC
>Ga0181518_10000113_pt1 | contig 87522 bp, 71 predicted proteins | sample PEATcosm2014_Bin_28_FD_119751 | JGI IMG/M metagenome (GOLD analysis project Ga0181518, IMG submission 119751) | Peatland microbial communities from MTU Mesocosm Facility, Houghton, MI, USA - PEATcosm2014_Bin01_60_metaG | ecosystem: Environmental > Terrestrial > Soil > Wetlands > Peat | place...
GCCGTCGACGGGCAGGTGAAGATCGAAAGATAAGCGTTGCGCGTGAAGTCGCCCGAGCCGCCGATGCCGTTCATCATCTGGCGGCCCATCACATGCGTGCTGTTCACATTGCCGAAGATATCCACCTCGATGGCCGTGTTGATCGAGATAATGCCCAGCCGCCGGATCACTTCCGGGTTGTTGCTGATTTCCTGCGGCCGCAGCAGAATGCGCGAGCGGAACCACTCCAGGTGGTCGTAGACCGACCGCAGCACGGCGTGGCTCACGGTGAGCGAGCAACTGCTGGCGAATTTCACGCGCTCGTTCTTCATCAGGCGAATGACGGAATCCTGGATCACTTCGGTGTACATCTCAAAAGCTGGGATGTCCGGATGCTTGCCCAGCGCGCCGAGTACCGCGTTAGCGATGTCGCCCACGCCAGATTGAATCGGCAGGAAGGATTTTGGCACGTGGCCACAGGCGATCTCGGCGGCCAGGAACTCCGCCACGTTCTGCCCGATCTTCTCGGTGACCGGAGTAGGATCGGCGAATGCGCCGGTTTCGTCGTCCGCCGCGGTCTCCACCACGCCTGCGATGCGGGCCGGATCCACTTTGATCACCGGCGAGCCGATGCGGTCGGAAGCCGCATAAATGGGTATCTCGCGGCGATGCGGCGGATCGGCCGGCTCATAAATATCGTGCATCCCGAGCAGCGTGGGCGGATGGCGATGATTCAGCTCGATGATGATCTTCTCGGCCTTGCTGCAGAAGGTCGGCGCGCACCCCACCGACGAAGTAAGTACGATGCCTCCTCCGGCGGTGACGTCGCTGGCTTCCACGACCGCCCAATGCACCGGCCCCAGAAAGCCGTAGCGCGTGGCCTGCGGCATCAGCGAGAGGTGCATGTCGAAGAAGCGGGTCTGGCCGGCATTGATGCGCGCGCGCAGGCTCGGATCGGACTGGTAGGGAGTGCGGAAGCTGATGGCGTCCGCTTTGGCCAGCGCGCCATCGAGCGATGTGCCCGTGGAGGCGCCGGTGAGCACGCCGATCTGGAACTCGCGGCCGGCCTGATGCTCGGCTGCGGCGCGCTCGGCGATCGCCACGGGGACGGCCTTCGGCGCGCCGGCCGGAGTGAAGCCGCTGAAGCCGACGGTCTGGCCGTGCTCAACCAGCGCGGCAGCCTCTTCGGCCGACAACAAGGGGAAGGAAAAAATCATGATGGATTCTCCGTATAGATATCCAGCAGCCGCCGTGCGGCGCGAAACGGGCTGATGCGGCCCTCCAGCACGTCCTGCTCGTAAGCGGGCAGCTTTTCGCGCACGCCGGCATGCCGCAGGAACTCCTCGCGCAATGCTTGTTCGATCAGCTCATACATCCAGGTCTTCACCTGCTCACGGCGGAAGCCCTCGAGTTGCCCGGTGCTTGCGAGCCAGGCGTTATGATCGAGCACGGCATCCCAGATTTCGGCGATGCCTTCCCGCGCGCGCGCCGAGCAGGTGATCACGCGCGGCGTCCAGCCGGTGCCCGGCGCGGAGAACAGGTGCAGCGCATTTTCATATTCGCGGCGCGCCCCTTCGGCTTTCGCGCGGTTGTTTCCGTCCGCTTTGTTGAAGGCGATCAGGTCGGTCATCTCGATGATGCCGCGCTTCATGCCTTGCAATTCGTCGCCCGCGCCCGCCAGCATCAGCAGCAGAAAGAAATCGACCATGGAGCGGACCGCGGTTTCCGACTGGCCGACGCCTACGGTTTCCACAATCACATTGCGGTAGCCGGCGGCTTCGCACAGCAACATGGTTTCGCGCGTGCGGCGGGCCACGCCTCCCAGCGACCCGCCCGAAGGCGACGGCCGTATGAAGGACTGTTCGTCGTTGGCCAGAGTTTCCATGCGCGTCTTATCGCCCAGGATGCTGCCGCGCGACACCTGGCTCGAAGGGTCCACGGCCAGCACGGCGACTTTCTCGGCGCGCTCGCGCGTCAGATAGACTCCCAAAACCTCGATGACGGAGCTTTTGCCCACTCCGGGAACGCCGGTGATGCCCACGCGAATCGAATCGCCGGAGTACGGCAGGCACTGCTCCAGCACATCCTGCGCCAGTTCCGTGTCCTCCGGGCGCAAGCTTTCGATCAGGGTGATGGCCTGGCTCAGGATGGTCCGGTCGCCGCGCAGGACGCCTTCCACGTACGCGTCGCGGGTGAGGCGGCGGCTAGGCATTGTGGGCTCCGGCCCGCCATGACGCCGGCAAGAGTGCCGGCGGGCAGGCAGGAGTGCCTGCGGCACGCATGCTTAAACGCTCTCCACCGGGCTGCGGGACAGGGTTTTCAGAATCTCCTGCGCGGCCAGCGGAATCACTGTTCCGGGGCCGTATATGCCCGTTACGCCGCTTTTATACAGGAACTCGTAATCCTGGGGCGGAATCACTCCCCCGACGATCACCAGGATGTCGCCGCGGCCCAACTTTTTGAGTTCTTCGATGACTTGCGGCACCAGCGTGTTATGGCCGGCCGCCAGCGAGGAGACGCCCAGCACGTGCACGTCATTCTCGACGGCGTGACGCGCCACCTCGCGCGGGGTCTGAAACAGCGGGCCTACATCCACGTCGAAGCCCAGGTCGGCGAACGCGGTGGCGATCACCTTGGAGCCGCGATCGTGCCCGTCCTGCCCCATCTTGGCCACCAACAGGCGGGGGCGGCGGCCCTCGGTGGCGGCGAATTCATCCGCCATGTGGCGGGCCTTCTTGAAGTTTTCGTCCATTTTGCTTTCTGCCGAGTATACGCCGGATATGGTGCGCGTGACGGCCTGGTAGCGGCCCCAAACGCGTTCCAGCGCGGCGCAGATCTCTCCGAGGCTGGCACGGCGGCGGGCGGCCACCACCGCCAACTCCAGGAGATTGCCCTGGCCAGTTTCCGCACAATGAGTGAGCGCTGCCAGCGCCTCCGCGACCGCGGTGCTATCGCGCGTCCGCCGCAATTCTTCCAGACGGCGGAGTTGCGCGTTGCGGACCGCCGTGTTATCCACCACGCGTACGTCGAGCTTCGCCTCCGTCTCCACCGCATACGCATTGATACCGACGATTACGTCTTTGCCGGCGTCGATGCGCGCCTGTTTGCGGGCGGCGGCTTCTTCGATGCGCATCTTGGGCAAGCCGGTCTCGATAGCCTTGGACATGCCGCCCAACTGCTCCACTTCCTGGATCAACTGCCAGCCGCGGCGCATCAGTTCGTGGGTCAGCGTTTCGACATAGAAGGAGCCGCCCCAGGGATCCACTACCTTGGTGATCCCGGTTTCTTCCTGCAGGTAGATCTGGGTGTTGCGGGCGATGCGCGCGGAAAAATCGGTGGGCAGCGCCAGCGCTTCGTCGAGCGCGTTGGTGTGCAGCGATTGCGTGTGGCCGAGGGCCGCAGCCATGGCTTCGACGCACGTGCGCACCACGTTGTTGAACGGATCTTGCGCGGTCAGGCTCCAGCCGGAGGTCTGGCAATGCGTGCGCAGCGCCATGGACTTGGGATTTTTCGGGTTGAACTGCTTCACCAGCTTGGCCCACAACACGCGCGCCGCGCGCATCTTGGCGATCTCCATGAAATGGTTCATGCCGATGTCCCAGAAAAAGGAGATGCGCGGCGCGAAGGTGTCGATATCCAGTCCCGCGTGAATTCCCGTGCGCAGGTATTCGAGTCCGTCGGCCAGCGTATAGGCCAATTCCAGATCGGCCGTGGCGCCGGCCTCCTGCATGTGATAGCCGCTCACGCTGATGCAGTTGAATTTCGGCATCTTCTGGGCCGTGTAACGGAAGATGTCGCCGATGATCCGCATGGAGCCTTCCGGCGGATAGATGTACGTGTTGCGGACCATGAACTCTTTCAGGATGTCGTTCTGTATGGTGCCGCTGAGCTTTTCGGGGGCGACGCCCTGCTCTTCCGCCGCCACGATGTAGAACGCCATGATGGGCAGCACAGCGCCGTTCATGGTCATGGAGACCGACATCTGATCGAGCGGGATCTGGTCGAAGAGGATCTTCATGTCGAGCACGGAGTCGATCGCCACTCCGGCTTTGCCCACGTCGCCGACTACCCGTTCGTGGTCCGAGTCGTAGCCGCGATGCGTGGGCAGATCGAAGGCTACGGAAAGACCCTTCTGCCCGGCCGCGAGATTGCGCCGATAGAAGGCGTTCGATTCTTCGGCGGTGGAGAAGCCCGCGTATTGACGGATGGTCCAGGGCTGTCGCGCGTACATGGTGGAATACGGGCCACGCAGATAGGGCGGCAGGCCGGCGGCGTAGGACAGATGTTCCATGCCGTCGAGGTCTTCGCGGGTGTACCAGGGTTGAATGGCGATGTGCTCGGGCGCGAGCCACTCGGGTCCGTGCGCTGTGCCCGTCGCGGCGTCCGGCGTCGGCTTATAATCGATTTTGGAGAAATCAGGACGCATGCGAACTCCCTCGTGGCGCACGCTTCAGCGTGCCGCCGTGGGCTTCAGCCCACGGAAATCCGGCGAGCTGAAGCTCGCCGGATCCAACGGGCACCCCCGCTGAAGCGTGCGCCACGGGCATTCGGAAATCTCGAGGTGGGTGTCTCATCCCTCGACCCCGAGGCGCTCTTGCCAGGTGCGCAACACTTCCGCAGCGTTGCTGCGAATGTGTACGAAATCCGCGACACCGGCCTGTTTCAACCGCTCGATGGAATCGGCGGGATTGCCGGCCACGATCACCGGCGTGCATTTGCCGGCATCGCGCAACTGCTGAATCACCCGCGGCGCGAGGGCGGCGTATTCCGCGTCCGAACTGCACAGCACCACCGCGTCCGCATCGTCCACCAGGGTGTCGGAGATCTGAATTTCAAATCCCGCGCATCCGAAGAAATTCGCAATGAAACCAGAGCGGGCCTTGCTCATTTTCAAATCGCCGGCCTCCAGCAGCAAGAAGCGCGGCGTGTGGCCGGTGCGAGCCGCGTGGCGTTCCGTGCGCAGCCGGATCTCTTCGAAGACGCAGGCGGCGCGCGGCGCGGGATCCTCGTGCTCGATCTCCGGCAGCATGCGCTCCTGCAGATTCGGATATTGGTTCGTTCCCACGATGGTCGTGCGGCGGGTGCTCACGGCCGCCTCGCGGTCCGCGCGCGCTTTGGCGATGCCGCGCTCGAGAGCGCCGGAATCGTTGGCAGGCCGAATGCCTGCCCCACCAAGTCCTGCAACTGCTTGATGCTCTGCGGTGGGGCAGGCGCTTTCGCCCGCCTTTCCTGAGTACGTGAGGAATCCGCCGGCCGCTTCCACTTCCTGCAACAGCTTCCACGCTTCGCGGGCGAGTGAATCGGTCAGGACTTCCAAATAATATGCGCCGCCCGCCGGGTCCACGGAGCGATCCAGCCAGGCTTCCCGCTTCAGGATCAACTGGGTGTTGCGCGCCAGACGGCGGCTGAACTCGGCGGGTTCGCGATATGGTTCGTCGAACGGCTCGACCTGAATTGAATCGGCGCCACCGATGGCTGCGGCCATGGCTTCGGTGGTGGCGCGCAGCAGGTTCACATGTGGGTCGTAGATGGTTTTGGTCCAGTGCGAGGTGCGCGCGTAGATCGTCATTTTGGCGGATTCGGCGCTGGTTGGTTGGAAGTTGCCGACCACGCGGGCCCACGCGGTCCGGGCAGCCCGCAGTTTGGCGATCTCCTGGAAGTAGTCCGATCCAATGGCGAACGAGAACGCCAGGGTCTGCGCGGCGCGATCCGGAGCCACGCCACGGTCAGTGAGCTGCGCCATGATCTCGACGCCTTCGGCGAGCGCGAAGCCTAACTCCTGAACAATGGTTGAACCCGCTTCGGCAAACCGGTGCGCGCGGATCGTCACCGGCCGAAACAGCGGCGCGCGACTCGCACGGATGAGTGGCACGGCACGGTCGAAATCCGAGAGCGGCTCATAATCGACCGAGCCGCGTCCGTCAGCCGGTAATCTTCTGTTCAGCGCCTCCAGCACCTCTGCCGCGCGCGGGCCCGCTTCAAAATGCACCGCGCAGCGATCGAGGGGCAGGCTGTCCAACACCTCGTCGATAGCTTGCTCGCCAACCACGAAGCAGATCTCATCCGCGCCCGCTTCCAAAGCAGCCTTTGCCGCGGCCGCGTCGCGCACCACCTCGCGGATCTTCCACTCGTTGTCGCCGCGCGTGCCGCGAGTGTAAGGAAATTGGCCAGGCGTAGAATCCAAATACTCCAGGCCCTGCAAATCTTCAGCGCGATAGTAGAGCCTGGTTTTGGGAGCCGCGCCTTTGCTATCCTTGCGGACCACGTCGTCCCACTCCGCGGTCGAGATCGGCGGGAATTCAGCCAACGTCAGATTGTCGGTCATGCCCCGGGATCCTCCACGATCTCCATCAACACGCCCAGCGATTTCGGGTGCACGAAGAACACGGTAGTGCCGCGCGATCCCGGGCGGGGCGCTTTATCGATCAACTGGAAACCGGCCTCCTTCATATATTGAAACGCGGTTTGGGCATCGCGCACACGAAAAGCTACGTGGGCCAGGCCGCCGCGCCCGCCGTTCTTGTCGATCAGTTTCTGCACTGGCGAATCGGGGCTCAGTGGCTCCAGCAATTGTACAAGGTTGGGCCCGTCTCCCACGCGCAGCAGCGACTCACGAACCTGATCGCCGCCGAAGACTTCCTCGCGATGGATCTCCTGGAAGCCGAGCATCTCATATGCCTTCACCTGCGCGTCCAATTCGCCTTGGCGCACCGCGATCGCCACGTGGTCCACGAACTGAAAACCCGGAACTTTGGATAGATCTTCGCTCATAGATTATTCGAATTCGACCAGCACTTGACCCACTTGCACGCCGTCGCCCACGCCCGCGTTGATGGCCTTGATCTTCCCGGCCACCGGCGAAGTGATGTTGGTCTCCATCTTCATGGCTTCCAGCACCAGCAGCGGATCGTTGGCCTGTATCTGCTGGCCGGCCTGGGCATTCACGCGCACTACCACACCGGCGACCGGGCTGCGGCAGACTTTATCTTCGGCGACGTTGCTATCTGATGCCGCGGCGCGCGGAAGTGGCGCCGGGGCTGCGGGCATGGACGTCGGCGCGGCCGGGATGTACGCGTGGCCGGAAGCTACCGGCGCATGGTCGTCTTCAGATACCTCGACGTCTACTTCGTAGACTTTTTGGTCGACTGTGATTTTCAGTTTCATCGGCCGTGCACGACCCCCAAATTATGCGACGCTTGCACAAACACCCGGCCCTGCTGGGCCCAGGCGTTGGACGGCGCGGTACGCACCAGCCGCGCGCTACGTATGCGCGCCCGCTTCCCCAGAAACGCGGCGACCGCGGCACTAAGAATCAGGATCGTCTCCGGCGCAACCTCGCTGGTTTGCTCCGGCTCCGCGGGTTTGGGCGGAGGCTGCACACCGCTCCCTGACGGTCGCGGCTCTGCTGGGGCAGAGGGCACCGCTGCCGGATTGGCCATCCGTGCTTCCAGTCGCGCCACTTCCTGCCGCACGATCCGGCGCGACATGGCCGCGCCCGCCACCCAACCGGCGAAGATGCCCAGGGGCAAAAGCCACAAGCCCATATAATTTCGTCGTCCTCGTTCTAAACCACCGGCCACCAGCCACTAGCCACCGTCACAGCGGCATCAGGCCGTGCTTCTTGGCCGGACGCAACTCGCGCTTGGTTTGCAGGGCCTCCAACGCCATCGCCAGATAACGCCGCGTCTGCGCCGGCTCGATAATGTCGTCCACCAGCCGCGTGCCACCCGCCACGTACGGATTCGAGAAAGTGTTGCGGTAAAGATCGATGAGTTCCTTGCGGCGCTGCGCCTTGTCCTGCGCTTCGTTGATCTCCTTACGGAAAACCACTTCGACCGCGCCTTCCGCTCCCATCACCGCGATTTCCGCGGTAGGCCACGCCACCACGCGATCGGCGCCCAGATCCTTGCCGCACATCGCCAGGTACGCCCCGCCATAGGCCTTGCGCACGATCACGGTCACCTTCGGCACGGTGGCCGCCGAATAAGCGAACAGCAACTTTGCGCCATGCCGGATGATTCCGCCGTACTCCTGCTGCACGCCAGGCATAAAGCCGGGCACGTCCACCAGGGTCAGCAGCGGAATGTTGAACGCGTTGCAGAAACGAATGAAGCGCGCGGCCTTGTCGGACGCATTGATATCCAGCGCACCGGCCATCACGGCAGGCTGGTTCGCGATCACCCCCACCGTGCGCCCCGCGATCCGGCCGAAGCCTATTAGGATGTTCTGCGCGAAGCTGGGCTGCACCTCCAGAAAATCGCCCTGGTCGAGTAGCGCCGCGATCACCCGGTGCATGTCGTAAGCGACTTTGCCTTCATCGGGCACGATGGTGTTCATGCCGGGATCGGGGTCCAGCGGGGCATCGTACGCCAGGCGCGGCGGATCTTCCATGTTGTTCGCCGGCAGAAAGCTCAGCAGGCGGCGGCAAATAAATGCGGCCTCTTCGTCGTTCTCTGCGATGAAATGCACCACACCGGAGTAACTCATCTGTGCGGCCGGACCGCCCAATTGATCCGGCGTCACCACTTCGCCGGTGACTTGCTTGATCACCGCCGGTCCGGTGATGAACATCTGGGCGCCCTTGGTCTGTATGATGAAGTCCGTAAGCGCGGGACTATATGCGGCGCCGCCGGCGCAGGGCCCGCAAATCAGGGATATCTGCGGCACCACGCCCGAGAGCATCACGTTCATATAAAAGACGCGCCCGTATCCGGCCAGACTGTTGATACCCTCCTGCACGCGCGCACCACCCGAATCGTTGATAAAGACGAACGGCGAGCCGGTTTTCAGCGAATAGCGCATCATCTCTGCGACTTTCTCGCTGTGTACCTCGCCGGCTGCGCCGCCGGCCACTGTAAAATCCTGGCTGGCCAGGTGGACGAGACGGCCATCCACGGTGGCGGCGCCGGTAACCACGCCATCGGCCGGCAGTTCTTTGTCCGCCATGCCGAACAGGGTGGCGTGATGTTTGGCGAATAGTCCGATTTCCTGGAAACTGCCGCCGTCGATCAGGCAATCGATGCGCTCACGAGCCGTGAGCTTCCCCGACTGGTGCTGCTTGGCGATGCGTTCTTTTCCGCCGCCTTGCATCAGGCGCGCGCGCTTGTCTTCGAGGTCGCGAATCTTGGTTTCGATACCCATGATGTTGTGTTCCGCGGTTGGCAATTTCGTCTCCAGTATTTCCGCCACTAAACACCGTCAGCAGCGGTGAAAAGATCGGTTGGCAGGCGAAAGCGCCTGCCCCACATGCCTGCAAACACACCCCGCGGTTCCTAAGCTTGCGCCACCGTGACCGTATGCGGCTTGCCGTTCAAGGTCACCACATACGACACCGGCTCGGTCAATTGAGACTGCGCGTGCGCGGGTTTCGCCGCCGGCTGGGCAGCCGCTTTAACGGGCTCCTTGCTCAAATTCTTGGGTCCCTGGCTGCGCGACAGGAAAAACTTGGGCGCTACCTGCGGGAACATGGCGTATGTCAGGACGTCTTCGTCGCTGCCGTTGCACCCGCCCAGGGCCAGCGCATCGGCGCGCAACTGGTCCCACTCGGGGCGCAGCAGATCGGCCGGGCGCCCCGTGATCGGCTCCTTCTTGGAATGTTGCATCGCTTTCTTAATCACTTCTGGGTTTTTCTCGCCGAGCGTAGCTCCGTAGTATCCCAGCATCAAATCGGCGAACTCGCCCGTCAATACTTTGTACCGGCCCATCAGCACGTTGAACACGGCCTGCGTCCCGACGATCTGGCTGGAAGGCGTCACCAGCGGCGGATAGCCCGCGTCGCGCCGCACGTTAGGCACCTCCTCCAGCACTTCGCGCAGCCGGTCGCCGGCGTTTTGCTGCTTAAGCTGGCTCTCCATGTTCGAGATCATGCCGCCGGGGATCTGGCTGCGGAAAATATCCGTATCCACGCCGCTGAAACCGGTCAGGAACTCGGCGTACCGCGGCCGGACCTTATTAAAGTAGTCGCGCACCTTGCGTACCCGCTCCAGATCGATGGCGGTGCGGTAGCCGGTGCCCTCCAGCATCTCGATGAGGGCCTCGGTCGGATTGTGTCCGGGACCCAGGCTCAGGCTGCTGATGCTGGTATCCACCATATCGCAACCGGCCTCGATGGCTTTCATCAGGCTGACCAGCGTCACGCCGGTGGTCGCATGCGTATGCACTTGCACCAGCGTTTCGTCGCCGCAGGCCGACTTGATGCCTTCCACCAGCTCGTATGCCGGAGCGGGCTTCAGCAGCCCCGCCATATCCTTAATGCAGATGGAATTGCAGCCCAGATCCACGAGCTGTTCGGCCATGGTTACGAAGGCGCCGATGGTATGCTCCGGGCTGATCGTATAACAGATGGTGCCTTGCGCGTGTTTGCCGGTAGCGCGCACCGCTTTGAGCGACGTTCGCAGATTCCGTATGTCGTTGAGCGCGTCGAAGACCCGGAACACGTCCATGCCGTTTTCCGCGGCTTTTTCCACAAAGCGCCGTACGACCTCGTCCTCGTAATGCCGGTAGCCCAGCAGATTCTGGCCGCGCAGCAACATTTGCAGCCGCGAGTTCGGCATCAGCTTGCGGAAGGTGCGCAGACGCCCCCAGGGATCTTCGTTCAAGAACCGGATGCAGGCGTCGAAAGTGGCCCCACCCCAGCATTCGATCGACCAAAAGCCCGCCTGGTCAAGATCCTCGCAGGCTGGCGCCAGATCTTCCAGCGCCATGCGCGTCGCCATCAAGCTCTGATGGGCGTCGCGCAGGATAAGTTCAGTGACCTGAATCGTTCGTTCCGTCATATTTTTCCCCGCTGAGTTCGCGGCAGCTATAAGACTATTCTATCTGATTTTGCGGCGGGTGGGCAGCGGCGGGGCTTGCGCCGGGGCGCGCAAATGCGATTACTATGAACGCATGCGACGCATTCGGTATGCCGCCATCTTCCTGATGGTCTTGTCCACCTTCCTGTCCTTCACGCACCTTTGGGGCGCCGGGAAGGCCTCCAGGGAGTACCTGGTCTATTTCGGAACCTACACGGGCAAGGATAGCAAAGGAATTTACGCCTGCCGTTTTCGTCCGGATACCGGCAAGCTGACGCCAGTCGAACTGGCTGCGGAGACCGTGAGTCCATCGTTTCTGGCGGTGGATCCCGCGCGCCACTACCTGTTCGCGGCGAACGAGATCGGCGATTATAAGGGTTCGAAAAGCGGCTCGGTCAGCTCGTTCGCGATTGACCGGCACTCAGGCAAACTGACCGCGGTGAATACGGTGGCTTCGCGCGGCGCCGACCCGTGTCATCTGACCGTGGACAAGGCGGGCACAAGCGTGCTGGTGGCCAACTACACGGGCGGGAGCGTGGCCGTTTTGCCGGTGAAGGCGGGAGGGATGCTGGGCGAGGCGTCAGACTTCGTGCAGCATCTCGGCTCCAGCGTGGATCCAGAACGGCAAAAGGAGCCACACGCCCACGACGTCGTGCTAACACCCGACAACCGCTTTGCGGTGGTGGCGGACCTGGGTCTGGACAAGCTCCTGGTCTATCGCTTCGATCCCGCTAAGGGCGCGCTCACGCCCAACGATCCGCCCTCCGGCCGCGTTAAGCCGGGTTCCGGGCCGCGCCATTTCGCATTCCACCCGAACGGACGGTTTGCCTATGTCATCAGCGAAATGGCAAACACCGTGACCGCTTTCTCCTGGGACGGCGCCAAGGGAGCATTCAATGAGCTGCAGACCGTCTCCACGCTGCCCAAGGACTTCACCGGCGAGAACACCACCGCTGAAATCGCTGTGCATCCCTCGGGACGCTTCCTGTACGGCTCCAACCGCGGCCACGAGAGCATTGCAGTCTTCGCCATCGATCCGGCAAAGGGCACGCTTACGTTTGTCGAGGATGTCTCTACGCTGGGAAAAGAGCCGCGCAATTTCGCACTCGATCCCACAGGAGCTTTTGTGTTCGCCGCCAACCAGAATTCCAATACCGTGGTGGTGTTCCGGGTGAACCAGAAGACGGGCCGGCTCACACCCACCGGACAGAAGTTCGACGTACCCTCGCCGGTGTGCGTGACGTTTGTGGAAGCGGAGTAGGTCCCTGGCAAGGTTTGCATTCCTTGTGATTGCGACTCTGGTCGTGGGCTATGGCGTCATCGGCTGCGTTGGCCGCGCGGCGCTGGCGACGGCGATGGACATCGGCGCAGCCTGCTCCGTTTATGATTCGAGCAGTTGGGTCCGAATGCCGTAGAGCAGGACGGCGCCGGCGGTTCTGCCATGTCCATTTGAACAATCAAAGCCTAAATACGCAGAACTACAGGGGTTAGATGGCATCGGATGGTGATTGGCCGGGCTGGCGACGGTCAATCCGCCATTTAAATTGGCTGTCGCGGAGCCAGTTCGGGTGCGTCAGCCGGCGGCAAGAGCTTCGTGACCGCGGCGTCGGTTTGGCGATTGTCGGTGCCTCACTCCCATTGGGAACGAACAGCTTCGTCCGTGGCTCGACCTCGGCGAACGATGCGATGGTGAACTCGATGTTCAACCAACCTGCGGTGTGGCAAACGTCAGCATCTGGCGGACCAAGGAGCGCGCCCGGTCAACGCGACGCTGCGGAAACCTGTCTACCCCGAAACAAATATGACTTCGAAATCGCCCACCATAAGGCCACCGTCACGGACGAACTGCCGCCTGCAAGTTTAGTACGCAATGGAAATCAAAAGTATCTCAGTTAGGGACACCTTTGGTTGCAGAGCACGCGGTGGCTATATCGGAACTGCGTCTGCTGTTCTCCGCCTTAGATCCGGCTGGCCTGTCCGGGTAACGTACGTAAACTCTCCATCGTCTATTATTGCGGGTAATGGCGACTATGATCGCACATGGCTATAGCTGATGAACTGACCGGTAAGGTGGAAACTCATGTTGAAGGCCCTGGCAGTCTCCCTGGTATTCTCACTTCTGGCATGCGCGCCGCGGCTCCGGGCCCAGGACGATTCGTCCATACAGCCCTTCTCCCCCGACCAACTCGATAACCTGCTGGCGCCCATCGCTCTCTATCCGGACCCTTTGCTGGCGCAGGTTCTGCCCGCCGCCACCTTCCCCGACCAGATCGATGAAGCGGCCCGCTTCGTCCGCGCCGATACCAATCCCGACGACATCGACACGCAGCCTTGGGATGTCAGCGTCAAAGCCGTCGCACATTACCCCACTGTCCTTTATATGATGGCGGACAGTCTGGATTGGACCACCGCCCTGGGGCAGGCCTACGTCAGCCAGCCCGACGACGTGATGGCCTCGGTGCAGCGGCTGCGGCAGGAAGCCCGCAATGTGGGGAACCTCAACACCACGCCGCAGCAGGACGTGGAGGTCGACGATGGCTATATCGAGATCTGGCCCGCCGACCCGCAATACTTCTACGCGCCCGTGTACGATCCGGCCTTGGTGTTCTTTGGTTCCGGCGGTATATACGGGGGACCAGTTGTTACCTTCGGCGGCGGTTTCCCCATAGGCGTCTGGCTAAACTATGGCTTCAACTGGCGGGTCCACCATATTTACTATCATGGATGGTCGGGGGGTGGCTGGATTGCCCGGTCTCGCCCCTACATTCACATGAACAATGTTTATGTGAATAACAACCTGAAGAATGTTACCGTCAACCGGAGTGTGACCGTCCGTGCGGTGAATTACGGCAATCTGACTCGCTTCAACAGCGTCCATCAGAACGTGAGTTACGGTAAGGCCAGGCTGACTGCCGGAATGAATAATACCGCTCCCGCCAACAGCGTGAATAACAAGATCATCCAGCGCAATGACAACGTGAACGATCCGCGGATCGATCAATACCGGGGCCGCGTGTCCGATCAGCCCCAGCCGAACCATACCGCAGCGACCCCACGTGCCCCGGAACGGACGGGCAACTCCGCGTTCGGCGCCAACCGCGGTAATTTCGACACGAAAGCATCCAGCCAGCGCGGGCAAAGCAGCCGCTCGCATGCTTCCCATCCCGCTCCCGCGGCTAGGTCGGGTGGAGGGGGATCGCACGGCGGCGGCGGTGGATCTCACGGGGGCGGTGGAGGAAGGCACTGATGAATCCGCGACAATGCTCCGGAACGAAGGAGGGCGGCATGTTCCTGGCGGCCGGATTGGCGCTGCTGCTTTCCGCTACTACGCTGGCCGCACAGACGGCGGCGGCCTCCAACCAGACCCGCTTTGCGACTCCCGAAGAAGCCGTCGAAGCTCTGGCTCAAGCGGCCAAGGCAAAGGACCAAACGGCGCTGACGGCCATATTCGGTCCCGACCGCGCCAAATTGCAGACTGGCGATCCGGTGGAGGACAACAACGCCTTGGAGCACTTTGCCGGCAACCTTGAAAATTCGCACAAGCTCGAGAAAGTGAGTGACACCAAATTCACACTTCTGGTGGGCAACGACAATTGGCCATCGCCGATTCCCATCGTCAAAGACGGAAACCAGTGGCGCTTCGATACCGCCGCGGGACTCGACGAGATTCTCAACCGGCACATCGGCGACAACGAACTTTCCGCCATCATGACGTGCCGCGCCTATGTGTTGGCGCAATGGGAGTACTACACCGAGGCCAATGGCACTGCTCAGGACGGGCTGGCGGTCTATGCCCAGAAGTTCACTAGCACGCCAGGCAAGCGCGACGGACTCTACTGGGAGACGCCAGCGGGCGCCAAGCCCAGCCCCCTCGGAGGCTTGGTAGCGCAAGCCCGTGCCGAGGGCTATGCCGCGGGTCAGCCGCGCCCCAGCGGAACACCCAAGCGCCCTTATCACGGATACTACTTCAAGATTCTGAAGCGTCAGGGTCCGCATGCGCCGGGCGGAAGATTCAGCTATGTGATCAATGGCAACATGATCGCCGGCTATGCCCTGATAGCTTACCCCGATAAGTGGGGCAGCTCCGGAGTCATGACCTTCATCGTCAACCAGCAGGGTCGTGTGTATCAGAAGAACTTGGGTCCGAAAACCGCGGAGGTAGCCGAAGTGATCGCGGAATACGACCCGGACCCGACCTGGAAACTAGTCACCGAGTAAGGAGCGAAGACCACTCCCTAACGGTCATGGCTCCGATCGGAGCCGCGCGCATCAGCAAGCGTTGTGTGTGCTAAGTAATAAATCTCATTTGTCGGCAGCCAGTTGGCCATTACTTAGCGACGCCGTAGAAGCCAGAGCCTTTTTAGAATCTTGATAAACGCCGGCGCCGGGATAGGATGCAATGTTCACACTTCTGTGCTAATCTTCGGAGAATGCATGGGCGCTTTCTGCCTACGGTGGTGCTGATGGCGTTGAGCCTAAGTTTCGCGCTTCGCGCCAGCGATTTGGATCGCGACTTTTCCGGGAAATGGGTGCTGGACCAAAGCGCCAGCGATATCGGTCCCCTCGAACAAGTGGCGACGTCTCTCGCCGTTTCGCAAGGCGGTGCCGGAATACTCTGTTCGACGGGAGCTGTCGAGTGGTCGTATGCGCTCGATGGCAGCGAGACGCGCAAGCAGATCGGCGAGGAATCCAGAAACTCCGTTGCCAAGTGGGAGGGCGCGGCGTTGCTCATCAATACGCAGGTCTCCGGCCCGCGGAATTATACAGTGATGGACCGTTGGGAGCTCTCGCGCAGCCACAACACACTCACCATTACCCGCCAGGTGGTTCGCGCCGGCTCAGAGGTGGAAGGCACGCTAGTTTACCGGCGCGAGGGCGCGCCGGTAGCGGCTTCTCGTCCGGCCGTCCCGGCAGCCGAGCCAACCAGCGACGCGCCGGGGGCGACGGCCTGGCGGCCAAATGTGCTGACGAAGAGGCCCGAGCCGGGCGCGGCGCCCGACGTTACGGTTCCCACGGGAACGCGCGTCCTGCTGTCGCTCATCGGTGAAGTGAGCACGAAGCGCGCTAAAGAGGGCGATCAAGTCTATCTTCGTACGGCGGCTCCGGTGGCTGTGAATGGGCGGGTAGCCATACCGCGGGGCAGCGATGTTGAAGGCACCATCACCCGCGCCAAACCGGCCGGCAAGGTAGTGGGCAAGGGCGAGTTGTACATCCGGTTCGACTCACTGATTCTGCCTAACGGTGTGTCGCGCGATTTTCGCGCCCGGCCCTCGGGAGAAGAGGGCAAGGTGGAGGGCAACGGCAAGTCCGCCGACGGGCGTACCGTGATCGAGGGAGCCGGTATGGGCGCCACAATTGGCGCCATTACCAGGGGACTGCCTGGTGCTGCCGTTGGCGGTGTAGGCGGCGCTCTGGCGGGAGTGCTGCTCTCGCGCAATCAGGACGTAGTGCTGCGCTCGGGCACTCACCTGGAGATGGTCCTGGATCGCGACTTAGTGTTTCACGCAGACGAGCTTCAGGGGAGCCGGTAGCAGAGGCTCTTCACCCCCTCCGATATAATCAAAGCAGATGCTCCAGTCACTGCTGGGAATGGAGCTTTCCGAGATTCGGGAAGCTCTAGGACCCGGCCATCCGCAATTCCGCGCAAAACAAATCTATGAGGCACTGTATCGGCAAAAGATAAGCGGTCTGGCGGAGATTTCCACGCTGCCTGCCGCTCTCCGGGAGGAGTTGGCCGGCCAGTACAGCATCGGTCTACCGGAGATCGCTCGGCGTTATGAATCGATCGACGGCACGCGCCGCTACCTTCTGCGCCTCGAGGACGCGCGCACCGTCGAGACCGTTCTGATGCCGGAAGGCGAGCGCGATACGATCTGCATCTCCAGCCAGGTGGGCTGCCCGGTGGATTGCAAATTCTGTATGACCGCGCTCATGGGACTGGAGCGCAATCTCACTGCCGGCGAGATCGTCGGACAGGTGCTGCTGGTGGCCCGGGACAACGGCCTGCTGGAGGATCGCACGCGCCTGAACATCGTCATGATGGGGCAGGGCGAGCCGCTGCTGAATCTGCCTAACGTGGTGAAGGCCACCCGCCTGCTGACAGATCCCGAAGGCGTGGGAATCCCGCCGCGGCGCATCACGCTTTCGACCGCGGGCATCACTCCAAAGATCGCAGAGCTGGGTCGCGAGCCCGTGCGCCCCAAGCTGTCCATATCCTTGAATGCCTCCACCGAAGAGACGCGCCAGCAGTTGATGCCCATCACCCGGAAGTATCATCTGCTGGATCTTTTGGCGGCTTGCAAGGCGTATCCACTGCGCCCCTGGGAGAAGCTGACCTTCGAGTATGTCCTGCTCAAGGGCGTCAACGACCAGGACGCCGATGCGCGCCGCGTGGTGAAGTTGCTGGCCAACCTGAACGCAAAGGTGAACCTGATCGCACTCAATCCCGGCCCGGGGATTCCGTTCGAAACGCCCGAGCCGGAGCAGGTCGCAAGCTTCCAGGCCATCGTGCGGCGTGCCATGCCGTGCTTCATCCGCAAGCCGCGGGGGCTGGATATCTATGCCGCGTGTGGCCAGTTGAAGCGGAACGAGACAGTTATGCCAGTGCTTGGCTGATCGCCTGCCGCGCGCGGTTGGTGTCCAGCGACTTCCCCATTCGCAGCGGATCGGCCAACTCCGCCCAGTCGCCGGGCAGGCTGCCTCCCTTCCGTATGCGAGCGAGAGCTTCGCGCAACTGAGGATCGCTCGCGCGCGAATCCAGAAACGCGATCAGCCGGCCGACATGCGAGCGAAAGGCGCCGCTCGATGCCGTGTGTCCTTCGGCGATGAAGCATAGGAGGGCGACCAGCGTTGCCCAGATGCGCTCTTCCTCCTGGCGACCGGGCATGCCCCCATCGGCCTGCATGCGTCCAGCCAGGTCCAGGAGCAGATCTTCAGGTCCGCTCGGCACGGCGGACGGCATCGCCGCTGCTTCGTAATCCGCCGCAGGCCGGCGCTTGCCCATGATGGTCGAGAACAAGTGCCTCGCTCCCTCGTCCATACGACGCGCGGCTGACGCGGGCGGAGACATCCCAGCCGCGCCTGCATAAGTGGGCGCCCCGAGCGCCATGCGCGCGAGCGCCGTCGCCCTCGGCAAGAAGTACGCCCCCATCGCCGTATCCTGCGGCATCCCCACCGGCACAATGCGGGTCTGGGGAATCTCGCCGGGCTGATCGCCGGCGCGCTCCACCACCGCGACCAGCGCCATGCGGCGGCTCGCCAACCCGAGCGCCTGGCTTAAGGCTTCCAACCTGTCGCCGACGCGGTTCTCTTCGCGCTTGCCCGCAGCGCCAGGAGTCTCGATTTTATCCAGGCGGCTTTCCAAATCCGTGAGCAAACGCGCGCCGCGGATCAGCCGCAGCGTTTCACCCAGCGAGTTCCGGGTTACCGCGAGCGGTACGGCCATTTCGCGGGCGCCTTCCGCGGTCTGCCAGTTCAAGTGCAGCCGGCCCTCCCCGCCGGCGCCGGTTTCGCCGAACACCACCAGCGGCGAGCCGGCAAAGACCGCGGCTGCAGGCTCGGGCGCGATCGCAGCCGTCGCGAAGCCATCCACTTGTGCAGCGATCTCCGTGGCCACCGGCCGGCCGATCGACGCGAACAAATCTACCGCGGGAACATCCACTCGCTCGCGTGGCGTCACGAAGCGGCTGACGCCTCCAGTCTCGCGCGCCAGCAGAGCCAGGAAACGGTCCTGGCTGGCGCTGCCGATCCCCAGACAATGTATGCGAACCGCGGCCGAGCGCACCTGTGCCAGGATCTTTTCCGTGCCGAAGACTTGGCCATCGGTAACCACCAGAATGTCGCCGGCTTCACGCTCCAGCATCTCCGCTGCCGCCAGGACGGCGGACGCCAGTTCGGTGCCGCCGCGGGCGCCTATGCCGCGCAGGAACTCGCGCGCCCGGTCGCGATTGTCCTGTGTGGCGGGAAGCAGTTTATCCTGGAAGCGCTCCACATGGTTGTCGAAAGCCACGATCCCGAACAGGTCGTCTTCCGCGAGCGCGGCCAGGCAGGCTTCCATGGCCTTGCGAGCCTGCGCGATAGGCAAGCCACCCATGGAACCGGAGCGGTCGAGCACCAGCACCGTCCGTCGAGCCATATTCGGAAGCGAGCCGAATGCCGTGGAGGCTAGGGTGGCTGCGAAGTAGCCCTTGCCGTCGGAGCCCAGACCCGCGAGGGCTCTGCTGAAGCCCGCTTTCGCGCGCACATCCAACATCAGGTCGCGATCCGGCACGTCCCTTTCGGCGGCCAGGCAAACCCGCCCATGATGGCCGTCCTCGCGCAGCACACGCACGGGATGCGAAGGCGACGACAGCTCCTGAATCTGCTCTGGCACCCAGACGGAAAGATCGAAGCCCACTTGGTGCAGTCCGGAAGCGTCCTGCGCAAATCGCGGTAGAATCACGTCGCCGAATTCGTCTTCGGGCAATTCCATTTCGCCCATGCCGTCCGGCATCCGCGCCGATTTGGCGCGCACGTGATAGGAAGGCGCCAGCGTGAAAGGGAAGCGGAAGCGCAGGCCGTCGTCGCGCATCTCCACACCGGCGAGCAACTGCAGCGTGACCGTCACGGTTTCCCCGGGGCGCAGATTTCCAAGCGTGAGATTCACGATCCCGTCGCCGTACTGGCGGGCGAGCGTGGCCAGATTACCTTTTTCCAGGCCGGCCTCGTAAGCTTTCACCGCCTCCGCCACGGGCTTCAATTCGGAGCGCATCGAAAAGCCCGGCCCACTCACCTGGAAACGTCGCAGCGCGGCGTCGCGCGGAAGGGCTAAGGAATAGATCACCTCCAACGGCTTCTTTTCTTCGGACTGAAAAACGTGGCGCACCGTAAGGCGGGCGCCTACCGGCAGGATACGTCCGGCTAAGAACAGGCTTTGCATCGCCAACCGGAGTTCCCCTCCGGTTTCCGCCGCCACCGGGCGGAAAGCAATTGCTGCGCTACTTGCGGGCATCGGTTCCTTCATCCTTCTGGCTCGCCTGGAGCTGAGCCGACATCTGCGCCAAAGACTTGCGGACCTGCTTGAGCCGCCACGGGCTCACATCGGCGCGCACCCAAACCTGTACGTCCGGGCTGACCGCATACTGCCACCACGAAGACGGCGCCGGCACCCGGCCCTCGTCCGCGCCATGGAGGGCCAGCGAAATCTCCGACAGCATCATGCCCCGCTGCTGCATGGAGCGTATACGCCGCAAGCGTTCCAGATGCTCCTCGGCATACACCGCTCTCCGGCCGGCGCTGGCGGGTCCCGGCAGGAGGTCCCGCGAAATGTAGAAGCGCACCGTGCGGGCGGCTACGCTAGCCTCCTCGGCCAGCTCCAGCAGCGTCCACTTGCGATCTTCGCGGGGCATTGAAAAGCTCAATTCCAGGGTAGCAGAAATTACGACAGTGTCAAGTGATGTCTTATTTCAGTGTGATTCCAGAGACGGTCGCATGGCAGCCTGGAGCGCGATCCTACCGCGATCCGTGACAAGCCCGCGCTGCCGCTCAAGTGTCGGCCGCCGCTGTCCTTTGGATACCGAAGGCGTGTTTTTCTGGCAGGGAACGACGCGTTTTCAGTCACGTGCGGCCCGGCTGGTACTGTCAATTCGCGCGCTGTTCTCTCGCGACCATGGTAAAATGACCAGTCATGAAGTCGAAGATGCGGCGCATCGAAATCCCGGCGGGCGAATTTAAAGCCAAATGTCTAAAGCTGCTGGATGAAGTGCAGCAGAAACACCGCGAAATTATCATCACCAAGCGGGGCAAACCCGTGGCCCGGCTCCTTCCGCTGGCGGAAGAGCTACCCGATATCTTCGGAAGAATGAGAGGGACCGGAGAGATTCTTGGGGACATTGTCTCTCCGATCGGCGAAATGTGGAACGCTGATAAGGACACGGATGACTGATGGCTCAGGCCCCGTCCTCTTGGACACGCACTGCTGGATATGGAGCCAACTCGGGCATGTGCACGAGTTCTCGGCGGCCGGGTTGTCGGCGCTCCGGCAGGCGGCCGCGGACGGGATTCTGCTAGTTTCGATAATCTCAGTATGGGAAGTGGCGCTTCTGGAGTCGAAGCGTCGCCTGCACCTGAATATGGACTGCCTGGAATGGGTTCGCCAGGCGCTGGAAACTCCGGGCCTCTCGCTGGTGCCCCTCACCCCTGAGATCGCGGTCGATAGCACGCGCCTTCCCGGAGGTCTGCACGCCGACCCCGCGGACCGTATTCTAGTGGCCACCGCGCGCAACATCGGTGCACGCCTGATTACTCGCGATCAGGCGCTGCTCGATTACGGCCGCCGGCATCACGCGCGTATCGTCTCCGCCTGATCGCGCCGCAGTCTGCACAATCGCCGCCTGCGCGCATCAAGGAGCCGATCGGTAAGCCGCGTGCGCCCGTGCGGAGCGCCGCCTACCCCACCGGATCCTTCCCCAGGCGCTCGTACTCGGCGTTGAACTCGCAGCCGAGCAGCGCGATGGCGGCCACCAGGTACATCCACACCAGCAGCGCGATACTGGCGCCGATGCTGCCGTACATCACGTTGTAGTGCGCCATGTGCCGCACGTACCAGCCAAAGCCTATGGTGGCCAGCATCCAGAGCATCGTAGCCAGTGCCGCACCGGGAAACTGCGCCGCAAAGCGCTGTTTGCGATACGGTCCGAAGTAGTAAAGCAGCATGGTCACCAGTATCGTGGTGGCGAAGGCTACCGTGTAACGCGCCAAGCGGCTGAGCGCTTCCCAGACCCAGGCCAGGGGATTCCACAGAGGGTCGACCTTCATCCACCGTAAAACCGCGTTCTCCACCTGGCCGCCGAACAGCAGCAGCGCGGATGCCGCCACCAGGGGCAACGCGGCCAATAGAACCAGCGCGATCGCGGTCCCGGTGTTGTGCCAGAAATCGCGGTCGCGCGGCACGCGGTAGACCGCCTGGAAACCCTCCATGAGGCTCTTGATCACGCTCGACGCCGCCCATAGCGAGACCAGCGCCGCTACCACCAGGACCAGAAATGGGCGCGCACCGCGAAACTGGAACTGCCGCAGGACAATTTCTTCAGTGCCCGGCGGGACAACCTGGGAAAGAAACCCTTCGATCGTGTCGGAGACGAAATCCGCGCGGGTCTGGAACAGAAGGGCCGTAACGGAAGTGAGGACGGGAAAAAACGACAACAGCGCCGAGTAAGCCGCGCCTTTGGCGATGGCGAAGCAATTGTCGTCAAACGCCGCCATCACGCTCCGCTGCAGGAGATAGGGCAATATCTTCCAGTTCGGCGCCACAGAGCCAGTATAACGGCGAGAGCCTTCGCCAGTGTGCGGCTGGTAACCGGTGCGCACAGAAGGGTAACCGAATCGCGTTCCGCGGCCCGTTCCAGCGGCGGTTGCGGTCGCATATCCAACAGGAGGCCGTCCGCACGGCAACGGCGAGCCGGCTCGGGGAGAATCGCGGGGGCCTGGGCGCCCGCGTCAAATTCCCGGAGAGAAGTCCCCGCCGCCCACCACGAATTTGCTTCCGAAGGGAGTATCTCATGGACGAACGCGAGCGGCGTCATGTGATCGATGTCACGCTGTCACAACTGGAAAAGCAGTTCGGCAAGGGCGCCGTTCTGCGGATGGGGTCTGGCGCGGTGGTCCCGGTGGCGGTTATCTCGAGCGGTTCGATCTCGCTCGATAGCGCCATGGGCGTGGGCGGCTTCCCCCGCGGCCGGGTGGTCGAGATCTTCGGGCCGGAGTCTTCCGGCAAGACTACCTTGACCCTGCATCTCATCGCCGAGGCGCAAAAGGCCGGCGGTGTAGCGGCTTTCATCGACGCCGAGCACGCGCTCGACGCCACCTACGCGCGCAAGCTGGGCGTGGACGTGGACAATCTGCTGGTTTCGCAGCCGGACTCGGGCGAGCAAGCGCTGGAAATCGCCGCGGCCCTGATCGCCTCGAGCGCTCTGGATGTTGTAGTGATCGATTCGGTGGCGGCCCTGGTGCCCAAGGCGGAACTCGAAGGCGAAATGGGCGACAGCCACATGGGATTGCATGCGCGTTTGATGTCCCAGGCGCTCCGCAAGCTGACCGGCGTGGTGGGCCGGACCGGCACCTGCATGGTATTTATCAACCAGATCCGCGAAAAGATCGGCGTCATGTTCGGCAACCCCGAAACGACCACGGGCGGACGGGCGCTCAAATTCTACGCCTCCGTGCGCCTGGATATCCGGCGCATCGCCGCCATCAAGGATGGCGACACCGCCATCGGCAACCGCACGCGCGTCAAAGTGGTCAAGAACAAGGTCGCGCCCCCGTTCCGCGAGGCGGAATTCGACATCCTCTACGGCGAGGGCATCTCCCGCGAAGGCGACCTGCTGGATTTGGGCGCCACTCACAACCTGGTGGAAAAAAGCGGTTCCTGGTTCAGCTATCGCGGGGAGCGCATCGGCCAGGGGCGCGACAACGCGCGCCAGTTCCTAAGGGAACACGCCGATATGTGCGCCGCCCTGGACGTCGAATTGCGCAAAATACTGAGTCTCGCGCATCGCGAGGAACCTCCGCGGAAGGCCGCGGTGGCGGTGGCAACCGGCGAAGGAGCCGCCAAAAAGGCCAGTTGACGGCCTCCGCGCGTGCGCTTTGCAAACAAATGCCCTAAAACAGGCCCTTTCACGCGTATTTCTCCTTGCATCGACTTTCCGCTTCCCGTATGATTGATACGAACCGGGGACATCGCTCGTCGGAGCGTGTCTCCGACGCCTTTATTCGATGGATGGCGTGGTGCGGGCCTGCTTCTTCCGCAGCCTGCGAGTTTCAGTACATGGGAGAACCAAAAGGAGATCTAATGGCAAATCAGCGCATGACGCAGACGCAGTTGGTTCGGGGCCTCGCCGAGAGTTGCGAAGTCAACAACAAGGTGGCCCGGCAATTCCTGGATAGCCTTTCCAGTCTGGCAATCGGGGAAGTCAAGAAGAACGGTGTATTCGTGCTGCCGGGTATCGGACGCTTGGTACGTGTGGACCGCAAAGCCCGCACGGGTCGCAACCCGGCAACCGGTGAGACGATCAAAATTCCGGCCAAGAAGGTGGTGAAGTTCCGCGTGGCGAAAGCCGCCAAGGACGCCATCGTTCCGCCCAAGAAAAAGTAAGTAGCCGCTACTGGGCCCTCAAACAAAAATCCCCGCGAGGCTGGTTGACAGCCCGCGGGGTTTCTTTTCCACTGCTGAATCCGAACCCGCGATTAGATCCGCCCAGGTTGCGGGCAGATTCTGGAAGCCTACTGCTTCTTCTCTTCGACCTTGTTTTCGTCACCCTTCAAGGCGTCTCTGAAGTTGCGTATCCCTTCGCCCAGGCCTTTGGCGACTTCTGGAATTTTCTTGCCGCCGAACAGCAGCACCGCCACCAGAAGGATCAAGAGCAACTCTTGCATGCCCAATCCGCCAACACCGGCGTAGACCATGTGCATGGGTCCCATTCGGCCTCCTTTCAAGTCCATTGTACAAGGTATCACGCCGCGGAGGTGGCGCTGCCCGCACGCGGCTCGAAGGTATAGCCGAATCCTCGCACCGAATGAACGAGCGCCGGATTAGTCGGATCCGCCTCGATCTTCTGCCGCAGGCGGAGGATATAGACATCCACCGCGCGGTCGGTGATGGCGCGATCCTGACCCCAGACGGCGTTCAACAGTTGCTCGCGGCTGAACACCACCCCGGGCCGGGCCATCAGGAATTCGAGCAGGCGAAACTCGGTGGCAGTAAGGCTGAGCAGCGTCCCGTTCAGGCGCACCTGGCAACTGCTGCGGTCCAGTTGCACGCCGCCCATGTCCAGCACGCGCGCCGGAGCGGTCTGGTTGCGAAACTGCAGCTTGATGCGCGCGATCAACTCGCGCACGAAGAACGGTTTCACCACGTAATCGTTGGCGCCCAGTTCCAGGCCCACGATGCGGTCCGTCTCCGAAGCCCGCGCGGTCAGGAAGATGATAGGCGTGCCGGCCAGATCCGCGTCTTTGCGGATGGCTTTGCAGATCTCCAGCCCGTCGTGGTCCGGCAACATGATGTCCAGCAGGATGAGGTCGGGCCGCGCCTGGCGGCACAGTTCCAGCGCGCCCTTGCCGGTCTGCGATCCGCTCAGTACGAATCCCTCCTTCTCGAGGTTGTACTGCAGCAGGGCGTACAGATCGGCGTCGTCCTCGATCAGGAGGATTTTCTTCATGGCGGCAACCCCCATTCCGGCGTGTTCTCCTAGTGCTGTGTCCCGTACACCACTTGCACAGCCTTGTGGGGCAGGCGCTTTCGCCTGCCAACCGATTCACTCGGAGCGGTCGTCGAGACTCATCCGGGACACCACCCTAGAGCGTAAACGACCATTGGTTAAGGAGAGGTTACGGGAGCGTAAACTCAGGATTAAGTTGTACGGGAACGCCTCAGCCGTGTGCCGTAAATTACGAGTGCTCCTCGAAGCGGTAGCCAAATCCCCGCACCGTGGTAAGGTATCGCGGGTTATCCGGCTCTTCCTCGATGTGCTCGCGCAGGCGCCGTATGTGAACGTCCACCGTGCGCGGTGTGACGAAGCGCTGCTGGCCCCACACTTCCTCCAGAAGCTGATCGCGGCTGTAAGCGCGTCCCGCATGCGTGAGGAAGAATTCCAGCAGCTTGTACTCCGTGGAAGTGAGGTCCAGTTCGCGATCGCGCAGGAAGACGCGATGCGCACTGCGGTCCAGCTTGAAGGGCCCCACCTCAACCGCGAAGCTTTCCTCGCCCTCCCGGTCGCCGCGGCGCAGGTGGGCCTTCACGCGCGCCACCAGTTCCCGCGGGCTGAACGGTTTGGTCATGTAGTCGTCGCCGCCGATCTCCAGGCCCAGCACCCGGTCGACCTCGTCCGAGCGCGCGGTCAGGAACAACACCGGCGTGCGCGCCAGCACCGGCGACTGGCGGATCTGGCGGCATAGCTCGAAACCATCGTCTCCCGGCAGCATCACGTCGAGCACGATCAGATCCGGCTTCCAGAACTCCAGTTCCCGCAGCGTGCCCTTGCTGCCCGGCAGCACGCAAGCCTGGTAGCCGCCGCGGGTCAGGTTGTAGTCCAGCAGCGCGGCGAGTTCCGCTTCGTCTTCCACGATGGCGACGCGTTTGGGCATGGAGAATTCGGGTGCGAGGCACCCGTTGACTATTGTAATGCGCGGCCGGTCCCCGGCCGTCCCCTTCTCCTCTCATTCCACATCAACATTACGTATAGCGCCGCAAACAGCGCCACAGCACCGCCGAGCAAGTGCCAGGTGTGTGCGCGCAGGAAGTGGGCTGACTCCTGCCCCAGTTTCACCCCAATGTACGCATCGCAGAAATAGCGCAGTGAGCGTGCCAGCGCAATCACCAGCAGAAACGACCGGAGCGGCGTCCGCAGCACCGCCGCCGAAATGACGAATACCTTTAAGGGCAGCGGAATGGGCAGCAGCGCCGGAATGAAGATGGTCAGCAGGCCGTAGCGGTGGAACCAGTCGCGGAAGCGCTGCTTGGTCCCAGGCTGCAGCGGTTCCTTCACGAAGCGGCTGAGACCTTTCCTGGCTGCCATAAAGAGCAGCGCGTTTCCGATCAGCGATCCCAGGACACCCATGGACGCGGCGAAGTACGCGCGCGCGGGCGATTTGACGGCTACCAGAATCACCAGCGCGTCCATGCCGGCGGCCACCGGGATCCCCGTGGAATCGATGAACGCCAGCAACAGCATGCCTAAGGGTCCATACGCGACAAGGGCAGCGGTCAGCTTGGCCAGCATCGGTCGGTCTCAAATAATATCGGCGAACGACCGGCGCAGCTTGTAGAACCAGGCATGCCCCAGGATGAATACGGCAGCAGAAGCCACCCACAGCTTCCACAACGGTCCCCAGGCGGGCGCCTGGCCCTCCAAAAAGACCGCGCGATAGCCGCTCACCAGCACGAACAGCGGGTTTTTCGCGAGCAGCGGCAGGGCGGAGGCGGGCAACGACGCTTCCGGATAGCAGATGGGCGTCAGGAAGAACCACAAGGTCAGCAGGAAGCCGATGACTTGCCCCAGGTCCCGCACGAACACGCCCAGCGCCGCCAGAAACCAGCAGACGCCCGCGGTGAACAGCACTTGCGGAACGATCAACAGCGGCAGCCAGACTACCGACCAGGGCAGCGCTCCCCGCGCCAGCAAGAATCCGGTCATGAAAAGCAGCAGCGCGAAGATCTCGCTCACCAGGCCCGAAACAACCAGGTTGACCGGCAGCGTCTCCACCGCGAAGACCAGCTTCTTAACGAAATTGCGATGCTCCAGCATCACGGTCGGCGCGCGCCCGGCTGCGTCGCTGAAGGCCAGCCACGGCAGCATTCCCGCGAGGAAGTAAAGCGCGAAGCCGGCGCGGCTGGGGTCGGAGCCGAAGCGCGTGCGCAGCACCACGCCGAACACGAAGAAATAGGTAAGCATCAGCAGGAGCGGATTGAGGATGGTCCAAAACGCCCCGCCGAACGAGCCGCGATAGCGGCCCAGAATATCGCGGCGGACCATGGTGCGGATCAGGCTGCGGTTGCGCGCAATGGTGCGGAACGGCAGCGTGAAAGCTCTGCCGATAGCGCGCAGCAGGTTCTCGCGGCGGAGGGTGCCCCACGTCGCCACGCCCACGCGCTGCAGTCGCGCGCGTCCGTCTTCCACCGTCGCTTCTACGCGCAGAAAAGGCCAGCCACGCGTGTAGAACCAGCACACGTTCTCCCGCATCGGCGAAATGAAAACGTCGTAGCGCCCCGGCTCCGGTGGCAGCGCAATCCGCATCTCCACCGGCACGGCCTCACCCGGCGCGACATCGCCCGGCGGCGCCTGCCGCTCCCCATCCACGATCAAGGTTCTAGTTTCCGAATCGAAGATGTGATAGCCGGCCGCGAATCCCTGCGCGGGATGCCACGCTTCGCCCGACGTGTTTCGTAAACGGAAGCGCGCCTCAACGGCCAGCCCACCGGATAGCCGCACGTCGGCGCCTTCGTAAGCAGCGCTCTTGTTTGCGGCGCTCATGCGTACAACCAGTCAGGATAACGCTGGAGGATCGGACCTGTCTTGCGGCCCACGACGTATACATCGTCGCCGCGCAGTTCCTTCGGCAGTTCGAACCGGTCGAGCAGGTTCAGCACCCAACCTTCTTCCGGGCGCGGCGTCTGGCGGAAGGGTCCGGTTTCGAGCAGCGTGATCGTGAAGCCAGAGTTTTCGACGAGTTGGCGCAGTTCCTGGGGCGTGTACTCGCGGTTGTGCCGCGCCTCGACTTCGCCTTCTCTGGGCCGTATGTAAGCGCTGAATACTCCCGGATGGTAGCCCACTAGCATCGCCGCAATGCCGCGCAGGCTGGCGATGTTCGGCGTGGTCAGTACGAGGTGTCCGCCGGGCTTCAGGATGCGATTGACCTCGCTCATCAGGTGCATCGGATCTTCGGTCAGATGCTCGATCAACTCACCGCACAGCACGGTTGAGAAGTGCCCGTCCGGATAGGGGAACGGATCTTTCTCGGCGTTGAACAGATCGATGTCGCACTCAAACTCATCGCCTTCGGCTGAAACGATCTTGCGATATTCCGTCCTGCCGGCGGGTCCATAGTAGCAGCCGCGCACGCAACCGTAGCCCAGCTTGGTGTGCAGCGCCGGTGTGATCTGGAGATACGCGCCCATCTCCAGGATGCGGTCGCCGGCGCCCCCCGGCGGTGTGATTTCGAGCGTCTTCACCAACCGCGTGAGGTGTGTGTCCACGTATCCGCGGGATTCCTGGTTGGCCACCCACGATGTGACGTAGGCGGGCGGAACGGCTTCCGCGGGCCGGAGGCTGGGGGCCGCGGGGTCAGAATCGGTGGCTGGTGGCTGGTGGCTGGTGGCTGGTGGTTTTGTTTCCTTCCAGTCGGTTCCTTCCACAACTGATTTCAGGAAAGCCGCGTACAGGCATGCTACCCGGTCCCAATTGCATTCTTCTCTTACATAGCGGGCCGCGCGCTCTCCCAGCGCGCGGGCGACATCCGGCCGGGAGGTCAGCAGATTCAGATACTCAAAGATCAGGTCTTCTTCGCCCGCGCCCACCGGCACCTTGAGACAGACGTGATCGGAAAACTCGCGAAAGGCGCCCACGTCGGAAACCAGCACAGGCTTGCCCAATCCCAATGCCCGCAGCAGGCTGCCGGAGCTCTCCCCCACCGTGGGATAGCGCAGGTTCAGCACGATATCGCAGGCGGCCATATAGCCCGTGAATTCCTCCGCGGCCGCGAATCCCATTACGCGCACCGCCGGAGCGATCCCCAGCGAGTCGATCAGCGGCTGCAAAGGAAATTCCGGATGCGGCTCGCCCACCAGAATCATTTTGGCTTCCGGAGTTACCTTGCGCAGCCTGCGAAACGCGCGCAACGATTCCGCGATGCGCTTGTAAGGCTTCAGAAAGCCAAAGATACCGATCAGCGGGGCAGACTCGTCGAGCCCCAGGCGGTAGCGGAACGCGTTGCGATCGGCAATTGAAATCCAGGCGCCGTGCGGCACGCGTGCGATCGGGCCGTGAAATCCGGCCGCGCGCATTTCGTCTACCATGAACTGGCTGTGCACGATCAGGCCGCGCGCCGATTCGAGCACGCGCCGGGTCATGGGCACGCCCTCGTAATCCGGCCCCACTTCGAGCGCGCGCACCCTCCGCGCATAGGCCAGAGCTTCCGGGCCACCCTCGTATTCGCACTCGCGCAAATACGCGTCCCAATCGTTGCGCCGGATGGTGAGGTCGGCAATCAGGTGATGCAGGTTCGACTCGTGCATCACCGCCACGCCCGGGTGACGCAGCGCCGCTTGATAGACAAATCCGTGATGCGGGTTGTTCCCCAAATGATACAGCGCGACGTCAAAGCGGGAAGCGTCGAACGGCCGGCTCCCATCCGCGAAGACCTCCAGTACCACCAGCGGCTTCAGATGTTCGACCAGGGTTTCGGAATAATCGGCGATCCCGCTGCGGCAGGGTGGCAGCGGAGAAAACAACGCCACGCGCATTCAGCGCACAAGCTCCATCGAGAACGTGCCGAGAGCCGTAGGCGTCTTGATGATCAGGGGTGTGCGGGCGGGGTCGCGATCGAACAGCATCTCCACGCTGGAATCGGCGGACGGTCCTCTCACATGGGCGACCACGCGGTCGGCCTGCCGGCGCTTGTCATTCACGGTGACCTCTTGCGCGCCGGTGTATTCCAAGCGCACCGAGTAGGAAGCGCCGAACAGCACGTCCTCCTGCTGTGGTACGCGGCCTTGCCCCAGTTCGCGCCGCGCATAGAAGACGAAGTCCAGGCCATCGTGCGCACAGTTGTTGATATCGTCATCGGTGTGGCCGCCTCCGTCCACCAGGGTCGTGCGCGTGGCGCTGCCTGCCTTGTAGTCGAAAATCGTCTTCTCGTGTCCCGTGCGCTTCCCGTGCGTTACTTCCTTCTCCAACTCCAGCGAGCACAGGTCGCCATTCGACCGGGAACGGTAATGGTCTTGTATAGCAAATCCCGGAACTGATGCGTCCAGGGAAAAGTCGAATTGCCAGCCATCCTCGAGTTTGCCCGCCCGCAAATGGGCTTCGCCTAGACTCAGGCCCGTCGGCCAGTTCACCGAGTAATTGAGCGATTCGCTGGTGTACGGAAAACCGGTCAGCGGCTTGGCGGCTGGCTCTTTCGAAGCGGGTGTTTCCGGGCGGCCGGGGGATGCGGCGGCGGCTCCGGCGGCCGCCGGCCCGGCGGCTACTTTCACCGCCCCAGCGGATTGGTTTGGCGTCTGCCACGCGCTGCCAGCCGCAGCCAGCAGAAGCAGCATGCCAATTAAACTATCCATCAACGCCTGCGGCTTGCTCATCGATGTACGTATTCCCGGGCATTGGCGCGGCTGCGCTCGGCCACTTCGCGATAGACCTCCAGGGTCTGCTGCGCCGTCGCGCGCCAACTGAAACGCGCGGCCCGCTGCAGCCCCAGACGTTCCATGCGGGCCCGCAGCTCCGCATCGCGCAGCAGGTCCGCCATGGCGCGCACGATCTCGCTCGAACGGTAAGGATCGAACATAATGCCAGCGCCATCGGCCACTTCCGGCATGGCTGAGGTTCGCGAACAGGCCACCGCGCGGCCGCAGGCCATGGCTTCCAGCACTGGTAAGCCGAAACCTTCGTAGAACGAGGGAAAAACAAACAGCTCGCAGGCGTTATAGAGATGCAGGAGCTCTTCGTCGGAAACAAAACCGGCGAACTGGATGCGCCCGGCCACCCCAGACTGCCGGGCGGCCTCCCGAATGCGCGGGCTGAACCACGTATCCTTGCCAGCCAGCACAAGTTGATGCGGCAACTGCGGGTATGCGCGGATCAGCTCGGCAAACGCGCCGATCAACCCGATATGGTTCTTGCGCGGCTGCAGATCGCCCACCGAAAGAACGAAAGGCCGCGCGATCCCAAAACGCGTCCGTATGGAACTGGCCGCGCTTTCCCGCGAGATCGGCCGCAGACCGCTAGCCGCTGCATTCGGCACCACCACGATCTTCCGCGCACAATCCTCGCCGTAGGCGCGCACGATGGAATCCCGCGAGAATTCGCTCCCGGTCAGAATCCGCGTCGCGCACCGAATGGTGCGGCTGACGGTCCAGCGCAGTTGCAGCGCGCGCAGCTTGGGGAAGTACTCGGGATGCTCCAGAAAACTGACATCATGCACGCTCACAACCACCGGCACGGGACAGGCCAGAGGCGCAGTGTACTGCACATGCAGCAGGTCGGGCCGGTCCTGGCGGAGTTTCATGGCCAGCTGGACTCCCAGCCGCACGTACGGGTTCGGCGAGACTTGCCGCGCCTGGAAGCGCGCCGCGGTCCACTGCCGGGCATCCTCGGCTGCAAAATATGTTACGAATTCCGATTCCTGATCCAGCGCCGCAAAGTTCCTCAGAAGGCTCCGAACATAAACCTCGTTTCCCGTGAGGTGGCGGCCGATGGCATGAGCATCAATCGCGAAGCGCATCAGTTCTTACCTATGGTAGCAGGATCTAAGAAGTGCAACGCCTTCCAGGCGGCATTCCAGGTGAATTCACACTCGTATAAGTACCGGCCCGCCCGCCCGATGCGGTCCCGCAGCCCCGGGTCGGCCAGCAGAGCGGAGACGGCCTCCTGGAAGCCCCGCGCGTCGCCAGCCACTAACAAATGCTCGCCATCGCGCGCCGGAAGGCCCTCTGCGCCGAGCGGCGTGGAGACCACGGGCACGCCCGCGGCCCAAGCTTCAATGATTTTGAAGCGCGTACCACTGCCCGCCAGAAGCGGTACTATAGCCACTTTGGCGCGCGCCAGTTCTGCGATCGCATCATCCACCGGTCCGGAGAGTTCGATACGCGCATCGCCCCTGGTGAATTTTTCGACAGCCTTTGGATTCTTACCGACTAACCGCCACATTAATCCGGGCCAGCGCTCGCGTAGCCCCGGCCAAATCTCGTTACGAAAGTAACGCACGGCGGAAATGTTCGGGTGGTACTCGAGATTGCCGGAGAACACTACCACATTGTCCTCCAGCTTCGGTGGCATCGGCATTAGCGGAATCGAATTCGGGTAAACCAACACGTGCGAAGTGGGCGAAATATTACGCAATAGCTGTGCGTCTGGCTCGGAGGCCGCCAGCAAATAGGTGAAGCGCGGCAGCCATTCCTCTTCCAGATCGCGGCAGATGTTACCAAATACGCGGTGCGCCAAGCCGTGCGGACCGCTCTCGGTACCCGCGCAACGCTCGTGTAATACCGATTCGATGTTGTGCAGGTCCAGTATGATTCCGTCGCTCACCGCGGCTACCTGTTCGCAGTACGATGCACACCAGAAATGCTCGATCACCGCCAGTTCGTAATGCTGGCCGTCGGTCGCCGCCGCGATGCGCTCGCCAAATCCGGCGAAACGGTCCATCAGCGGAGGGACACGTCGCAACAAGCGCCCCGCATTACGCGCGCCGCGCGCCAGCGCGTGGCGGGCATTCGCCGGCAGTTCGACGACATGCAGGCGGCGCACCAGGCCCACCGGCAGGTGCTCGCGCGGGTCAGCCGCTCGCGGCTCGCGAAAGGTAATCATGTCCACCGCGTAATTGCGTGCCAGAAATTGCAGCAGCGAGGCGGTGCGCAAAGCGCCGCCGCCCGCCAACGGGTAGGGCGCTTCCGCCGAAATGAACAGCGCGCGACTAGATGGCATCGCCCGTGACGCAGGCATTCCTGTCTGCCTTAAACCACCTCAAGGCCTGCTGGGAGCATAGAAAGGCTCCGGCCAAAAACTGATGGCGGGCTGAATGCCTGCCCCACCAAGACCTGTGCCTGATTGATTCTGCCTGTTGGGGCAAGTACTTTCGCCTGCTTTCCGGCCCTTTGGTGGGCTTTGTCTTACTAGAACCGGCGTTGGGCTTGTTCATATACTTCGCGCGTAAGCCGAGCCGTGCGCTCCCACGAATACTCCTTGGCGCGTTCGAGCGACTGCGCCCGCCAATTCTCAGCCCGACCGGGATGCGCGGCCACATCCAACATAGCGCGTACCAGTTCCGCGTGCGTGCCGGCCTGCATGGCAGCCCCCGCTGCGATTTCTGAAATTGCCGGGTCTCGCGAAGTGATGACGCAAGCCCCACATTGCATGGCTTCCAGCACGGGCAGCCCGAATCCCTCGTAAAACGATGGGTACACAAACGCCAGCGTTCCGGAGAACAACTGCGCCAGCCGCTCGTCGGATACTTCCCCAATCATCTGCAACCCAGGTTCGGGTGAAAGTTGCATGAAATCGTCTCTGCGCCGCCCCGCCAGTACCAGATCCACGGCATGATATCGGCGAACCTCGCGCCACGCGGCGATGAGACCAGGAATGTTCTTACGCGGCTCCAGCGTTCCAGCATACAGGAAATAGGGAGGCGCGGGAGACCCCGCGACCGGGCGGAAACAGGCTGCTGCGGCGTGTGGCACCGCCCGTATGCGGTCCGGATGTATCCGAAACCTTTCGATCGCCTGCTTCCGTATCGCCTCGCTGGGAGTCACGATCATGGTGGCTAAGCCAAATCCTATCAACAGCGGCGTCCGCTTCCGCACCCGGTCCGCAGCAGAATGCCACGCCGTATCCATCCACGGGGAAAGGTCGTGCAGCGTCAGGACACTCGGACGGCGCGACACATAAGGCACCGCGAAGTCCGTGCCATGGAACATTCCGGCCCCCAGACGTTGCAGTTCCCGGTCCAAACCCCAAAACCACCAACGGCTCTCGGCGGGGTGACGCGGGCCGCCGCCTCGCCTCAAATTGGGGGGCGCTGTATCGGGCGTCCCGAACCGCTGGTCCGAAACCAGAAAAAACTCGTCTCTCGGAAAGTTCCGCGCCAGCGCCACGCTCAACTCCTGCGTGTATCGCCGCAAGCCCCCGCTCGATAGCGTCAGCGGGGTAGCGTCAATCGCCACGCGCATCGATCACCGTGCGCAATTCGCGTTGCCGGTTTTCGTAGTTGCGCGCGTAGTAAGTCTGGTATTCGCCGCTCCGCACGCGCGCCACCCAGGCCGTGTTTTGCCGGTACCATTCCACCGTGCGCGCCAGGCCATCCACAAACCCGACCTGCGGCGCCCAGCCCGTTTCGCGCATGATCTTCTCGCTTGAAAGCGCGTAACGGCGATCGTGTCCCGGACGGTCCGTGACGTACTCGATCAGATTCTCCGGCTTGCCCGTCGCCTCCAGGATACGCCGCACGACTTCGAGGTTCGGCAACGAGCAATTCCCGCCGATGTTGTAAATCTCACCATCGCGGCCCCGGTCCAGAACCGCGCGAATCCCGCGGCAGTGGTCTTCCACGAAGAGCCAGTCGCGCACCTGCATCCCGTCGCCATACACGGGCAGCCGCCGGTCTTCTAGCGCGTTCGAGATCATCAGGGGGATCAGCTTCTCCGGGAAGTGGTAGGGCCCGTAATTGTTGGACGCGCGCGTGATCACCACCGGCAGTCTGTATGTAAGGAAGTAGGAGCGCGCCAGCAGGTCGGCCCCGGCTTTCGAGGCGGAGTACGGGCTGGCGGGGTTCAGCGGGAAGCTTTCATCGGCTTCGAGCGGCGGCTGCAGGCTGCCGTAGACCTCATCCGTCGAGACTTGCAGGTAGCGCGCCGTACGGTGCTGCTTGGCCGCCTCCAACAAGGTGAACGTGCCGCGCAGGTTGGTCTCGAACGCCGGACTGGGTGACAAGATGCTGCGGTCCACGTGCGACTCGGCCGCGAAATGCACGATGGCATCCGGCTGCTCTTCGCTGAGAATCTTATCCACCAGGGCGGCGTCGCACACATCCCCGTGAACGAAACGGTATCGCGCGTCATCCGCGACCGGCTCCAGGTTCTCCAGGTTGCCCGCGTACGTGAGCCTATCGAGATTGACAATGCGGATCGACGGATCGGTGGCCAGAGACAACCGGACAAAGGCCGACCCGATGAAACCCGCTCCTCCAGTAACTAAAATCTTCATGCGGTGGCGCAGGCACTCCTGCCGGCGCAAGTCTTACTTGTGCTGCTTACTTGTGCTGCTTCTCCCAATCGTAATTGAGGCCCGGGTGGTTGTAGGGAATGCGTCCTTCGTCCTTGGGATCGTAGAACCGGTCAGTCATGTAGATCAACAACGCCGGGCCGCTGCCAATCACCTTGTAGCCATGCCCGACTCCCGGCGGAATCAGGATCTGCCACGGCCGCAAAGCGCCGGCATACATCGTATTGCGCGCTCCGAACGTCCGGCTCCCCACGCGCAAATCCACCAGCGCCACCTGCAGCATTCCCATCGCGGGCGTCCAGCAATCCGTCTGATGCAAATGATAATGGAAAGCCTTGATCGTGTCCGGGTAATTGAAGGCCGTTGAGATCTGCGTGCTCTCCGCGGGGAAATGCCCGGCCAAGCCCCGGCCCAAGCGCTGCACCTCCAGGAAGTAGCCCCGATCGTCCGGCCAAAGCGCCATAGGCTCGATGCGCACGCCTTCGATCAGATCCGGCGATGAAGGCAAAGCAATCAGAGAACCGATGCCCTTGGGGCACTCCGGGTAAGATAATTCCAGTGAGCCGGATGCGGCTATTAATTCCCGATCATGTGTCACCGCACCGCCCCTTCGGCGGCCAATCTCTCCGCGTCCGCCTGCCGGCGCGCAGCCGCGGATTGCGCCACCAGGTTCGCGGCGCGCAACAGTGAGTCGAAAGTGCCGGCATCCGTCCACCAACCATCCAGGAAATCGAAGGTCATAGAGCCTTCCCGTATATAGGCATTATTGACGTCGGTGATTTCCAGCTCGCCGCGTTTCGATGGCACCAGCGTGCGGACTTTGTCGAATACCGTGGCATCGTACATGTAGATGCCCGTCACCGCGTAATTGGATTTGGGATGCTTGGGCTTTTCCTCGATATTGACGATGCGCTCGCCGGCGATCTCGGCCACCCCGAAGCGCTCCGCGTCCTGAACTTTCTTGAGCAGGATCTTAGCCCCCTGAGGCTGCCGCTGGAAGTCTTCGACGGCCCGCCGTATGCTGCTCTCCACAATGTTGTCCCCCAGGATGACGCATAGCTTCTGACCGTCCGCGAAGTGTTCGGCCAAGGCTAACGCATCCGCGATACCGCCTTCGCCTTCCTGGTAGGTGTAATCGATGTGGCTGAGCCCGAACTGCTTCCCATTGGCCAGCAGCCGCAGAAAATCTCCCGCGTTCTTGCCCCCGGTGACAATCAGTATGTCCCTTATTCCCGAATCGACCAACGTCTCGATCGGGTAATAGATCATCGGCTTCTCGTAAATGGGCAACAAATGCTTGTTGGTGATCTTGGTCAGCGGAAACAGCCGGCTTCCCGTGCCACCCGCCAGAACGACGCCCTTCATAAGTTCTCATGATACAATACCGCGCGATGCCGTTTTATAACTGGAACCGCGTGGAGGAAGAGCAACTCAATCCGCAGCTCAGCCGCAAGATGATCCATGGGCGAAATATCACGGTCGCCCGCATCAGTTTGCGGAAAGGCGCGGTGGTCCCCACGCACAGCCATCCCAACGAGCAGATCAGCATGCTCGAACACGGCGAGGTGCGCTTCGTCCTCTCCGGCGAGGAACGTATCTTGCACGCCGGCGATGTGCTCGTCATCCCGCCCGACGCGCCGCACATGGTGGAAGCCTTGGAAGACTCCCTCGCCGTGGACCTGTTCTCGCCGCCGCGCGAGGACTGGATTCGCGGTGACGACGCCTATTTGCGGCATGCCGCCAGCCGCTGATCCGGAAGCTATCCGGCGGATTCTCGAAACCGACCGTCCGTGGGCGGTCTATGCGCTGGCGGATCTTGCGCCGGAATATAGCGCGCATGCCCGCTGGCACGTCGCCGCACACGGGCGGCCTGCACTGTTGCTGGTCTATCGGGCATTCCGCCCACCCGTGTTGTTCGCACACGGGCCGGTTGCGGATTTGGAGCCCCTGCTGGCCGAGATCGCCGGCCAGCCTGAGTTCTATCTCTCGGTACGCCCGGAAATTGCCGCGTTGCTGCGACGCGCGGGCTACGGCATTTCGCGCGAGAAGCGCATGTGGCGCATGCTGCTGGACGCCCGCGGCTTTGCGCCGCCTTCGCATAACGCTGCGCGGCTGGCGCCCGCGGATATCAACGAACTCGAGTGCTTGTATGCTGACGGAGAGGCAGCCGGCGAGGCGCCGCCATTTTTCGACGCCGGCATGTTGCGGCTCGGCGTTTACTTCGGAATCCGCGAGAACGGAGCGCTGGTCGCAGCCGCCGGCATCCACGTACTCGCCCCCACCGAAAGTGTCGCGGCCATCGGCAACGTTTACACACGGCGCGATCAGCGCGGCCATGGATTCGGCTTGCAGGTCACTGCGGCGGTAACGGCGGAGCTGCTGCGGCTGCACGTACGAACCGTGGCATTGAATGTTGCGGAGAGCAACCACGCCGCCATCCGCGTCTATGAGCGGCTGGGCTTCAGACATTACTGCGATTATCGCGAAGGCATCGCGGGCACTCTCGGAATTCCCCACGGGCTCTAAAGGGACCACGGCCGGCTTTTGGCCATGTGCACGGGACGGCAGCTACCGGGTGCCGCCGGCAACGTAGTTCGGGCGGGCGCGCGTCCGGAGCGGGCGAGCAATCTGCCGCTACTTCAGTCCTGCTTTCAGGAACTTTGCAATGGAGCGGGTCGCCTGCCGGATGCGATGCTCGTTCTCCACGAGTGCGAAACGCACGTAGCCCTCGCCAAGCGGGCCGAAGCCGATCCCCGGTGAGACCGCCACCAGCGCTTTTTCCATCAGCAGCTTGGCGAACTCCAGCGAGCCGCCCGCGCGATAGCGCTCCGGCACGGGGGCCCACACGAACATGGAGCCGCGCGGCTTCTCCACCGGCCAACCGGCGCGTTCCAGGCCGCTGACCAGAATGTCGCGGCGCTTCTGGTACATGGCGCAAATCTTGCGGGTGTCCTCCTCGCACTCGCGCAGGGCGATGATGGACGCGATCTGGATCGGCTGGAATACGCCATAATCCAGGTAGCTTTTGATGCGCGCCAGCGCGCCGATCATGCGTGGATTGCCCAGGCAGTATCCCACCCGCCAGCCCGCCATGTTGTAACTTTTGGACATCGAGAAGATTTCGACAGCCACGTCCTTGGCGCCCTCGACCTGGAGAATGCTGGGGGGCTGGTAACCATCGAAGCCCAGGTCGGCATACGCGAAATCGTGGACCACCAGGGTGCCGTAACGGTGGGCCATCTCGACGATCGCGCGAAAGAAATCCAGCTCCACGCAGGTTGTCGTGGGGTTGTGGGGGAACGAGATGAGGAGCAGTTTGGGATGGCGCGAGGAGGTCCGATACAAGCTCTCGAGGCGATTGAGGAACTCCTCCGGGCTGGGCATGGGAAGCAGGCAGGCGTGCCCTTCGGCCATGATGACGCCGTATTGATGAATGGGGTATGCCGGATTCGGTGACACGACTGCGTCACCCGGCCCGATCACCGCGAATAGCAAGTGTGCCAGGGCGTCTTTCGCGCCAATGGTGACGATGGCTTCTTTATCCGGATCGAGATGCACGCCGTATTTGGTTTGGTAGCGGCGGGTGATCTCCTCGCGCAGCCGGGGAATGCCGCGGGAAGCCGAATAACGGTGGTTGCGCGCGATGCGGGAGGCTTCCACCAGCTTGCTGACGACCGCGCGCGGCGTGGCGCCATCGGGATTTCCCATCCCCAGATCGATGACATCCTGTTGGGCTGCGCGTGCGCGCGCCCGCATCTCATTGATTACGGCGAACACGTAGGGGGGCAGCTTTTGAATGCGATAGAATTCCTCGGAGCTTTCGGGCATTAAAGACTATTTTACGACGCGCAGGCATCGCGTCGCGTCAGAGCACCATACGGCGAAATTTGTTATCATGCTGGGAGCGGGACCGGCATGCGACACCGATCCCGCTGCGGCGTCTACCGCTGGCCCTTACGGGTCCAGACGATCAACGCCGAGAGTCGGCCGACAAAAGCCAGCCGGATCACCAGCATAAGGATCATAAATAGATCCTCCTTTCTGCTTCTAGTGGAGGCCCGGGCCTACACCCGGGCTTTCCCGTTTGAAGCCCAAATGCTTCGCGCGAGAACCCGCTCAGCCACCTTCCGGGAAAGACTGATGACTAGTAGCGCGGCGCTGCCGATCTTCACACATAAATCGAGCACGCGATCGCGCCGCGCGATGGTGATGAAAACCGGCCCCGGCCCTGGGCAACGAAGCCGCGCCACCCATGTAAATTGGTTTGCACTCAGACGGTTCGGTCTGATACTATCTAGGTGGCAGCGCGGAATCCTTCCCTTGAAGTGCCACAAATCCAACCAACGGAGAAATCAAATCACTGAATGAACTTCACTGTTTTTCTAGGCAACCTGCCCACATGGGTAACGGCTGACGACATCAAGAACTGGCTGACCGCCGAGAATCTGGTCGCGGATTCGGTCAAAGTGATCCGCAACCACGAAACGCAAGAATCCAAGGGCTTCGCATTTGTGGAAGCTCCTACGGCAGACGAGATGCAGGCGATCATCCGCCGCTTCGATCGCGCGCCTCTGGAAGACCGGCTGTTGCGGGCCAACCCGGCGCAGCCTTCCAAGGGCAAGGAAACCAAGCCGCCAGACCGTCCCATCCAGCGCAATGGGCGCAGGGACAGGGGCAAGCGCGGTAAGGAGCAGACTCCCAAGACCGCCTTTGGCGCCGAGCTGGCCAAAGTACTGTAAGAGGCGCACGCTATCCGGGCGCGGCCGCACGCCACTTTACCCTCCCCACACCTGTGAACCACAGTCACAGCATAGATTTATTTAAGCTCTTCTATTTCAGTAACTTAATTTTGGCCAGCCATCTGCATTGTCCCCGCCCATGAGATTCGCTTGCCTCGTCTCGATCCTGTGGTGCAGCCTGCTCCTGGCCGGTTCCCCGGACAATGAGACGAACGTCAACACGCGTTACACGGTTGAGAGCGTAGAGTTGGCGGGCGACAATCCAGCCGACGCAGCCGAAATCAGTAAGGGCCTGCGCAGCGAGCTGACACGGCTGGTGGGGGAGAAGCTGAACCCGGCGGCGCTGGACGATCTCGCCAAACGCATCCGAGGGGAGTTGCACGTACGGGCGGTCACGCATCGCGTGCTGCGCGGGCAGAATCCCGAGCAGGTGCGGGTGGTCTTTGACGTCCGGGGCCGGCCCGCCAAGTTTGAAGTTTCCGTCCCGAAACTCCTGTACCTCTCCCAAGGCGGTTTTTCAGGCACCCTTGAAGCCACCGCCACGGTAGGCTCACAGGCGCTCACATTCGGCGTGGTGAACGACGGAGACGATCTGGCGGAGCGCTACTCCGGCATCCTCGCGCGGTACGAGGACAAGAGCGTGTTTAGCGACCGCGTGCGGTTCCGGTTCCAGTTCGAGAGCTATCGCGAGCAATGGAACCCCGCCACCACGAGTGCGCTGGATGGGCCGGGCGCCGCAGAACTGGCCGGCGGGATGTACGGCACCCGTATGAATCTGGAACCGGTGGCCACCGTGCTACTGGCCCGTCCGCTAACCCTGAGCGTGGGCGCCAGCTTTGAAAGATCGCAATCGTTTCCGGCCGCGCGAACCGAGTCCGCCAATGCGATGGTTACTACTCTGCGCTATCATCGTCGTCTGGAAGGCTCGGACGCCAACCAGCAGGAGTGGGACGCAGGTTACAGCCTGCGCGCGGCCACCAGTTTGTTGGGCAGCGATTTTGCTTATGCCCGTCACCAGGGCGACGTGCGCTACGTCTATTCCTGGGGCCGGAGCGAAATCGTGGACGACCTGACGGCAGGCCTGATCACCGGGCGCGCACCGCTTTTCGAACAATTCGTCCTGGGAGACAGTTCCATGCTCCGCGGATGGAACAAATTCGAGCTCGATCCGCTGGGCGGAAACCGCATGGTCTATAACTCTGTGGAGTACCGGTACCGCCTTCTTAAAGTTTTCTATGACAGCGGCGCGATTTGGGACGAGAGACAGGCTGCGGTACTGCGGCATTCGGCCGGTGTGGGCATACAGCAGAACGGATTATTTGTAGCCATGGCGTTCCCGGTCAAGGAAGGCCACATTGTGCCGGTTTTCATGGTAGGCATGAACTATTGAATGGCGCGAGCCGCGCGGAAGCAACCCCGCGCTCACGGGACGCCCCGTGAGAAAGCGGTCCCGATCAGCCGTAGGCGCTGGCTGCTAGCCGGTGTGGCTCTATCTTTGTCTTCGCAATGTTTCGGCGCGGAGTCCTTGACTGTTGTTTGGGATGGCGACGATTTGCACGTGGCCCTGCCACAACTACATTTCCTGACCGGCAAGCCGCTGGAGCGCCTGAAAGACGGCGCCTCGGTCGTGTTCCTTACCCAATTGACCCTGACCACGGACAACTTCGCCAATATCCTGCGGCGGGCGCCCGAGCGCTTCGTATTCAGCTACGACCTGTGGGAAGAGAAATTCTCAGTCACAAAGCTTGGCCGAGGGCAGCGCATGGTTTCACACCTATCCGCGGCGGCAGCGGAGGCCTGGTGCTTAGACAACCTGGCCATGAGCGCCTCGGGCTTGCCGCAGGATCGTCCCTTCTGGCTGCGCTTCGAACTGCGCGCTGCCGAGCCTAAGGACGAAGCCGCGGTGTTCAGCCAGTCTGGCCTTAGCCTCACACGGCTCATCGAGATCTTCAGCCGGCGGCCACGCGACCAGCAGCCACAATGGACCGCGGATGCCGGCCCTCTGCGCCTGGGCGAGCTCAAGAGAATCGTGGGCCGCACCGCGCGAATCCTGTGAACCGTCTTCGCAACAGGCTGATCGCGATCTTTCTGGCAGCCACGCTGGCGCCGCTGGCTGCCACCCTCTGGATCACGACGTCGCTCCTGGACCGCAGCCTGAGCTATGCATCCACCGGAGAGTTGGATCGGCTTTCGCGCTCGCTGCAAAAGACCGGACACGCGTTGTACCTGCGCGCCTGCGATGCTTTGAAGGCCGACGCGCTCGCCGGTCGTCTGCCGTCCGTGCGTTACGCGCAGACGGCGCGCGCGCAGTGGCCAGCGCCGCTGAAGAGCTTCTTCGAGAGCGGCGACGCGGAGCGCTTCGTGGTCTCCGGGCGCGAGGGCGATCAAATCGAATACCTGGCGCGGCGCGGCGATGAAGTCTGGCAATGGTCCACCAGCCTGGGCAATGTCGGCCTGGATGAGCTTTCGGGCGAAATCCGCACTGCACGCGAAATCGTGGAGAAGCGCCAGTCGCGCGATTTACTGCGCGGCTTCACATACACGTATGTCCTGCTGGCCGCGTGCGTCTGGATGGTTTCGCTGGTGCTGCTGGTGTACCTGGCGCACCGCATCAGCCGTCCCATACAGCAGCTTACGGCGGGGCTCTCGAAGCTGGCGGCGGGCGATCTGGCAACGCGCGTGGAATCCCGCCACGACGATGAAATCGGCCGCGCCATGCGGGCCTTCAACGACATGGCGGAGCGCCTCGAACAAAGCACCGAGCGGCTGATCTACCTGACGCAACTGGCAAGCTGGCAATCGTTGGCGCGCAAAATGGCGCACGAGGTAAAGAACTCCTTGACGCCCATTCGCCTCACCGTCGAAGAGATGCTGGCGCGCTATGGCGAGCGCGACCGGGCGTTCATGGAGCAGGCCGCCCAGATCGTGGTGGAAGAGGTGGAGAGCCTGGAGCGCCGCGTGCGCGCCTTCTCGCAGTTCTCCGCGGAGCCGCCCGTGCGCCCCGAGCCGCTGGATCTGAACGCGCTGGTAGAAGAGCGCATCGCGTTTTTGAGGAGCGGCCATCCCGAGGTGAACTACGACCTGCGGCTGGACGGCACACATCCCACAGCGCTGGCCGATCAGGACCTGGTGAAAGGCATCCTCACGAATCTGTTCGAGAACGCCGCGGAAGCCGCCGGCGAGGGGGGGCGCATCCTGGGCGTCACGGCCCTGCGCAACGGCCACGCGCTGGTGGAGGTGCACGATTCCGGACCGGGTTTGAGCGAACAAAGCCGGCAATCTCTGTTTCAACCGTCCATCTCGTTCAAGAAGGGCGGCATGGGGCTGGGGCTTTCCATCTCCCGCAAGGGCGCCCTGCTCACGGGCGGCGACATCGTGCAGGTGAAAGGAGAACTGGGCGGGGCCGCGTTTCGCGTCCTGCTGCCAGTAGCGTCGAATGGCATCCAAGCGAATCCTGGTCGTGGATGATGAAGACAATATCGGCCGCTCGCTGCGGCTGATCCTGGAGCGGGAGGGCTACGCCGTAACGGTCTGCCGCTCCACCGCCGAGTTTCGCAAGCATCCCGAGGCGGAGCGCGCCGATGTGTTTCTGTTCGACGTGCGGTTGCCGGATGGCAGTGGGATCGATCTGCTGCGCTCGGTGCGGCAGAACGGAAATCCCGCGCCCGCCGTGATGATCTCCGGCCACGGCACCATCGCCGACGCGGTAGAAGCCACCCGCGCGGGCGCTTTCGATTTTCTGGAGAAGCCGCTCAGCCGCGACAAGGTGTTGCTGGCGATCAAGAACGCGCTGGAGAACTCCAGCCTGCACGCGGAGAACGAGCGCCTGCGCGAGCTAGTGGGCGGCGGTCCCAAGATGATCGGCGGCAGTCCGGCGTTCCAGCGTGCCGTGGAACAGGCCAGCATGGCGGCCCGCTCGGATGCGCGCGTGCTGCTCATCGGCGAATCGGGGACCGGCAAAGAATTGCTGGCGGCCCACATCCATCAGAACAGCCCTTTTGCCGCGGGACCGTTCGTGAAAGTGAATTGTGCGGCCATCCCAACCGAACTCCTGGAAAGCGAGCTGTTCGGCCATGAGAAGGGCGCCTTCACCGGAGCGGCCGGAACGCGGCGCGGCAAGTTCGAGTTGGCCGATAGCGGCACTATTTTTCTGGACGAAGTGGGCGACCTGCACGGCGCATCGCAGGCCAAGCTGCTGCGCGTGCTACAGGAGGGCGAATTCCACCGCGTGGGCGGCGAGCAGACCATTCGCGTAGCGGTACGCGTGGTGTCGGCGACCAACCGCGATTTGGGCGCGTTGGTGACCCAGGGAAAATTCCGGGAGGACCTGTATTACCGGCTGAGCGTGGTGCCCATACGGGTACCTGCGCTGCGCGAGCGGCCGCAGGATATCAAGCTGCTGGCCGGGTATTTCCTCGACGACTTTTGCGCGCGTAACAACTTCAAGCCCAAGACGCTGGACGACTCGGTGTATCCGATGTTGGAGAGTTATGCGTGGCCCGGCAATGCGCGCGAGTTGCGCAACGTGATCGAGCGCATGGCAATTCTGACGGCGGGAGACCGGCTGACGCGCGAAGCGATTCCGGTGGAGATACGCGTGCAGCGGGACGCCGGGCCGCGGTCGAGCATTCAGGAAGCGCGCGAATCGGCCGAGCGGGACCACATCCTGCGCGCGCTGGAGGAGGCGAACTGGAACGTATCCGGCGCGGCCCGGGCGTTGGGCATGGAGCGGACCAATTTGCATAAGCGAATACGGGCGCTGGGGCTCAGCCGGACGAAGTAGAGAAACGGCGTGTCGGCGTTAGCCGAGACACACACCGAGGCACGCTATGTTTTCCGAACCTGAGATTACAGTGCCGCATCCAACTGACGCCGGCCTTTTCCCCCGCTCGGCCCGAGCGTCGGACGCGTTCCAGTTCGCCTCCCCCCGCGCACTCGCGCTGAGTAAGCACTTTTGCGTACCATGTAGGTGCTGACGGCGAGCGAATTGAAACGGAAGTTGACCGCGCTCGAGTGCACGTTTTGAGCAAGGCACGAAGCACCTCATCATCTTTTACAAAGGGAAGCGCACGTTGATGCCCTGTCATCCAAGCCGGGAGATCAAGACGGGCACTTACCATGGCATCCCAGGAGGCTCGGCATTAAGGAGTAGCGATGGAATATCCGGCATTGTTCGAACCGGCCGCGGAAGGCGGCTTCGTGATCACTTTTCCCGACTTCGATTGGGGAATCACCCAAGGAGACGACGAGACAGAGGCCCGCGAGATGGCGGCCGCCGCGCTGTGCACGATGATTCGGGAGCACATTCGCAAGGGGGAGGATCTGCCCCGCCCAAGCAGGCCGCGGGGACGGAAGTACCGCATGATTCGCCTGCCAGCGTCGCACAGCATGAAGGCCGAGTTATACAGCGCGTTTCGCGCCTCCGGGATGAAGAAGAGCGAATTCGCCCGACTGCTCGGGATGCCCAAAACAACTGTCGACCGCCTGTTCGATCCTGGAAATCGCACAAGGCTCGATCAGATCGAGGCGGCGTTTGCAGTACTTGGGAAGCGGCTGGCAGTCGAAGTACAGGATGCGGCATGAGTGGCGCCGGTCCCGATGAGCTATGCCTGGCCGGGCAATGCGCACGAGTTGCACAACGCGATCGAGCGCATGGCGATTCTGACGGCCGGGGAAGTGGCTGGCACGCGAGGCGATTCCAGTCGAGATACCCGTACAACGGGCTGAGGTGCCAGCGGTCCAGCATTCAGGGGGCACGGGAATCGGCCGAGCGGGACAATATTCTGAGCACGCTGGAGGAGGCGAGATGGAATGTGTCGGGCGCGGCGCGGGCGCCAGAGCTGACGAAGCGGAGTGTTGGCGGTACCATCTTGCTAATGACTCGAATTCCCCGCCGGGCGTTCTTGCTGGCTGCGGGCATGCTCTTCCTTTACGCCACGCTGTGCGCGCAGAACCATCCGGTCCATCCGATCGTGTTTAGCGATCAGGAGAGACCGATCGTGGAGCAATTGCGCCGGCTGCGCAGCCTGTCCGGCGACGAACGGCCAAGCGCTACGAAGCAGCTCGCGATTCAGATTCGCCAACTGCCCGTCACCGCGAATAAAGACTCGCTGGCCTATAATCTCGCCAACCTCGCAACCGAAGGCGACCCCGGCCCCGGCACATTGCAGGAAGTCGCGACGACATTGGCCGAGGCACTGCGCGAAAAGCCAATCGCCGCCGGCAAGGGTCAACCGGCCATGCCATATCTCATGCTCGCGCAACTGGTACGCTACGAGCACGTCCAGATTTCGCTCGACGACCCGCAGTTCGCCGCAGCCATGTCCAAACTGGAGGAAGACGACAAGCAGCGCCAGAGCACGGACTTCACGCTTACCGACCTGACGGGGAAGAACTGGACCCTAAAGCACCTGCGCGGCCAAGTCGTGCTCATCAATTTCTGGGCCACCTGGTGTCCGCCGTGCCGCAAGGAGATGCCCGATCTGGAAACGCTGTATCGGCGCTTCGGGCAGCAAGGCTTGGTGATTCTGGCCATTTCGGACGAAGAAGCGAGCAAGGTCGAGCCGTTCATCGCCGAGCACAAAGTCAGCTATCCGATCCTTCTCGACCCCGGACGAAAGGTAAACGAGCAGTTCCGGGTAGAAGGCATCCCCTTGAGCTTCGTGTATGACCGCGATGGCAAGCTGGTCGCGCAGGCGATCGACATGCGCACGCAGAAGCAGTTCCTGGCGATGCTCGCGCAAGCGGGTATGCAGTAGCTACCAACCGCGATAGTCGTGACGCAGGTCCCGCCGGGCCCGGCGGATGTCGCGCATTTGATTTCGCAGAGCGCGCTCGTCGCGGGCGATGTCGCGAGCCTGTCGCTCCGCGGCCCGCGGACGATCCCAGCGCAGATCATCATTCAGCCGCCTTTGATCGCGGGCAATGTCGTTTCGCAGGCGATCGGCCCTGACGTAATCGTGGCGCAGATCCCGGCGATCCCAATAGGGGTCACCCGCCTTTGCCGTGGCGCTCGAAAGCACGACGCCCGCCGCAACCGCCGCCATCGCTAACAATCCGGAATACCGCATTTTCCGTTCTCTCCTTTTCCGTGAGGTTGGTCGAAGCCTCACATCAGGACAAACGCCCGCGCAGCGATAAGCGTTGCAAGGTGAACGGAGATTCATGTAAAGAAATCTCAATGGTTCTCGCCTGCGGAACGACCCGCGGCGTCTTGATCCGGTTCCACAACCCAGCGTTTCTGGTCCTCATTTCACCAAGCCAGCGGCTGGGCAGTGAGCGAAATCTGCACAGACTTCGGCCCCGATCGCCTTCGCGAATTGAGTAGTAGGGTAGGCTGTCCCCAGCCGCCCGGACCGCCCAATGCGAGCCCGTGCAGACCCTCGACGTGACCCGTGGCGTGGATACCGAGGCGCGGCACGCTGGGGTTGGCGCTCAGGCAGGCCACCTTCTCGAACCGCGGGCGCAGGCGCAACTGTCACTCATATCGTAATGCCGCGAGCGGATCGATGCCGGCCGCGCGGCGCGCCGGAACATAACAGGCGGCCAGCGCGACCACCGCCAATAAAAGCGATACCGCGCCGAAGGTAAGCGGATCGAACGGCGTGACTTCGAAGAGGAAATTCTTCAGCACACGGGTTACGGCCCAAGCTCCGCCGAGTCCCGCCAGAAGTCCTCCGGCGATCAGAACCGTGCTGCGCGACAGGACCATCCGCACGATCTGCCCGCGTTGCGCGCCGATGGCCATACGGATGCCGATCTCCTGCGTCCGTTGCGTTACCGAATACGCCATCACGCCGTAGATGCCGACGATGGCCAGCAGAAACGCAATCGAGGAGAAAGAAGTGAGCACACGGGTTTGAAAGCGCGGTTCGGCCGTGGAGGTATACAGCAATTCGCCCATGCTGGCCATCGCTCGTATGGGCAGGTCCTTATCCACATTCCAAACCTGCGCGCGCAGGGCGGGCGCGAGGCTCGCCGCGTCCGCTTTAGTATGCACCACGAAACTGACGTATTGCAGGAAGAACATGCCTCGCACCTGCGCGACTGGCTGGTAGATGGTCATATGCTCCGATGCCGGATTCTCTTGCCGGATCGAACCGGTCACCCCCACCACGGTCATCCAGTCGCTCTCGGCTTTGGGATCGTCTCCGAAGCTGATACGTTTGCCGATGGGATCCTGGTTCGGCCATATACGGCGCGCGAACGATTCATCCACCATCGCCACGGGCGCCGATGTCAAGGTATCGTGTTCGTCGAACGAGCGGCCCCGCGTGATCGGTATACCCATCGCCCGAAAATAGCCGGGGCTGACGGCCGGCTTGACTGCCAGCAGGTCCGGCGGCGCTGGCCGGTCGCCCAATTTGTAATCCCCTTGGACCAGGAAGTCCGACATGGGCAGCAAGTTGACCAGGCCCACTGCCGTCACGCCGTTGACGTGCGCGATACGCTCCAGGATCTCGTTATCGAACTGAGGGATTCGTGCGGCCGATTCGTAGCGCTTACCGTTCAACTCGAGGCTCATTGCCAGCATATTGTCCGGCCGGAAACCGAGGTTGACCGCGCGCAGTTTCTCGAAGCTGCGAACGAGCAGGCCAGCGCCGATCAGGAGAACGAGAGCCAGCGCCACTTCCGCCATGACCAGGACGGAGCGTAGCGCGCCGGAGCGGGCGCTGCCGCGGGCGGCCGCATCTTTCCAGTTTTGGCTCTGCCGCGCGCGCGTCAACTGCAGCGCGGGCGCCAGGCCGAAAAGCACGCTGGCAAGCAGCGAGACGCCGATGTTGAAAGCAAATACCCAGCCGTCGACGCGGATCTCATCCACGCGCGGGATGCGATTTGCCGGCGCCAGCCGGACCAAGGCTTCCACTCCCCACAACGCGACGGTGATTCCAAACAATCCGCCGATGGCGCCGAGCAGGGCGCTTTCCGTGAGCAGTTGCCGCGCCAGGCGCCAGCGGGTGGCTCCCAGCGATGCGCGAATGGCGATCTCCTGCTTGCGAGCCGAGGCGCGGGAGAGCAGCAGATTCGCCACGTTCACGCAGGCGATGAGCAGCACGCACCCTACAGCTCCCAGGAAAACCAGCAGGGCGGGCCGTGCATTGCCCACGACACTGTCGCGCAGCGGAGCTATGACCAATACCACATCGTCGTTGTGGGGACGGTGCGCGGCTGCCTCGAGATGTGCGGTGATCGCGTCCAGTTCCGCCTTTGCACGAGCCACGGTCGCGCCCGGCGCCAGCCGGCCAATCACCTGGCGGAAGGCGTTATGACCGCTCGGGTCCAGGGCCGCCGGAACCCACAGCTCCACGGCTGGGTCGAAACCGGACGGCATGACGCCGACGATGGTGTGCGGCTCGCCATCGAGCACTATCGATTTGCCTGGCACGTCGCCGGCGGCGTGGAAATGCGCGCGCCAAAAACCGTCGCTCAGGACCGCGACATTGGCGTGGCTCGCCGACTCCTCCTCAGGCCGAAAGCCGCGCCCAAGCTGCGGCTGAACGCCGAGGGTGGCGAAGAAGTTGGCGGTCACCTCCTCGCCGTGAATGGCGACGGGATCGCCGGCTCCCGTGCCGTTCCAGCTCGAGAAGTTGTAAGCCGCGAGTTGCTGGAAGGCCCTAGTGCCGGAGCGGAAGGCAATGATGAAGACATCATGCATCGGCCCGCCGAAGAACACACTGGGCTTCTTGGGCATGGGCCGGACCGTGTACAACTGGGACGGCTCGTGGTACGGCAACGGCCGCAACAGCACCGATTCGACGACGGTAAAGACGGCCGTGTTCGCCCCAATGCCGATGGCCAGCGCACCGATCGCGACTGCGGCGAAGGCGCGATCGCGGGTCAGGCCGCGGAAGGCGAAGCGGAGATCCTGAGTGAAGGTGTTCATCGACAATCCTCCGGCGTGCTCTTGGCAGGTGGCGTGCCAACCACGCGGGAGTAGATTCAACAGCTTGCTCTAACGCCAGTTGACGGTGGTGTGCGGTTGTGGGATGGGGTGGCGCGAGAGCGGACAGGGCGCCGTCATGCAGCGCGATGAGGCCGGACACGGCCGGAAATCTCGGATCCCTTTGCATCCTGCACCAGTTCAATATCGTAGTTTGTCTGGAGGTTCATCCAAAACTGGGGAGTCGTTCTGAAGTAACGCGCCAAGCGCAAAGCGGTGTCTGCCGTGATGGCGCGCCGGCAGCGAACAATGTCGTCCTTAATGGTAGTCTACGATCTCGACCTCAGTTGCGTCAGGGTGTGCCCCGCGGAAGCGGATACGCCATTGGTCATTGACCCGAATGCTGTACTGCCCCACCGATCACCACGGAGGGCTTCGAAATGGTTCCCGGTATTCGCACACAAGTCAGTGATTGCGCATGCGGCATGATTTTGGTCCAGCTTCCGTTTTGCCACCGGAGCGATACCTTGGAACTTCCGGCTGAACTCGCGCCGAAAAACGTTCGCGGTGCCTTTATCCCGGAAGGACCGGATCACAATCCAAGACTACTATCGTATGACGTTTAACGCGAGACGGCAAGCAGGCAAGAGCGTCTGAAGCAGCGGGTTCACTGAAGGAACGTGAGCGGGTTGTGACTGGGGATGCGCTTCACCCAAGAGTTCATCTCACCCTCGGTGCGGAGCAGGTCCTGTAAAGTTGTCTTACTCAGAACCTCATCGACCACGGATTGCACGGTCTGCCAGAGCGAGCGCACGGAACAATCCACGGAGCGGGTACAGATCTGCATCTGGCCGGCATGTTCGTGGCAGAAGTTCTTGGATTCGAACAAGCGGCCGCCCAGCATGCCGATCACGTCGCCAATAACGATTTGGCCGGCCGGGCGCGCCAGGGCGTAGCCGCCGGTCTTGCCACGCGCGCTAGTGATGAAGCCGCCGCGGCGCAGCGTGCGCAGCAACTTCGCGGTGTAGGCCGGCGAGAGCGCTTCCGCCTGGCTGATTTCGGGAATGGTCAGGCTCTCGTCTTTGGCGGCCAGGCCGATACGCAACAGGCAGCGCAATCCGTATTCTTCGTGAGCGCTCAGTTTCATCGTCGTCCCAGCCGATCGAGGGGGATCACATCGTCGAGGCCCAGCAGCATGCGGGCTTCCGGGGTCATGCGGCTCTTATCCCACGGCGGATCGAATGTCAGTTCCAGCTTCACGTCTTTCACGCCGGGAACGGCTCGCACCTTGCGCTCGACCTCGGCCGGCAGGCTGCCTGCCACGGGGCAATTCGGCGCGGTAAGGGTCATCTTGATACGCGCCTCGCCCGCGGCATTTACCTTTACCTCGTAGATCAAGCCGAGGCTATAGATATCCATCGGGATCTCGGGGTCGAAGATCTTACTCAGCGCGGCGATGATTTTGTCTCTCATTCGGTGGACACCACCTCGCTCTCGCCGGTCAGAGCGGATTTCAATGTATGCCAGGCCAGCGTGGCGCACTTGACGCGCGCTGGAAACTCGCGCACGCCGGAAAAGACAGCTAGCTTCCCGAGGTTGGCCGCGGGCGGTTTCTCTGTGGTCAGCAGGTCGTGGAAGCGCTCCATCATTTGTACGGCTTCCTGGCGCGACTTGCCTTTGACGGTTTCCGTCATTAGGGAAGCTGAGGCGGTGGAGATGGCGCAGCCTGCTCCCACGAAGCTGATATCCCTGACCGTTTCGCCATCCATCTTCACGAACAGCGCGAGTTTGTCGCCGCATAGCGGGTTGTAGCCTTCCACGCGGCGAGTGGCATCCGCCATCTGGTGGAAGTTGCGCGGGCTCTTGCAGTGGTCGAGGATGACTTCCTGGTACAGGTCGTCGAGCATTAGTAGAACTCCGTTAGACTCGCTTCGCTCGCCTGTGCCGGCATGAGTGCCGGCACGGCAGGTATGAGCGCCTGCGCCATCATCCGAAGATCTCCTTTACTTTGCCGATACCCGCGACCAGGGCATCGATGTCTTGCCTGGTGTTGTAGAACGCCAGCGAGGCGCGCGTGGTGGCGGGCACTCCAAACCACTCCAGCACGGGCTGGGCACAGTGATGGCCAGTGCGCACCGCGACGCCCTCGCGATCGAGAATCGTGCCAACATCGTGCGGATGCACGCCTTCCAGTACGAAGGAAAGCACGCTGGCCTTTTCGCGCGCAGTGCCGATAAGGCGCAGGCCCGGTATGCGCTCTAGTTGCGCGGTTCCGTAGCCCAACAGTTCATGTTCGTAAACCTGGATGCGATCGAGACCGATTCCGTTGATGTAATCGATGGCCGCGCCCAACCCGATGGTGCCGGCTATGTTCGGTGTGCCGGCTTCGAACTTGTATGGCAGCTCGTTGTAAGTGGTCTTGGCAAAGGTAACCGAGCTGATCATGTCGCCGCCGCCTTGATAGGGTGGCATCTTATTCAGTAGGTCGGCTTTTCCGTACAGCACGCCGATGCCGGTGGGTCCGAACATCTTGTGACCCGAAAGCGAATAGAAGTCGCAGTCGAGAGCTTGCACATCCACCTTCATGTGGGCCACAGCCTGCGCGCCGTCGATGAATACAGGCACTCCGTGATGGTGCGCGATGCGCGTGATTTCGGCCACTGGGTTGATGGTTCCCAGCGCGTTGGATACGTGTACTATGGAAACCAACTTGGTGCGAGGACCGAGCAGTTTCTCGAATTCGCCGAGCAGCAACTCACCACGCTGATTGATGGGCGCGATGCGCAGGATCGCGTTCTTCTCTTCGCAGAGGATCTGCCATGGGACGATATTGGAATGGTGCTCCATGGCGGAGATGACGATCTCGTCACCGGCCCCGATGTGCCTGCGGCCGTAGGTGTAGGCGACCAGGTTGACGCCCTCGGTGACACCCCGGACGAAAACGATCTCGCGCCAATCGCCGGCGTTGAGGAAGTGCTGCACCTTGACGCGGGCTTCTTCGTAGTGACGCGTGGAACGCTCACTCAATTCGTGAACGCCCCGATGGATGTTGGAATTATCCGCCTGGTAGAACTGGTTCATCGCGTCGAGAACCATCTGCGGCTTCTGCGTGGTGGCGGCGTTATCGAGATACACGAGAGGCTTGCCGTGGACGCGCTGGTCCAGCACGGGAAAGTTCTCGCGCGAGGAAGGAGAGAACGCCGGCAAGAGTGCCGGCGGGCAGGCAGGAGCGCCTGCGCCACTACCTGTTGCGACCGCCATGGAGTTTCTCCAGTAACAGCTTCTCCAACTGCTCGCGCAGCGAAGCGACTTTGATGCGATCCACGATGTCGCGGGCGAAGGCGTAGATGAGCAGGTTGCGGGCATCCGCGCGCCCTATGCCTCGCGACTGTAGGTAAAAAATCCCCTCCGGATCCAATTGGCCGATGGTTGCGCCGTGCGTGCAGCGTACGTCATCGGCGAGAATCTGTAGCTCGGGCTTGGTGTTGATGACGGCGTCTTCCGACAGCACCAGGTTCTTATTGGTTTGCTTGGCGTCGGTCTTCTGGGCGTCTTTGCGGACCAGAATCTTACCGTTGAAAACCGCGGTGGAGTGACCCTCCAGGATACCCTTGTACAATTCGTGGCTAGCAGCGTGCGGCTTGGCGTGATCGATGGAGGTGTGATTATCGATGTGCTGGTCGCCGGTGACCAGATAGAGTCCGTTCAGCGTACATTCGGAGCCTTCCGAGAGGACGGCGTTGACGTCGTTGCGGACCAGCGCGCCGCCGAACGACAGCAAGTGCGAGCGGAAGTTCGTCGCCCGGCCAACCTGCACCTGCATGGTAGCCACGTGGAAGGCACGCTCGCTTTCCATCTGGAGTTTGTAGTGATCGATTACGGCATTGTCGCCAGCCACCAGTTCCGTAACCGGGTTAGTGAAGTAAGTCTGGTCTCCGGAGCCGAGGTAGGTTTCGACGATGGTGGCTTGGCTGTCGGCTTCGGCAACAATCAGATTGCGCGGGTGAGAAACAGTAGGAGCGGCGCCAGGCATCGCGACGAATGTCAGATAAATAGGCGCATCGAGCACCACGCCTTTGGCGATGCGGACGAAGGCGCCGTCCTCGAAGTTCGCCGTATTCAGGGCGACGAATGCCTGGTTCTGAGAGGCGGCGTAGCGCGCCAAATGAGGCTCAACCAGTTCGGGATCGCTTCGCAGGACTTGTGCGAGGCTGGCGATCTCCACGCCACGCGGCAGGCGCGATTCAAAGGGAAACCAGTGGCCGTTGTGAAAGCACACTGGGTAGCCCGGGCCCCGTTGTTCGATTGACGCCGGACCATCCGCCGGCTTCCCTGGCACGAACTTGGTTCGGGCGATTGGCGTGACGCTGGTGAAGCGCCAGTCCTCATCGTGAGTGGTCGGATAGCCCAGTTCGGAGAAGCGCTGTCTGGCATCCTCGCGGAGGCGTTCGAGAAAGCTGGTGGGCGCGGCGGTCATGCGCTTTCAACTACCTCCTCGATCCCCACGTAGCCCGACTCTTCCAGTTCCAGCGCCAGTTCCTTGCCACCCGATTTCACGATGCGGCCCTCGGCCAGCACGTGCACGAAATCCGGCACGATGTAGTTCAGCAGACGCTGATAGTGGGTCACCACAATCATGGCGCGCGCGGGGCTGCGCAGCGAGTTGACGCCGTTGGCCACGATCTTCAGCGCGTCGATATCCAGGCCGGAATCCGTCTCGTCCAGAATGGCAAGCTTCGGCTCCAGGACGGCCATCTGAAAAATCTCGTTGCGCTTCTTTTCACCGCCGGAAAAACCGGTGTTTACGGCGCGGTTCAGGAGGCTCTGGTCCATCTCCATCAACGCCATCTTCTCTTTGACGAGCGCGAGAAAGTCCATGGCGTCGAGATCCGGAAGGCCCTGGTGCTTGCGGATAGTGTTGAGCGCGGCTTTCAGAAAATACAGGTTGCTGACGCCGGGGATTTCGACCGGATATTGAAACGCCATGAAGATGCCTTCACGGGCGCGATCCTCGGGCGATAGCTCGAGCAAGTTCTTTTCATTGTAAAGGACTCTACCATCGGTGACCTGGTAGAGATCGCGGCCCGCCAGGACTTGCGCGAGCGTGCTCTTGCCCGAGCCGTTGGGCCCCATGATGGCGTGCACCTCGCCGGCGTCGATGGACAGGTCGATCCCTTTGAGAATTTCGCGTCCGGCAACGTTTGCGTGCAGATTCTTGATTTCGAGTAGTGACATTGTTAGCTTATCCGACGCTTCCTTCGAGACTGACTCCCAACAGCTTCTGGGCTTCCACCGCGAACTCCATAGGCAACTCGCGGAAGACTTCTTTGCAGAAGCCGTGCACGATCATGGAGACCGCATCCTCGGTGGAGATGCCGCGCTGCCGGCAATAGAAAATCTGGTCTTCGCCGATCTTAGAGGTGGATGCCTCGTGCTCCACCTGAGAAGAAGTGTTTTTGACTTCCAGATAAGGGAAGGTATGCGCGCCGCACTTATCGCCCAAGAGCATGGAGTCGCATTGCGAATAGTTACGCGCGTTAGCGGCGCTCTTCAGAATCTTGACCGCGCCGCGATAAGTGTTCTGGCCGCGGCCCGCCGAGATGCCCTTCGACACGATGGTGCTGGTGGTGTTCTTGCCGATGTGGATCATCTTGGTGCCGGTATCGGCCTGCTGGTAATGATTGGTGAGCGCCACCGAATAGAATTCGCCGACCGAGTTATCGCCGATCAGCAGGCAGCTCGGATATTTCCAGGTGATGGCCGAGCCGGTCTCGACCTGCGTCCAGGAGATCTTGGAGTTCACGCCGCGGCACGCGCCGCGCTTGGTGACGAAATTGTAGATACCACCTTTGCCTTCTTTATCGCCCGGATACCAATTCTGCACCGTCGAGTATTTGATCTGAGCGTTGTCGAGCGCGACCAGTTCGACGACCGCGGCGTGCAACTGGTTGGTATCGCGCATGGGCGCCGTGCATCCTTCCAGGTAGCTGACGTAGGCGCCTTCGTCGGCGACGATCAAGGTGCGCTCGAACTGGCCGGTGTCCTTGGCGTTGATGCGGAAATAGGTGGACAGCTCCATGGGGCAGCGCACGCCCTTGGGGATGTAGCAGAAGGAGCCATCGCTGAAGACGGCCGAGTTCAAGGCGGCGAAGAAATTGTCGGAGGAAGGGACCACGGAGCCGAGATATTTCTTGACCAGGTCGGGGTGCTCCTGGACGGCCTCGGAAAACGAGCCGAAGATAATGCCCAACTCGCCCAGCTTCTCTTTAAAGGTAGTGGCGACAGAAACGCTGTCGAAGACTGCGTCCACGGCGACGCCGGCGAGCAACTCGCGCTCTTGCAGCGGGATGCCGAGCTTTTCGTAGGTGCGGAGCAGTTCCGGGTCGACATCATCGAGGCTCTTGGGCCGGTTGACGTTCGTTTTAGGAGCCGCGTAATAGGAAATTTTTTGATAATCGATGGGGGGATAGTGGATGTTGGCCCAGGTAGGCTCCTGCATGGTGAGCCAGTGCCGGTAGGCCTTAAGGCGCCATTCCAGCATGAACTCGGGTTCGTTTTTCTTCTTTGAAATCAACCGGATAACGTCCTCGTTCAGACCCGGCGGGACGGTATCGGCGGCGATTTCGGTGACGAAACCCCACTTGTATTCCTGATTGGCAAAGGTTTCGATGGTGTTAGCGGAAGTGCTCACGCAGTCCTCCTGGAACAATAGCGGCTCATCTATAGGATGCTAAATCTGTACTAAAGTGTCAAGATTGGATCGGTGGGCGGCGGGAAAGCTGGGTTGGGCGGAGAAATGTGGGGTGTTGGGCGCGCGGGAGGCGGGGATGGGCCGCTTCGAGCGGCTGGACAAATTGGGTTCCCTCCGGCCACAGGTTTTGAGGTTTTTGTTGTAAACACAGCAGTTAATGGATGGAATTGGGTTCGCTCCGTTCGTTTTGCAGGTCTGGGCTGGCCGTGAAAAATCCTGGATCTTCAGCGCCGAATGTGCTCGACGGTCGTGACTTTGGATGTTCCGCTCATCGATGAGATCAACCGCCATGGAGCCGGGGACTATGGAAAGCCGCTATCAGACCTCTTGCTACTGCAGATGTGGGATCGCGGGGTCGAGTCGCGCGCCTTCCACAGCCCATGCCACCAGCGCCAAAACGCGACAACAGTTTATAGAGCTCGGGTCTCTGCCGGCTGAGAGGATCCCCCCGATTCCAACGAGTTGGGAGGTAGTGTGCGGCCTCGCGCACACATCGCTGGTTGGCGATGCATTCTGATTTGGACATGCCGAACACATCGACACGCGCACACCGGCGCCGGAGGCATCAGGGAAGCGTACAACGTACACACGCGGCTGGAACCGGCCGAATCGTACCCAACTTGAACGTGGCCGTGTTGGCGAAGCGGAATCAGGATTACGTGGCGAAATCCGCGGTCTTTAAAAGTTGTCGATCACCCAGACGTTGCTGTCCCACGTGTGCGCCTTAAACGCCAGATACTTGCCATCCGGCGACGGCTCGGGTTGATAAAGGAGTTGGGTTTTGCCTTTGCGGATCAGGGGTTGCGCGCCGCCGGACATCGTCACATGCAAAAGGTTGTAGGAGTTCAACTGGAACGCAGCGCAAAAGAGCGTTTTGCCGTCCGCCGCCCATGTTACCGATTGTAGCTCTCCCCACTGAGTACCCACGGTAATCTCGTGCCAGGTGCCCCCATGCAGCGTCAACAATGCGATGCGTCCCTTGTAGTTGTATCTATCCACCAAGGCCAAACGGGCGCCGTCCGGCGATACCTGCCAAGTATACGCACGCGGATCCCGGAGGGTAACCTGGCCGAGCCGATCCCCTTTACCTCGCGCTGGGTCCAGCGCGTAGAAGACCACATCTTCGCCCTCTTCCTGACCTAGCACGCAAGCGCCGGACTTCGCGGGGCAGGCGTAGTCGAAGCGTGCGCTGGAGGGCAATTCGAGAACCAACTCCGGTGAACCGCCGGTTGTGGGAAGACGCAAAAGCTCTTTGCCTGCCGGGGGCGCGCCAGGCTTGGAACTGGCGGACTGCTGATACAAGATCCACGACCGATCCGGGCTCAGCCGGGCATTGCCCTCATCGCCCGGATGCTCCGCAACCGCCTCCGGCACACTCCGGTTCAGTCCCTGCCTGAACACTTGCCATTTGCCGTTTCGATTCGAGGAGAAGAAAATGGCCTGGCTATCGGCTGTCCAGCCAATGAGCTGGCTGCCCCGGTTATCCAGCGTGAACCGGCGCGGCTCTTGCAGGCTGGCGCCACCCGCGCCCAGTGCGCTGACGTACACATCCAGTTGCACGCGCTGCTTCAGGAACTGCAGCCGTCTGCCGTCGGCCGTGATGTTCAGGCCGCCCGGCTGGAGTTCGATCCAACTCGCGAGTCGCTCCGGCCGCCCGGCCGTCTCACTCTTGCCCTGCTTGATCGGCGCCTGCCAAAGGCTGTACCGATCCTGTTTGGGGAGAGATCCCGGCGCTTCCTTGACGAAGAAGAACAACCGCCCGTCGGGAGACCAGCACAGACATGGATGCGTCATGCAAGCCAGCTTGGCCGATTTTGGCAGATACGGTTCGAGAGCCAGAGGTTCCGGGGAACCGCCGCCGGCGGCTTGCACCCGGATGGAAGAAACCGGTGGACCCGCGCCGGCCGATGACAGCACAAAATACGCGATGCGCTGCCCGTCGGGCGACCACACCGGATCGTTTACGCGCTGCCTTTCATCCACTGCCAGCAGCTTGCGGGGGGTTTCCCCGCTAATCTGTCCAACCCAGATCTCCCGCCCGACTCGCGGGATTTGTCCGGCCACGAAGGCCATGAATCGTCCATCGGGCGACATGGATGGTTGATACCCGAAGGGATAAACCAGGTGCGGCGGCGCCTGGCCCAAGACGGTGATCAGCCAAATGGCGATGCCCTCGGGAACATTCACTTCGACTAGCAATTTTGCGCCATCCGGCATCCATTGGACTCCCAGGATGCGGTTGTGCAATTCCGGAGGAAGCGAAACCGCCCGCGTTTCGCCGGATTCAACGGAGCGAACAAACAGTCCAATCTGGTCCTGATAGGCCACGTATTTGCCATCCGGAGAGATGGCCGCGTTCGTCACCCAATCCTCCGGAGGATTAGCCGTCAGAGGCCGCTCCGTAAGCGCGGAGGCGTGCTTTGTGCGGCTCAACATCCATTCATAGCCGCCCAGGCCCAGGATAGCATCGCTGCCAGGGCAATGCCCGCCGGCAGCGCAGACCGCCAGTTCTTACCGCGGGCTGCAGCCGGCGCCGCAGGCAGCGCCGATTCGGCGTCGCGCTTCAATCGCTTCAGATCGGCCCGCAAACCGGCCGAGCTTTGATACCGAAGTTCGCGATCCTTTTCGAGCAGGCGTTCGACGATCTCGGGTAGAGGCGGGGGCAGGTCGCGATTCAGTCGAAGCGCGGGGGCCACGTCCCGGTTGAGGATGGCATCGAAGATCAACGGGTCGGTACTCCCCGCGAAGGCCTTTTGGCCGGTAGCCATCTCGTAAAGCACCGCGCCGAGGCTGAACAGGTCGGAGCGGGCATCCAATTCCTGCCCGCGTGCCTGCTCCGGTGACATGTACGCGGGAGTACCCACCGCGGTCCCGGCCACGGTCAGGTTTTCGCCTTCGACGGAGATGGTGGGCGCTTCGCCAGGTGGCGCCGGCCCGCCGCGTGACGGCAACTGCTTCGCCAGGCCGAAGTCCAGGATCTTCACGCGTCCCGGGTACCCGCTGGCGGTTCCTGTGACGAAAACATTCGCCGGCTTCAGGTCGCGATGCAGGATGCCCTTCTGGTGCGCGGCGTCCAGGGCGTCCGTCATCTGCAGGGCCAGATCGAGCAGTTTCGCGCTCTCGATCGGTCCGGCTGCCAACAACCCCTTCAGTGTCTGGCCCTCCAGAAGCTCCATTACGATAAAGATCCGCCCGTCCTGCTCGCCGATCTCGTGGATGGTGCAGATGTTCGGATGGTTCAGGGCGCTGGCGGCGCGCGCCTCGCGCTTGAAGCGTTCACGCGCCCGCTCATCGGGCGATCCCTCCGGCAGAAACTTCAAGGCGACCAGTCGGCCGAGCCGGGTGTCCTCCGCTTTATAGACGACCCCCATCCCGCCGCTGCCAAGTTTCTCAAGAATTCGATAGTGCGCGATGGTCACGCCAACCATGCACGAATGCTCCTGCGCATTGGGTAAATCATACACGGGCGCACAGGTGTTCGCCAAGCTGGTTAAACCGCTCGCCAAGGGTGGTGAACCGCCGAAGGCCTGGGGATGTTGGTGAGCGCCGCGACAATCGTTCCGTCTCGCCCCGGCTTGCGCCCCGCGAGTTGGACTTTCGGCCAAGACCACTGGCGCGCCGCCGTAGGCAATTCTTTCAGTCTCCGGTCGGCTAAGAATCCGATCCTCAGGATGCGCCGTGACTCATGACCGATCCACGACAGGATGGGTTAAACTTATGCTGATTCGCGCGCATGCCACTTTCCCCAGGCTCAAAACTCGGACCCTACGAGATCCTCAAGCCCATCGGTGCGGGAGGGATGGGCGAAGTGTATCGCGCCCGCGATCCGCGGATGGGGCGCGACGTGGCAATCAAAATTTCCGCCGAGCGCTTCAGCGATCGCTTCTCGCGCGAAGTGCACGCGGTGGCTGCGCTGAATCATCCCAACATCTGTCAGCTCTACGACGTCGGCTCCGATTACCTGGTGATGGAGCTGGTGGAAGGTCCCACCCTTTCGGAGAGAATCAGGCAAGGCGCCGTGCCGCTGGATGAGGCGCTGCAGATCGCCAGGCAGATCGCCGGCGCGCTGGAAGACGCGCACGACAAGGGCATCGTGCACCGGGATCTGAAGCCGGGCAACATCATCCTGCGGACGGACGGCACGGTGAAGGTGCTGGATTTCGGATTGGCCAAGGTGACCGGCAACCCGTCGTCCGGAGAGCGCTTCGAACACTCGCAGAGCCCCACGTTGGACCCGGTCAGCAAGGTGGGCATGGTCGTCGGTACGGCTGCCTACATGCCTCCTGAGCAGGCACGCGGAAAGTTGGTGGACAAGCGCGCCGATATCTGGGCCTTCGGCGTCATCCTTTACGAGATGCTGACGGGCGAGCGGCCGTTCGCGGGGGAAACGGTTTCCGACACCCTCATCGAAGTGGCCACCAAGGAACCGGATTGGGACCGGATTCCGGTGCGGGCACAGCCTCTGCTGCGGCGCTGTCTGGAGAAGGACCCTAAGCGCCGGCTGCGGGACATCGGCGATGCCTGGTTCTGGCTGGAGGACGCGGCGACAGAGAAAGAAGTCGCCTCTGGGAAAAAGGGCGGCCGCTGGAGATTGCCAGTGACCCTCGCCGCCGTGGCCAGCTTGATCGCCGCCGCCTTCGCCGTCGGCCATTACACGCGCAAAATTCCCGATGCCGCCGCCATCCGGTTTTCATTTGCGCCGCCTTTTAAGTCGCCTAGCCTTAACGTGGCCGTGTCGCCGGATGGGAAGCATATCGCTCTTACGGGCATCTATGGAGCGATGGGCCTCTGGCTGAGCTCCATCGATTCCTCAACGATCGAAAAACTGCCAGTCACGGAAGAAGCTGTGAGTGTGTTCTGGTCACCCGATGGACGGTCTTTAGGTTTTCTGTCCTCCGATGGCCGCGTACGGAGACTGAGCCTCGGCAACACACAGACCCCACCGCAGACGGTGACCTCCTCCGCCAATCCATTCACCGGCGCAGCATGGAGTCAGGCAGGTGTCATCTTGTTTCAGCCGGAGCAGACCGGGAGCGGGCTTCTTCGCGTTCCGGCCGGCGGCGGAGCGCCCTCTCCGGCAACCCATTTGAATCCCGCGCGGCAGGAAATCGTTCATCGTTATCCGCAATTCCTTCCCGATGGCCGCCATTTTATCTACTGGGTGTGGAGCGCGCTCGCAGAGAATACCGGGGAATACATCGGCTCGCTCGATCCAAAGGAGAAGCTGCCGGAAGGGCCGCTGGTGCGCACCTGGCGGGAGGCGCACTACGCCGATCCCGGCTATCTGCTGTACCTGGAAGGCACGACGCTCATGGCGCGCCCTTTCGACCCGTCCGGACTGCGCTTTAGCGGCGAACCCCATCCCTTGCCGGAGCAGATAGGGAAACATTGGGGCACCACGGGCCGCGCCTTGTTTTCAATCTCGGCCACGGGCGACTTGATCTACCAGGAGGCTCTGCCGCAACCGGGATCCCGCATCGTCCTGCGAGGCCGGGACGGGAGCGTGCTGCGGACCATAGAAGCGCCTGCGGGAGGCCAGTGGCCCTCGCTTGACCCGCGGGGAACACGCATGGCCATTCAAGGCGAGGACGAGAACACGGTGGAGGAACTCTGGACCGTCGACCTGGAGAGAGGTTTCCCCTCCCACCTGACCACGGCGCACGGCTCCAACCAGCGGCCCCTTTGGTCGCCCGACGGGCGGCGCATCGCATTCATGTCGAATCGCGCCGGCGCCTACGATCTTTACGCCATGAACGCGGACGGCACCGGTGACGAACAACTGTTGGTGAAGTCGCCGCATACGAAGTCACCGGTTGGCTGGTCGATGGATGGCAGGTTCCTGGTTTACGTCGAATCCGGCACTGACACAAAAAGCGGAATCTGGGTGCTCCCGATGGAGGGAGACCGCAAACCGATTCCGTTCCTGAAGATCGCGTTCAACGAATCTTCCGGCAGTTTGTCGCCGGTGCCGGACAAACACGGGCGCCTGTGGATGGCGTACCACTCGGATGAGACGGGTTCGAACGAGGTCTATCTGCGGCCGTTCCTGCCTGGCGCGCCGGGCGGACCGGCGGGGGCGGCGGTGCGCGTTTCCTCTGACGGCGGAGTTTGGCCGCAGTGGCGCAAGGATGGCAAGGAATTGTTCTACCAGGGGGGCGGGAAGCTGATGGCCGTGGATGTGAAGCTCGGCGACACACCGGAAATCGGCGCACCGCGTAAGCTGTTCGATCAGGCGGGCGACTGGGCCGTCGCTGGAGACGGCCAGCGCTTTCTGTTCATCGAGAGCGCCGGCGAGCCGCCAGCCGCCAGGATCAACGTGGTGCTGAACTGGCCCGCCGAGTTGGCGCCCAAGTAACCGACTCAGACCAATGCAGCAGTCGACGTCTTTGATTTGGTGGAGCGGTCAAGATTGTCCCCAAGAGATAAGGCACTCCATCTGACGTGTGATAGTGAGACTTGTAGAACCGGCGGGCCCCGCCGGTCCGGGCCGGCCGTTCGGCCGCAGGTAAAGTAGTAGAACCTCGGAACCGGGGCCACCAACGCCGAATGCTTTTCCTCGGGTTTGAGTAGCTGGTGCGCCGCCGCCCGGGGAACCTGCGAGTGCCGGCGCGGCGGCCCGACCTTTGGCCATGTCTAATTCTTTCGGTCTGACAATGGCCCCACCGTTCTGTCGGTTAGTGTCCGGTGCCTGACAGCGGCACCGTCTGCGTGCCCGGCTGCGCATTGTCCGTGACGGTTAACGTGGCCGTGTACGAAACCTTGGCGACCGGCTTGAACGTCACGCTGATCGTGCAACTGCTGCCGGCTGCCAGCGAACTCCCGCAACTCGAGCTGGGCGAAAGCGTGAATTCCGCCGCATTCGTGCCTGTCACTGTCATGCTGGTAAGCGATAGCGCGGTGGCGCCCGTATTCTTGAGCGTCACGGTTTTGGTCACGCTGGTGTTCACAGTCTGATTCCCGAAACTGAGGCTGGTGGGATTGTAGCTGGCCTGCGGATCGATCACCGTCGCGGTCAGCATGACTGTCTGCGGACTAACTGGCGCATTGTCCATAACGTTAAAGGTCGCGGTTTGCGGCGTGTAGAACGGACCCGCCACAAAGGTAATCGAAATCGTGCAATGACTCCCCGCCGCCAACGACGCGGGGCACTCATTGACTGCCACAAATTCCTCGGAATTCCCCCCTTGCACGATCGAAATGAACGGGCTGGTGATGGTTATCGGGGTCGTTCCGGTGTTGGTCAGCGTGATGTTCTTGGTCGTGAGACTTCCCAGATACACCGTGCCGAAGGCGATACTGGACGGAGCCACGGTGAGCGCGGAGATGAAGTTTGCGGTCACGCCCTCCGGCCCGCTCATGGTGACCGTAGTCGAGGCGCTGATGGGGTTGGCTACCGGGCCGGTCCAATTAGAGAAAACGTACCCAGCGCTGGGAGTGGCCTTAAGAGCCACCACGGCGTTTGCGTTCTGATTACCGGTCGCCGGTGAGGCGGTGCCTCCGGTGGGCGGATTCGCCGCCGTAGTGAGCAGGTATTGCGCCGGGCCGGTGGAGACCACCAGAGCGACGGCGCTGCCGCCATTGACCAGCGTCCCCGCTGCCGGGCTCTCGCTGATCACACTGCCGGAAGGCACGGTGGTGCTGGATGCGGTCGTTACCGTCCCCAACACCAGACCCGCGGCAGTGATAGCGGAGGTGGCCGCCGCTTGCGTCTGTCCCACCACGTTAGGCACGGCCACGCCCGTGGAAATCACCAAATTGACCGCGGATCCTCCGTTGACTGCTGTCCCGGCCGTCGGATTTTCGCTGATCACGGTGCCGATGGGCACCGTGCTGCTGGGGGCGCTGCTGGTGGTGACGGTCAGCCCCGCACCGGTGATGGCCGAGGTGGCCGCCGCTTGCGTCTGTCCCACCACGTTAGGCACGCTCACGCCCGTGGAAATCACCAGATTGACCGCGGATCCGCCGCTGACTGCTGTCCCGGCCGTGGGGCTCTCGCTGATCACGCTGCCGATCGGCACCGTGCTGCTGGATGCATTGGTGACCGTTCCCAGCACCAGCCCCGCGCCGGTGATGGCCGATGTGGCCGCCGTTTGCGTCGATCCCACAACATTAGGCACAGCTACGCCGGTCGAAATGACCAAATTGACCGCGGTTCCACCGTTGACTGCCGTCCCGGCTACCGGACTCTCACCGATCACGTTGCCGATCGCCACCGTACTGCTAGAAGCGCTGCTGGTCGTAACGGTCAGCCCCGCGACGGTGATGGCCGAGGTGGCCGCCGCTTGCGTCTGCCCCACCACGCTAGGCACCGTTACGCCCGTGGAAATCACCAGATTGACCGCCGATCCCAAGCCGACTGCCGTCCCCGCTGACGGGCTCTCGCTGATCACGCTGCCGATCGGCACCGTGCTGCTAGGGGCGCTGCTCGTCGTGACGGTCAGCCCCGCACTAGTGATGGCCGACGTGGCCGCCGCTTGCGCCTGCCCTACCACGTTAGGCACGATCACGCCCGTGCCAACGCCGGCGAGCGCGATACTTTGCATGGCCGAAGGACTCGTATTGAGCGCGTTGTCGGTAAAGACGGCCGTGCTCGTGAGCGGGCCGGCACTCTGCGGCTGGAAGCTGAGGCTCAGATTGCAACTGGCTCCCGGCGCGAGGGCGAAGCTGGCGGCGCAATCCGCCGGAGTGCCTGAGCCTGGCACCTGCACAAAATTGGGTCCAGTGACCACCAGCCCAGGAGCAACGGCGTTCAGCGGCTGGTTGCCGATGTTTTGCGCGGTGATCGATTGCGGGCTGTCCGCGCTGGTGCTGCCTAGATTCGTCGAGGCGAAGGTCAACGAAGGCGCCTGCGAGCGCTGCAGTTCCACCACCCGGCCGTTTTCGGGATCGGCGATGAAGACATCTCCCGCGGCATCCACTGCCACACCGGTCGGTGAACCCAGTCCGGTAGCCTGCACTGTGGTCTGGACGCCGGCGGTCGTAATTTCGACCACCTGGTTGGCGTAGTAGTCGGCGATGAACACATCGCCCGCGGCATCCACCGCCACGCCTTGCGGGTAAACTAGTCCGGTGGCCGGCACGGTGGTCTGGACGCCACCGGGCGTGACCTTCACCACCTGTTGTCCCTTGGGATCCGCAATGAACACGTCTCCCGCGGCATCCACTGCCACACCCCACGGGTAAATCAGTCCTGTGGCCGGCACCGGAGCCCCGACGCCGCTGGGCGTGATCTTCACTACCTGGACGGCGCAGGGATCGGCAATGAACACGTCGCCCGCTCCATCCACCGCCACGCCGGTGGGGTAACAAGAATTGAGCGGAATGGTTTGGACGCCACTGGGCGTGACCTCCAGCACCTGGCTATTGCCGGGATCGGCGATGAAGACGTCTCCCGCTCCATCCACCGCCACGCCGGTCGGTCCATTGAGTCCGCTGGCGGGTACCGTGATCGCCGCGCCGCTCGGCGTAAACTCCACGACTTGGACGTTGTAGAGGTCGGCGACGAAGACATCGCCCGCACTATCCACCGCGATACCGTAGGGGTAATTCAGTCCGGTGCCCACCGTGGTCTGGACGCCCGGTGCAAACGCGATGGCCGGTCCATTCCCGATGCCGGAGATCCAAGAGCTGCCCAGAGGGTTGCCGGAGGCGTCAGACAGGGTGACCGCTCCCAGCCGCAAGCCGGGGGCCCGCGGAGCGAACGTCACGTTGACCGTGCAGGAGGTCGGACTCCCGGTGCAGGTAGTACTAGCGAGAGTGAAATCCAGGTTGGGCACACCTTGGGTTACAACCTGGACGGAGTTGGCGCCGAGGGTGGTTCCCTGCAGGCCGGAGAATTGCACCGTGATGGGTGCGCTGCAGGGCGCCGGAGTGGTTTGCCCGTTGGGGCAAACGTTCGCGATTGAGCCGCCGCCCGTGATGGTCTCCCCCGCGTCAATCGCCAGCGTGCCATCGGCAGTGGCTCCCCCACCGTAGTCCGAGGTGGCGACGACGATGAAGTTCGTTACTCCGGCCGGAGTGGCCGCGCTAGTGGAGATCGTCAACGTCGATTGCAGCTGGGATTCACCTATGTCGCAACAGAAATAGAGGCTGGGAGGGTTGAATGAGGCCGTCACGCCGGCCGGCAGGGAACTGTTTACGTTCAGGTAAGCGGTGCCTTGATCGTATAGTCTACCGTGACGAGGTAAGTTACGGTTCCAGCAGTCCCGCTATTCACCGTCCCGGATTGCCCCCCCAATGTGACGAAATTCACACGCGAACCCCCGAGGTAGTTAATGGTGAAACTCACGCTGGTGGCGGGAGTGAGCCCTCCGCCGGTAGCCGCCAAGGTGTAGCCGGTGGCCGCGTTGTCGATCGCCAAGCCGTTGAATGTCGCGACGCCGTTCACCGCGCTCACTGTGGTGATCCCACTCAGGGTGCCGCCGCCGGGGTTCGTTCCGATGGCTATGCTGATCAAAGCTGTGCTGGCGGGGCCGGCTGTGACCAGGTTGCCGTTGGCGTCCTCCACCTGCACCGTGGGCGCCGGAGTAATCGCATATCCTTGCGTCGCAGTCGAGGGGGGAACGGAGAAAGCCAGCATTGTTGGCGGCCCATAGAAACTGGCGCTAATGAAGTTGCCGGTGGTCGGGATGGTGAATGAACAGGTGTTTCCCGACGGCGCGCAGATTGTGCTCCCCCCGCTGGTCCAGCCGCCGAAAGTTAATCCAAGGAACGCAGTGGCCGTCATAGTAACGGTCCCGGCGCCGGAGTATGTGGTGGCGCAGGTCCCGCTCTGTACGCTGTTAGTCGCTGTGCAGTTGATGATCCCCAGGTTGTCCTGCACAGTTCCGCTACCCGTGATGGTCACGGAGGTGACGTTCCCAGGAAAGTAAAGCTCCGCGCTCGCCAGAAAGGCCCCGGAGGAGGCCTGTCCGCCCGCGACTAGTACCTGGCCATTCTGCAGCAGCGCCGCTGCCGGATCGTTCCTGGCGGTCGTCATCGAGCCGGTGAGGCCGAAGGTGCCCGTGGTTGGGTAGTAGAGCTCCGCGGTCGCCAGGCTGACGCTGTTGTAACCGCCCGCGATCAAGACTTCGCCATTAGCCAGTAGCGTTGCCGGGCCACCCTGCTGGTTGGTCTGTGAGCCGGTGAGGCTGAAGGTCCCAGCCGCTTGGTTGTAAATCTCCGCCGTCAATACTTGGGCGGAGCCGTTGTATCCGCCCGCAGCCAGGACTTCGCCATTCTGCAGCGCCGTTGCCGTGAAATAGCCCCGCGGGGTGCTCATCGAACCGGTGGGGCTAAACGTCCAAGTCACTGGGTTGTAGAGCTCCGCGCTCGCCACATAGGTGGGGTTTGGGCTGGTGATTCCGCCCGCGATCAAGACCTGGCCATCGGGCAGCAGCGCCGCGTCTGCAACGTAGCGCGCGGTGCCCATCGAGCCCGTGACGGTGAACAAGCCGGTACTCGGGTTGTAAAGCTCAGCGCTCGCGATGGGGCTGGTGCCGACGTTTCCGCCCGCAACCAGGACCTGGCCATTTTGCAACAGCGTCGCAGTGTGATTCTCCCGCGCGGTGCTCATTGAGCCGGTGAGGGTGAAGGTTCCTGTCGCTGGGTTGTAGAGCTCTGCGGTCGCCAGACCCGCGGAGGAGCCCGTGGCCGTGCCGCCGGTGATCAGGACTTGGCCGTTGGGCAGCAGCGTCGCGGTGTCATAACTGCGCGGGCTGTGCATCGAGCCGGTGACCGTGAACACGCCGGTGTTTGGGTCGTAAAGCTCTGCGCTCGCCAGAACGACCCCATTGGTGGTCTGACCGCCCGCGACCAGGACCTGGCCATTCTGCAGCACCGTTGCAGTCGCAGAAACCCGCGCGGTGTTCATTGAGCCGGTGGGGACGAAGGTCCCCTGGGCATAGGCTGTTACGGGATGAATCGCGCCCGCTAGCAACAGCGCGAACACTCCCGCTGCCACGGCGTGCGACCGCCGCCGCGCACGTAGGTTGGGGTCAGGGGTGAACAGGCCTATCGCGTCCGTTCGCTCTCCCTGTTGCGTATGTTTCTCAGTCATGTCAATCATTGTTCTCCCCAACATTTCTCTCTCCTTTAGGTTTTTCACCCGCTTGTCCCTTCCCTACCCTGTAGAGTGCTTCCCGGTGGATCGCGTCGCATAGCGAGTGCAAACACTCCGCCAAACCTGGACAGATCGATCTGCTCAGCGCAAGCCGCTGATAATCCAGCCGATTGCGAACCGGAGCAGGAACGCGCACGCGCTTTTGGTGAGGCTCGAAGTCTATCCGATCGGATAGGAATGGCTTATGCTAGGAAATCGGCACATGGAGCACCAGCACAATCCGAGCCTGATCGGCATCGGCGGCCCGGTCGAAGGGGGCACCTTCGCGCTGGCGGGCCAGGAGATCTCCATCGGCCGGGACCATACCAATGCGCTCGCGATCAACGACCGCTCGGTTTCCAGACGCCATTGCGCCATCCGCACAGTGGCGCCGGGGCAGTTCGAAATCCGCGATCTCGGAAGCCGGAACGGAACAGCCGTAAACGGCCTGCCGGTCACGGTTCGCGTCCTGGGAGACGGCGACGAGATCCGGCTCGGCGACTGCTATTTTCGGTTCCGCCTGGTGGGATCGAGCGCGCGCCAAAGCCAGGCTCCCGTGCGCCTGGATGAAGCGGCGCTGGACACGCGCACCCTCCTGCTGAACCGGCTCGAGGCTGGCGCTTCCAGCGGCCTGGCGCTCGTCATCAAGATCGGCATGGGCATGCAGATGGTCCGAGGGACCGAAGAGATCGCCCAGCACCTGCTGGCGTGCATCTTCGAAGCGATCCCCGCAGCGCGTGGTGCGGTCCTGTTATTCGATCCGGGCCGCGAAGAGCCGGTCTTCGCCTGGTCCCGGGATCGCGATGGGACGCCGCAGGCAGCGCCCGTCGATAGCGCGATTGTGGCCCGCGCGCGTCACGAAGGAGCCGCGATCCTGGCCGGCGGCCCTCCGCCGGATGCCTCTCTAGGCTGCGTGCTGGCCGCGCCGATCCGGAGCCAGGATACGATACTCGGCGCGATCTACCTGGAGGCGAATGGCCCGCGAGCCGCATTCGATGACGCGCACCTCCAGTTGGCGGGCGCCCTTGGCGGCATCCTGGGCGCGCCTTTTGAAAATGCGCGCCGCTTGGAATGGCTGGAATCGGAGAACCGCCGGCTCCAGGAAGCGGTCGATATCGAGCACGACATGGTGGGGGGCGGTCCGCGCATGCGCGAGATCTTCCAGTTTGTGAGCAAGGTCGCGCCCACGGGTTCCACGGTCCTGATCCGTGGGGAAAGCGGAACCGGCAAGGAGTTGGTGGCGCGCGCCATTCACCGCAACAGCCCCCGCGCAGGCCAGCGCTTCCTCCCCATCAACTGCGCCGCATTGACGGAGACACTCCTCGAAAGCGAACTCTTCGGGCATGAAAAAGGCGCCTTCACCGGAGCGCTTCTGAAGAAACTGGGAAAGCTGGAAATGGCCGACCGGGGCACCCTGTTTCTGGACGAAGTCGGCGAGCTGCCCCCGGCGTTCCAGGGCAAACTGCTGCGTGTGCTCCAGGAACGCGAATTCGAGCGCGTCGGCGGTACCCAGCCAATCCGGGTGGATGTGCGCATCTTAGCGGCGACCAACCGGGACCTCGAAAGCGCCGTCGCCAGCGGCGCATTCCGCAAGGATCTCTATTACAGGCTGAATGTCGTGTCTCTGGTCATACCGCCTTTGCGAGACCGCCGCGAAGACATTCCGATGCTTGCCCGATACTTCGCCGCCAAACACGGCAAGCGCGTCACGCGAAAGCTGGCGGGACTCTCCCCGGAAGCGCTGGCCAGTCTGGAGGCTTATGACTGGCCAGGCAACGTGCGGGAACTGGAGAATGCCATCGAACGCGCCGTGGTCCTGGGCACAACCGAACTCATCATTCCCGAGGACCTTCCGGAAGCGGTGCTGGATGCTCCCGCAGCGTCGGAGGCGATTGGCGGATATCACCAGACGGTTAGGGAGGAGAAGAAGCGCGCGATTCTCGCGGCGCTGGGCCGGGCGGGCGGCAACTATACGGAAGCGGCGAAATTGCTGGGCGTTCATCCGAACTATCTGCACCGGTTGGTCCGCAATCTCGACCTGAGGGAAGAGGTGAAGAGGGTGCCCGGTCACTGACACGCAGCAGCCGGAGCCAGTTTGCGGGCCCGCGAGTAGGCGCGCGGCCGTTCATCGGCAGATATGGACGGAGCCAACGCCAGGCCCGTTGAACTCATCTTTTGGAAGTCGCGGTCCCAATTCGCGCACGAGATGAACGGCGTCGCGGCCACCGCCCCCCGGATTGATGGCGCAGAATTGGGTGTGTTGAAGTCTTGCCAGACTGCATTGGGACTTGATCCATCTCTCGCCGCCTGAAATTGGGCAGATGCGCCGCAGTATAGACCGACTTCCGCACTTCCAGGACGGTTGTCGTAACGGTGCTGGAACGTCGAATGGGTGTCGCGCCGCTGAATTGAACCCATCGCACCCATTTTGAGACGGCGACCCTCTGCCGCAATTGCCAAGGGTTGCCCATCTCAAAGTATCTGATTGAAAAGATTGGTAGGCGCGGCCGGACTCGAACCGGCGACCCTCTGCTTAGAAGGCAGATGCTCTATCCGCCTGAGCTACGCGCCCATCCGCGATGCTTTGATTCGATCTTAGCAGACCCGCAGCTGCTACTTGCCCGGCACCGGCAGCCAGCCGCGTGACACGAAGTCGCTCAGGCCGAGCAGCAGCAGGATCCCCAGCCACAGCAGGCCGCCGCCTACCACTACCTTCGTCAGAATCGTGCTGTGGCGCAGGTGCATGAAGAACAGGGCCACCAGGAGCATCTTGACCACCGCGATGACCAGCGCCACGACTATGTTGAACTGCCCCAGGTCAATCGTGGCGACCACCGTCGTGAGCAGGGTCAGTATCAGCAGCCCCACAAAAACGATCGTGTATGTCTTTACCGAATCGACGTGTTCGTGCATGTTAGTGATGGTGACGGCCAATCAAGTAGAGTAGCGGAAACAGGAAAATCCAGATGATATCGACGAAGTGCCAGTAGAGCCCGCCTACATCCACCGGCGTGTAATAGTCCGGTGTGTATTTGCCGGCGTACGCCTGAAACAGAAGCGTTAACATGATGCCGACGCCAACGACCATGTGCAGAGCGTGCACTCCCGTCATAGCGAAATACAGCGAGAAGAACAATTGCGCCTGTCCTTGCATGGGCGTGCCTTCCAGGTGGAACGTGGGGCCCGGCACATGATGTTCCACGAATTTCTCGTTCCACTCATAGGCCTTGACGCCCAGAAAGACTCCGCCGAATAACATGGTCAAGATCAGAAAGACGATCAGAGCCTTGCGGCTTCCGATCTGCGCCGACCGCACCGCCAGTACCATGGTGAAGCTGCTGCACAGCAGAACGCCAGTGTTGACCGCGCCGATGACCACATTCAGCGTGTTACTCGCCGTGGAGAATACGTTCGGATAGATCGAACGGTAGACCGCGTAGGCCAGGAACATGCCGCCGAAGAACATGATCTCAGTGACCAGGAAGATCCACATCCCAAGCGTGGAGGCTTCCTTCTGTTGCGCGGGCGTTTCAAACTGTTCCCGCAACGCGAGAGTCTCAACGTGACTATCCAACTTTCGCCGCCTCCAGCGCGGCGTAATCGTATGCCTCGGTCGTGACTATGGGCGTTTCGTCAAAATTGTGGGCCGGCGGCGGTGAAGCTATCTGCCACTCCAGGCCGGTGGCGCCCCAGGGGTTCGGCCCCGCGATGGCCCCGTATCGCAGCGACCAGGTGAAGTAGATCAGGGGCATCAGATATCCGACGGCCAGCACGGACGCTCCGGCGGTGGACATGACGTGCAGCACCTGGAACTCATCGGGATACTGCCAGTAGCGCCGCGGCATCCCCAAATAACCGAGGATGAATTGCGGGAAAAACGTCAGGTTGAAGCCCAGATACACAGTCAGCGCTGAGAGCTTGGCAAAGCCTTCCGGATACATGCGGCCGGAAATCTTGGGCCACCAGTAATGCAGGCCGCCCAGGTAGGCCATCAGCGTGCCGCCCACCATGATGTAGTGAAAATGGGCGATTACGAAGTAAGTATCGTGTACGTGGACGTCTATGCCGAGGCAAGCCACAAACAAGCCCGTGAGGCCGCCGACAGTGAAGAGTCCGATGAAACCGAACGCGTACAGCATGGGCGTCGCGTAGGAGATGGATCCTTTATAAAGCGTGGCGGTCCAGTTGAAGACCTTGATCGCCGATGGAATGGCGACGAAGTAGCTAAGGAACGAGAAGACCAGGCCAGCATAGACGGATTGGCCGGAGACGAACATGTGGTGTCCCCAGACCAGGAACCCGAGCACCGCGATCGCCACGCTGGAAAATGCCACGAACTTATACCCAAAGACGGCCTTCTTGGAAAACGTCGACACCAGCTCGCTAATGATGCCCATACCCGGAAGCACCATGATATAAACCGCCGGGTGCGAATAAAACCAGAAAAGGTGTTGAAACAAGACGGGGTCGCCGCCGCGGGCGGGATCGAAGATGCCAATATGCAGGGAGCGCTCGCAGATCAGCAGTACCAGGGTGATGGCGATCACGGGAGTGCCCAGGACCTGAATCAGGGCGGTCGCGTAATTCGACCAGACAAACAGCGGCATGCGGAACCAGGTCATGCCGGGCGCGCGCATGCGATGCACGGTTACTATGAAGTTCAAGCCCGTGAGAATCGAGGAGAATCCGGCTATGAAAATCCCAAGACCTGTTGCGACCACATACGTATTCGAATAAGTGCTGCTGTACGGCACGTAGAACGTCCAGCCAGTATCCACACCGCCGGCCAGCATGGCGTACATCCCAAAGCAACCGCCGATGACCAGCAGATACCAGCTCAGCAGGTTGATTCTAGGAAATGCCAGGTCCTTCGCCCCGATCATGATCGGCAGGAAGAAATTGCCCAGGGTCGCAGGGATGGACGGTATCAGAAAAAAGAACACCATGATCACGCCGTGCAGCGTGAACAGCTTGTTATAGGTATCGGGCGCAACTAGATCACCCTTCGGTGTCAGTAACTCGAGCCGGATCAGCGTGGCGAAAATGCCGCCGAGAAAAAAGAAGAACGTGATCGTGCCCAGATACAACAGCCCAATTCTTTTGTGGTCCTTCGTAAGCAGCCAGGACTTGAGTCCGTAACTTTCGTTCAAGTAAGTCTGGCGTTCTTGTGCCGCTGCGGTAATCATAAAATGTTATCGCTTTGATATCTTCTGCGTGGGCGCGCCGGTGCCAGGCCCGCCGGTTTGGGCGCCCGGCTTCGGCGTCAACGACTTGATGTACTCGATCAGTTGCAGCACCCCTTCCTCCGTAACCAGTCCCTGGAACGTCGGCATGATCGGCTGGTAGCCCGCCACGATTTTCGCGGCCGGGCTCAAGATCGACTCGCGGATATAGGCCTCGTCCGCCTTGACGGATGTGCCGTCCGAGAGCGGCACCGTGCTGCCGAACAGGTTGCGCAAATCGGGGCATCGTCCCTTGTCTTTCAGGTGATGGCAGTTCGCGCAAGCCAGATCCTGAAATAATTTCTCCCCGCTGGACGCCAGCGAACCGGTTGTACCACCGCTTAGCCATGCCTGATATTCCTGCGGCGCCATGACATAAACCCAACCAATCATGTCGGAGTGCTTGGTGCCGCAATATTGAGAGCAAAAGATGTGGTACTTACCGGTCTTTGTGGGTTTGAACCAGGCGGTGGTATATCGTCCCGGAAGCACGTCGGCCTTTGTCCGGAAAGCCGGGACAAAGAAGTCGTGAATCACGTCTTCGGAAGTCATAGTCAGTTTGACTGCCTGTCCCACCGGGATATGCAGCTCGTTGATCTCGCGCTGCCCCTCCATGTGTTGCAGCTTCCACATCCACTGCTTGCCAACCACGTAGATCTGTTGCGCGTCGTCCGGCGGCCGGGAGATAGCGAAGAATACGCTGGCGCCCCACATGAACATGATCATTGTGAGACCGAAGGGAATCGCGGTCCAGGTGATCTCCAGGCTCATGACACCCTCGACCTTAGGCGGTATTTCGGATTCGGAACGCCGCCGGTATCTGATGGCGAAATAGAAGATACTAAAAAAAATCCCCAGCGTAAAGAAAACGGACACCGCCAGCAGGAAGTACAGGAGATGGTCCACCATGGGGGCGATGGACGACGCTTGCACCGGAAAGAGAGGTAGTTCCGAGCCCATGAAGTTAGTACCTAGCCTGCTTTAAGACCTGGCGATCGCGGCGCCAGTCACGCCGCCACGCAATTAACAAAAACGTGCCGCAAATCAGCACGAAAGTGGCGCCTCCGAAGCGCACCATGTTCATGGCGATCGCGCCATATTTCCCGGTGGCCGGATCGTAATGATAACAGAACAGCAGGATCTGGTCCACCGGGTTGCCGATCTTGTCCTGGGAAGCCTCCACCAGCCCCAGGCGTATGTCTCGCGGCGCGTATTCCACACCGTAAAAATATCGAGAGAGTTTGCCGGTAGGCGTCAGTATCATGATGCCGCTGGCGTGCGCGAACTGCTGCGTGGCGGGATCGAAGCGATAACGAAAACCCACCGCGGAAGTGAGCGCTTTGATGGAACCTTCATCCCCGGTCAGGAAGTGCCAACCATTGGCTGTGTCCGGCCGGCGATAGCGCTGCAAGTAGCTAGCCTTCTTGCGTGCGGCGATCTCGGGAGTGTCGCGCGGATCGAAACTGACGGCCACTACCTCGAAATCGCGGCCGGGATCGAGTGAAATGGTTTTCAAACTGCTCTCCACGCCATTCAGGACTAAGTTACAAAGCATGGGGCAGGTGTAATAGACCAGAGCCAGCAATACTGGCTTGTTCCCACTGAAGTAAGTGGAGAGCGGCAGGGAACGGCCATACTCATCGCGGAAGACGAGATCGAGCGGCGCCTGCTGGTTCAACCGCTGCTCGAGGGTTACGCCCTGGAGGGCCGCCGGCAGGGGCGCCGGCTTGGAATCGGGATCCCGCATGGCGGATGGCTGGGCAGGCGCGGGCTGGTCGGGTTGCGCCCACGCGACGGCTAATGAGAGCAGCGCGAGAAATATCGCTCGATGCGGCGCGCGCTTCAGCTTGCTGCTGTGGGCTTCGGCACGCGCGGGAACAGAGCGAGCTGAAGCTCGCTCCAGCACGCTAAAGCGTGCGCCACAACGCTCTAATGGATGCTTGCTTAACATCACTTAGTCACCGGCAACCCTCTTTGCGCGGTCAATTCCATGGCCCGCTCCACCGGTATCCGCACAATCCCTTTGTCCGGATCGATCCAGGCGTATTGCCGCATAACCTGATCCTCGTCCGACCGCAGTTTCCGCATGTCGAGCGCCGGATCGGCTTGCAGGCGCGGTTCGGGAGGCAACTTCTGCGCCCTGGCAACTTGCGCGGGAGACGGCTCCAACTCCGCTCCACGTTTCGCGAAGTACTGAAACAGTCCCCACAGGCCGAACAGAAACACGACGACCAGGCCGGCCATCCCCAGCCCGAACTTAGTCAAAGCCCGCGCGTTCACGTCTCCGGGTTCGTGATGGACGTGCGGGTTCCTGGGCTCTTCGTCTGTGTGCGGTCTATTCTCTTCCAAGTTCCAGAGCCTCCTCCAACTCAGGGTCTCCGACCGGCATCAACGGGCGCCGTTCCAACTGCCACAAGAAGGTGGCCAGCCAGATTCCGCCCAGTCCGATGGGAGCCAGAAAATCCATCCAACTCACTCCAAAATTCCCCTTGCGGAAATCCGGCGCGACCAGCCAGTACAGATCCACGAATCGCATGAAAATCACCAGGAGAGCGACGGCGCGCAGTAATTTGAAATTGCGCTTGATGTCCCGCGAGAGCAGTAAGGCGAATGGCAAAGCGAAATGCAGAAACACCAGCGACAAGCCGATGTAGCCCCATCCGCCGCGCAGACGTTCCATATACCATGGGATTTCATCCGGCAAGTTTCCCGCCCAGATGATCAGGAACTGCGAGAACGAAAAGTATGCCCAGACCATCACAAAGGCCAGCAGCAGCTTGCCTACATCGTGCAGATGGCGGTGTGTCAGGACCCCGGCCAGCGGCGAGCGGTTATTGAGGATGACCAGCAGACAGATCAGAAAAGCCAGCGCCGATAGCGCCTCGCCAGCGATGAACAACAGCCCGAACATCGTGGAGAACCAGTCCGGATCGAGCGAGAGTATCCAGTCGATCGCCATGAACGTTACGCTGAAGCCGTAAAACGCGAGGCCGGGACCGCTGATGGCTGCCAGTCGCCCGGCGGCCCGCGTGTCGCCGCGATCCTGTTCGCCAGACCACTTATACAAGAAATACGCAATAAGGAGCCAGCCCGCGAAGTAGATCGCCGCACGGATCAGAAAGAAAGGCACGTTCAAGTACACCGCCTTGTGCAGCAGCACCGGATCGTGCGCAACGATATCGGCATGCGACCAGCGGTATAAGCGCGGAATGCCGAGGGCGATCGGGAGAAACAGAATCAACAGCACCGGCAGCGTGCGCGAGGCTGCTTCACAAGGGCGGCGTATGACCATGCCCCAGGCGCCTCCAGTCAGGTACTGCAACATCAGCAGCGCGGTCGATCCCAGCGTCACCCCGATGTAGAACATGAAGCACCAGAGGTAGGAGCGGAAAAACTGGTTCGCGTTGAAGAAGCCGCCAATGATGCAGAGGGCCAGCGCAACCGCTCCGATCGTCAGGGCACGCGTCCGCCAGCCGCGCATGTCTCCGGCCAGATCGGGAGGGATGGCAAACGAACGGGCGTGAGCGGCGGCCGGCATTATTTCGCGCCTCCCTTCGAAAGCTGGTCCCGCGCCTCGGGCGGCACGTCGTTCACGGATGCATTCTGGCTGAGCTGCAGCACGCGCACGTAGGCCACGATGGCCCAGCGGTCGCGCGGTTCGATCTGCGCGGCGTAATCGGGCATGGCGCCCAGTCCATTCGTGATCACATCGAAAAAGTATCCCACAGGGGCCTGCCGCAAACGGTCGATGTGGTAAGACTGCGGCGGCGGATGATTGAATCCACGCTGGGCAATCATGCCATTGCCGTAACCCAACCGGTCGTGACAGGGCGAGCAGTAGATGTTATATCGTTCCTGCCCCCGATTCAGCACTTCGCGCGTGATGGGGAATGGAAACGCGTCTATGGGCTTGTCGCCGATTTTTCCGGTGTAGAAGGCGGTGTCGGCATCCAGGTGTCCGCGCGCTACGGTGCCCTCCACCAAGGGACGCTCGGAGCGGCCATCGGTGAAGAAGGAACTGGGACGCAGCGGAATATATTTGGGCTGATCCTGCATGTCCTGCCGGCAGGAGGAGAGGCAAACGGCGAGGAGAATGGCGCCGGCAAGAGTGCCGGCGGGCAGGCAGGAGTGCCTGCGCCACGGCTGAAGGGTGCGCCACAAGCCTTTAGTGGGCAACTTCGCACACCTCCCGGGCCTCCAGACGCTCCAGGAACTCCTCGGTCGCCCTGCGCTCGAACAACGGATCGGTGGCCTCTATGCACAGAAAGAAACGGTTGCGCGACGCGTGCGCGAATCGCGGCACATTGAACGCCGGGTGATAAGGCATGGGCAAGCCGCACAACGCCAGCAAGCCCAACACCGCCGAAATCGCCGCGAACAATATAGTCAGCTCGAACGTAATGACGATGTACATCGGCCAGCTATGCAGTGGACGACCCGCGATATTGATCGGGAAGTAAATCACCGTAACGTAATACTGCATCAGGTAACCGGTTAGCCCGCCCAGGATTCCGCCAATCAGCACGATGATCGGCAGCTTGCTTTTGGGCAGGTGCAGCGCCTCGGCGAGTTCCTCGATCGGAAACGGCGAGTAGGCGTCCAGTTTGCGATAGCCGCGGGCGCGCGCCTCACGTGCGGCATTCACCAGGGCCGTCGGATTGTCGAACTCCGCCATGACGCCGTAAATCGGAGGTCTCATCCTTGGGGCTCCTCCTCGACTTTGGCTTGCGGCAGCAGGGTGCGCACTTCGAAAATCGAGATCATCGGCAACAGGCGGATGAAGAGGAAGAACAGGAACAGGAACAACCCGATGGTGCCTACGTAGGTGGCCCAATCCCAGCGCGTGGCGTGGAACAAGCCCCACGACGATGGCACAAAATCCTGCGCCAGGCTGGTCACGATGATGACGTAGCGCTCCAGCCACATGCCCACCAGGACGATGATGGAAAAGATGAACAGGAGGATCGGATTGCCCCGCACGCGCTTGATCCAAAGGAACTGTGGCGCCACGATGTTGCACGTGACCAGGCTCCAATAGACGCTGGCGTAGGGCCCCGTCATGCGGTGCCAGATCGCGGCCGCCTCGTACACGTTGCCGCTGTACCACGCCGTAAAGCCCTCCAGGATGTAGGCGTACGCCACAATCAAGCCCGTCGCCAGCATGACCTTGGCGGAGTTATCCAGGTGCTTGTCCGTGATCAGCCCTTCGAGGCCGTAAACCCAGCGCAGCGGAATCGCCAGCACCAGCACCATGGCGAAACCGGAATAGATGGCGCCGGCGACGAAATAGGGTGGGAAGAAGGTGCTGTGCCAACCGGGCACGATGGCGATGGTGAAGTCGAAGCTCACCACCGTGTGGACCGAAAGGACCAGCGGCGTGGCCAGGCCGGCCAGCAGGAGCGAAGCGGTTTCATAGTTGGTCCAGTGCCGCGCCGAGCCGCGCCAGCCCATCGCGAAAATACCGTAGAGGCCACGCGCCACTCGATTGCGCGCGCGGTCGCGCAGGGTGGCCAAGTCCGGCAGAAGGCCCACAAACCAGAACATGGCCGACACCGTGGCGTATGTCGATACGGCGAAGACGTCCCACACCAGCGGGCTGCGGAACTGCGGCTGGACACCCATGGTGTTGGGGTACGGGAACAGCCAATAGAACAGCCAGGGCCGCCCCAGGTGCAGCAACGGGAACATGCCCGCGCAAGCCACCGCGAACAGCGTCATGGCCTCCGCGAACCGGTTGATGGAATTACGCCACCGTTGATTCAGCAGCAGAAGAATTGCCGAAATCAGTGTGCCGGCGTGCCCGATTCCGATCCACCATACAAAGTTCGTGATGGCGAAGCCCCACGCCACCGGCATGCGGATTCCCCAGATCCCGGTGCCTTTCAGAAATAGTAAGGCGACGGCCCATAGGAACAGCAGCAGCAGGGCGAACCCAACGCCGAAACACGCCATCCAGAACACCGGCGTCCGCCGCGTGAGCACGACGGACGAGATCTGGTCGGTCACCGTGCCGAAGGTGTATCCGGGAGCGATTACCGGCGCCGGCTGTAACTCGTCGTCCGCTACTTGTCTTTCGTCAGGCATCGTTGACTACCGATCGTGGCGCACGCTTTAGCGTGCTGCGGCGAACTTCAGTTCGCCCATCTAAGCCTCCATCTCCGGGTTAGGATTCCGCAGCGCCGCCAAGTAAGTCGTGCGCGGTCGCGTATTCAAATCCGCCAGCAGGCTGTAATTCGTCTTTTCGCGTTTCATCTTCGTAACGCGTGCCTGCGGATCGTTGATATCGCCGAAAATGATCGCCTCCGTGGGACAGGCCGCCTGGCACGAAGTCTGTATCTCGCCATCCCGCACCTGGCGGTCCTCCTTCTCCGCATCGATCTTCGCCCGGTTGATGCGCTGCACGCAATAAGTGCATTTTTCCATCACACCGCGGCTGCGCACACTCACGTCCGGGTTGCGTTGCAGCTTCAGACTAGGCGTGGTCCAATCCGAATACAGGAAAAAGTTGAAGCGGCGCACTTTGTACGGGCAATTGTTCGAGCAATACCGCGTCCCCACGCAGCGGTTGTACACCATGTCGTTCAGCCCTTCGCTGCTGTGATTGGTGGCCTGCACCGGACACACCAGCTCGCACGGGGCGTCCTCGCACTGCATGCACGGCAGCGGCTGGTTATAAATCTCGGGATTCTCGACGTCGCCGTTGTAATAGGTATCCACGCGCAGCCAGTTCATATGCCGCCCATGATGCACCTCTTCCTTACCGACCACGGCAATGTTGTTTTCGGCCTGGCAGGCCACCAGGCAAGCGCCGCAACCGGTACAGGCGCTCAGATCGATGGCCATGCCCCACGCGTACTTGTCGTACTTGTAATCCGGATAAAGCGTCAGCTCGCGCTTCGGAGCATCCACTTGCTCCTGAATCACATTCGGGTTCTTACGATACTCCGCGATCTCTGCTGTTTCGATGATGTGGCGGCGCGTATCCAGCGTGTGCTGATTCTGCGTGGATACCAGCAGGTACTGGCCGTCCGCCTTGCGCATCTCGAGACCGAAGTCCTGCCACAGCGCCGGGGAAGTGCGCATACCGTACGCGCTGAAGCCAATACGCGTGCCCACGTGCCCGGCGCGCCATCGCCCGTAACCCAAATGCACCGTCACCGAGCCGTCTGCGTGTCCCGGTTGGATGAACACGGGCGCACGCATCTTGTAACCCTTATATTCCAACTCGACCAGGTCGGTGAAGTTTTCTTCGAGGCTGATGGTGTGCAACCCATGATGCCGCGCCGTCGCCGGGCTCATAATCGCGGCGTTATCCCAAGTCAGCTTGGTGATGGGCTTGGGGAACTCTTGCAGCCATCCGTTGTTGGAGAAACGTCCGTCATAAACGCCCGGATCCGGCCGGAACACCACTTCCAGCCCCTGCGGAGATGTCGCGGGCTGCGGGAGCGACGCGGCCCAACCGGCGCGCAAAGTTACGTTCTTCGCTGGCAGAGCCGTATCGGGGACTACGCCATCGTGCACCGACTTGCGCCACCACGCTTCGAAGTCCGTCCCGGTGTGCCGGCCGTTCCAATAGCTCTTCACGATGTCGTACCCGGTGCGCTCCGGCTGATCGGTGAGCATCGTGAGGACTTCGTGCGCGGATTTTCCGGCATAAAGCGGCGCGATCAGGGGCTGCATGATGGTAACTGTGCCATCGTGCGCCCGGCAGTCGCTCCACGTCTCCAGGTAGTGAGCCATGGGGAGATGCCACTGGCAAAGCTCGGACGTCTCGTTCTCGTGGAGGCCCAGGTGGATGCGCAAAGTGGCCTTCTTCAAACGATCCCGCAGGCCCAGCTCGACCGGCGCGTTGTAGGCCGGATTGCTTGCCAGGATCAGCAGCAGATCCACCGCACCGGCGTCCAGATCTTTGGCCAGATCCTGCAAGGCGGCCACTTGATCGGTCGGTTTGGCCTCCACCGGGTCCGTATACCAAACGGTCTTGCCTACGTTGCCCAGCGCGGCGTTCATGCTATGCGCCAGCGCGTGGACCGCAGGGCTCTGCTGCTCGCCGGCAATCACCAGGCTCGTGCCGCGGTGCGCTTGCAGATCTCGTGCGAGCGGGGCGATCCATTTGTCGAAGGCCGCATTTGGCGCGCCTTTGCGGTTGCCCGTGTCCGCACCCAGCGCCGCAGCCAGGCTCCACGCAAACTGTTCGACGTCGGCGGCGCGCAACGGCAATCTGTGATCCGCTTTGGCCCCCGTGGGAGTCGGCATCGGCTCGACCACGTAGAGGCGGTTCATGTCGGTCTGCTCGCCGCGGACGCGCCGGCGCGCCGCGAACTGTCGTGCATATCGCAGGCTGCCAGGGCCGGAGGCAAGAAAATCCGCGTCGAGCGAAACGACCACATCGGCTTTGCTCAGATCGTAGATCGTGTTGACAGGTTGCCCTAAGGCCAGCCGCGCTCCCGCGGCGGCCGAATGCGCACCGGCAGGCTCCCATTGGCACCACTTGGCCGACGGAAAGACCTTCAGCATTTCCTGTATCTGGTCCGCCAGGGTCGGAGACGTGACGGTCTCCGTCAGGATGCGCAGCCCGGCGCCGCCCTTGCCCTTCTGAATCGCGAGCCCTTGCCGGAGAGCGCCCAGGAAAGCACCCCACGAGCGGATCTCGCCTTCAAACGAGAGCGCCTGCGAGCGGTCCGGATCGTACAACCCGAGTACGGATGCCTGCGAATACACGTCGCACGCGCCCAAACTGGGATGATCCGGATTGCCTTCAACTTTGGTGGGCCGCCCCTCGTGACTCTCCACCAGCAATCCTGTGGAACTGGCGCCCAGCGGCATGGCCGTGGCGAAAAAAAGCGGCCGCCCCGGCACCAGTTCTTCGGGTTGCCGGACATAAGGCGTGATCAATTCGGTCGGCTGCTTTGTGCAGGCCGCCAAGCCAGCTAGGGCGAGCGAAGCTCCCATCAGCTTGATGAAGTTGCGCCGGCTGTCGCCATCTTCCCATTCCGACGCATAGCGCGGGAACTCGCGATGCATCAAATCCTGGAAGGCATCCGTTTGGGCGAGATCTTCCAGGCTGCGCCAATACTCGCGTCCGCGGGAATTGTCCAGCAAGGCGCGCACGCCCGGCACATCCAGCTCGCCAGTGTGCCGCCCTGTCTGAATCTGGACAACTGCTCCCTCAGAAGTTGTGCTTCGAGCGGGGTTGGCAGGCGAAAGCGCCTGCCCCACGCTTGCAGTGGTGGGGGGGCAGGCGCTTCCGCCTGCCAACGCATCGGAGCCGCGCGCGTCAGCAAGCGGTGCTTTTTCTTCACCCGGCTTTATTTGATCGCTCATCGGTGGCAAGTAGAACAACTGGTCAGCGTACGTGCATCTTGAATCTTGTATTCCGCCATCAATCGGCGTCCCAGCGCTTCCTGGTCGTCCGGAGGTTGATATCCCATGGTGAACACCTCCGCGCGCGGCCGCACATTTTTCTCAGGATGCCGGTGGCAGTCCAGGCACCACTCCATCTGCAAGGAATGCTCCTGCAGCATCAGGGGCATGCGATCCACCCTGCCGTGGCAGGTCTCGCAGCCAATCCCCTTATTCACGTGAATGCTGTGATTGAAATACACAAAATCCGGCAAGTCGTGCACCCGCGTCCACGCGATGGAGTTCCCGCTGCGAAAGCTCTCGCGCACAGGCTCCAGCATCGGGCTGGTATTCCAGATCTGCGAGTGGCAGTTCATGCACGTCTTGGTCGGCGGGATGTTGGCCGTGTTGGAAGTCTCGACGGTTGTATGGCAGTACCGGCAATCGATCCCATCGTCGCCGACGTGGTGCTTATGGCTGAAAGGCACCGGCTGATCGCGCACTTCGGTTTCGCGCGTCGCATACCGCGAGCTGTTCAGCGTCGCGAAGGCCCACGTCAGAAAGCCCAGGATGAATATCGCGCCGAATATCGTGATGCGCGAAAACGTATTTGTACTGCGATGAAAGATCTGGGCCATCGCGTCAGATCACACGTTCTTTCGTTCAAACAGTGGAGCGCACGTCTCCAGACGGCTCTCGCCACCGTCATTGACCGCAAAATGCGCGGCCCTGAGCTTGCCTGCGCGGACCTCACCGCTCCACAGCGAGGCGCCCGCGTACTCGCCATCTTTGCGCAGCGCGTAGAAATTCAGGTCGACCTTTTCGAGCCGCGCCCGGTCGTCCTCGAAATTCCGCGCGACCCGCTTCAGAGCCTCCAGGCAAGCTTCCTTCGGCGGCATTCCATGGCGCATGTTCTCCACGATCGTATGGCCGCCCGCGATGCGTATATTCTCCTCGCCGCGCCCGGTGGAGCCTGCCCCGCCCACGTCCTGGTCCACGTACAAGCCGGCGCCGATAATCGGGGAATCCCCTACACGCCCGGCAATCTTCCAGGCCAGCCCGCTGGTGGTTGTGACACCGGACATCTCTCCTTTGGCGTTCCGCGACAGGCAATTGATGGTGCCGAAGGTGGGATGCACGGCCATCTCCCAGGCCCACGCCAGCGTGGCATCATCCGCTTCGGGGAACATGTCCTTGAGACGCGACATGGTTTTCGCCTTGGGCGCGTCCAGGCCGGGTCCCCAATTGCTGTGCCCGTCCGGATCGCGCACGGCCTGTTTCCACGTGAGCCACGCCAGCCGCGATTTTTCGGTTAGCAGGTCCTGCTCAGGAAAGCCCATCTCCGTGGCGAATTTTGTAGCGCCGGCGCCCACCAGCATGATGTGGTCCGTCTGCTCCATCACCAGCTTGGCGATTTTGGACGGCGTTTTGATGCCACGAATCGAGGCCACCGAGCCGGCGCGCCGCGTGGGTCCATGCATCACGCTGGCGTCCAGCTCCACGATGCCTTCCTCGTTGGGAAGCCCGCCGTAGCCGACCGAAGTGTCCTCGGGATCCTCTTCATTGATGTTGACGCCGGCGATTACGGCATCCAGCGTATCGCCGCCCGCCTTCAGAATCTCCATGGCTCGGGCGCAGGCGCGCAAGCCATTGGCGCTGGAGATCACGATGTTGCCCGCAGCGCCGCTGGCAGCCGCGCCGACCGCTCCCAGCGCGGGCAACAATGCCGAGCCGAGCATAACCGCTCTGCGGCTGATCCCTCTGTCGTTGTGCATGTTCCGTTCCACCTGCAACCCGTTGGAATGAGACATTATGTCACAGGTCCAGCGGAGCGTGTAGTCCTTTTTCTTACGTTTTTTCCGGGGGGTGCGGCCAGCGCAGGATTCCGCCGGCAGCCGGCCGGTTTACACCTTTTACAAAACTTTTACAAGACCCGAACCACCCCCCTGCCGCGCCGCCCGTAGGATCAGTGTAGGGCTAGACGCCAAGGAGATTTTGGATGGGACCGTTTCAGATCACAATGACGCACGAGCGACGTTATCAGGACCCGCACCTGGACATGGATTTCGAACAGAAGACCGCACTCCTGGACGGCAAACTGCTGGGGCTGACGCGCAAGGAATACGACCTTCTGGCAATGCTGATTCAGAACGCCGGCGAGGTGGTCGGCCGCGAAACACTGCTGCTACGGGTTTGGGGCTACAGCAACCAGATCCGCACCCGCACGCTGGATGTGCACATACGGCGTCTGCGCAAAAAGATAGGCGAGCACAGCGGCGTATACATCGAGACCATCTTCGGCGTCGGCTATCGTTTTCAGCCGTACCGCGCACCGAAGCTGGTGCCGATGATGGCGTCGGCCATAGCGCTAGGCGCATAAGGTCGGGCAGGCGCTTTCGCCTGCCAACCCCACTCCCCACGCTAGAATGAAGATTCTCGATGCCCCAGAGAATCTCCCCGGCGCGGTGTCTCTCCGGATCCATTAGCCTGCCCGGCGACAAATCGATTTCCCACCGGTACGCCATCATCGCCTCGATCGCCGAGGGCGATAGCCGCATTCAAAACTACGCCACCGGCGGCGATTGCCATTCCACGTTGAACGCCATGCGGGCACTGGGTGTTCCGGTAGAGGAGCACGGAACCGAAGTTGTGATCCGCGGCCGCGGCCTGGATGGTTTGCGCGCGCCATCCGCGGAACTGGACGCTGGCAACTCCGGTTCGACTATTCGCATGCTGTCCGGCATACTGGCGGCGCAGCCGTTCGATACGCGCATCGGCGGCGACGAATCTCTCTCGCGCCGTCCCATGGGCCGCATCATCGAGCCGCTCAGCCAGATGGGCGCATCGATTGCCGCCCGCGACGGCCGCTTTCCGCCGCTCGAAATTCGCGGCGCGCGCTTGCGCCCCATCGATTACACCTTGCCGGTGCCGAGCGCCCAGGTCAAGACATGCGTGCTGTTAGCGGGGCTTTATGCCGAAGGCGCGACGGTGGTCCGCGAGCCGGTGCGCTCCCGCGATCACACGGAAATCGCGCTGCGGGAGTTCGGCGCGGATCTGCGCGTCCAGGCCAAGACGATAACTTTGCCAGGCCGGCCCACACTCACCGGGCGCGACCTGGCGGTCCCCGCGGACCTCTCATCCGCCGCTTTCTTTATCGTGGCCGCGCTGCTGCTGCCCGGTTCCAAACTCGCCATACGTGGCGTTGGCCTGAATCCCACTCGCTCGACGCTTCTCGACTTCCTGGCCGGCATGGGCGCCCAAATCCGCATCGTGGATGTTGAAAGCCGGAATGGGGAACTCACCGGCGAACTGTTGGTCACCAGCTCGCCAGTGCGCGGCGGGGTGATCGAAAAGGAAACCACGGCGGCGTTGATCGACGAGATCCCGGTTCTGGCGGTGCTGGGGGCGGCCAGCGAAGAGGGGATCGCCATCCGAGATGCCGCCGAGCTCCGCATCAAGGAGACCGATCGCATCGCGACTATCGCCGAAAACCTGCGCCGCATGGGCGTCGCGGCGGAAGTGCTGCCGGACGGTCTCGTGATTCCGGGCCGCCAGCGTTTCCACGCCGCCAGCCTGGATTCCTTTGGCGATCATCGCATCGCCATGGCGTTCACTGTCGCGGCTCTGTGCGCAGACGGCGATTCTGTTATCCACCGGTCCTCGGCCGCGGCTGTCTCGTTCCCGGAGTTTTACGAGACGCTGGCCTCCGTCAGCGGTTAGCCGGCCGCAGGAAGAGTCAACAGTGGCCTGCAACTGATTTGTTCTCCAAGGTGGGGCAGGCGCTTTCGCCTGCCAACCAATTAAAATCGAAGAGATCAAGCACTATCGCTCCTCCATTCCGAAAGCCGCCGAGAGCCCGGTGTACTTTGGACCCAGGAAAGGAGTCGATCTGGTAAAGGAGATCCGGCAGGGTTATTCCGGAAGGGTCGTCAGCAGCCGCGATCTCGATTCGTTTTAGCGTTAAGTGTTGCCATGCTTCTCAAGGACCGCACCGTGCAGCAGATTATTATTCAGTTCAGTGTAGCCGATCAGAAGGGGGCCAAGTCCTGTGTTACGGCGCATCCGGAAGTTGGAAGCGACCCAGGGGAGGATGTCACTTGCCCTTCAGTCCGTCGCGCCAGGCGATTACCTCGAGTTCGCCCCGGACTGCGTCCTTGACGCGGATCACGGGGTGCACCTGGAATACAAATGCAGGGAGCATGGAGCAAAACTTGTGAATCGTTAGTGGATCGTCGCAGTCCACCAACATATGCCCACCCCACTCGCCCACACGCACCAC
>Ga0181518_10000116_pt1 | contig 86756 bp, 60 predicted proteins | sample PEATcosm2014_Bin_28_FD_119751 | JGI IMG/M metagenome (GOLD analysis project Ga0181518, IMG submission 119751) | Peatland microbial communities from MTU Mesocosm Facility, Houghton, MI, USA - PEATcosm2014_Bin01_60_metaG | ecosystem: Environmental > Terrestrial > Soil > Wetlands > Peat | place...
ATTGGTTACACTCTGTCATAGCAGAAAGCCGCTCCTTTCTTGGCCCAAACATGTTGTCGCAAATATGTTTATGCCAGAACGAGCGGCTCTTTGCCAGAGGCCGCTTGAGAAATGCGGGCTAGCCCAGCCACAGATCTTCCGGACTCCAGTCCGTCACGTTGCTGCGCAGCACGTAGCAGCCTTCACTCAAGCCAAACTGGTCCAGGTTCGACGCGCAGAATGGCGCAAACAGTAATTTCGCCGTGTTTAGATCGAGCCATGCACAGGTATCGATGAGAGTCTTGAAATGTATGTTTGCCGTCCCGCGAATCGAAAGATCAATAGACGCCAAGGGAAACGCGCAACGCTATCGGTTCTGCGCGAAGGTTGAGCCCGTTATCGGTCTCGTCGCCATTCAGAATGCGAATGAACTTGAAGACCCCGTTTTCGTAAGTCCCCTCGTCGACACGCATGAATTGGCGGCGCTTGTCCGCAGCGGCAGGCCGGAAATCGACCCGGCACGAGTAGCCGGCCACCAGGAACTGGTTGTCCGCAAGTTGGGCGACCAGGGCCCGTCCCGTTGGCTCCGGATTTCCCGCCGGCGCGCGGTTGTTCCGCCCAGCTCCGTAGGAGACTGTCGCGTTCCATATCCCAAAGGCAAGCGTGTTCGTAGGCTTGCCCGTTTCTTCCGCGACGGCCTGGAGCTTGCCCTCGAAGTTGAGGCGGGCGATGTCCCGCATCATGGGGGCGATCAGCCGGTAGTTCTGCGCCGTGGGGGCGAATTGGTCCATCGGCGCGGGTGCGGCGGGCGGAGTGCCGGCCGGAGCAGCGGCTGGAACGGTGGCCGGAACGGAGGGGGTGTTACTGTAGTCCAGACCGAAGGGCGAGAAGCCGATCGCCTGAAGGCCGAGGGCGGAGAAGAAGAACCTGGCAACCGAGGAGCTACTGCTGGTCTCCGGGATGAATAAGGCATTATCGTCCCGGTGGTAGAGTTCCAGGACTTTCAGGTATGCGGCCGGATCGTTCATGTAAATGTCGGGCGAGACGATATCGATCGCCGGCGCCGCGACTTTCCAGACGGGAATCACGTTGTCAGTGGGGCCGCCGGCTTCATAGCTGCCGGGTGCGCCCGGCTTGATGGGATCGCGCAGCGCGGCGTTGGCATAGAGCGGCAGCGGATAGACCGCCTTCCCGGCCGCGGCAACCTTCCCAACGTAAGTGGCTACGGCCCAGGCGTGGAAGTTCACTTCCGCTTCGGGACCAAAGGCTTCCTGCCAGGTCGCGGAAGCGCCTCCCTGCTTGCCCATAGCCTTGAGTACGTCCGGCGGGACGGGGCCGTCGAACAGTTTTTGCGCGGCTGGGGAGTAGTCGCGGACAGATCCCCAAGTGCCGGACTCGTTCTCCACTTGCACAATGATTACGGTGCGCTGCGGGTCGAACGCCTTGAGGTGGCGCATGAAGGCGGTGAACGCGCGGATGTCTAACTCCTGGGACGCGAAACAGAACGGCGATGGCGAATCCGCGGGCCGGCCGTTCTTGTCGATCAAGTGGAAATAACGCGCCGGGTCCGCCTTCATCCACTCGGGCATGTAGTGCTGGCTGCCGTTCTTCCAGGTGCCGAACCAGAGCAGATCCAGCCGGACGTGGTGCTCGCGCGCCTGGGTGACGATGGTATCGATCACCGTGTAGTCGAACTGTCCCTGTTTTGGTTCGAACTGTTCCCAGTAGATAGGTATCTCCAGTGTATTGGCGTGGAGGGATTCGATGGCCGGCCACACCTTCGGCAGCATAGCCGGCCAGCCGCTGGAATTGTGCGCCTGGGCACCCAGCATGAGGTAAGGCGCGCCGTCCACCATAAATCCGTAACGCCCATCCTTCTTGATTACCTGAGGGATGGGGCGCTCCTTTACCTGAGCAGGCAGCGTGATGGCGACGCTGCAGCCCGCCAGAACGACCACTAAGGTGGCGGGGCGGAAAAGCCTTCCAGGACGGACAGTAGTCATATTGATCGTTTCACTCGGAATCTCTATTCTAGCCCCACGGCTCTCAATTAGTACGAGTCCCGGTTCAGGCCTTGGTGGCTATCGACAGGGTTACAGGCGTCGCCGTTAGGTCTAGCGAAGCACTTTACCATCGACTTGTACGACGCTCGGTCCCACAGCCAAGGCTTGCTCGGGTAGACGCAGGAAGAGCTTTCCTTGGCTACGCGGATTTCGCGATTGAAGCGGAAGGTGAACTCGTCACCGCGCATAGGGGATGAAACGATCGCCCTCCAGGGCTACACTTCGCCGCTAAGCACATGGAGATCCCCAAACCCATGAAGTAAGGCACTTTCGCCTGCGCTTGCGCGACGGTGGGCAGCAGTAGAGCAACCGGAGGTCAATCCGCGATCAGGCGGATGGAGCCGGTTCCGCCGCGGATATCCAGGTGGATCCTCACCTTCGAGTCTTCGTAGGCATCATTGACCCAGTGGCCGCCTTCGCGGCGCAGGCCTTGCGTCCGGATTTCGCCGATGCCGCCCGCGCCTTCGGCGTAAACGCCGGCGCCGGCCGGCAGGCGGATGGTGGCTTCCCCGACGACGCCGCGAATGCGCACGTCGTAGTTGTGCGTGGGGTTCCCACGGAGATCCATTTCCAGCTTGCCGACCCCCATCTCGACTTCCACGTTGCGCAGCGACAGACTCCCCAGGCGAAGCCGCGCCTCCCCCGCGCCGAAATGCAGGGCCAAGTCCATGGGAGCGTCGTTGTTCAATTCCAGATCCCAATCGTACCTGGTGTGACCTATCTGGGCGTGGCCCTGCCCGGGCTGGCGGATGGTGAGTTCGCCATGCGTGCCCGTGCTGCTATACCGCACCTCGGGCCGCCACGACGCCACGTTGTAATTGAAATCGGCATTCAGCAGTTTCTGCGCTCCACCGCCGATCGTCAGGCTGCCGGCGCCCATGTTGAGGTCCACGCGGACCCTTTCGGAAGCGTCTCGCTCGATGGTGACGGAGTCGTGCCGCACGGGCCCGGTGGCGGTGTCGATGACGCAACTGCTCGCGCACAATGCCGCGGCTAGCAGAGGCAGACATCTGGTGCTCATGGAGTCTCCTTCTGAGGAGCATACGCGGCCGGAAAGCGGGTTGTTCCGTCGGGCTTTCTACCAGTGAGTGAGCGAGCCGTCGGGGCGCTGGTATATTTGCCGCCGGACGGGCTGGGTGACCTCTCCGATCGGTTTGAGCAGTTTCATTTCCAGCGTAGCCCCCAGTCCGGGGCGTTCGTTGGGATAGACCTTGCCCTGCTTGAAATCCAGGCACTCGGGCAGATAATCGATGGGACGGTCGCCATAGTTGAACTCGAACAGCACCGGGCCGGGGAAGGTGGACAGGCAGTTCACCAGGGCGGCGGTGGAGATGGGCCCCGTGAAGTGCGGAACGATTCCCACGACGTGCGTTTCGCACATGGCCATGATCTTCAGCATTTCGGTGATTCCACCGACATTGGGCAGCGTACAGCGGTTGTAGTCGATGTCGTGGTTCTCCACCAGGCGGTTGAAGTTCCATCGCTGGCCCCACTCCTCGCCGGCGGCCAGGGGAACCGTGGTCATCTGCCGCAATCTCGGGATGTCCTCCAGGAACTGCTCGTCGCGGGTGGGGTCTTCCACCAGGTAAGGCTCGTATTCCTCGATCAGCTTGCAGCAGCGCACGGCGTCGGGATAATCGAACTTCTGGTGCAGGTCGACGTTCCAGTCCCCGTTCTTGCCGACGCCTTCCCGAACCTCCTTGCAGGCCTCGGCCACAATGCGGACGCGTTCGTGCGTATTATAGACATTGTCGACGATGGGTGTACCGGCGCCGGCATCGATGCGGAAGGCGCGGTAGCCGGCCTCGATGGTAGCGCGGGCGCGATCCCGCAGGCTCATGGCGTTAGTGCCGCCTCCGCCGGTGGGGTAGCATTCACAGTAATTCCGCACGGCCCCGCCCAGGATCTGGTGCACCGGCAGCTTCAGCGCCTTGCCCTTGATGTCCCATAGGGCAAGGTCCAGCGCTCCGACGGCGTGGATCTTCTCCCGCCCGGGAGGATAGAACCAGGCCATGTACATCTCCTGCCAGATGGCCTCGATTCGAAAGGGGTCTTTTCCGATCAGCGATCCGGCGCACTGTTCCAGCGTATCCTTGGAGCCGCCTTCGCCCACTCCGGTGATTCCGATGTCCGTCTCCACCGTCACCACCATGTTGCTCTGGTTGAAAAGCTGGTTCAGGTTGGGAGGCTGGTAAATCCGGACACGGGTGATTTTCGCTTTGGGAAGCGCGGCTTCCACGCGGCGGGGAAGAGCGGCGCTCGCCACCGATGCCGCCGCGAGCGACTTAATGAAAGATCTTCGATTCATGGCACACCTCCTGGAGACAGTTTATTCTACCCATACTGCGGCTCCGGCACCAAGGCGCGAGCCTGGTTGGCGCCTAGCCCGCGGCGCTCACCAGAAACACCGCCACTTCCGCCAGCAGATTCGGCAGCAGCGTCACTTTGCGGTGGCCTGAGAGGAAGTAGCGCCGCTCTACCACCAGCCTTTCCAGCGCGGCCAGGTTTTCGAAATCGTACACCGTCAGGAAATGAATGTTGGGAGATTCGTACCACTCGTACGGAAACAGTTTGGTCCGGGGCGCCCCGCCGCTCACCAGCATGGAAAGCCGCACGCGCCAGTGGCCGAAGTTGGGAAACGCCACGATCGCGCGCCGCCCCACGCGCAGCATCTCGCCCAGCACCTTGCGCGGGCGATGGGTTTCCTGAAGCGTCTGGCTCAGAATCACGTAGTCGAAGGCATGGTCGGGATAATCCGCCAGACCCTGGTCGATGTCCCCCTGGTAAACCGAGACGCCGCGCGCAATGGCGCGCTGCACCTTGGCGCCGGAGATCTCCACGCCGCGCGCCTTTACGCCCTTGTTCTGGGCCAGCCACTCCAGCAGCTCGCCTTCGCCGCAGCCCAGGTCCAGCACCTTGGTTCCAGGCTCCACGATGTCGCCGATGATGGCGTAATCGCTGCGGCCCAGCAGCTCGCGGACGAACGCCTGCTTCCCGGCGGGCGGCACGCTCATGCCGCCTTCTCCACGGTGCTGGCGAGAAATCCGCGGATCAGATCGGTCTGTTCGGCGACATCCACCAGGAAGGCGTCGTGCCCGTAATTGGACTCGAGCTCCACGTAGGCCACGTCGCAATTGCGCGCCCGCAGCGCACTCACAATCTCCTGCGACTGGTAACTCGGGTACAGCCAGTCCGAGCTGAAGCTGATCACCAGGAAGCGCGCCTCGGTCCGCTCGAACGCCGCCGCCAGCGAGCCGTGGCCGTTGGTGAGATCGAAATAATCCATGGCCTTGGTGATGTAAAGGTACGAGTTGGCGTCGAAGCGGTTGACGAACTCGCTGCCGCGGTAGCGCAGGTAGCTCTCGACTTCGAAATCCACGTCGAAGTCGAAGCCGAAAGTCTCCTTCCCGCGCAGGCGGCGGCCGAACTTCTCGCGCATCGAGTCGTCGCTCATGAACGTGATGTGGCCCACCATGCGCGCCACGGCCAGGCCGCGCGCGGGCGGCTTTCCGCCATAGTAGTTGCCTTCGTTCCAGTCGGGGTCGGCCATGATGGCTTGCCGGCCGACTTCGTTGAACGCGATCTGCTGCGCGCTGTGCCGCGTGGTGCAGGCAATGGGGATCGCGGAAACCACGCGGTCGGGATAAGAGACCGCCCATTCGAGCGCCTGCATTCCCCCCATGGACCCGCCCGTAACCGATAGCAGCCGCGGAATGCCGAACCAATCCATCAGCATCCGCTGGACGCGCACCATGTCCCCGATGGTGATCACCGGGAACGACATGGCATACGGACAGCCGGTGGCCGGATTCACCGACGCCGGCCCCGTGGTGCCCCGGCATCCGCCCAGGACGTTCGAGCAGATCATGAAATACTTGTTGGTGTCGAACGCCTTGCCCGGCCCGATCATGTTGTCCCACCAGCCCGGCTTGCCCTTTTCGTGGCTGATGCCGGCCGCGTGGGCGTCGCCTGAGAACGCGTGCAGCACCAGGATGGCGTTGGACTTGGAAGCGTTCAACCGGCCGTAGGTTTCGTAAGCCACGTCCACCGGCGCGAGGGTGGCGCCGCTATCCAACGAAATCGAATCGAACCGGACAGTATTAGCCTCGACGATCATGACGGGAGAATTCTTATCATAGCAGAGCACGCGCGGAGCGCCGGGACCGCGGCTGACAGTCGCAAGTCGTGCGCCCGCGCACCAGCCCTAAAACGTCGCGATGGGGTTCACTGGCCCTCCCGTGGCGCCGGGAACTCGCAGCGGATTGATGGTCAGCAGGAACGTCCAGCGGCGTCGCTTGGCGGCGGCCTCGCCCAACTCTTCCAGAATGCAGTTGTCGATCAGCGGCAAGCCCATGGCCCGAAGCCCGATCTGGTGAATCGGCTGGTTCACTCCTTCCACGCGCGAGGGCCTCACGTCCTGCACCACGTCGCTGCCCAATATGGCAACTCCCCGCTCGCGCATCCACTTGCAGCAAGAGGCGTAGAGTCCGGGCGTCGCCACGTTCAGGTTCAGCGGCCCCTTCTCCTTCACCCGCAGCCAGCGGCCCGTGCGCACCAGCATGGCGTCGCCGCTCTCCAAGCGGAAACCCGCCTTCTTCTCCCAGGCTTCCAGGTCTTCCGGATAAATGGGCTCGTCGTCGCCCAGGTACGCCACCCCTTTCAGCTTTGGAATGTCGAACAGCAAGCCCCGCGTGAAGATGCCGTTCTTAAAAGCCATCACGTCGTCTTTGCCCGCCCCCCGGTCGGTGTAGCTGGTTTGCGGGTACCCGTTGTAGATCTGGCCCTGGTAGTAAATGTGGCTGAGCGCGTCGAGGTGCGTGGTGTTGTTGCCGTGATAGGAAACCGAAATGGTGTCCACCACGTACGCCGCCAGCGGCCTCGGATCGGGACCGGGAGGCCTGCTGGCCAGCGACCACGTAGCGCGCTCGACCAATGGGCCGCCGCGCCCGCCACGCCCTTCCGGACCTCGGCCGCCGCCTTGCGGGCTGGCGCCTGCCACCGGTGGAGCGCCCTGCCCCGCCTGTCCAGGCGCCCCACCGCGCGGCCCTCCGCCCATGCCGCCCAGCGGTACGCCGGTCGAGCCTTCCTTGGGCAAATCCGCATCCAGCGACGCCGATACCGAAATTCCCTCCTTCACCAGTGCGGCTGCGGCCTTGCGCTTCGCCGGCGTGATCAGGTTGATCGTGCCGGCCTGGTCGTCCTGGCCCCACTTTCCCCAATTGGAAAGCTCGGTCATCCAGCGGTCGACATCTTCTTTCGTCAGGTTGCGCGGGTACTTCTCGGTAGTGGGAGCTGCTGCTCCAACGGCTGCCATGCCAGCACTGGTCAGCAGACCGGCGCTCGTGAACCAGTTTCGGCGTGTGATTTTGGCTGGGATCATTGGTTTCCTCGAATTGACAGCAATTGTAGTCGCTGCCGGTGCCTGAGTGCAACTCCGCCCTTGACTTTTCCCGGATTTCGCTTAAGATTCAGCAAGGGGGGGCTTCCATGTCCATTTCGACGCGTTTCACGTGTTCGGCAACGCTGAAAGTGTTGTCGTTGTCTTTGATGTTGTCTTTGATTCTCTCTTTGGCCGCCTGGTCCCAGGAACCGACCGGCCAGATTATTGGAACGGTCACCGACCAAACCGGCGCGGTGGTGGCCGGCGGTACCGTCGTTGTTACCAACACGGCCACTGGCGTGGCGCGTAACCTTGCAACCAATTCAGCCGGGGTATATACTGCGCCTGCTTTGACCCCCGGAACGTACTCGGTACGGGTGTCACTGACCGGATTTACATCCAGCCTCCGCTCTAACATTGACGTCGGCGTGGGTGAGGTGAACCGCCAGGATTTCTCGCTGCAGGTCGGCGACATGAACCAAAGCGTCGAAGTCCAGGCGCTGGCAGCGGCCCTCGATACCGAGACCACCACCATCGGCACGGTGATCGAGGATAAAAGTATCGAGGATCTGCCGCTGAACGGCCGCAATTATCTGCAGTTGGGTGCCCTGGTTCCCGGAGGGACAATTTATGGTCCCACGAATTCCATCGCCATAGCGCGCGGCGGCGGAGACCGCTCTTTGTTTCAGTTGAATCTGGCCGGGCAGCGCCTGGAATATGTCCATTACACTTTGGACGGTCTCGAGAATACCGATCCCAACTACGGCACGTATCTGGTTCAGCCGTCCCTCGACGCGATACAAGAGTTTAACGTCGAGACGGGCACTTACAGTGCCGAATTCGGCCACAACATGACCCAGATGAATGTAGTCACCAAGAGTGGCACCAACCAGTACCACGGCGCTGCGTTCGAGTTCCTTCGCAACACCAAGATGGACGCCAAAAACTTCTTCCAGCAGCCGAACAGTCCCATCGAGATACTTAAACGAAACCAATTTGGATTCGTGCTCGGCGGTCCCATCCAGATTCCCCACGTGGTTAACGGACACGACAAGTTGTTCTTTTTGTTCAATTACGAGGGCCAGCGGCAAAACCAGCAGAATCTTGGCTACGGAACCGTTCCGTTGCCATCGTACTTCACCGGCAACTTCTCGGGTTCCAGTACCGTCATTTACGATCCGGCCCAGCGGGTCTTGAACGCCGCTGGAACAGCGGTTACATCCCAGGCGCCCTTCCCTGGAAATATCATTCCCCCAAGCAGGCTCTCGCCGCAGTCGCAGCTTGCCGCAACACTCTTTCCAGCCCCGAATGCCACGCCGACGAGCATTCTGAACGGTGTATATGCCAACAACTACGTAGACAATACGGAGCTCATCACCGATAACCACGACGCGGAACTTGCCCGCGTCGACTGGCAGGCCAACGCGGCGTTGAGTTTTCAGTTCCGTTATAGCCACGGCAATGAGCCGAGCTACACGCCGGAGGGCAGCTCCCCGTTCGCCGGTATGGGTACCGTCAACACCGCCATTACTCATCAGGGCATGCTGGGGAGTACGTGGGTGATCAGCCCCACCAAACTGAACGAATTCAAGCTGGGCATGAGCCGGCTGGAGTCGATAAACGGCAACCTCCACACCAACGATCCGAACTGGAACTGGGTGCAAAAACTCGGCATTCCCATCGTGCTGGACACCCCTTATTTTTATGGTATCCCGGTTATCGGCATCAGTAACTTTTCAGGTCCCGGCGATCCCCAGAATGGCCCATACGGGAGCTGGGACACGACCATCCAGGCGACCGACAATTTTTCGTGGACCCTGGGCAAACACAGTATTAAGATTGGCGCGGACCTCGAACGCATCCGCTTCGATATAACGGGCAACGACTTTGCGCGGGGAGGGTTCAGCTTTTCGGGCACGTATACCGACGTGGCCGGCGGCTCGCCTGCGCCTTTGAATGCCATGGCGGATTTTCTGTTGGGAGACATAGCCTCACAGCAAGGTCAACCGGGCATTGTAGCGGACCAGTTGCGCGATTGGGCGCTGGGTACTTACATTCAGGATACATGGAAGGTCAATAAGAAATTGACCATCAACCTTGGGCTTCGCTATGAGTTGCAGCCGGGGTTGACCGAAAAATACGACCACATGGTCAATATTTCCTGGGCTTGGAACAATTCGTTCCATCCGATTTGGATACGGGCAGGCAGCGGAGACTTCTATGCGGGCAGTACTCCTGCGCCCTATCCCTTGCCCGCCGGAATTCCGTATGAAAGAGGACCATATGGAGACACCACCTGGAAGACACCCTATTTGCAATTTGGTCCCCGCGCGGGGCTCGCCTATAACCTGAATTCAAAGACCGTGATTCGCGCCGGCTTCGGCATCTATTACCCGCATGACATCGGCAACACGGCGTTCGACGTCACCCGCAACCAGCCCTTCACGGAACGAATTAACAGTACCTCAAACACCTTGATTCCCAACGCAACATGGTCCGCTCCGTTCCCCATCATCGCCATCTCCACCAATGCTCCGTCCTGGGTATGGGGCGATCCCCAGCCCTACACTCCGCAATGGACCTTCAACGTCCAGCGTTCGCTAAACAGTTCCACGACCTTCGAGTTGGGCTATGAAGGTTCGGCCGGCGTCCACTTGCAGCGCACGGTCTACTACAACGACTCGCCCCCGGCGCCGCCCGTAAATAACCGGAACTTGCTGCGTCCGTGGCCGGACCTGGGATTCGTCCAGGCAGTCGAGGCCGCCAGCCACTCCAGTTATGATTCCCTGCAGGCGCGTTTGCAGCATCGCTTTTCGGGCGGATTCACTTTGCTAAGTTCATTTAGCTGGGAGAAATCCATCGACAATGGCAGCGGCGTCCGTCAGGCCAGCGGCGATTCTTACACTCCTCCGAATGGTGCTAACCTGGCCGCGGAACGCGGACTTTCCGCTTTCAACTTCGGCAAGAAATGGACCACCTCGGGTCTGTATGTGCTGCCCTTCGGAAAGGGCCAGCATATGCTCTCCCACGCTAACGGGGTTGTCGATGCGTTCGTTGGAGGATGGCAGTTGGGGGGAATTCTGACTTTTGAGGGTGGTTTCCCCTTGTCTATGGGTTGTCAGAATGGGTCGTTTCAGAACACTGATGCCCCGTGCCGCCCGGATGCTACTGGGATCAGCCCCGTGCTGTCGAATCCCGGTCCGAGTGAATGGTATAACCCTGCCGCGTTTGTCAATCGCCTGAACTTCGTCACGGGCGTCGGTCCTTACACATTCGGCAACGACGGGCGGAACAACGTGATAGGCCCAGGGTTAACCGCTCTGGATGCCTCGATGTTCAAAAGTTTTAACTTCTCCGAACGCATACATCTGGACTTCCGGGCGGAGATGTTCAACCTTCCCAACCACCCGATTCTCGGCCAGCCCGCCGCCACCGTGGGTGTCGCCGGTGAGGGACAGATTACCTCGACGCGCGTTCCCTCTCGGCAGGTACAGTTGAGTTTGAAACTGCGGTTCTGAGCGAACCTGAGCTGAAACCGGCGTTCTGAGTTGCTGGTATAGTGGCAGTTGGAATTAGAGAGGAGAATCTTCATGTCCGGGAAGAGCGCATCGCGCCGGAGTTTCCTGGGCGCGGCCGTCGCCGCTCCCGCGCTGGGCGGACTGGCCTTGGCCGATCCGGGCCGAGCCGCCGCGCAGGCGGCCGGCGTCAAACGCGGTGACCTGCCCGATCTTACCATCAAGCAGGTGAAGGTCATGGTGTTGAAGCCGGAAGAGGGACGAACTCCGGGGAATACCGGGGCTCCGGCTGGAGGTGGCCGCGGCGGTGGTGGGCGCGGAGGCGGTGGTGCCATGGCCGGCCCGGCCGGCGAGCGCACCGGAGAGAAGTTGGCCGCCATTGTCACCAATAGCGGCATCGAGGGCAATTACACCCTCGATGATCGCTACTTCCATCCCAACTGGAGCAACCTCGGGTGGCTCGAGTACGCCAAGGGCGCGCTCCCCGGCAAGACCGTCCTCGACCTGCCCGCCCTCACCTCGCAATGGCGGCCCAGCCTGCGCCGCTACGGCCAGCTTTCCTACGCTGCCGCCATCGACAATTGCTGCTGGGACATCCTGGGCAAGGCCGCCGGTCTCCCGGTCTATCGTATCCTCGGAGCCTACCGCGACCGCGTTCGCGCCTATGCCAGCTCCCAGCACCTGCGCAACGTCGAGGAATTCGTGGCCGATGTCAAACACGCCATGTCCGACGGCTTCACGGCTTACAAAATCCATCCGCCCGGAGGCGGCGCTGGCGGGCACGATTACAAGCTCGACATGGAGGTTATTAAAGCCGTCCGCAAAACCGGCGGAGACGACATGCCCCTGCTGTACGACCCGGTCGGCTCGCTCACGCGCGACGAAGCCGTGAAGGTGGGTCGCCTGCTCGACGAGTTGCACTACGTGTCTTTCGAGGACGCGCTGCCCACTAAGGACATCGACGGCCTGGTCGAGTTGGCCGCCGCCTTGGACGTGCCGATTGTCATGGGCGAATTCATGCCTTCGCCCTACGATTACGTCCCCTACGTCCTCCGCGGCGCGCTCGACGAAGTCCGTTTCATCGTCGATAACGTCGGCGGCATCACCGGCGGCATGAAAATCGCCCGCATGGCTGAGTGCTTCAACATGATGTGCCAGCCTCACAACTGGGGCACCCTCCTGGACCATGTCGTGCATTTCCACTGCGAGCTGGCCATGCCCAACAACATCTGGTTCGAAGTGACGCAGCCACTGGGCATCGCCGACCGTCCCTATTTCAAGGACAAGATCCGCCTCGACAAGGAGGGCTACGTTCCCGCGCCGGTCAAGCCCGGCCTGGGCTACGAGCTCGACCGCGGCGTGCTCGATAACATGATGCTTCGGGTGGAGAGTTAGGAGAAACCGCTATGTCGGAAGATAACCTGTCGCGACGCAATTTCTTCGGCGCCACCGCTGCCGGCAGCGCCGTGGGCGTGCTCAGTGGCCGCGCCCTGGCTCAGTCCACCGGCGTCAACCCCGCCGACCTGCCCGACCTCACCATCAAGGAAGTCAAGGTCTATGTCCTCAAGCCCGAAGAGGCTAACACCGGGCAGGGCGGCGCCAACTTCCGCCGTAGCGCGCAGTTTGCCTCCATCGTCACCAACAGCGGCATTGAAGGCAACTATGTTCTCACCAACCGCTATAGTCACTCCAACTGGAGCAACCTTGGATGGCTGGCCTACGCCAAGCGCGCGCTGGTCGGCAAGCATGTCTTGGACATGCCCGAGTTCACCAACCAGTTCCACAGCGCCGTGGGGCAGCTTTCCTATGCCTCCGCCATGAACAACTGCCTGTGGGACATCCTCGGCAAGGCGGTCAACCTGCCGGTGTACCGCATCCTCGGCGCGTACCGCGACCGTGTGCGGGCTTACGCCAGCTCGCAGCATCTTCACACCGTGGAGGACTTCGTGGCAGACGTCCGCCACGCCAAGTCGCAAGGCTTCACCGCTTACAAAATCCATCCGCCGTGGCTCGCCAACAACGAGGTGGATTACAAGCTGGATATCGAGGTGGCCAAGGCCGTCCGCCAAACCGGCGGCGACGATATGGCTTTGCTCTTCGATCGCGTGGGCGCATACACCCGCCTCGAAGCCATGAAGGTGGGGCACGCGCTCGACGAGTTGAACTACGTCTCCTACGAAGATTGTCTGCCCACCGACGACATGGAGGGGCTCGCCGAGCTGGCTAAGGCTCTGGATGTCCCCATTACCATGGGCGAATTCCTTCTCTCGCCTTACGATTACGCCAAGTACATCCGCTTCGGCGCGCTGGACGAAGTGCGCTTCATCGTCGATAACCTGGGCGGCATCACCGGCGGTATGAAGGTTGCCCAAATGGCGGAGTGTTTCGGCATGTTATGCCAGCCTCACAATTGGGGCGACCTGCTGGACCACGCCGTCCACTTCCATTGCGAGCTGGCCATGCCCAACAACGTCTGGTTCGAAATGACGCAGCCCATGGGCTCGACCGACCGCCCATACTTCAAAGACCGGCTCCGCATCGACAAGGACGGCTACGTGCCCGCGCCTCGCAAGCCGGGCCTCGGCTACGAGTTCGACTACAACGCGCTCCACAACCTGATGGATCGCGTCGAGACGTAGATAACGAGCCGGCGCGACGCCGGACCGGCCCCAGTAAACCCGAAGCCGGAGGCGCCGCGCCGCGTAATGTGCCCGCGCACTCACATGCGCGCGGGAGCGGCGTCAGAATACAAACCGCGCTACCACTTGGCCGGTTCGCCCCTGGGTACCCGAACTTGCATTCATGAACCCGAAGCCGGACTGCGGAACGCCCGCGGCACTCACCACTTGCGTTTGCAAGGGGTTGCTGGGGGACGCGCCGGGGACCACTATGCGGTTGAATGCATTGAAGAACTCTCCACGGATCTCAAGATTCATCTTCTCCCAGATGTGGAAAATCCTGCCCAGGCTCATATTCTCTCCAGGCAGGCGCCGGGCACGGAAATCGCTGTAGTAGGGGGCTCCGAAGCCCCACTGCCCGGGTCCCGGATCGGACCAGGCCGCCGGGTTGTACAAGAACTGCGCATTGGGATCGATGTGGCTGTTGGGGTTTTCCGTGTACAGCGGCACGCCGGGCACGCGGTTGAACAAGGTGCTGCGGAACAGCGCCGTGCTGAGGTTATTCTGCGCCGCGGGAGTCGCAACCAAGGCCCCGTTTTGGTACTGCAACGTTCCGGAAAGAGACCAGCCGCCGACCACCGCGCGAAAGGCCTTGTACGGCGTGAACTTGGGGATAATGTAGTTGTACGAAACCACGAACACCTGCGGCAAGTCGGAAGCCGAGAGAGCCTTCAGGTTATTGCGGTTGTATTCGTCGTTAATAACTCCGCCGCCATTGTAGTTTTCCGCTTCTACATCCAGCGTCTTCGACCTGGTGTACGCCGCCGTGATAGCCAGACCATAGGACGTGCGTTTCGTAATTTTCGCCTGCAAAGCGTCGTACCAGGTGTCTCCCAATGGAGCCCAGTCCTCCACAATGCTGCCGAACTGCGGGTACGGCCGGAGGGCCTGAGCCACGGTCAACGTCAGAGGGAATCCCGGGTACGGCGGTACGTTGAATCCCCGTGAAGCGGCCAGTGACGAATTCAGCGGGGAGTTTAGCAGCGAAAGGTCGGCCGTGCTGTTAAGATTCAGGCCGGCCTGGCTGATCCGCTGCGGAGTCAGCGCGTTCAGGTCCCAGTAACTGCTCGACTGGAGCCACACGCCATGGTTGCCTACGTACGCAACCTCTGCGGCAATATTCGGGGTGAGTTCGCGCTGCACCGCGATGTTCCACTGATTAATCCGCGACGGACGGCCTGCGTTCCGATCCTCATAGGTCGGAGGATTGTTGATCTGGCCCGTTTGCGGCCGTATTCCGGGGTCGTAGTCAGTCGAGAAAATCTGCGCCGCGGTGTACGGCAAGCCTTGGCCAAAAATATACGGGGTCTCCCCGAAGGATGTCGAGCTGAAGCTAAGCGTGTTCCAGCCTTCCCCGACCGCCCCGGTCCCGGCGCCATCCGGTGTGGGGCCGTACGAAAGGCCCCAACCCGCTCGCAGCACCATCTTGGGAGCGAACTGGTAAGCGATGCCCAGCCGCGGGCCGATCGCAAACGGATAGGTGGTCGTGAATTGGCAGTTGCACTTACCGGCCCCGTTCCCTTCGAAAATCGTCCCGCCGAGCAGATTGCCGGCGTTCTCGTTCACAACGGTCGGCCCGAACATGCTGGCACGGTTATATAACTCCTCCGGCGCCGTCTGGTAGTCCCACCGGATGCCATAGTCGAGTGTCAGTTTGCGCGTGACCTTCCAGGTGTCTTGCAGGTACAACGCCATCGAGTGCTTGCGGTAGTCGGGATCTTGCGTGGGGGGGACGGTGGCGCTATCCACCAGACCCAGCAGATAACTGGCGTACGGGAGTCCGATGGTATTACCCCCTACGGTCGCACTGTTGAGATACGGAAGAGCCGTCTCGTTGCCGCTGAAACCGTAAGTGGGAGCGGCGATGGCGTTCTTGTTGATCGTCGTATCCAATCTCCACTGGATACCGATCTTGTAGGTATGGTTGCCGCGGACGTTGGTCGCGTTCAGTACCACCGTAGGCTTGTCGGCAAGGTTCACAACCGGGGCGCCCACCCCCATGCCGTAAGATGTGCTGAACCCGCCCACGGTCGAGTTTCCAAGGGTGTTGATCGTCGGAAAGCCCGGGGTATAGCTGCCGTTCAGGCCAATCGAGGCTGGGACAAAGGCGAGGGAGGCCGGCAGATAGTTGTCGTCATGGTCGCCGCGCACAAAGCCAAACCCGAAGTGCAGCACCCATGTGGGAGTCGGTGTGTAGTCATAGTGAAGCTGATAGGTGTCGGCGAAGATTTTCCGGTTGCGCTCCGAAGAAATTGGCGCCGGGAGGTCGTCATTTCGGGCGTTTGCGTAGTACAGATAGTTCGACCCATAAATACTAATCTTCGACTTATCGCCAATGTTCTGGTCGAACTTGATACTGGGGATGTGCCGCTTCTCCGCACTCGGAGCAATTTGGTTCCAGTTGTTCACCAAATTACCATTAGTGGGAGTGGGCAGCCAGGTGTTCTGAATGGTCAGCGCAACCGCGTTGAGGCGGCTGGCCGGGATGACGTTGTTCGGGAAGGGCGTGCGCGTCACCTGGCCATTCACGGTTTGGTCCGTGAGCGGATCGAAGATCATGTTCTCCAGGATGCTTCCGCCGTTGATGTTAGTGCCCAGCACCTTCTGCACAAGCGCCTGGCTGAAATCCCCGCCTCTCTCCCCAACCGTAGGCATGGTTACATAGCCGTTTCCCACGGTGAAATTCCTTTCCAGTTCCAGGTCGGCAAAGAAGAAAGTCTTGTTACGGCCGTTGTACACCTTGGGAATGACCACGGGGCCGCCTATGGCGCCGCCATAGTTCTTCATTTTCGATGCGGGATCAAGGTGTTGGTCCCCGTTGCGAATGGTGTAAGCTTCGCCGGCGTTAAGATCTTCGTTGCGAACAAAGGTGAAGGCAACACCGTGGAGTCCATTGGTGCCGGACTTGGTGGTGAAGTTGAAGAGGCCGTTTGCGACCTGGCCGAATTCAGCCGCGAAGTTACTGGTCTGCAGCGTGAATTCCTGTAGCGATTCCACCGCCGGCTGCTGTTCCAGCGTGTGTGACGGATCCTCGTTGGCATTGGTAATGTCCTGGCCGTCCAGGAGAACCCTGTACCCCGTGGCTGGCCCGCCGTTGACCTTGATATTGGCCGAACCGGCAGGGGCCGTCACGCCGCCGACCACGCCCGGCATGATTCCGGAAAACTCGAACGGGTCGCGCATGTTGGTCGTAGTGTTGGGCAGCGCGTCCACGCGGTCCGTGCTCAGGTTGTGGTTCAGTTCGGCGTTCTCCGTTCTGAGCAATGGCGCGTCCGCGTTGACGGTGACGGATTCCGAAGTCGATCCGACCTTCAGGACGATATCGACACGCAACACCTGGACGACCTGAACCGTGATGCCGTGCTGGATATACTTCTCGAATCCAGCCGCCGTCACGGTTACGTCGTAAATCCCGGCGAGAAGGTCGGCGAGCGCGTAGTTGCCGGTCGCGGTGGAGATGGTGTCATACTCCGCTCCCGTCGCCGTATCCCTGGCGTGAATAGCTGCACTGGGGACAATGGCGCCAGTCGGATCCGTAATGGTCCCCGTGATGGTCCCGCGGTCGTTCTGGGCGAACGCGAGCACCAAAGTCATCAGAAACATGCACAGCAGTCGTGCTGCCAAACCACGTTGTGGCAGGTAGAAACGCATGGGAAATCCTCCTTGTTTTCAAGCCTTTTGCGGCTAGACCTAACCCCTGAGTTCATCCTCAGAGCAATAGCTCGTCTCCGGACGAACTCAACACACGAAGCCAATCGCGGCGCGCCGATGATGCATTATACAGCGCCAGCGTACAGCGATTATATTCTGTGTCAAAATCCGTGTCAAGGGTTAAATTCCAGAGTTAAATTCCAGGGAAACCAGATGTTTTCACATTCAGGCAAGAATTCCGATTGCGGACCCGCCAGTCTATTCCAGGCCCTCCCGGTGGCCGGCGTCCTGGAATGATCGAGTCCTGCGTTATCGTGGAAACATGCCCGCGGTTCCCGTGGATCAGACCAGCCGAACATTTCGGCAACCATACCGGCAACGGGCGCGCCAGTGGAGCCGGATGGCTTGGGCGATGGCCTTTCTCTTCGCCAGTATGCCCGCGGCCAGCAAGCTCTTTCTGGGTGTTTGGGGATTCGACGGCGCCGCCGAGATCGCGTGCCTCTGCCTGATCCTCGGTACGTATTTCCACATCGCCGCCCGGCGCAGGGTCCCGGCCATTCCCGACCCGGCAACCATGCTCGACGAAGCCATCCAGCTTGCATCGTCAGGCCGGATCGATGCGGCCATTGCCCTGCTGACGGAAACCATCCGCCTCAGCCCTCAATTGTGGCAGGCGTTCCAATACCGCGGTGAGTTGTACCTGCGGCAGCAGTCCTTCGATGCGGCCCTCCAGGACCTGAATGAGGCCATCCGATTGGCCCCGGAGGAGCCGCACCTTTACGTCTTGCGTGGGCAAGCCCACAGCTTTCTGGGCGGGGATCGGCTCTAGCGCGCCACCAGACGGACTGGTCCGAGCAAGCCCGAAACCGGCGGCGTCCCTCCGCGGCCCCCTCCTCCGCCGACGGCTCCGTATACGGCAGCCGCTCCCGGCGCGCCCTGCCCCCTGCCTCCGCGGCCGCCTCGCCCGCCTGCTGCACCAGCAGCACCAGGCGCGCCAGCCGCGGCCGGCGGCGGACCCTCAAAGCCTCCGCGGCCTGAGAGCGTCGCGAACACGTTTATCTGCAGGTCATTGTTTCCGGGTTGCAAAAAAGTGGTGATGTCCCAGCGATAGGGTTGCCAGGCCTTCGGGTCTACGGTGGCCGCGCCGTTCACCCTGATTCGGACGTAGTCGCGCGCATCCGCGATTTCCAGATACACGTGTTTCCCGGCCGGTACCGTGGGAGCCGTGAACTGCTTGCGATATATGGCCGGGCCGGCGAAGGATTGGGTGCCCAGCTCCTCCCACGATTTCAGAGGCGTGGTCAGGTGTTTGCCGTTCAGGTCCAATGTCCAGTCTCCGCCCAGTTCCGCCAGAGTAGTGCCCGACACCAGGGCCGGCTCTGGACTCATAGCTTCACTAGGAAGCGGCCCGACCACCACGACTTTCGTCTCGTATGGTTCCAGCAGCAGCGGAAAGCGCACGGAATCGTTCTCGGCAGTTGCACCGGTCATGGAATGAATCTGGCCCCCGCCCAAGTCCCACACCTGCGCCTGACCGCGGCCGGCGATGGTTGCCATGCGCGATTCCTCTTTGTCGCTCTCGTTGAAGAAAAGGTACATGTCAGCGTCGCTCCAACTGCGGTGCGTGTACGTCAATCGCGGCCAAGGGCTGTCCAACGTCACATCCGGCTTGGGCAGTGCCGCGATCACCCGCGGCGTGATGTCGCCGGAGGGCTCGATCAGCGTGGCGAAGCTCAGGTCGGGCACGTCCTTGGCATTCAAGAACGTCTTGTCCACCACCAGCTTGGGCGTCTGTCCCACGAAAATCAGCTTGCCGCCCGCTTCCACAAAGGCCCGAAAACGTTCCAGCCCGGTCCGCGTGATCACCGTCGAGGACGGTACCACGATGGCCCGGAAAACCTGCCCGCTGAGATCCTTGAAGCCACCATCCGCGATGGTGGCCACCGAGCTGAGCGATTGTTCGTCGAAGTAATCCCACTCCACCTGGTGTTCGTACAACTGCCAGCCCAGCTTGGTCGTGCTGCGGTCGGCTTCTTCGTCGCCCATCCACATGCTGTTGGCGGGATGGTACAGACCCACCTGCGCCGCCGGGCGTCCCATGGCCATCAAATAGCCGCCCCGGTTGGCGTACAAAGCCAGCAGGGGACCCTGTGGCTGCGGCGGGGCTGCCTCCCCGCCGGGGCCGCGCCCCCCTGGCACGCGGATCTGCAGCTCGGTCACTCCCCTCACCATTTGAAAGTCCAACTGGAACTTGCCGTCGATGCCCGGTCCGCCGGCCGACTCGGTCCAAACCTTGGGTCTGCCGAACAGGTGGGCCGCCGAAGAGGCGATCTTAGGGAAGTTGTTGTTGATACGCCACGTCCCATCCGGCGTGTGGATCGCGCTGGGCACAAGCTGGCTCAGGTTATCGATTCCCGGCACTTCCACGTAGCGGTTGTCGCGGAAATAATCGCCCTCGCTGCGCACCAGGGCCATCATGGTCTCTTCGTGGTTCAGGTGCACCAGGTATTCCACGTTGTACTTCGCGCACCAGGCGGCCTGCTCTCCGAAAAAGCTATTTTGGAAGATGCCGCTCCACACGTCCCAGTAGTCGGCTTTGGCCCGCTGCGCCTCATCCGTCAGTTTGCCGGTGAAGAACAACGGGATGTAGGGCCTCAGATCATACCCTTTCTGCTTCTGAAATTCTTCCAATATTCCGGGCGTCCAGGGCATGCCATTGATGGAATAATCCGGCTCATCGCCAAAGAACCCCAGAATGGTGTTGCCGAACTCGTCTCCCACCGCCTGCCTGTAAGTTTCGTGCGTGACGTTGAGGAAGGCGCGGGTGGCATTCGGGTCCAGGTAGTCGATCAGCGAGTACAGGCCGTCCTTGGCGCGCGTGCCGTCCTCGCGATTGAAGTTCCGCGTCGGCGAACTGATGTAAATGTGCCGCACGAATACCACCTCCCAGTCGTAATGCGGCTCGTTCGGGGTCGAACCTTCGTTCGGCACGATCCACTTGAGCTGGCCGTCCGCGGGAAGCGGAATCTGAATCGCGTTGTGTAATTGCTGGTCTCGGGTTGTCTCCAGCGCCAAGATTCCGAGGGTGTCCGGCGGCACCGGCATCGAGAACCTCTGGCCGGGCGCCACGCGGACGCGGATATCGGCCACGATGCCCTGCATGCAGAGCTGCGGGTACTGTCTGATCATGTTGCCGCCGGCAAACCCGCTGGGGTAGTCGGATTCGTCCTGCAGCCACAGCTTCATCCCTCGCTTCTTGGCCTCCTGGACCACGAACTTCACCTGGTCCATGTGCTCCTTCGACAAGTACGCCGGCGTGCCGCGTCCCGGCGACATGTTCACCATGTAGACCCCATCGGCCTGGAGCCGGTCGAGATCCTCGACGATCCTTGCCATCCTCTCCTTGGCGTCTGGGCCGTTCCAACTCATAAACGGCTGGATGGCGCCGAATTCGTGCGGCGGCGTTCTGAAGTTGGCGGCCACGTCGCGCACCGACGGAACCGTGATCTGTTGCCAGGGCCGCTGCGCCGGCAAGACAGCGGCCAGCAACGGAACCATAGCTAGCGTAATGAGTACCTTTTTCATATGAGGCTCCTACAAAACTGTATACTACCCCCTTTAGCGCGCCACCAGCAGAACCGGCCCTAGCAGGCCCGAAGCAGGCGGCGTCGCATTGCCGCGACCCCTTCCGCCACCTCCGCCGAACGCGCCCGGTGCGCCCGCCGCTCCCGGAGCACCGGCTTGCCCCCTGCCGCCTCGGCCGCCCGCTCCAGCCGCGCCCGGTGCGCCAGCCGGAGCCGAAGGCGGAGCTTCAAAGCCGCCGCGCCCACCCGCCGTCGCGCGCACTTCCACTTCGAGATCGTTCGACCCCGCCTTCACCACGTTAGTCACTTCCCAGCGATACGGCTGCCACGCGTGGCCCTCCAACTCTTTCCCGTTCAGCTTCACCTTCGCGTAGTCGTGCACATCGGCGATTTCCAGAAACACCCGCTTACCCGCCGGCGCCGCCGAAACCGTGAACTGCTTCCGATATGTGGCCGGCCCGGCAAACGATTGCGTACCCAACTCCTCCCACGGTTTCAGAGCCGTCGTCACCTGTTTGCCGTTCAGGTCCAACGTCCACTCTCCGCCCAACTCCGCCAGAGTATTGCCGGACACCAGGGACGGCTCCGGAGCCGCCACCCCGCTGGGAAGGGGCCCCACCACCACAACTTTCGTTTCGTAAGGTCCCAGCACCAGCGGAAAACGCACCGTATCGCCCTCCGCCGTGGCCGCCGCCATCGGGTGAATCTCGCCCGTCGCCAGGTCCCACACCTGTGCCTGCCCGCGCCCCGCGACGGTCGTGGTCCGCGACTGCTCCTGGTTGCCCTCGTTGAAGAAGAAGTACAGATCCGCATCGCGCCAGCTCCGGTGCGTGTACGTCAGCCGCTGCCACGCGCTATCCAACACCACATCCGGTTTCGGAAGCGCCGCGATCACGCGCTCGGTGATGTCGCCCGCGGGCTCGATCAGCGTGGCGAAGCTCAAATCGGGCGCGGCATCCTTGGCGGCATCCTTGAACGTCTTGTCCACCACCAGCGTGGGAGTCTTCCCCACAAAAATCACTTTCCCGCCCGCTTTGATGAAGGCCTGCAAGCGTTCGAGGCCCGTCCGCGTGATCACCACCGTGGACGGAAACACGATGGCCCGGAAAACCTGCCCGCTAAGATCCTTGAAGCCCCCGTCCGCGATGCTCGCCACCGAGCTGAGCGATTGCTCGTCGAAGTAATCCCACTCAATTTGGTGTTCGTACAACTGCCATCCCAGCTTGGTCATGCTGCGGTCGGCCTCTTCGTCCCCCATCCACATGCTGTTGGAGGGATAGTAAAGACCCACTTGCGCCGCCGGGCGTCCGATGGCCAGCAAATAGCCGAGCCGGTCGGTGTACCACGCCAGCATGGGCGCTTGTGGCGGCACGCCCCCTCCGCCGCGGCCCCCTGCGACGCCGATCTGCAACGCATTCACTCCCCTTACCGCTTGAAAATCCAACTCGAACTTGCCGTCAATGCCCAATCCGCCGGCCGACTCCGTCCACACCTTGGGCCTGCCGAACAGGTGCGCCGCCGAAGAGGCCAGTTTGGGGAAGTTGTTGTTTTCGTTCCACGTCGCGTCATACGCGTGGATCCTGTTTGGCACAAGCTGGCTCAGGTTGTCAATGCCCGGCACCTGCACGTGCCGCATGTCTCTGAGGTAGTCGCCTTCGTTGCGGATATGGTCCTCGGGCAAGTCCAACCTCAGCGCCTGCTCCTCGTGGTTCAGGTGGACCAGGTACTCGACATTGTTCTTCGCGCACCACTCGGCCTGCACCCCGAAAAAGGTTTCGCGGAACATCCCGCTCCACACGTCCCAGTAGTCCGCCTTCGCGCGCCAGGCTTCGTCGGTCATCTTGGGCGCGAACAGAAGCGGCAGGTATGGCTGCAGGTCGTAGCCCTTCTGTTGCCGGAACTCGTCCAGCAGCTTGGGCGTCCACGGCATGAAGCAGGTATAGTCGGGTTCGTCGCCGAAGAAACCCAGAATGGTCTTGCCGAACTCGTCCCCGACCGCCTGCTTGTAGGTTTCGTGCGTGATCTTGAGGAAGGCGCGCGTGGCATCCGGATTCAGGTAATCGATCAGTGAATACTGGCTGTCTTTGGCGCGGGTGCCGTCTTCCCGGGCCGACATGCGGGTAGGAGAACTGCGAAAGATGCGCCGGACCAGGATCAGCTCCCACGGTTTCGGGTAGCCGCCTGCGCCGGGTGGTGGCGCCGGAGCCCTCCAATTAATTCCGTTCGCGCCGATCGGCACAACCTGAGTCGCGCCGGTTTGCGCAAACACCGCCAGCGCGCCTAAAGTATCCGGCGGCGTGGGCATCTTCAGCGTCTGGCCCGGCATCACGGTGATCCGTATGTCCGCGTCCAGCCCCTGCATGGTCAGTTGCGGGTATTGCTCACTGATCTTGCCGCCGGCAAACCCGCTGGGGTAGTCGTATTCGTCCTGGATCCACAGCTTCATCCCCCGCTTTGCCGCTTCCTGGACCACGAACTTCACCTGGTTGATGTGCTCCGGCGAGAGGTACGGCGGCTCGCCGCGTCCCGGCGACATGTTCACGACGAAAACGCCATTGGCCGAGAGCCGGTCGAGATCCTGGACGATCCTCGCCATCCTTTCCTTGGCGTCCGGGCCGTTCCAACTCATAAACGGCTGGATGGCGCCATATTCGTGCGGCGGCGTCTTGAAGTTGGCAGCCACGTCGCGCACCGACGGCACCGTGATCTGTTGCCAGGGCCGTTGCGCCAGCAACGCTACGGCCAGGAGTGGAAGGAGAAGCATCTTAATCGCAGTCTTCATGTCGAAAACACCTCGCGATCCCAGTCTATCGCCTTCAGTCCAAGAGTAGAGGCGCTACAATCCGTCGGCATCGCCGAGGATGGCCAGAGCTTACCCCTACCAGGGCAGTTGGCACTGTGGACTTTTCCGTCGCGGGCTGGCCTGCGATAATCGGCAATTCCGCGGATAACCGCTCGATTGGAATACTCCGCCTTAGCTTTGATGCTCGCGGTTCTAAGCCATTAAGCCGTCGAAGATCGGCAACGGGCTTTGCAGCTAATCATAGTAACCAGAAATGCCGGCGTAGGCGGAGCATCCATCCCTGCATCAAGGGGGCCGTCTATAACGTCTTTATCGTTGATTGACGAAGGGCGCGAGTGAGTGGCTTTGTCCTGGACGCCTCTTATTTCCCATCAACGAAGTGATCCGGATCGCGCAAGGCATTCTCCATGGTCTTGTGCGGATTCACGGAGCGGGATTTATACATTTTGACCTGAAACCTTCCAATATTCTGTTTGACAACGTCGAAACACCCTTGGTTGCGGATTTCGGGCAGACCGCCTCCAGCGCTGACCCTACCGTGGTCCCATTCGCGATCAGCTTTTCCTCCCACAACAGCGACTCATCGGCTTCGTCGATCAACGTAGGGGCATCGGTCGTTGTGGGTGTCCATGAGGCGTTGTTAACGTTAATCGTTGGCGCCACGTTGAAAAAGTAGTCGTCATAGCGCTGCCAGCCGCCCTTCTGAAAAAAGCGGAACCCGGAGAGGTTGTCGTGAAAGGAGTTGTTGCCAAAAACTCCGGGCGGATCGTTGACATAGTTAGAGAGACCGATGCCATTGCCATTGGCAAGCGAGTAGTTGGTGCCGTCGGCGAGCTGACCGTTCGAAACGACCCGGTTCGAATACACTTCAATGTCGTGGCCAACAGAGATGTTAAATCCCCCTCTGCTTTCACTCACCGTCTGGTTATCGTAAATTTCGACGAAACTGGTAACTAAGCTTGGATCCGTCTGGTAGGAGCCATCCATAGTGATGCCTGCGCCGCCATAGTTGAATGTGTTCGCCGTGGCTGGATCCGGTTCGTAGCCGCCCTGAATGTAATTGTCGTGGATCTCGATCGGGCTTGCGGGTGTGCCGCTGCTGTCATACATGTTGATTGAATCGCCAACGAAACTTTGGTACGGCTCATTTATAATTTGGTTCCACGCGATATCGATGCCCGGTACTCCATGCACGTCGCTGAGGAAAATCGCGTGCCCACCAAGGAGTCCCGACCAATTACTGGGAATGTCGGGAGGCTGGCTCGGCCCAGGCCCTTGGGGAATAGTTGTCAAGTACCCACCGTTTCCGTCGCTTGCTCGTCCATCCACATTGTTAATGCGATTGTTCCGAATCGTGATCGTATTGTTCAGTGTATTGTTTCCGACATACCCTTCGACCCAAATGCCATAGAATCCGCCACTCTCGAAGTCGCAATTCTCTACGAGGACGCTAACAGCGTTTTGAACCCAGAGGGGTGTCCCTTTGTACTGCCCAGCGACATTCGGGTTCGTCCCAACAAAGCAAGACTGCTGCACTGTTAGCGAGGCGGTGGAATTGAGCGGACCCGTCGGGCTCAGGTAGTAGTGGAGCAGATCACCGGGCCCCTTCAGGCGCGAGTTGATGATCGTGACCGGCTCAGTCGTGTTAATGTTCACGGCAGGAACGGAAATGTCGGAACTTTGCCAATTCCCGGTGTATGTGCCTCCAGACGTTATTGTGATCGGACCGCTGAAGAAACCCCGGGAATCGCACCGCTGGGCCCACAACGGGCCGCTGCGAATCAGAAGAAGAACGGCAATCGCTATTAAGCCAGAATTTCCATTTTGGCTCATGGATTGGTCCTCAGCATATCACAAACCCCCAAGTCTTGATCCTCCGAAACCCAGTTTCTTCTCCGGGAGCCTCCTTTTGCCTCTGCCAAGCGCCAAATTCCACCCGCCGGAAAAACCGAAAACCGGGAAGCTGCGTTTTTTCAGTGATTTCCACAAACGCGTCTACGGCCTCCACGTCCTGGTCAACCGATTTCGCCGGTGTCACCGTCCTCCCATTACCCAGTCGCCACCGCCAGCGCTTCGATTCGCCGGACCATGCTCCCGAACAGCCGCCGCGTGAGATGGCTCTCGGCCAGCATCAGCCAGTAGTACCGCGCATGCTTGACCAGCCTGCCGCCAGTCTTCACCAGCCGCTGCTGCAAGCTGGTCAGCGACCAGTATTCAAGCCCTGGCAACTCGCTGCTTCTGGCGCCGGCCGCGCATCACAAAACCCAATACGCCGAAGTAGATGAGCATCGCTGTCCACGAGGCGGGCTCGGGGACGACGGAGGCGGCGGAGCCGGTGCCAAAGAATCCGGCGGTTGCTCCCGGAGCATAAGGAAAGTAAACGCCTCCCCACTCAAATGCCACCCCTGGCTCTGGCGACAATGTGTATCCGTTGGAAAGCGACAACGGCAGAACCGTCGTCGTATAACTCACAACCTCGTCTCGAATGAGAAATTCGGACCCAATTTCTGTACCAGTGGTTTCATTACCAACGCCCTGGAGTTCGAGAATGGTCTGGTTGTACGGATTTCGAGCGTATACCTGCGATACATAAGCGGTGAGATAGTCCCCGTTAGACGGACCAATAGTAATGGTATGGCCATCAATAGTCGAAGTGGCGGAGTCGGTGCCTGTAAACGCGCCAATGTACTCGTTGTAGACGCTGCCAGTGCAACATGGTAGTGTACAGTGCTGAAGGTCAACGTACTCAGGTCTATTGTGTAGACGTCCGTCACTGAATCGCCACTCAGATTGGCGCCGGCCCCAAATCCGTAGACATTATCAGTATCAATGAAAGTTGGCTGCACTGTGCCTGAAAAGGTGAAGGTTGCATCGGCCCGAGCAGTACCAAGAGAAAACGAAGCACAAATCAGACAAAAGCCAATCAGGAAACGGACACGCGCCACGAAGTCATTGTCTTTGCACCCCTCGGTTGGTGCAACGCACGTGTGTTGCCAAACATTCCGCGGTGAGAGGGTCGGCTACCCAAGATGTTTTGTTTCAGATGCTTGGCGGTATAGCGTTATGGGAAGAAGCCGAGCCCGAAAGTCAGTGGGCACCCCAAATTTTCGAAAGAAGTCCCGAAGTTTCGCAAGAAAACCCGATTTTTGGGACAAACGGTTAAGACCGGAATTTTCGCCCGAATCGCCCCCGGCGGCAAGGCCCATGCGGGAACCGGCTCCCCGTCGCTATACATCCACCATAGCGTGGTGACTTACCGCGGCGTCCCTCGCCTGTGTTATAAGTAATGGCCAGTTACGCCGCGCGAAAGTGCGGGACCAAAGTTCTACCAAGGAGACGGAATGTCGAGAGCCTTTCTTGCATGCTGCGCCGCTTTGGCGCTTTCACTGGCCGCGCCGCTCGAAACGCGCGCCGCAACTCTCGATGTCAAGACGTTCGGCGCCAAGGCCGATGGCAAGACGCTCGATCGGGACGCCATTAACAAGGCCATCGACGCGGCCGTGGCGGCGGGCGGCGGCACCGTGTATTTCCCCGCCGGAACCTACGTCACCGGTTCCATTCACCTGCGCAGCAACATCACTTTGCAGCTCGAGCATGGGTCCGTCCTCGAAGCATCGCCCGATGTCACGACCTACGATGCCGCCGAGCCAAACCAGTGGGACAAGTTCCAGGACTTCGGCCACAGCCACTGGCACAACAGCCTGATCTGGGGCGATGGGCTCGAAAATGTTTCCATCGTGGGAGGCGGTCTGATCACCGGCAATGCGCTCGTAAGAGAGCGTGGAGGCGGCGGCGACAAAGCCATCGCCCTGAAACTCTGCCGCAACGTCACCCTGCGCGACTTCTCCATCCTCAACGGCGGCCACTTTGGAATCCTGGTTACCGGCGTCGATAACCTGACCATCGACAACCTCAAGATCGATACCAACCGCGACGGAATCGATATCGATGCCTGCCGCAACGTCCGCATCTCCAACACCAGCGTCAACGCGCCCAACGACGACGCCATCGTCCTGAAGGCCAGCCACGGCCTCGGGTTTGCGCGCGCCGTCGAGAATGTCACCATCACCAATGCATTGGTGAGCGGCTACGATATCGGCTCGCTGCTGGATGGCACATACAAGCGCAACGTCAAGCAGGCGCCGGACCGGGATGGCCCCACCGGCCGTATCAAGATCGGCACGGAAAGCGAAGGCGATTTCAGAAACATCACCATTTCCAACGTGGTGTTCGACCGCTCCCGCGGTCTGGCCCTCGAAACCGTAGACGGCGCCCACGTGGAAGACATCGCCATCTCCAACATCACCATGCGGGATGTCTCGAATGCCCCCATTTTCATCCGGCTGGGCAGCCGGATGCGGGCGCCGGAAGGGACACCCATCGGCTCGGTGCGCCGGGTGAGCATCAGTAACGTCGTGGCGTACGACGCCGACCCGCGCTATGGTTCCATCATCAGCGGCATCCCCGGCCACGACGTGGAGGATGTCAGACTCAGCGACATCCGCATCTTGTATCGCGGCGGCCTGACATTGGATCAGGTAGCGAAACAACCGGCGGACCTGGTGAACACGTTCTTTTTCCGTGCCTCCGGCGGCGTGCCGCCGCGCGAACCATTCGATACGCCGGAGCGCGAGAAGGAGTATCCCGAACCCTCCATGTTCGGCATGTTGCCCGCCTATGGCTTCTTCATCCGCCACGCCAAGGGCATCGAGTTGACCAACGTGGAGGTTGGATTCATCCAGGAAGACCGCCGGCCGGCCTTCGTCCTAGACCACGTCATCGGCGCCGACCTTCAGCACGTGAAAGCGCAGAAGGCCCCCGGTGTTTCGACCATCGTGCTTAAGAACGTCGAGAACTTCACGGCCCGTGGTTGTACACCGCTGCCGGACACGCAGGTTGCCACTGCCGACCGGCGCGAGATGTGAAGCGCCAGGGTTTTTCCATTAGAGAGAGATGGTGGAATGCATGAGCTACAAACAGAAAATGAAGCTAAGCCGGCGGTCGATGCTCCAGCAGGCCGCCGCGGCCAGCGCGTTAGGCGCGATTTTCAAGATGACCGAAGCGCCCGTTGCGGCGCAGCAGGGCCAAGTCGGTGTGCGTGGCGCGGAAACCGTCCACTACGGATCAATCAACAAGTACTCCGCGCCCAGTGACCTCAGAATCACCGATATGCGAGTCGTCACGATCGCCTCCAACTTCGACTACACGATCGTCCGCCTCGACACCAATCAGGGCGTCTACGGCCTGGGAGAGATTCGCGACGCCGCGCCCCGGGAAACGGTGTTGAATTTCAAATCCTTCGTATTGGGCAGGAACCCGCTTGACATCACCAGCATTCTCCAGAGCATACGAAAAGGCGGCGGACCCGACAAGAGTTGGGGCGGCCCAGGCTACAGCGGCATCGACATCTGCCTGCACGATATCGTCGGCAAGGTTTTCGGCGTGCCGATATGGCGTCTGTTGGGCGACAAGAAGCGCGACGGTGCCCGCATTTACTGCGACACCACCGGCACCAGCGACCCCAAGGCATACGGTGAGCGCATGCTGAAGCGGAAGAACATGGGCTTCACCTTCTTCAAGATGGACATCACCACCACGTTTGTCAGTGACTTCGGAAAGCGCCCCGAGGCCATGAATGCGTGGGGAGCGATCAGCGACAAGGGGCTGGGCTATGCGTGCGAACTGCTACAGGCCGTCCGTGACGCCATTGGTTGGAACGTGCCGCTCTCGGTGGATGCCGCCAGTGGTTTCCGCGGGGTGCCGGGCGGACCGCAGTTTATGCCGGTCCCCGACGCCATCCGGATGGCCAGGGCTTACGAGAAATTCGACTTGAGTTGGTTGGAGGACATTTTCGGCGTTCGGGGTTGGTTCAGGGTGGATGAGTTCAAGGAGGTCCGGGCTGCCACAACCACCAAGCTCGCCACCGGCGAAGACATCTTCGGCTTGGAGGAGGGCTTTAAAGCCCTGATCGACAACAAAGCTATCCATATTGTCCACATCGAACCGGGAACCGCTGGTGGGTGCCGTGAAACGAAACGCATCGCAGACTACGCTTACGAGCGAGGCATCGACACGGCGATTCACATGGCCGGATCTCCCGTGGGTTCCATGGCCAGCGCTCACACCGCAGTGACACTGAACAGTTTCCTCGCTCAGGAGTGCCACGCCATCGACTTTCTCGATTGGTGGCAAAAACTCACCACCAGGCCGGTCATCGTAAACGGCTACATTCCGGTTCCAGATACTCCGGGGCTCGGACTCGAGCTGAACGAAGAAGTCATTAAGGAGCATCTCCGATACGCCGGCTACTTCGAGCCGACTCCGGAATTCGACCGCCGCAGGAAACGGTTGGTCGAGGGATGGCCGCACTACGACGTGAACGGGAAATGGACCACGGAAGCAACGGAAGACTATTAGCCTGAATCTGCCGCCGCCTGGTTTGCTGCGGCCCGGCTTCTACTGTAGCTTGCCTCTCGCGTCCACCTTCCAGATTTCCTCCACCATCTCCCCGCGAATGCCATGGACCTGCTCGTGCAGGTTCACGGCCACGCAGATGTGATTGGGGATCACGTGGATGCGGTCGCCCACCGAGAACTCGCGCGCGGCTCGAGTGACGTCGATGAAGCCGTGCTCTTCGTTCATCTTGTGGAACCTTGCGCCGGGGGCTTCCACGACGCGGCCGAAAATCAGTTCGGGGGAATTCACCAGCCGGTCCGACGAAAAGGTCTTTGAGCCGCCATCGATGATTATCTGTCCCGAGCGCGCGGTCGAGACCACTGTCGCCAGGATGCTGGCGGCGCAATCTTCCATCGAGCAGGCGCCGCTGCGGACCGTATTGATGTCGTTGAAGACGTAGGTGCCCGGACGGATCTCCGTCAAGCCCTCCAGTTCATGCGAGTGGAACAGCGTGGGAGTCGAGCCGCCGCTCACAATCCCGGCCTCCATTCCCACACGCCGGAAATCGGAGAGAATCGAGCGCAGCAGTTCAGCCAACTGCGCCCAAGTCCGCTGCCCGGATTCGTCCATGTCTTTGATGTGCCCGGGATAAAAAGCAATGCCCTCGAAGCGCAGCCACGGAAGCTTCGATATGGACTGGGCCAGTTGCACCAGCGCTTCGCCGGGAGCAACGCCCACACGGCCCAGCCCCACATCCACCTCGGCCAGCACGCCAATCTCGCGTTGCGCGGCGCGCGCGGCGTCGGAAAGCTGGCGCGCGGCAAAGACGCTGTCCAGCGCCACCGTGACACTGGTCCGCCGCGCCACCCCCATAATGCGCTCAAGCTTGGCGCGCCCGATGATGGGGTAGGCTACCAGCAGATCCGCCGGCTCGGCGCCCAGCATCACCTCGGCTTCCGACACCTTGGCAACCGTCAGCCCCATGGCACCCGACTCCAGTTGCCGTTTGGCCAGCCGGATGGATTTGTGCGTCTTGGTATGCGGCCGGAGCCTCAGCCCGTGCTGCCTGGCATACCCGCCCACGCGATCGAGATTCCGGTCGAGGATGTCCAAATCTACAACCAGCGCGGGCGTGTCGATTTCCCGGACCAGCATACTACCTTTGTCTGGCCATCTCGACTTCAAGCTGGATGGCCACTTCGTCGCCTACCAGGACGCCGCCGGCTTCCAGCGCCACGTTCCAAACCAGCCCGAAATCCTTGCGATTCACCTTGGTGGTTGCCGTCGCACCAACCTTCATGTTGCCCCATGGATCTTTCACTTCCGGCGTAGGGCCTTCGACGTCGAGGACCACTTCCTTGGTGACGCCATGGATCGTCAGATCGCCAACCACCCTCCATTCGCCCTCTCCAACCGGCGCCACCTTTTTCGAGGTGAAGGTGATCTTAGGAAATTTCTCTACGTCGAAGAAATCCGCGCTCTTGAGGTGCTGGTCCCGCTGGGGCTCGCGCGTCTGAATCGTGGTGGCGTCGATGGCCGCCTCCACTTTGGAATTCGCCGGATCCTCCGCATCGAATACCACCGTGCCGGCCACCCCGGAAAATTCGCCGCGCACATTCGACACCATCAAGTGGCGAACCTTAAACCCCGCCGTCGAGTGACTGGGATCGATGACATAAGTTACAGCTTGACTCATAGCTATGTTCTCCTTCTCAAGAATAGTTTAGAACCTTCGCGCCTTCAGAAGCGCCTCGTCAATGGCGGGGATCTTATCGAACTCCCCGTCCCAGAAGGATTGCGACTTCATGCTCTCCAAATAGGAGCGGGTGTAGCCGAAACCGGTCCAGACCTGCTCCTTGTAGCCGAACAGCCGCTCCTTCTGTCCCGGCGGGCGCACGTCCAAAATCTCAAGCGCGTCGCCGCCGCGGAAAATCTCTTCGAAACCCGCGCTGAGCTTGGCCTCGTCCAGCGGACCGCAGCGCTTTTCGAGATTCGTCAGCACCGAGGGATAGCGGTCCATGCCGTCGGTGGCGATGGTCACCACGTTGTCTTCCGGACCGAGGCCCAGGTACCGCGCCAGGCGAATCGCGCCCAGGACATTGCAGATGCCCGAGATGCCGAACACGCCTTCGAGCGCATCCAGGTATCCCCGCGGCTGGCCCAGCATTCGCTCCACCAGGCTCCGGCGGCGTTCCAGAAGTTCCAGGCCCATCACGCAATCGTCATCGTGAATCAGACCCACGTAATCGGTGGTGAGCACGTTGTGAATGAGGGTCACCATCTTGTCGCCGATGCCTTCGATGCGGTGCGTGCCACGTCCGTTGTTGTAGAGCGTCGAGCACTCCTTGGGCTCCAGCGCGCAGATCAGGCTCTCCGGATAGCGAGCCTTGATTTCATCGCCGGCGGCCAATGTGCCGGCCGAGCCCGGCGCCGAAACGAACGCCGCAACCCTGCCGTTCCCATATTGCGCGGCCGCTTCCAGCGCGCTGCGCCCCGTCACGTAGCGGTGGAACCGGTAGTTGGGAAGCATCTCGAATTGGGCCAGGATCTTGTTCCTGGGGTCCTTCTTATATTGCTGGGTGCGCTCCAGGACCAGGATGACATCGCTTTCCGATCCGGGCGTCAGGTCCAACTGGCCGCCGTATTGCCGGATGCGCTCGTACCGTTCCTCGCTCATGTGCTCCGGCATGATGACGATTGCCGGGTAGCCCTTGAGATGCGAGATATATGCCACGCCGATTCCGAAGTTGCCCGTGGACGGGCCAATCATGGTGCTCTCGCCAAGCTGGATTTCGCCGGCCAGCTCGCCTTCCATCAGCGTGGCGTAAGCCGGACCGACCTTGTGGCTGCCAGAAGGAAAGTACCGCCCGGTGAGGACCACGATATTGGCCTCGACGCCCGTCAGCTCCCTCGGAAGCACGATGTGGCGGATGCGGCTATCGGGCCCGCGCCAGGTGATGTTAAACAGCGCCTGCGTGCGAACCGCCGCCCGCAGCAACTCCGGATGTAGCATCTCCTGATACATCGGCCCAGGTACGGTGTTTGTCATAAGGTTTCCTTGTCAAAACCTCTCCCACAAGGCTCGCGCTCGCGCCGCCGCTTTCTCCGCCACGCGCCGTTCGTCCACCGTGACGCACTGCTTGTCGCGCACCACATACCGTCCGTTGACGATGAGCGAATCTACGGGCGCGTTGGCAATGCCAAACAAAATGTGGCCAAAGAGGTTGCCGCTGTTGAGCGGCGTGGGTGGGTAGTAATCCAGCAGAATCAGGTCGGCCTGCGCGCCTTTCTCGATGCGGCCAATCTCCATGCCCCAAAGCTTCTTGACGATGGTGCGGTTGTTCAGAAACGCCGCGGCGTAAGCTTCCCCGTACGCCACGCGAGGGTCGCCCGCTTGCAACTTTTGCACGTGAAAAGCGGTCTTGAACTCTTCGAACATGCGAGGCGAATAGCCGTCCGAACCCAGCCCCACCAGCACTCCGCGCCGGAACAGTTCGAGCACTCTGGCGGCGCCCACCGCGTTGTTGCAGTTGGATTGCGGGTTGTGAACCACGTTGACCCGGCGCCGCGCCAGCGTCGATATGTCGGCCGCGCTGACGTGTACGCAATGAGCAGCCAGACACTGCTCGTCCAGCACTCCAAGGTCGCGCAAACGCTTCACCGCCCCGGCGTCGCAGCCGTCCTCCGCCACGTGTATGTGGAAGCCCGCGCGCAGCGATTGGTTCACTTCCACCGCGCGGCGCAGCGTCTCATCGCTGAGCGTGAAAGAAGCGTGCAAGCCGAAGGTGGCCGCCACCAGGCCGCCGCCGCGGGGCGCCCTCTGGGCCCGGTCGATGAAGCGGATGTTTTCTCGAATGCCCTCCAAGGCCTGCAACGGGCCGTTGCGGTCGGAAGTCTCATAGCACAGCACGCCGCGCAAGCCCACCTCCCGAAACGCTTGCTCGACGCGGTCCAGACTTCCGGCGCAGGCGTTAGGGCTGGAATGGTGGTCAACCAGCGTGCCCACCCCGCACTTGGCCGCGTCGATGAGGCCCACCAGCGCGCTGTAGTACACGTCCTCTTCGTTCAACGCGCGGTCGAGGCGCCACCACAACTTCTTCAGGATCTCGGGAAAATTCTTGGGCGCGCGGCCGGTGAGCGAAATGCCGCGCGCCAGCGTGCTGTAAAGGTGCGTGTGGCAGTTGATCAGCGCCGGCATCAGCAGCTTGCGCTTGGCGTCGATGACATTCTTTCCCCGCGCGCGCCCACTCTGCACATCGCCGATGCTGCCGTCGAGACGAATCTCGACGCTGCCGGAATCGAGCACGCGATTGGCGGAGTCGAAGGTCAGGATACGGGCATTAGTGATAATCATGACGCCACGATGTGCGTGCCGCTCTCGCCCCTTACGGCGCGAGCGACATGTTCGGTTGAAGTGATGATGCACTGCTGGCCGCCTTGCGCGACGAAGTCGATGGCGGCTTCAATCTTGGGTCCCATCGACCCGACCGGAAATTCGCCGGCGGCCAGGTACTCGCGCGCCTGCTGGAGCGTGATGACGCCCAACCACTGCTGGTCCGGGCGCTCGAACCGAATGGCCGCCTGCTCCACCGACGTCACGATGATCAGCTTGTGCGCGTGCAGATCGCGCGCCAGCAGGCTCGAGGCGAAATCCTTGTCGATGACTCCTTCCACGCCCACCAGTCGATCGCCCTCCCAGCAGACCGGAATTCCTCCACCGCCGCAGGCGATGGTGACCACACCAGCCTCCACCAGCCTGGCAATGGCCTGCTCCTCCAAGATGCGAATCGGCCGCGGCGAGGCGACCACGCGCCGGAACTGGCCGGGCTCGATTTCCCGGATGATCCAGTGCGGCTTCTCCTGTTGAACGTGCCGAACCTCGTCCCGGGTGTAGAACGACCCGATGGGCTTGGTCGGATGCGTCATTTCGGGGTCGTGCTCGTCCACCAGCACCTGTGTGATGACGGTGGCCGCGCCGCGGCCAATGCCTTCCCGGCGGAACAACTCGCAGGCAATCCGCTGGATCATGTAGCCCATGCCGCCTTGCGAATCGGAAACGCAGGTGTCCAGCGGAAGGCGCGGCACCCTCCGCTCGCCTTCTTCCACGCGGATCAGGATGTTGCCGATCTGCGGGCCGTTGCCGTGGACAATCACCAGGTTCGAATCGCTGCGAAACAGCGGCAAAAGATGCTCCAGCGTCTCGCCCGTGTGCTGAAACTGCTGCGGAATTGTGCCCGGTTCGCCGGGCCGTGTGATGGCGTTGCCGCCCAGAGCGATTACCAGAATCTCAGCCATACCGCTACCGCTCGTATTCGATTTCCCCATCCGCCATGGTGAGGGCCATGATCGCTTTGGCCGTATGCAGGCGGTTTTCCGCCTCTTGGTACACCACCGAGTTCGGCCCGTCGATCACTTCATCGGTCACTTCGTTGCCGCGGTCGGCCGGCAGCGGGTGCATGTAGAGCACGTCCGGCCGGGCCAGCTTCAGCCGCTCCGCGTCGCAGATCCAGCCGGTGTACTGCCTCGCAATGCGCAGCGATTCCTCGGGCTTCGAGCCCATGGTGTCCAGACAGCCCCAGCTCTTGGGGATGACCACGTCGGCGTCGCTGAACGCCTCGTCCATGCTGTCCACTATAGTGAACTTGCCACCGCCGCGCCGGGCATTTTCGAAAGCCGCCTCGACGGTCTGGGGCATCAGCCCATACTCCGGCGGATGCGCCAGCACCACGTCCATGCCGAACCGCGGCATCAGCATGATCAGCCCCTGCGGCACCGAAAGCGGCTTGGCGTAGCTCGGCGCGTAGGCCCAGCTCACGGCGATCTTCAGGCCGCGCAGGTCCTGGCCGCGTTGCTCGCGGATGGTCATCAGGTCCGCCAGCGTCTGGCACGGATGGTCCACATCGCACTGCATGTTGATCACCGGCACGTTCGCCCATTTTGCCACTTCTCGCATGTAGGCGTTGCCTTCGCCGGGGATCAGGTCGTGCCGGATGGCGATCCCATGCCCGTAGCTCGAGAGAATGATGCCGGTGTCCTTGGCGCTCTCGCCGTGCGACACCTGCATCGCGTCGGCGGTCAGAAAGTGCGCGTGCCCGCCGAGCTGCGTCATCCCCGCCTCGAACGAGTTCCGCGTGCGCGTGGACTTGTCGAAGAACATCAGGAAAATGGTCTGGTCGGGAAGGTAGCGGTGGGGAGTATGTCCCTTGAATTTCCGCTTGAGGTCGGACGAGACGCCTAGCATAGCGTCGAGCTCGGCGCCGGTCCATTCCTGTGTGGTGATCCAGTCTCTGCCCTTAAACAGCGCTTTCTCGATTGCCACTGATGACCTCCTGAAGTCCCGCGACGTTGGCGAAGTGAACGCGCCGCGGATCGCCGACCGATTCGGCCAGCAACTTGAGCTTGAGATAAGGAAGCATATCGATCACGCCAGATGGCGCCGCGCCGGCCTTTGGTTTCCAGCTCAGCGCCTGGTTATCGCTCAAACGGATTTCGACTGTGGCCGTCCGCGTTTCGAAGTGCGCGCGGTCCGCGGGCGGATCCAACGTGAGAATGTAAGACTCTCCGGCGACTGTGCCGTAAATTGTGACTGGCGGCGTGAAATCAATATAGAAGCCGTTTGCCCCGGCGTACTTCTGGTACGTTTCGAGGCTTCCGAAGAACCGCGGCTTTTCCACGTAGGGACCCCCGTCTTCCGGGCAGAAGACATCGCAGTTGCCGCAATCGTTGCAAGCGTCGGCATAGTTGGCCAACTGGTGCGCCTTGGCCAATTGCAGCACGCCGCCCGGCATGCGTCTGACGCCATCAGGCAGCAGCTCAAAGTTATAGTACGGGATGGCGCCCGCCGAGGTCTCGTACACGAAGTTGGCGTCGTTGGGACAAACCGGAACGCACTTATCGCAGTTGATACAGTCGTAGAGCCACAGCTTCGAGCCGATCTTGCGCGGCACTCCCTTGTTGCGCTCCCAGCGGTATCGCGGGTTGGCCGTGGTCTCGGCCACCAGCGCCGCCTCCTGGCCCGCATAGTGCTTCACGTAGTCCGGGATCGTGCTCACGCCTACCTCGCGCATCTTCGCGCCCAGGTTCTCCAGGTAACGAATCAAGCGCGCGTAGCCTCCCGGCCGGAGCAGGTCCGTGCACGTAGTCACCGGGACCATGTTCATGGCTACCGCCGTGGCGATGTTGTGCGCGTCCAGGCCCGCCGAGAAAGAAATCGGGACGCTGGTCTTCATATGCTCCCGAAACTTCTTCACCAGGTTCATGGTGATCACATGCAGCGGCGGGCCCGACATGTACATGGTCTCGTCGGTGAAAAATGACTTGTGATTCTTCACCACCAGCGTATTGCTGAACTTCACGGCCAAGCTCTTCCCATGCGCCTGCGCAATCCGCTGAAGCCTGGGCACCAGGTCCAGCGCCTCGTCGAATTGCAGATCTTTTTCGAAGGCCTCGGGGCTGATCTGGATCTCGCGATAGCCCATGACATCGTGCAACAGGTGTTCCACCTCGCCCGAGCCCAGCAGGGTGGGGTTCATCTTGATGCAGACGTTGCAGGCCAGTTCCGTCAGCAGGAAAGTGACAATACCCTCAATTTCAGCCGCGGGACAGCCGTGGAACGTGGAGAGGCTGATGGTGTCGCTGATGTGCGCGGGGAACGGCAGGTCGCGGTAGCGCGCCCACGGGCCGGTCAGCCCGGCGCGCAGCTCGTCGATGACCGCGCTCGCATCCTTCATCGATTCAATCCACGAGCGCACGCGCGGCGAGCGTATCCCCTCCAGACTGTAGCCGACGCTCATGTCGAAGACCGTCTCGCCCGGCGAATAATCTTCGCCCAGCAGCTTGGACGCCTTCAAAATTTCGAGGAACATCACCGCGCTCACGTATTCGCGCAGCGATTGTTCGAGCTTGAGTTCCTGCGACCATTCCACGTTGTAGCCGACGTTGGCGATGTCTATGCACGGGCGCGGGATCTTCAGCTCATCCAGAATCTGAACGGTTTTCAATTCGATGATGCGCGAGCCGCCCAGCCACGAAAGCACGATGTTCTGCACCAGTTGGCCATGCGGTCCGGCGGCCGGCCCCAGCGGAGTCGAGGCGCGATGCCCGTGAAAATCGACGGAGAAATCGATGCCTGGAATGCCGCGGAAGAACTTGCTCTTGGGAAGGTCGAAGATCTTCGCTTCCCGCTGGTATTCGAGAAATGCGCGCCGCAACAGCAAGGGCAGCGGAAGTGGAACCAGCTCAGCCATGCCGCTCCGAGAAGATCAGCGGAAACGCCGCGTAGAACTGCGCCGCTTCAACCAGGTGCCGAATCGGCACGCGCTCCACCACACTGTGCGCCACATCCTCTTCACCGGGACCGAAGCCGATGGTCGGCACGCCCATCACCCCCATCGAGCCCACGCCATTGGTGCTGAACGTCCACTTGTCCACGATGGGAGCTTTCTTCCACAGCGTCTCATACGTGGCGATGGCCGCCCGCGTGAGCGGATGCGCTTCGTCGAGCACCCAGGTGGGATAGTATTTCTCCATCGGGTAGCGCAGGCCGGTGTAGCTGGGCGTGTCGTAGTTCAGGATCTCCACCTCGGCGTCTTCCGCGCCGGCGAGCGCCTTCACCTCGGCCACGGCGCTTTCCTTGGTCTCGCCGGCGGTCAGGCGCCGGTCCAGATGAATGGAGCAGGCGCCCGGCACCGCGCACAGCGAAGGCGAAAGCGAGCGAATTTCGGTAACCGCAATGGTGCCCTTGCCCAGAAACGGATCGTCCCGCAACCGGGTGTTCAGCTTCTCCACTTCTTCCACCAGCCGACTCATCTTGTAGATGGGGTTATCGCCGCGCTCGGGAGCGCTGGCGTGGCACGAGCGGCCGCGCAAATGCACTTCGATCTCCATGCGCCCGCGTTGCCCCCGATAAATGCGCAGACCGGTCGGCTCGGTGACGAGCACGCAATCCGGGCGGATGCCGTCTTCTTTAAGGATGTACACCCACGCCAGGCCATCGCAGTCCTCCTCCTGCACCGAGCCGACCATCCAGAGCGTGTAATCGCCCAGCAGTCCCAGATCCTTGATGATCTTCGCGGCGTACACCATGCTGGCCATGCCGGCGCGCTGGTCGCCCGCGCCGCGGCCATAGACGTAACCGTCCTCGACCTTGCCCTGGTACGGGTCCCAGGCCCATTCTTTGGGGTCGCCCACGCCCACGGTGTCGGTGTGGGAATCCATCATGATGACGGTCTTTCCGGACCCGATTCGCCCCAGGATGTTGCCCATCGGATCGATGCGGATTTCGTCGAAGCCGGCCTGCTCCATCTCCTTGCGTATGCGTTGAATGACCGGGCCCTCGTGCGAGCTTTCGGCGGGGATGGCGACCAGGTCGCGGAGAAAACCAACGATGTCCGCTTCATAAGACTGGGCGGCAGCGGCAATTTCAGACGCATTGATCATCGGCAGCTTCTTTCTCGCGCAGCGCGCGCAGCAGGTCTTCGGGCCGTATCGGCAGTTTGCGGAACCGCACTCCGATGGCGTGGAAAATGGCGTTGACAATCGCCGGAGCCGGCCCGTTGATGGGCACTTCGGCCACCGACTTGGCGCCGTAAGGCCCCAGCGGCTCGTCGGTCTCGACCAAAATGGTGGTGAGCCTGGGCATGTCCTTGGCGCCGAAAACCTTGTAGTCGAGGAAACTCGGATTCACCGGCCGGCCGGCGTCATCGAGCACCAGTTCCTCGGTTAGCGCGTAGCCCAGGCCCTGGGCCACCGCGCCTTCCACTTGCCCTTCCGCCTGCGCGGGGTTGATGGCAATGCCGGGGTCCACCGCGGTCGCCATGTGCAACACGCGGACCATCCCGGTCTGGGTATCCACTTCCACTTCGGCGAAGGTCGCGCAGAAGGGCGGCGGGCTGTCGGTGTTGAAGTGCGACGCGCCATCCATGATCTGGGTCTTCTCCTTGTACAAGGCGTGGAGAGCGATCTCCGTCATGGTCGCGGATTTCTTGCCTTCGCCAACCGTCGACACCCGGTTGTCGCCACAGGTCAGGTTTTCGACCGGCGTCTCCAGCATCTTCGCGGCCATGCGCAGCACCTGCTCGCGCACTTTCTCCGCGGCCTTCTTCACCGCGCCGCCGGAAATAATGGTGGTGCTGGATGCGTAGGCCCCCACGTCGAATGGCGTCGTATCCGTGTCGCCGGAAGTGATGACGATCTTGTCGAGGCTCACGCCCAGGGTTTCCGCGGCGATCTGCGCCAGCACGGTGTCAGCGCCGCCGCCCACGTCGGCAGCTCCCACCTGCAAAAAGAACGAGCCGTCCTCATTCATCTTCAGGAAAGCCGAGGCCCAGTCGATTCCCGCGATCCCGCTGCCCTGCATGGTGCAGGCCATCCCTACGCCGCGCTTCAAGTGCCTGGCCGGCGCGGGCAACGCTTGGCGCTTGCTTGTCCAGCCAATGGCGGCGGCGCCGCGATCCATACATTCCGGCAGGCTGCAACTGCGGATGTGCCGCGGCAGCCCCGCTTTCCCCTCCCCGAGCTGCGCGGAGAGCCGGTCGATGTCGCCCAGCCGTATGACGTTCCGGCGGTGGAACTCGACCGGGTCTATCCCCAGTTCATGCGCGATTTCGTCCACCAGGCTTTCCTGCGCGAAGAATCCCTGCGGGCAGCCATAACCGCGGAACGCGCCGGCTACCGGCGTATTGGTGTACACCACGTGGCACTCGAATCGCATGTGCTCGGCGCGGTACAGCGGCAAAACCTTGCTGCCCGTGTTCCCTTGCACCGTGTTCGCGTGGCTTCCATAAGCGCCCGTGGTGGCCACCACCGTCAACTGGCTGGCCACAATGGTTCCGTCGCGCTTGACCCCCATTTTCATCCGCAGGATCTGGGGGTGGCGCGTGCGCGCCATGTAGAACTCTTCCTCGCGCGTGTATTCGATCTTCACCGGCCGTCGCGCGGCCAGGGCCAGCGCCCCGCAGATGTCCTCGAGCAACATCTCCTGCTTGCCGCCGAATCCTCCGCCCATGCGCGGCTTGATCACGTGCACCCGGCTCACCGGAATCTGCAGAATCATGGCCACCTGCCGGCGCGAGTGGTACGGCACCTGCGTGCTGGTGCGAATCACCAGGCGGCCGTCGCCGTCCGGCCAACTGATGGTCACGTGCGGCTCGAGCGAGCAGTGCTGCTGCCGCTGGGTGCGGTACTCCCGCTCGAAAACAAAGTCGGACTCGCGGAAACCCTCGTCCACGTTGCCGATCTCCCGCAGGATGTAGCCCGCGATGTTGCGCGCAGCGTCGTGGATCCCTGTGGAATCCGGCTCATCGTGGATTACGGCGGCGCCGGGCGCCATAGCCTGTTCCATGTCCAGCACGGCGGGCAGGACGTCGTACTCCACTTCGATCAGCCGCAGAGCCTTTTCGGCGATGGCGCGGCTCTCCGCCGCCACCGCGGCCACGCGGTCGCCCACAAACCGCACTTTGTTGTCGAGCAGGTAAGTGTCGTAGGGCGAAGGCTCGGGCCAGGACTGCCCGGCGGTGGTGTGGGGCACGCGCGGAACATCCTTGTACGTCAGGACCGCGTGCACACCGGGCAACGCCTTGGCTTTCCTGGTGTCGATCCGTTTGATGCGGGCGTGCGCGTACGGGCTGGGCAGGATCTTGCCGTGCAGCAAACCGGGGAGATGAATATCGTCGGTAAAGGCCGGACCGCCCGTTACCAGCGTGACGCCCTCCACTTTCCAGACGTTCCGGCCAACAACGGTGCGCGGCAAATTCATCGCGCCGCCTCCCGGCGGGCAGCTTTTCGGCCAGCGCGGCTGGCCGCCGCCAGCACCGCCTCAACCGGCTTGCGGAAGCCAGTGCAACGGCAAAACGTCCCCGCCAGCGCCTCGCGCACTTCCTCCTCGCTGGGATGGGGCTTGCGATTGAGCAGCGCCTTGGCGTTCAGAATCATGGCGGGAGTGCAGAATCCGCACTGCACCGCGCCATGGTCCAGAAAAGCCTCCTGTAGCGGATCGAGTTCGTCGCCGTGGCTCAGGCCCTCGATGGTCAGCACGTCCGACCCTTCCGCCTGCGCGGCGAACATGAGACACGAATTGATGGGCGTGCCGCCGATCAGGACCGTGCACGCGCCGCACTCGCCCGACTCGCAGCCGCGCTTCACGCCGAAGTACCCTTCGCGGCGCAGCACATCCAGCAGAAGATCGCCGGGAGCTACGCTCCACTGCTTCGCTTTCCCGTTCACGTTGAGACGAACTTCCATGGTCTTCACAGCGAGCACCCCGTTCCGGCGGCGCACTCTTCGAGCGCCCGCCTCACCAGCACACGGCACATCTCGCGGCGGTATTCGGCCGAAGCGCGCACGTCGGTAATGGGCCGCACCTCGCGCGCCGCTTCGTCGGACACTTCGGCCAGGGTGCTTTCATCCATCTTGCGCCCCACCAGGAGCTTCTCCGCGTTGACGGCGCGGATGGGCGTTGCCGCCACCGCGCCCAGCGCGATACGCGCCCATTTCGCGCGACCCTGAGAATCCGACTGAAGGCCGGCCGCCGCATTCACCAGAGAGATATCGCTTTCCGTGCGTCCCAGTTTTTGAAAGGACCAGCGCCCGCCGCGCGGCGGCACCGGTATCATAACTTCGATGAGCAGCGCCTTGCTTCGCGCGGTCTTTCGCGGGCCGGAGTAGAAAGCGGTCAAAGGAATCTGGCGCCGGCCGCGCTCGTCGGCCAGCACCACCTCGGCGTCCAGCGCCAGCAGCGGCGTAGCGGTATCCGCCGCCGGCGAGCCGTTTGCCAGGTTGCCTCCCAGGGTGGCCATGTTGCGGATCTGCACCGAACCGCAAGTAGCCGCGGCCCGCGCCAGGATGCCGCCCGCCAGCGCGCGGATGGCGCCCGAATTCTCCAGCGCCGCCATGGTGGTGGTCGCGCCGATGACCCAGGCTTTGCCTTTTCGGCGGATATAGCTCAAGCCGGCGTGCGTGATGTCGATCAAGATGCGGATGGACTGGTCCGCCTCGACCACAAGGTCCGTTCCCCCCGCCACAACCCGCGCCCGGTTCTTCCCGTTTTGAAGCAGACGAAGTGCTTCGCGCACCGTGCCAGGCCGATAGAAAGCTTCAACGGTATCGAACATCCTTGCCCTCCGGAGACAATACTCCCACAGAACCTGAACAAAATATAGCAAGGTCACAAAGCGGTTACAAGCATTCTGGATAGCGCGGATTGGCGCTGGCCTGGCGGGCACATCTCCCCGGCTGTGTTATTGTCCTTTAATAGTGTCCTTGTCGTCTATGCGTTATGGCTTGCTGCTCTTCTGCCTGCTCTCGGTCGCCTGCGCGCGGCGGCCGGAGCCGCGCAAACTAACGATTGCCGCGGCGGCGGACCTGAACTTCGCGCTGGAGGAGGTTTCGCGGGAATTCCGCGCGGCGCATCCCGAGGTGGATCTCGCGATCGCGTATGGCTCGTCCGGCAATTTCTATGCGCAGATCCGCAACCAGGCGCCCTTCGATATCTTCCTTTCGGCGGACGTGGAATATCCGCGAAAGCTGGTCGAAGAGGGGATCGGCGTGCGCGACTCGCTGTTCGTGTATGCGGTGGGCCGCATCGTGGTTTGGGTGCCCGCATCATCGCCGCTGGACCCTTCCTCCGCGCTGCGGGCCACTTCGGTGCGGCACGTCGCCATCGCCAACCCTCAACACGCGCCGTACGGCCGGGCGGCGGGAGCGGCCTTGCGCTCGCTGGGCCTCTATGATGGCGTCGCGGGGAAACTGGTGCTCGGCGAGAACATCGCGCAGACCCTCGAATTCGTCCAGAGCGGCGCGGCGGACGTGGGAATTGTGGCTCTCTCGCTGGCCCTGGCGCCACCGGTCCGTGGCCAGGGACGCTATTGGGAAATCCCTCCGGAGGCGTGCCCGAAGATCGAGCAGGGCGGCGTCATCTTGAAAGACTCGAACGCAGCCCGCGAGTTCCGGTCGTTTCTTCTGGGCGCGGGCGCGCGGGGCGTCTTGAAGCAGTACGGATTCTCTCTGCCGGGAGAGTGATATGGATTGGCAAGCCATTTGGCTGAGCGTGCGGCTGGCGGTTTCGACCACTCTCATTTTGCTGGCGGTGGGAATGCCGCTGGCCTACTGGCTGGCGTTTTCGCCGCATCGCTGGAAGTTCCTGGTGGAAGCGGTGGTGGCGCTGCCGCTGGTTCTGCCGCCGACGGTCCTGGGGTTCTACGTGCTGCTGGCCATCGGCCCGCGCAGTCCGGTGGGCGCGTTTTATGGCAGGCTCACCGGCGGCATGTTGCCGTTCTCGTTTCAAGGCCTCCTGGTGGCTTCGGTGCTCTACAGCCTGCCGTTCACGGTGCAGCCCGTGGCCTCGGCATTTGCGGCGGTGGACCGCAAACTGGTGGAAGCTTCCTGGTGCCTGGGAGTTTCGCGGATGGCCACGTTCCGCCGCGTCATAGTGCCGCTGGCGCTGCCCGGGATCGCCACCGGCGCCATCCTGAGCTTCGCCCACACCATGGGCGAATTCGGCGTGGTCCTGATGGTGGGCGGCAATATCGCGGGCGTGACGCGCACCGTTTCGATCTCCATCTACGACCAGGTGCAGGGGTTGAACTACGGCGCGGCGGCGGAGACCTCGCTGGTTCTGCTGGCCGTCTCGTTTACGGTGCTGGCGCTCACCTACGCGCTGCAGCGCCGGGTTTGGGCAATATGGCCAATGACCTGAGCTGCCGCTGCCGCAGGCGGCTCGACTCCGGTTTCGAGCTGGATGCGGAGCTGCGTCTCCCGCTCGACGAATCTCCGGTGACGGTGCTGTTCGGCCCGTCCGGCTCGGGCAAGACCACCTTGTTGCGGCTGCTGGCGGGTCTCGACCGCCCGGACGACGGGGCCATCCGGTTCCGCGATGCCACGTGGTACGACGGATCGCTCCGCATTTGCCTGCCGCCCCAACAACGGCGCGCGGTATTCCTGTTTCAGGACTGCGCGCTGTTTCCGCACCTGACCGTGGCGGCCAACGTGGACTATGCGGCGCCCCGCGAGACCGCCCGCAGACTCATCGATGTGTTCGGCTTGGCGGATCTGGCCGATCGCTTTCCGCGCGCGCTCTCCGGCGGGCAGCAGCAGCGCGTGGCCGTGGCGCGCGCGCTGGCCGCGGAGCCGGTGCTATTGCTGCTGGATGAGCCGCTCTCGTCGCTCGACGCCGCCGCGCGCGCCCGCATGCGCCAGGACCTTCGCCGGATGCTCCTCAATGGCGGCGTCCCCAGCCTGGTCGTCACGCACGACCGCATGGAGGCGGTGGCGCTGGGCGACTGGATGGCGGTGATGGTGGATGGAAGAATCCGCCAGGCTGGTCCGGTGCAGGATGTTTTCCGCCACCCGGCCGATGCGCAGGTAGCCGAGTCGGTGGGTGTCGAGAATGTTCTGCCGGCCGAGATCGTATCGCACCACTCGGGCCTGCTAACGGTGCAGGTCGGGCCGGCGCAATTGCAGTGTGTCGATTCAGGCGAGACCGGCCCGCTGGTTGCGTGCATTCGCGCGGAGGATGTGGCGCTCACACGCGACTCGCCGCAGCTTTCGAGCGTCCGCAACCGGCTGCCGGGCCGCGTTCTCTCGGTGATCCCGGAAGGCCCGCTAGCGCGCGTGGAACTCGATTGCGGCGTGCCGCTAGTGGCGGTGATCACCGCGCAATCGGCCAGCGAGCTTCACCTGAACCCCGGCGACGCCCTCTGCGCCGTGGTGAAGACCACGTCGGTGCACCTTACGGCTGCACCCGGCCAGCGTTGAAGTAGATCCTGGGGAGCGAAAGAATATAGCCGGCACTTCGTCCAACCTGCTTGTGGCCAGGTGGCCTGCACGATGGGATTTCTGAAGCGTGGCCGATCAGGCGAGGTCTTGTGGAGTTGGCGAGCTCTCGTGGCCGAGGAAACCAAGAAGAAGTTCCAAGGCGCGCTCGATCCTCGGCGTGGCTTGATCGAAGACCCCGTCGGCAGATCCACGGGCCACGGCGCCTGGACCATCGCCGCCGTCGTAGCGGACCGGAGCGAGTATGGCAAGCTGGTAGTTGGCTAGCCGCATGGTTCTATATGCGTCGCAGACGGTGCTTTTCAGTTCGTCGGGGAGCAGCGCGAGCGCACCTTCTTGGATAGCCCGCTGAAATTGCGTTTCCAGAAATGGGCATAGGTCGGCAGAGCGCGCATGGTCGCCGACGTTCTTGTTGAAGGTGAGTTCGTCGATGAGGGCCTGCAGTGGTCCAACCTCGGTGCTGGGAAAAGATTGGATGAGGAGTTCGGGTCTCTCTTTGCAAAGCTGCATCCACTCGTCCCTGCGCCTTCGGAGTTCGTCTGGCGTATACATCCGCCCCCTTGGGTGCTTCGGGTTATACGCGTGTATCTCCGCGTGACACTCGAAGCAGACCGGGATTGCGTTCCCGATCTCGTCCCCTCCATTTTGATCGATGTGATCCGTCTCAATTTTGACACCGCAAAAACGGTAGCAGATGCAGCAACGGCGCTTGCATCCTACGAGGAGATCTGTTACTTGATTCCGATCGAAATTGCCGGCCATGGTTTTGATGATGCCTAATTCACATAGTAGCTGAAGGTTAACGCCCGTCCGCCAGCGCCCGCACCCTACTTCTGCAAGAAGAAGTTGCCCACGAACATGGCATCAATCCCCGATGAGTAGAAGCTCCGCACGGCGTCGCGCGGGGTGCAGACCAGCGGCTCGCCGAAGAGATTGAAACTGGTGTTGTAGAGCACCGGAAGGCCCGTGGCTTTGCCGGCGGCGTGGAGGAGCTTCCAGTAGAGCGGGTTCTCGTTGCGATCCACGGTGTGGACACGCACCAGGTCGTCCGCCAGCACGGCGGCCGCGAGTTTGTCGCGGTTCTCGGGTTTGACGCGGCCGATGGTGGAGAGAAAACGCGCGTTGGTCCCCACATCGAAGTACCGGTCGCACAACTCGGCGGGAACCGACGCGGCGAATTTGCGGAACGGCTCGCGGTGCTTGATGAAGATGTTGAGGTTCTCGGTGGAATACGGATCGAGCGGAGAAGCCAGGATGCTGCGGTTACCCAGCGCCCGCGCACCGAATTCCATGCGGCCGTGCATCCAGGCCACGATCTTGTTATCGTTCAACTGCGCCACGGCGGTTCCGATCAGCTCGTCCATGGTCAGCATGTAGCGGAAGCGCAGCTTGCAGTTTTCCAGCACCTGCTTGATTTCGGGCGCGGTGTAGGCGGGGCCCAGGCAGAGGGTATCGAGGGCCACGCGCTGCTCCTGGCAGCAGGCGCCGTGCCAGGTTTCGAGCACCGCGCCGATGGCCGTCCCGGCATTGCCCGAGGCGGGCTGCACAAACACGTTCTCGAAACCGGAGCGGTTTTCGAGCGCCGAAACCAGCAGCGCATTCAGTCCCAGACCGCCCGCCAGGCACAGGTTCCGCCCCTTGCCGGCCATGCCAATCACGGCCGCTTCCACGGCCTTCTGGATGCCCGCGGCGACGTGCGGACGCAGCTCCTCGGAAACCGGCGCGCCGTCCTTCAATCCCAGCCGCTGGTAGAATCGCGCGCTGAAACCGCCGCGGTTCAGCCGCTCGGTGCTGAAGAAGGTGCGGTCCAGGCGCGGCCCCGAATCCGAAAGGCAGAGGATCTCAAGGAACAGATCGCGGTAACGGCCGTCGCCGCCCGCGGAGAGCCACTGCACCTTGTGTTCTTCCTCATCGGCGCCGAAGCCCAGCAACTCGGTGACGCGGCCGTAGAGATCGCCGAGGGAGTCGGGCGAATACTGCTCGTGTTCGAGCGTCATGTGCGCGCCGCGCGCCTGCCAGCGCGAGCCGCATCGGAGGTCGCTGCCGCGGTCGAGCGTGAGGACCGTGGCTTCCTCGAATGGAGAAGGGTAGTAGGCCGAGGCGGCATGCGCCAGGTGGTGCTCCAGCACCACGATGCGGCTGTCGGGGAAGCGCGCGCGAAGCTTGAGGTGAAAATCGGATTCGGGGATGGGGCGCACGATGGCCACCGCATCCACCTGTTCCGGCGTTGCGCCCGCTAGTTCCAGGCACTTGGCGATGGAATGCTCGGGCAGTTCGCCGTGCCCGCCCCAATGCGTGCGGCGGCGCACCAGCTTCGATTCTTCGATGGCGGCGACGAGGACGCCGTCTTTCAAAATGGCGCTGGCGGCGTCGCCGAGAATTCCGCCGATGCCCAGAATGATCATTTCTGTTTACGGCCCTCGCGTTTCTCAATCTTGGCCCAGGTGTCGCGCAGCGCCGCGGTACGGCTAAACACCAGCGCACCGCAAGTCGAGTCCGCATCGACGCAGAAATAGCCCAGGCGCTCGAATTGATAACGGCTGCCAGGAGCGGCGCCGCGCAGGCTCGGTTCCAATTTGCAGCCGCGCACAACCTCCAGCGAATGCGGGTTGAGATTGGCGGTGAAATCCTGGCCCTCGGGCACTTCGTCGGGGTTCTCGCACGTGAACAGGTTGTCGTAGAGGCGCGCTTCGGCATCGATGGTATGGGCGGCCGAGACCCAGTGGATGGTGGATTTCACTCTGCGCCCGTCGGGCGAGTCGCCTCCGCGGGTGGCGGGATCGTAAGTGCAATGCACCTCCAAAACTTCGCCCGTCTTTTCATCCTTCACCACGCTGGTGCAGGTGATGAAATAACCGTAGCGCAGGCGCACTTCACGGCCCGGAGACAGCCGGAAATACTGTTTGGGCGGATCTTCCCGAAAATCGTCCTGCTCGATATACAGCACGCGCGAAAACGGCACTTTGCGCGTGCCCATGGCGGCGTCTTCGGGGTTGTTGATGGCCTGCATCTCTTCCACCAGGCCTTCCGGGTAATTGTCGATGACCACGCGCAAGGGCCGCAAAACCGCCATCACCCGCGGCGCACGCTTGTTCAAGTCTTCCCGAACGTAGTGCTCCAGCAGCGCCAGCTCGGTCGAGCCGTTGGTCTTCGACACGCCCACCGCTCCGCAGAAATTGCGGATCGCCTCGGGCGTGTAGCCGCGCCGCCGTATGCCGGAAAGCGTCGGCATGCGCGGATCGTCCCATCCGCTCACATGTCCGTTCTGAACCAGCGTGAGCAGCTTCCGTTTGCTCAGCAGCGTGTAGGTGAGGTTGAGCCGGTCGAACTCGATCTGCTGCGGGGCGTAGATGCCCAACTGCTGGACATACCAATCGTAGAGCGGCCGGTGGTCCTCGAATTCCAGCGTGCAGATGGAATGCGTGATCCGCTCCATGGAATCCGACTGCCCGTGAGCGAAATCGTACATCGGGTAGATGCACCACTTGTCGCCCGTCCGGTGGTGCTTCTCATGCAGGATACGGTACATCACCGGGTCGCGCAGGTTCAGGTTGGCCGACGCCATGTCGATCTTGGCGCGCAGCGTTCGGGCGCCGTCCGCAAACTCGCCGGCGCGCATGCGCTCGAACAGATCCAGGTTCTCTTCCACCGAGCGGTTGCGATAAGGGCTCTCCTGGCCGGGCTCGGTGAGGGAACCGCGATGCCGGCGGACTTCATCGGCGGTCAAATCGCACACGTAGGCCTTGCCGGCTTTGATGAGCTGGACGGCCCACTCATACAACTGGTCGAAATAGTCGGACGCGTAGAAGAGCCGGTCCTCCCAATCGAAGCCCAGCCAGTGGACGTTGTCGATGATGGAATCGACGTACTCAGTCTCTTCCTTAGACGGGTTGGTATCGTCGAACCGCAAGTTGGTCTTGCCGCCGAACTCGGCCGCCAGGCCAAAGTTGAGGCAGATGGATTTGGCGTGGCCGATGTGCAGGTAGCCGTTGGGCTCGGGCGGAAAGCGCGTGTGCACGCGCCCGCCGTACTTGTTGGTCTTCAAGTCTTCGAGGATGATGTCGCGGACGAAATTAGTAGGACCGGTTGTCGGATTCATAATTCCTTCAGCTTGGCTATGGCCTGGTCAATCCGCCTTAGGCAGGTATCGCGGCCCAGAACCTCCAGCGTTCCAAACAGCGGCGGCGCGGTCTTGCGGCCGCACACGGCCACGCGGACAGGTTCGAACAGTTGGCCGGCCTTGATCCCCATGCTTTGGGCGGCGGAGCGCAGGGCCGCATCGAGGCCGTCGTGCGAAAAGCCAGTCGAAGCCAGCGTCCAGGCGGCCTGCTCTAAGACGGCCAGCGCCAGAGCCGCATCTCCTTTCTTGGGGATCAGCTCGGAGGTTTCATACGGCGGCAGCTCTTCTTCGAAGAAGAAATCCGCCACGGTGAGGACATCGCGCAGCAGCTTCATGCGCTCGCGGACCAGCGGTGTGATGGCGAGCATCTTGGGAAGGTCCACCGGGAAGCCGGCCGTGCGCACAATGGGCAACAGCCGCTCGGCCAGGTCCTCCACCGGCAGCGCGCGGATGTGCTCGGCGTTCAGCCAGACGGCCTTGGGATCGAAAGGGTCGTCCTCTTTGAAGTTGACCTCGGTGTTGGCGCGATTGATGCCTTCGAGCGAAAAGGCTTCGACGATTTCCTGCCGTGTCATCTGCTGGCGATCGTCCTTGGGCGACCAGCCCAGCAGGCACAGAAAGTTGACGAAAGCGTGCGGCAGGAAGCCGGCGTCGCGATAGGTGGTGACGCTCACCACCGGCCCATGGCGGCGCTTGGAGAGCTTGGTGCCATCCGGCGCCACCAGCAAGGGGAGGTGTGCGAACTGCGGCGCGGCAACCCCGGCGGCCTCGAAGATGAGGACGTGCTTGAAGGTGTTAGTGAGGTGGTCCTGCCCGCGGATGACGTGGCTGATTTCCAGTCCGGCGTCGTCGGCGCAGGAGGCCAGGTGATAGGTGGGCATGCCGTCGCTGCGCAGCAGGGCGAAGTCCTCGATATCGGCGGTGGATTTAGATTGCGGGCCGTAGACAGAGTCGGCGAAACGAACCTGGCGCTCCGTATCGCGGGGCACGCGGAAGCGCAGCGCGAAAGGCTCTCCGGAAGAGGCGCGGCGGTCGCTCTCGTGGGCCGGGAGATGGCGCATTTCCGAGTTGAAGAGCCAGGTTCCCTGGGCGCCGGATTTTTCGGTCTCGCCGGATTGCGCGGGGGTGAAATCGCGGTAAGCCAAGCCCTTCTGAAAGATGGCTTCGGCCATCTCCCGGTGCCGCGCCAGGCGCTCGGATTGCTTGTATTCCTCATCCCAACCCAGGTCGAGCCATCGCAACCCCTCGAAGATGGAGGTGAGCGAAGCCTCTGTGTTGCGCCCCACGTCGGTGTCGTCGATGCGCAGGATCATGACACCGCCGTGGTGGCGGGAAAAGAGCCAGTTGAAGATGAAGGTTCGCGCGCTCCCGATGTGCAAAAAGCCCGTGGGAGAAGGCGCAAAACGAACTCGGAGCATGGAAATGCCAGTATAACAAGCCTCACCGGTTGGCTCTGAAATCATTGCGACGATAGGGCCTTTAAGGCGACAATCAACCCAGGGAGTGAATCATGAGAACGCAAAGGTTTCTGGGCTGTGCGTGCGGCGCTATCCTGCTTTCCCTTACTGCGTATCCGGCCGACTGGCCCCAGTGGCGTGGACCGCAGCGGAACGGCGTTTCCGCCGAAACCGGCCTGCTTAAGGAATGGCCCAAGCAAGGCCCGCGGTTGGTCTGGCAGGCCAAGGACATTGGCGATGGCTATGCGGCGCCCTCCGTGGTGGGGAATCGTATTTACATTCTGAGCAACCGGGGACTGGACAACGAATTCGTGCAGGCGCTTTCGACCCAGGATAGCAAACAGGTGTGGGCCACCAGGCTCGGGAAAGTCGGAAATCCGGAACAGATGCCTTATTTTCCCACGGCTCGCTCTACGCCCACCATAGACGGCGCGCTGCTCTATGCCCTGGGCTCCGATGGCGACCTGGCGTGCCTGGAAACCGCCAGCGGCAAGATTCGATGGCGCAAGAGCCTGCGCGCCGATTTCGGCGGCCATCCCGGGCAGTGGGCTTATTCCGAATCGCCCCTGGTCGATGGGGACGTGCTGGTGGTGACGCCGGGCGGCGCACAGGCTACCATCGTGGCGCTCAACAAGAAGACCGGCGAGACCATCTGGAAATCGGCTGTGTTGGGCGGCGATGATGCGGCCTACGCATCGGTCATCATCGTGGAGACCGGCAGCCGCAAGCAGTACGTGCAGTTCCTGGCGAGGGGCCTGGTGGGAGTGGACGCGCGAACCGGCCAATTCTTATGGCGTTACGACGCCACGGGTAAAGGCAACACCAACATACCTTCACCCCTGGCCAGCAACGGATACATCTACACTTCGCAGAGCCGCGGTCCGGGCGGCTTGGTCCGCCTGGTGGCCGCCGGTCAGGGCGTCGCAGCCGAGCAGGTCTACCTTCAGCGAGGCCTGCCCGATAGCGTCGGCGGTTCGGTGGTAGTTGGCGCCATTCACTACGGCACTACCGGCGAAGGGCTGGTGGCAGCAGATTGGGCCACCGGCAGAGTCTTATGGCAGGATGCCGGCACGACCGGCGGCGCCATTCTCTATGCCGAGGACCGGCTTTATATCCACGGCGAGGACGGCGAGGTCGCCCTGGCGGAGGCGACGCCCGACGCCTATCGCCAAAAGGGACGCTTCATGCCGCCGGACCGGCCGAAACAGACCCGGGCCGCCATGGAGAAAGCATGGGCCTACCCGGTGGTCGCCAACGGGCGGCTTTACATCCGCGAACTCGACTCGCTATGGTGTTACGACATCAGCGGCAAGTGAGCCTCGGTAATCGCTGAATCGTCAACCCCTCTCGTGCTATCATATGACTGTAGTTTGACAGTTCCGCTAATTCAGGCATCCCTTAGCCCGGCACAACCGTCCTATCCTGCCCGCGATTCGCTGCTCTGCAAATTTCAGAAAGAAGAAAAGAATTAAGTGAAGAATATTTTCGTAGGAAATCTCAGCTTCGGGGCTACCGAAGATGCGGTTCGATCCATGTTTGAGGCGTACGGCACGGTTGATCGTGTGAGCGTCGTGACAGACCGGGAAACCGGACGGGCCAGAGGCTTTGGGTTCGTGGAAATGAGTTTGAATGACGAAGCGGAGCGCGCTATCGCCGCTTTGAATGGCAGGGAGCTCGACGGCCGGGCTCTGAATATCAACGAAGCACGGCCGAAGGTGGACCGTGGCGGCGGTGGATACCGCGGCAACGACGGCGGCCAGCGCCAGAACAGACGCTGGTAAGCAGGCCGGATCAGATCAAATCCGATCGGGATGGGGGGCGACAGTCGCAACTGCCGCCCCTTTTTCTTTTTCACCCATTTCAATTTAATTCAAATTAAATGTATGAATTCGCACATTGAAACAGTATACTGGTATTTGTAATTACGGAACGGTCTGAAAGGAGGCCGGTATGGACGAAGGCCTGTGCCTCATCGATGAGCCGCCCAAACAGGGCGTGCCACGCCGGGCAGTCATTCCGGTGGCCGGGATTGGGGCCTCCGCGGGCGGCCTGGAAGTTTTCCAGCTTCTGCTCGCCGATTTGCCCGCTGACAGCGGCTTGGCCATCGTCTTCGTTTCGCACCTCGATCCCAAGCACCACAGCATGCTGGCCGAGATCCTGGCGCAAGCCACCGCCATGCCGGTCAGCGAGGCGGCCGAAGGAATGCCGGTAGAGGCCAACCATGTATACGTCATGCCGGCCAACGCCGATTTGACCATCGCACACGGCGTGCTGCGGCTGGCTCCCCGCACCCAGACGCCGGGATTCCACATGCCCATCGACCGGTTTCTGCGGTCGCTGGCCGAGGAGTGCAGAAGCGGGGCCATCGGCGTGGTCCTTTCCGGCACGGGTTCGGACGGCTCGGCGGGCCTGGAAGCCGTCAAAGCCGCGGGGGGTGTGACATTTGCGCAGGATCGCGCCTCCGCCAAGTTCGCCGCCATGCCGCAGGCCGCCGTGTCCACCGGCTGCGTGGATTTCGTGCTGCCGCCCAAATGCATTGCCGCGGAACTGGCGAGAATTGGCCGGCACCCTTATATGGCGAATGCCGTATCCGCGGAACCGGAGCCCGCGCCGGCCGCCGACGAAGAGCGGTTCGGCGCCATCCTGGCCCTGCTGCGCGGGGCCACCGGCATCGACTTTTCGCTTTACCGGGAGACCATGGTCAAGCGCCGCATCCTCCGGCGCCTCGCCTTGTGCAATATCGACGGCCTCGCGGCGTACAGCCTGCGGCTGGAGAACGATTCCGATGAGCTGGCCGCTCTCGAGCGGGATTTGCTGATTGTCGTGACCAGCTTCTTCCGCGACCCGGAATCTTTCGAGAGCTTGAAGAAAGTCGTCTTCCCGCGCATCGTCCAGGGCCGGCCCGCAAACGAGGCGATCCGCATCTGGGTGGCGGGTTGCGCCACGGGAGAAGAGGCTTTCTCGATGGCCATATCGCTGCAGGAATACCTGGACGAAACCGGCGCCGCTTTTCCAGTGCGGATCTTCGCCACCGATATGAGCCTGCCGGCAATCGAAAAGGCTCGCAGCGGCAGATATCCCGAGAACATTGCGGTGGACCTGACCCATGAACGCCTGAACCGCTATTTCTCCAAGATCGAAGGCGGCTACCAGGTCAACAAGAACCTGCGTGAGATGTGCGTCTTCACCCGGCATAATCTGATCGACGATCCGCCGTTTTCCAAGCTGGATTTGATCAGTTGCCGCAACGTGCTGATCCACCTGGGAAGCGTGCAGAAGGACATCATCCCGCTGTTCCATTACGCGCTCAAGCCAACTGGGTTTCTGATGTTGGGCGCATCCGAGGCGGCGGGGTCCGGCGACCTGTTTTCGGTGGTGGACTGCGAGCACCGGATCCATGCCAGGCGGGAAACCGCCAGGAAGCCGCACCGGCTTCGCGCGGGCGCCTCCGGACGCCAGGCCGAACCGCCGGATGCGCCTCCCAAAGGCGATCTCCGGGACCGCCAGATCTCGAGGCTGAAACGCCAGCTTGCCGACGCGAAGCAGCGGCTGCTCTCGGGCATCGAAGAGCAGCGGACATCCCGGGAAGAAAGCCAGTACACCACCGAGAAGGCGCTTTCGGCCAACGAGCAATTGCAAAGCCTGAACGAGGAACTGGAGACCGCCAAGGAAGAGCTCGAATCCACCAACGAAGAACTGATCACGGTCAACGACGAGCTGGAGGCCAAGAACGCCGCCCTCACCCAGGCGCGCGACTTCGCCATGTCCATCGTCGAAACCGTTCGGCAGCCCTTGCTGGTGCTGGACGCCCAGTTGCGGATCAGGATGGCCAACCCGGCCTTCTGCCGGGCGTTTCAAGTGTCGCGACGGGAAACCGAGGGCGAGGTGGTCTATTCGCTTTCACGCGGCAGTTGGGATCTTCCCGGCTTGCGCGATTCGCTCGATGGTCTTCTACAGGGCGGAATCTCGTTCCCGGACTTCGAAGTCGAGCGGGATTTTCCAACCGTCGGGCACAGGACCCTGGTGTTGGCGGGCTGCCGCATCCATCATCTCAGCATGATCCTGCTGGCGGTAGACGATATTACCGAGCGCCGGCTGGCGCAGAGTGCCCTCCGCCGAAGCGAGGAGCATCTTCGCCAATCCCAGAAAATGGAGGCCGTCGGCAGGCTCGCCGGAGGCATCGCTCACGATTTCAATAACCTGCTCACCGCCATTATCGGCTACAGTGACCTGCTTCAGGATACGCTGGCCGGCAACCAGCCCGCCGTCCAGCAGGTGCTTGAAATCAAGTCCGCCGGCGAGAGGGCGGCTTCACTCACGCAACAGTTGCTGTCCTTCAGCCGGCGCCAGGTGCTGCAACCCAAGGTGCTGGACCTGAATGCCATCGTAGGGGACTTCGAGAGAATGCTGCGCCGTCTGGTCGGCGAGCGCATCAAGGTCGCTGCGGCCTGCGCCCCCGGCCTCTGGCAAGTGAGGGCCGACCCCGGCGAAATCGGCCGCGCCATCATGAACCTTTCGTTGAACGCCAGGGATGCCATGCCGGACGGCGGCGCGCTGACCATTGAAACGGCCAATGCGACCCTTTCGGAAGCCGATGCCTCCGGGCAAGACCTTGCGCCGGGCCGCTACGCCGTGTTGGCCGTGCGCGACACCGGGGTTGGCATGGACGCGGAAATGCAGGCCCACCTCTTCGAGCCCTTCTACACCACCAAAGAGACCGGCAAAGGGACCGGCCTGGGTCTCGCCACCGTTCTGGGAATCGTCGAGCAAAGCGGCGGTGCGATTCGTTGCCAGTCCGAACTGGGCCGGGGCACCACCTTCCAAATCTTCCTGCCCGCGGTCGAAGCGCCGGACCACGCAGCGGGGCCAGCTGGAGGCCTCGTTAAAGCGCCCAAGGGCTCCGAAGTCATTCTCGTGGTGGAGGATGAAGACGCCGTCCGCAAGCTTGCCCGAAGGATTCTGGAAACCAGCGGGTACGTAGTTCTCGAGGCGCGTAACGGACGTGAAGGGCTGGCGGTCTGCCAGGCCCACCAGGGACCCATCCATCTGCTTGTGACCGATGTGGTGATGCCGGAACTGGGCGGACGCGAACTCGCCCAAGGGGCCCTCAAGCTGCGGCCCGGCATGAAAGTCGTGTTCCTCTCCGGCCACACGCAGGATATCGTCTTGAAGGAAGGCGTCCAAAAGGGAACCGCCTTCCTCAGAAAGCCCTTTTCGCCCGTCGAACTCACGCAAGAGGTGCGTCAGGCCCTGGATTCCGGTGTCAGGATTGCCGGGTAGCCGGAACCGCCTACGCGACGATCAGCTCGATGCCTTGCTTACGGCCCAGGTTGCGCGAATACTTCTTGTCGGTCGGGTTGTTCCAGTGCTCATGCACGCCGAGGCTGGCCAGCACGCCGCTCTTGTCGGGATTGTACACCGTCCCTGACGGGGGCTTCGCCGCCTGCGACGCTTCGTGCAGGTAGTTGTCCGCGGTGCCCCGGAGCTGGGTCGCGCGCGGCTCGCTCCTCAGGACGTCCAGCCCCACGGAGTCGATCGCCACCGGGTCCTGCGACATTATCAGGCTGGAAGCCCAATGGTCGTTGAAAGAGGCCCACTTGAAGACGTTGCCTTCATTGTGTTCGGCGGTATACAAGCCGTCCAGCATAAACAGCATCGTCTTGCCCCCCAGGTGCCGGTGCCCGATCAGGTCCACCAGGGCGTTGTAGGATCCCATGGGCAGAGTGCGCAACACGTAGCTGTGCAGCGGGCTGGGCGTCCAGCCGCCATTGTTCGGGAAATGGACGGAGCCGAAGTGATTCTTTCCGATCAGGGTCATGCCGGCCATTCCGTGCGGCCGCATCAGGGCCATGTTGATGATGTACTTGGCCGCGGTCACCTGCTTCGCCAGGTAGCCCGTCGGTACGCCCTCTTTCGAGAACAGAATCGGGTTCTCCATGTCCGGCTCGGCGAACATACGCCCTCCCTCGCCAAAGTCCGTGCCCACCAGGAACTTCACCGCCTGGAATTGAGGATTGGAATTCGCCCTGATCCTGGTGTAGATGGGTTGGCCGACATTGCGCCCACCCGCCACATCGTAGATCATGATATCTTCGCCCCGCACCCCGCCCCTTTCGATCAGTTGCGTTACCAGGGCCACCACCGCGTGCGGGCTCGGCATACCATTCAGCGGTCCCCTCTGCATGGGTCCCCGGCCACCCGCGGGAGGGCCGCCCTTGGCCGCGTTGGGAGGCGGGGGCGGTGGGTTCGACCCCACGCCCCACTCGGGAGTCCGGTCCTGGTTGCAGTTGACCTTGATCGCGATCGTCTCCCCGGGACGGTATCCGGAATGCCCCAGCTTGTGCGTTTCATTGAAGCTCCGGAACAGCGCGTCCCATGCCTGCTTGTCATTCTTCCGGCCCGTCAGGTTCAGCAGCATCTGGGAAGTCATGCGGTGCACCACCGTTTGGTCCGTATTGGCATCGTCCCACCAGTGCCCCGTCGCGCCATCCCAACTGGTCGCCTTGGCGTCCTGCACCCACGCCACACGGCCCGGATGGATCCCCTTCGCGACACCAACCGGGCTGTTGGCCGCGTCGGTGGGTTTGAAGGGATCGGCGTTCATGCCCATGCCGCCGCCCCGCTGCTGCGCCATCGCCTCCCTCAGTAACAGAGGAACATTCACCAGGCCGGCAGCCGGAGCCACCGCCAACGACCTTAGAAAGCATCTTCGAAGCATAAACAACCCCTTTCAGATCCTTTATTCCTAATTTCGTATACTGCCTTGCGGGACGCGCCGACGGCAGGCGCCCGCCGGTACCACTGGGCCTTCCGGCGGCTGCTGTCTCCATTCTAACCGCATGGAGGCCGATTCGTAAACTGCTTGGAGATCCCCCGGCACATTGTGACCGCCTGCATTAGCGATCCAGAAGACTTGCGTACATCTCGTACGCCGCCTTACCAAACAACACGAAAATGACTTGCTGGAGTTTTGTGCCGGCTTTCTCCAGGTGCAACTTCACTTCGCGGAGCGCGATCGCGGCGGCTTCCTCCAACGGGTAGCCATAGACGCCCGCGCTGATGGCCGGAAAGCTGACGGTGCGGACATCGCGTTCTTCCGCCAATTCGAGGCACTTGCGATAGCAGGAAGCCAGCAGTTCCGGCTCGCCGTGCCGGCCGTCGCGATACACCGGGCCTACCGCATGGAAAACGTACTTGGCCGGCAGCCTGCCCGCGGCGGTGGGCACGGCGCTGCCGGTGGGACAGCGGCCCATCCGCCGCCGGATTCCGTCCATCTCACGCATGATCTCGGGGCCGCCGGCGCGATGGATGGCGCCATCCACGCCGCCGCCTCCCGCCAGCGCCGAGTTGGCCGCGTTTACCATGGCATCCGCCGCTACGCGCGTGATGTCGCCTTTTTCGAGGACGATCTTCCGCCCCGTGCCGCTCATCCACTCCATACCTATTTATTACAATTGTTCTATGACCAGGCGTGAACTGCTGGCCGCGGGAGCGGCGTGCGCGTCCACCCTGTGGGCGCGAGGCCGCATGGATAAATCGCGCATCAGCGCCATTACCGACGAGATCGGCATGTCCACGGACGAGTCCATTGCGTTCGCGCATCAATACGGGCTTCAGTTTGTGGAGATCCGCAACCCGCCGGGAAGCCGGAAGGAGTATTTCTCGCTGAGCGAGCCGGAAATCAAGGTGGATGCCGTGAGGTTCAGGAACGAGGGGCTCAAGGTCTCGTTCGTCAATACCAGCCTGCTGAAGTTCGCCTGGCCCGGCAGCGAGCCCACGCGCCGAAAACCGGAAGAGCCGGCCGCGCGCGAAAAACGCCTGGCGTCCGAGAAAGTCCTCTGGGACCGCCGGCGTGAGGACCTGCAAAAGGCGCTCCGTTGCGCCCAGATCATGGGCGCGGACAAGGTGCGGGTCTTCACCGGTTCGCGCGTCGAGGACCCAGAAACCATGGTTCCGCGGATCGCGGAGGTGCTTGGAGAGATGGCGCTGGCGGCCGAAAAGGAGAAGATCTACCTGCTCATCGAAAACGAAGGATCGCAAAACGTGGCCACTTCCGCGGAGCTGGCCGGCATCATGAACCTGATTGCTTCCAAGTGGGTGGGGATGAACTGGGACCCGCACAACGCCTACGGCCGCGAAACGTCGTACCCCGACGGCTATGCGTTGCTGCCCAAAAAGCGCCTCCTCAACGTCCAGGTGAAAGCCAAGGGGGTGATGCCCGACAGCCCCGAGAAGGAAGACTGGAAGGCCATCATGCTGGCGCTGGACAAGGACGGCTACAAGGGCAAAATCGCGCTGGAGACGCACATTTTCGACGGCACGCTGATCGCTGCCGCGCACAAGTCCATGGACGAGATCATGCACATCGTGGGTGAAATCTGAATATGAGCAAGAACTTTTTGATCGCGTTCGGCATCGGAATCGTTTGCATCGGAATGGCCGCCATGTGGGTGGTTCACATAAATCGCGGGGCGTACATCGACTTGCCGGGGAAGGTCCTCAAAGTCCGCACCGCGCCGCTCGACGAAGCCAGCGCCGTGGCGGTGCTCGATTTCCGGGTCTCCAATCCGGCGGACTATCCGTTCGTGGTACGGAAGGTCACGGTGGCGATGGAAGATAACTCGGGCGCCGAGTCCGAGGGCCAGACCGTTTCCGAAGTGGACGCCAGGCAGCTTTTTCAGGTAATCCCGCTGCTGGGACAGAAGTTCAACGACACTTTGCTGATGCGGGACTCGATCCCGCCGCACAATTCCTGGGACCGCATGGTGGCGGCGCGGTTTGAAGTGCCGGAATCGACGCTCGAGGCTCGGAAACGCCTGGTGGTGCGGATTGAAGAAGTCGACGGCAAGGTTTTCGATTTATCGGAAAGGTAGCGCGTTGACGCCGCCTGCCGCTACCGGCGCAGCACGGCGTAGTGCGGGTCGAGCGCGACCTTTAGCGGCGGCTGCGTCAGCGCCACCGTGAAGGTGACCGGATCGGTGGCGGATCTTACCCACTGCGTGATGATGCGTCCGCGCGCCACCTGAATTTCCACCGGCACGGACGCGCTGAAATCCTCACCCACATCGGATTGCGTCAACGTTCCGACCAGGCGCAGAGAGGGCGCCTTTCCCTTGAGCGACCAGGCCAGTTTCAGGCTGGGAATGCCGGTATCGTAAACCCACTGCGCAAAAAAAGCTTCCAATTTGGGGTCGTCCGACTTGGGCGGCAGAAACCCGGCCGCCACTTCCCGGAAACCCTCGGTGGAGAGCTCCTTGCCTCCATAGCGCTCCATCAGCTCGCGCAGCATGGAAAGGAAGCGCTCGTCGCCCATGCGCCGCCGCAACATCTGAAGGATCCAGGAGCCCTTTCCGTAGACGATATTGCGCCAGGCGCGCGGCTCCTGCGAGTTTTCCAGGCGCGCGCCCAGCACGATGGGGCCGGTGGAATCGACGATCTGGCCGCTATCGCTCTTGGCCAGCAGGTCGGCGCGGTAGGAATCCAGCATCAGCTCGACGGAATGCACGCCCTTGCGCTTCTCCAGGTAAAGCAGCGCAGAATAGTTTGCCAGCGCCTCCAGGAGCCAAACGTCGCGGTAGGAGACTGCCGTGACGCGGTTCCCCCACCACTGGTGCGCCACCTCGTGCGCTTGCAGGACGTCCTCGAAGAACAGTTCCACCTGGGGAGTGGCGGGGGCGTGGGCGGCCGGCAGGTTCCTGAGGTACGACAGCGTGGAAAGATAAATCAGGCCCGGGAAACCTTGGCCAAACGTCCCGGGAATGGGTGAGACCGTGAGCTGAGGCAGCGCCGGCGGACCGAACTTGGAGGCCATGTACTCGAGCGCCGAAGCCACTTCGGACGCCAGAACCTGGAGCCTCTGCTGAGGGCTGGGTTCCAGGGCCACGGTCGATTCTACGGCGCCCGGCTGGCGGCGCCGCGGCATCGCCGGGGGCGGCTCGGCGAGGATGGTCTGTTGCCGCGGCTGGAGCGCCCGCTCGAGTGCGCGGTTGGCGCAGACGTCCACCACGTACCCGGCTCGCTCCAGCCGGGCGTGCTCATAGTTGCCAAGGTTGAATGCAGCTACGCGAATGGCGATGGGGGTGCGGCGGCGGGTAGTGCGCCAGTCGCCTTCGGTGCGGTCTTCAACGACCTCTCCAGGGGTGACCAGATCCAGGTCGTGCGGATAGCGGAAGAGCAGGTCGTAACTGGCGAACTGCTGGCCGAACATGGGGTACCAGGCGCCGCGCGCGCTCACGAACAAGACGCGGCCGCCGGCGTCATGAATGACCTTGCCGGAATGGTGAAACTCGAACTCGTACTCGACTCCCTCTCGCAGCGGCTCGGGAGGGACCACCAAAAAAAGATTGCTGCCGCCGCGCATCAGATTGATCCGCAGCGCATCGCTCTGGAGCACTTCGGCGGCGCGGCCGTCGACGGTGGCCTCGGTGACCGCCATTTCGGGAGCGATTTCGAACGGTACCACGGGCGTGCCGCCGGCCGCCGGCGTCACCTTCACGCGCGTCACGACGCTCAGCGACAGATCCTCGCCGACGACAGCCTGGATGCGATAGTCGCGCAGCAACAGTTCCGGCTTGTGCGCCACCGGGTGCAGACGGGAGGATCTGGCAGTGAAACTGGTCCAGGTGTCGAAATAGAGGCTGTTGTCACGGGTGGTGATCTGGCCGGCCAGGACTTGCTCCGGTCTGTCGGGATCGAAAACCACATCGAAACTGCCGAGCTTGATTCCCTGAAAGAAAGCGGCGAGGAGACCGGGCCGGCTTGCCGGCCAGCCTAGCAGATCGAGCGTGAGGCGCGTCTGGTAACCGGCGCCCAGATTGCGCAGCGCCGAGGTCCAGCGCTCATCCAGCAAGACACCCAGTTCGGGGACCTTCTTGTTGGCGGGGTTGTCCGGCAACTGCTTTTTCAGCGCGTCGTAGACATCGCCGGTGAACAGGAATACGGCGCCGCGGAAGTGCTCATCCAGATTGGGAGAGTCGATGTAGGTGGCGAGCGAGCGGCGCTCGGCGCGATCGGGCGGCAGCAGCATCACTTCGCCGTCACCGCCGTCGGTATCGGCCAGGAATACAGCGGCGATCGGACGGCCCGCCACCGGCTTGCTGAAGATGAGGTATCCGTCGGTGAGGTAGACGTGTATGTCTTCTTTAACCAGGGTCAGATCGCGAACGCGATAGCACTCGTCGCGGTCGAAGCTGTTTTCGCGGATGGCGCGCGCCACGTCGGCCGCGGCGCCCGCCACCAGCGGCAGGCGGGAGAGCAGGCCGAGAGCGAGAAGCCATCGCATGATCCCAGTCTACCCTCCCCAGCCCTACGCGGCGGCTTTGGCGATGGGAAGCTGGCGCACTTTGGCGAGCTTGCATGTTTCGAGCAGGCGAATGAGGGGCCACGCGGGGTCGATTTCGTGGCGGCGCAGCGAGAGCCGCGCCGAGGTGGGGTACTGGTGATGGTTGTTGTGCAGCCCCTCGCCGGCGGTGAGAAATGCAATGGACTGGAGGTTGGTAGCCTTGTTGTCGAAATTGCGGTAGCCCACCATGTGGCAGATGCTGTTGACCGAGGAGTTGAGAAAGATGTACAGCACCACATGCACGGTCCAGGCCGCCAGGCCCCACCATACGCCGAACATCAGCATGAAAATCGCCATCCCAATCAGCGCCGCGTAGTTCATGAGGGGGAGCTTATCGAGCGCGTCGTCCTTCCAGTCGGGCGTGTACTTGCGGACCATGGCCCGGTCGTTGGCTTCTTTGCGATAGAAGAAGTAGTTTCCGAACAGCACGGTCCACAAGCCGTAGATATAGGGGCTGTGCGGGTCGCCTGGCTGGTCGGAGAAGTGGTGGTGCTTGCGGTGCACCGCAGCCCACTGGCGCGGGATCACGCCCGTGAAAAGGCTCAGCTCGAGGTGCATGAGCGCTCCGACCACGGGATGCAACTCCAGCGCGCGGTGCGTTTTACAGCGATGCAAGAATACCGTGGTGCAAAAAATCGATACTTGCAGGATTACCAGCGTGACCAAAATCCACAATAGGGTCATTAGCTCTCCAAGTGCGGTTGCACCCATGATAGCAGATCGACTAGAACACGTCGCCGAGGCCTTCTTCGATACGCTCCCAGGGACCCAGGGAATCCCACAGCTTCGCCTCCAAGCCGGTATGAGGCGATTCGACAGGCGCGCCCGGACGCCCGGCCCCAGCCAAAACCGCGCCGAGAACCTCTGGGCGGACCTGCGCACGCACCAGCGAAATGAGCTTCTTCTCGATTTCCGTGCCTCCGCTCGCCTCGGAACGCTCGCCGCCGTACGAGCCGACATGGACCTCGAAGTACCGGATAGCGAGATCGCATGGGCCGCAGTGAAGCATTCCGAGAAGCGAACCGCGCAGCGACAGCTCCCTTCTTTCATCGTCCGCGGTCCACTGCCCCTCTTCGACTTCCTGCTCGCGAAAAATGCCGATTGCGGTCGCGAGGTCGTTGTTCGAAAGCCCGATCGTCACCCGCCTCACGTACCCCGGTTCCGTGATTTCCTCGTAACTCTCCGCTCCCAACCCCGCTGCCCGCGTCCTGGCGCCGGCGTTTTGAAACCGCCATTTATAAATCTGCGAGCAGTAGTTGACGGGCGGGCCGGCTCGATTATCGATGGCGTACTCGAGAAGGCGCAAGGCCGCGATTTCCGACTCGAAGACGGGAACCGGTGAGTCGGACGGGTAATGAAGAAATGTGTAACGCCGCGCGGCCAGTGCCCTGTAGTTGTATCTGGTCGCCAACAATTGGTGCACGTTAAGATGACTAACCCCGGCACTCTGCATGGGGGCCAGAGAACTCTTCAACCGCTCCAGGTCTTCCGGTATCGCGGGCACCTCCACCACGACTTGATCGAAGTGCTGGCGCGCCAGTTCCACCGCTCGCAGGTCATAATGCGAGCCAGCGATGTTGAATCTGATCTCATCAAGTCCCGCGCTTTGCAGTTGGCTCAGAGCGGCGGCTGCGTCTCCGTTGCTGTAGAGCCACACGTAGATTCCACTGCCAAAACGATCCTTGATCTTTTCGATGAATTGAAGCGTCGTGTCCAGACTCAAGGCCGGCTCACCGCCGGTGATTCCGACGCCCTGGAAGCCGAGATCCTCCAGGTAGGCGATGTAGGTTTCGGGGCATTCGAACGGGACTTCAGCGGCAATCGGGTTTCCGTTCAAGTCCGGCGCCCGGTCCTGCGGGCAGAAGAAGCACTTGGCGGTGCACGCGGAATTGATCTTGAGGCAAGACCATGTGCCCTCGCCGCAGCGCCTGCAGCCCGGCGACAGATCCCCGGTGCTCAACTTGGTCCCTTTCGCCGAAAGGTGAACCCCTTTTTTCACGAGGGCGGCCACCAGTCCGTCGCGCATCTTGCCTGCGTTCTCCGCTTCCTCCGGCCGGAACCAATTCAACTCAGGATAGACCCAGCCGACGTTCCGCCTGGTGTTTCGCGCATGTATGGCCCGGCGCTCCGCAATATCGCGCTCGCTTGGCTCGCCTGGGGTCATAGGAAGTTTCGGCAGATGGCCTCCTTACTGTCCTTCCAGCGCGGGCGGCGCGGGTATCCGGCTGGGAGCTCCGATTCCGCGCTCACCGATCGCCAAGGCGAGGTACTTTCCGTTCTGATGGAACATAAGCCGCTTCCCGACGAGGTCCTGAAGAAACGCGATCAGATCGCCTTTGGCCGCGTCCGGGATTCCGTCCGCCAGTTGATCGATGGTACGGATTCGATGGCAGCTCAGGTACGCCGCTCTGGCTGCCCCTTCAAGCCGATAACGCAGGGTTCGGCCATCGAGCGTCTCGCGGCGGATCAGCAGGTACGATCCGCCGTCGCGGTAAGACAGAGGCGGCCTGGCGCGGGCCGCCGTCCTCCTTCTTCTGTGAAACTGATCCCACTCCTGCACCTTTTTCACCACGGCAGACCACATCTCGCGCTGGCGATCCTTGTCGCCCCGGTATTCCAGATAAGGCAGGAGCGCATCGGCGGCAATCCCCTTGGGAAAGAGCCCGGCCAGGCAATGGCGCTCCACAGCCTGGATGCCGTACTCGCGCCGGTTGGCGTCTATCGGACTACCCTGCCCCAGGTAGAATGGCGAAATCGAAAGCGGCCGAAACGGCAAGACGAACTCCAGGTTAGCCAGCGTCTCACTGACGTCCTGGGGACCGCTCCCGGGGAATTCCGTGATCAGATTTCCGTCCAGCTCAACGTCATTCTCCATGGCGCTCTTCAAGGCCAGAACATTGTAAATGACCGTAACGCCTTTCTTCATTCGCCCCAGCAGGGTCTCGCTCAACGCTTCAATGCCGGACTGGACTGCCCTGAGTCCGCCGCGGCTGCACTCGGCCAGCACGTCCCCGCAGTGCTCGACCCTGGTCTCCGCGAAGAACCGGCAGTCCCGCGCATCCTCGGCCATCAGCCGAAAGAACGCCTTCGATTCCCGAACGGGCAGCGCATTGTCGTTAAACGCAAAATCCAGACACCCATGCTTGTCCGCCAGCGAGGTGACTTCGGCATACATTTGCCCAGCGCTCTTCGCGCGATATCCGCACCACTGGCGGTTCAGAGTGCAAAAAGCGCACTTGCCCCACCAGCAGCCACGTGAGAATTCAATGGGCAAGATGGGCTCCGGCGCGCTGGTGGAAAACACTCGGGCTATCTCGGCAAAGTAGCTGTCATAGTCCGGCGGGCGCAAAGCCCCGAGGTCCTGAACCTGGCTGGGCGTAGGGCGCTCTCCTACAAGTCCATCGTTCCTCGAGTAGACCTGAGAATCGAGTCCGACGCGGCTTCCGCGAAGATACTCGCACAAACTGGCGAGCGGCCGCTCGCCCTCGCCGGCCACCACAAAATCCACCTGCGGGAAGCCCTGGAGCAGTTGCGTCGCGGCTCTTGCGGAACACGAAGATCCCCCGAAAAGCACGCGCACGCCGCCGCGCGTCTCCCGCTTCAAAATCGCCGCCGCCGCCAGCGACGAAAACACCTGATTGAAGCAGACCGAGAATCCCACCAGGTCGAAGCGGCCCCACTCGATGCTGGCGGCCCAAGACCGAAGGTGAGCGCGCGCCTTCTCGTGCAGCTCTTCATAGCTCACTTGCGGCTTGATCCCCAGGTCGCGCAAGCGCCGGCCGAACAGCCGTTTCGACCCGCCGTACCGGTCTTCGAAGATCATCGGGGCGTATACCACCTCTCCGAGCCAGTGATCCTTCGACACCCAACGATAGGCCTCGGGACCGATTTCTCTCGCTACTCCCAGATAGGGGTGCAGCGTCTCGACCAGGAGACCTTGGCTGCCATCCAGATAGCTTTTTAGCGCGCCCAATTGAAGGGATGGCCTGTCGAAAAGCGGCCATGGCATGGATACCAGCGCCAAGCGAAAGGGCTTCACGCCGGGGTCGCCCGCTTCTTGGGCGCCTCGCTCAACGCCTTCGTACGCGCCGGTCTCAGGCAATGAGATTCGCCACCTCCGCGGCTTTTGCATCGCCCGTGAACCGGACTCTGCCTCTCACGACCTCCTGGATCATAGAGCTTTCGGAGTTCGCGATACTCAACAAGACCGCAGCTTCCATCGAAAGGACGCAATCGGACGGAGCGTCGCCCTCGATCACCTCCGGGTCTTCTCCCCGAAAGGAAACCACCCATGTGCTCTCGCGATCTCCTTGGATGACGTACTTCAACGACAGTCCGCATCCTTTTAACAACCTGCTATTGGACCTGATGCGCGCGGGGACATGCCGACAGAAATAGGCGGCCACGTCCGTTATCTTTTGGATCGCCGGGCCGCTCCCGTAGTCGGGAGGGTTCCGGTTAAGATCGGATGTGACCACGGGGTAGCCCAACTCCTTCAGCAGGGCATTCATCTTCTCGAGACGGTCCCCCGGAATGGTCCAAAACGGGATCTCCGAACCCCGGCCAATGCGGTCCGTGCGCAGGCCGTCCGTGAATTTGATCTTGAGATCGCCACCGCCGTCGTCGTGCTCCGATTGGAAGACCCGATCTACGAGATCCGGCTCCCAGTCCACTTCCAGGAACCGGCACAGCGGTTCCAGAACCTTGCCGGGATCGCACACCAGATCCTCGTACCTTACCCGAAAGCAGTTGGAAGGTCTTCGCCGCTCGGCGTCGACGATGACGGCGGTTTTGTCAAGCCAGTTGTCGATCATGGCCGCAACGAAGTTGTGCGGGCTCCTGCGCACGTATTCGGACACTTCCGGCATGAAGCCGAGCTTGCTCACCTGCAAGCAGGAGTGAACCACATCCATGCAGTTCCGGTACAGACAGATCGACCGGGCTTCCGGGAAGACGGTCTCCAGGTCGTTCAGATACGCGAGGTTGCCCGGAGACTTGTCACACCAGATTTGCTTGCCTCGCGCCCGCGCATACGACTCCATAATTCCGCCGATAATGCGCCGGACCTCGCGCCTGACCGCCTGGTCCCGCCTCTCGGGGTCCTCTTTCCGGATGCGGCAGCCAAGCGTGCGATCGAGGACCAGAAGCAACTTGTCGCAGAGACCGCCCAGGACGAGTTCGCCAGGGCTGCAGATCTTCGAATGCGTATCGAGGATATATCGAAGAAGCGTGGAACCCGACCGCTCGCAGGACAGAATGAACAGAGGCGCATTTCGCGGCTCGGTCGGGACAATCGGTTCCACGATCTCACGCTTCCCTGGACAGCCAGGCCCAGCGGCCCAGCGGAATCACGAGCGGTCCCCCTCCGGCAAAGGCGGGCCTTCGTCCTGGAACTGGGGAAGGCCCAGGTATTTGTTCTTTTCCAGGTAACGGAAGCATTGCTGGTACGCCTGACCCGCTATCAGGCGCATCGCGATCTCCGGCCTGCTGAATAGCGCCTCCATTTCCGCCACCAGGCTTGGCGTGTTACACATGTCGACGCACAACTCGCAGATTCCCGTATAGGCCTCGCGGCTCTTCACGGCGGCGGAAAACCCGTTTTCCTCCAGGAGCGTCAGAATGCCCCTCGGCCCGAGATTGTGCAGCGCTGCGATCAGCGGATTACCGCGCGCGCGGATCAGAATATGGCTCAGCTTCTCCTCCCGCCAATTCCCCAGATTCAGCGGATTGGAGTCGTTGAACTCTATGCCCGGACCACAGCAGGCCTGCACCTTCCCATTCGGCAGCGCGATGGGCGCCAGGACCGTGTCGCAGCTTTCGTTGGGGACGTAGGTTCGCGTCCGGAACAGCTCCAAAGGCAACGACGCCGCTCGTCCCATCCGCAGTACCGGCACCCGGTGAAAGGCCACGTCCGGGTACTTCCCGTGATCGGCAAACCCATCCGCGAAATCGTCCTCCTTCGTGCAGCATACCCGGATGGCGTTATCGATACCGCAAGCCTTGCAGGCCTCCGCTATGTATAGCGCCTGCTCGGGCTTGCCGAACGGCAGGTGGAACTGGTCCATGCTGATGCACAGGGAACCGAGACCGGCAGAGGCCAGTTCCGAGATCATCGACTGCGCGCTCGCGCGAGTTTGCGCCCAATAACCGTTCGATACCAGGCTGACGTTCAACCCGAGGCGGCTGGCGGCGCGGATACATTCCAGGACTTTGCCGGTCTCCAGCAGGCTCTCTCCACCCGTGAAACAGATGCCCCGAGATGCCTGGGAGATGTCGGAGATAAGATCGATGGCCTCGTTGAGGCCGACGGAACCGTTCCGGTTCGGTCCTGAATCGTTGATACAGTGCCCGCAACTATAATTGCACTTCAACGTCAGAGCCAGGCCGACGGTCCTGAAATTCGCCACCGGGTCTTCGGCGAGTTTCTTCATCTTGTAGTAGTCGCTCCCCTCTGTGCGGCCCCAGCGCCGGACCGCGCAAACGCAATACATCAATCGGCGGCCCGCCCGGCGCGTACAACAAATGCAAGAACGCCGGCCGCCTTAGTAGTCGATCAGTTTCGCCGCTTTCAGATCGGCCAGGCACCGGCGTACGTCTTCGGCAGCCAGATGAATGGCCGGAGTGGATTCTCCTCCGGCCCTCGTCTGCCCTTCGCGTAACAGCCGGCACACTTCCTCGAACGGCTGGCCGTCGCTAAGCTCGAGCACGCGGAAAGCCGCGTGGTTGATGACCGCGACTTCGTGCCGATTCGGGTTCGTTACGTAGTACAGACCGTCGATGTTACGGAACACCAAGCCGGGTGCCTGTTTGATCGCGGCGTCACTGATTCCCTCGTTCACAATGGGCGCCTTGAAGAACGGGATTTCCAACGGACGTCAGGAGGAACGCCTGATCTTTATGACGACCTCGTCGGCGACCGTCACATTGTCTTGCAAGACCGTCCTGACATCGATTTCCTTGAGTTCGTCCCCCCTGCTACAACTCTGACAGGTTGCGGGCGAGCAGACAATGCCGTCCCTGGCGTAGCCTCCGTTCGTGTAAACGATGTTCTCTGCGGTCTTCTTACTGAGCTTCAACTGGATTTCTTCACCTAGAAGCTCGATCTCCTTGAACACTTTCACAACCTGCGGTTTTTCCGGAGCCATTGATTACGTCCTTTCTTTTCTGTCAGGCTACGCCGCTGTGTAGCTACAGCAGCCGTCGTGCCGGAAGCTTCCGGGACGACGCTGAACCCCGGCCGTATCCCGGTCCGCACACTCGGAGTTGGCCGGACTCTTCCACCGCCTCAGTATACTGGACCAACAACCCAAAAACAAGAGTTTTAGATCTGGAGAGCGCTGTCTGTCCCGGCTTTTGGCTGATCGGGCATCCCAACGGCCAGCTCTACCTGCGGGAACAGAGCAACGGTTTGAGGTCGAAGACCTCGCTAGACTAGATATTCAGGACCTGCCGGGCGTAATCGATGCACTTCTGGATGTTGTCGTCCTCGAACTTTACCGCCGCCTCCGGGCTCAGCCCGGTGACATGCGGAAGCGGCTTCTTGGGCGGGTTCTTGCGAACGAGATTAAGGATTCTTGCCAGGTCCCGGCCGGGCAGGGGGCTGTAAGAATCGTCGAAAGTCGCCCAGTACTTGTCTGTAAACACGGGGATCTTCCACGGATCGCGCGTAACCATTTCCAGGTAGAAGGGCATGTTTGCGTCTTTTTGCCGCAGCGTCTGAACGATCTGTTTGAGATCCAGTATCCCTTCGCCCATCACCACCTCGGATAGCAGGAAGCCGTCTTCGTAGGTATCGAGGCCCACGTCTTTGATATGGCACATGATTGTGTACGGAGCCAGCATCCTCAGCGTGTCCATGGGATCTTCGCACAGCGTGAAGTTGTTGGCCAGGTCGAGGCAGACCCCGACCCATTCACTGTCCAGGCGTTTGAGCCAAGCCACCTGCTCGGCCGCGCGCCAGTCTTTGTGATTCTCGATGGCCAGTTTGATCTGGTACTTGCGCAGGAGTGGCTCGGCCGTGGCAACGGCATTCTGGACCCGCTGGAAGTCCTCGCGGAACGCGTCGAGGGAGGCGTAGTGTTCCCAACGCACCATCGACAACTCGGCGTGGAGACAAAAGGCTCCGGCGTCCTTGCACGCCTGGAGCGCGACGCCGAATTTGAACATCGAGCCCTCCCCGCCCGGCAACGGGGGCACATTGAGGATGAGCTGCATACCGTAGTCTTCGACCCTCTTGCGGAGTTGTTTGGCCGGCTCCGTCTCGATGCCCTCGAGCGTCGTCTGGGCGCCCCCCAAGCCCAGCGCATGACAGTGCTCGACCATGTCGACAGAACCCCAGATCCGGCCTTCGATCTGCTGGCGTACGTTGAAAGCGGCACGAGCGGCACCCAGCCGGGTCTTTCCCTGCTGCGCCTCAGCCGGCGGGGATACTGCCGATAGCCAAGCCGGGGCAGATCCGGCCAGGGCGAGAATTTCTCTCCGTGTCATAAGGACGTTCTCCTGTCACGCTGGTAAGGGTTGTGGCACCTTACGGCACCTTTTTCGCGGTCAGATGCCAGTCGCGTTCGGATCCCGGCAGGGAGACTCTGAAGTTGATTTCGCCGCCGTCAACCCGCCCGCTATAGGCCGCCGTCATTTCGCGGCCGCCCACGCTCTGAACCACGACAAACGAGACCCTGTCCCCGTTCACCTTGCCGTCGCGGATCTGCAGGTCGCCGCCCTCACTGCTGACGGTTCCGGTCAGGCTCGCTTCGTCCTGCTTGAACGTGAAGGTGCACGGCTGGACATCGCTGGCGTCCGTCCACTCGCCCTTCCATTGGCCGCTGATGTCGGCGGCCCAAGCGCCCGCCGTGAACAGAACCACTAACAGGACCCCACGCCAGGTTCCATAACCTCTCATGGAGGGTCTCCAGTTACACGTACTCCCAATCCCGGAGCCATTCGTGCCCGGGGTGGAGTCCCGCCCACATGCGGCGTCCGGCCTCGTCCAGCTCGGCCTTCTCCTTCTCATCCAACTGGCGGCGTTCGCGAACGGCCTGAACGGCGTTGTCCACCTGGTGAATGTTAATCAGGCCGGGAATCGGCGCGGTGATGGCGGGGTTGGAGAGAATGTATCGAAGGGCCAGGCGCGCGCGCCGGTCGTCGTCCGCCAGGTGCGGGTCGTTCGGGAAGCTGGTCCCCGCGAACAAAGAATTATCCGCGAACGGCTTGATGCCGAACACCCCCACCTCATGCTCCCGGATGGCATCGAAGAGACTGTCGGTGGGGAGTTCCTTGCTGCTGGCGGTGTAGGGGAAGATGGCCACTTCGATCTGCTTGGGGTAGGCCTCGATGAGCGACTTCAACCACTCGCGGTTGTGCGAAGACACGCCCGTGAACCGCGCCTTGCCCTGCTGCTTGGCCTTGGTCAAGCCCGCGATGGTGGCTTCTTCCACGCGCTGGAGTTCGCTTAGGTCCGGCACTCCTTCCATGGGCAGCGCGATGCGCCACAAATCGACGTAATCGAGTCCCGCCGCCTTCAGGTTTTCCTCGAGACCTTGGAGAAGCGCGTTGGCGGTGCGATACTCCGCCCTGCGCGGCTCCTTCTGGTGCCAGGCATAGCCGAAGTAGAACTTATCCCGGCGCCCCTTGAGGAGTTGGCCGTAGACCAGCACCTCGGGCGCCGCCATGGCATCCAAATAATTGATGCCCACGTCGATGCAGTGGGCCAACACACGGTCCCGGGACTGCATGAACCCGGGGATCTTGGGATAAGAAAAGTCGCCGTCGGAATAACGCTCCGGAACCTGCGCCTTTCCGAGCTCGATTTCGATCCGCTTCCAGTGGCCGCCCAGGGATATCGCGGAGACCATCAGACCGGTTTTTCCCAGCTTCCGGTACTCCATGTTCTGGTTGTAATTGAGAATGCTCCGCGTCGAAGGGGCCTTGGCCTGGGTGGGAGGCGCCTTGGCCTTTGAGGGAACTCTGTTTTGAGCTTCCGCGAGACCGCCAGCGAAAGCGCCCGCTGCCAATGCGCCGCCGGTCACAAAATCGCGTCGGTTGATCTGTTTGCCAGCCATGATTCACTCCGTGGGGCGGCCCATAACCGCCATGCCCGCCCAGGATTGTACCTCACTATACCACCGAGACGCCGGCGTGTATCACCCGCCCCACCTGTATTTTGGAGAATGAGGTCTCTTACGCTGAAAGCCGGAAACCCGTGACTACCGGAGCGGTAACTCGTAGATGCTCATGCTGAGCTTGGGAACCGTCAGCCGGCCGGGCACTCCCATCAGCGGACTCTCCACAATGTCCACCACCAGCGGCTTGCCGGGCTCATTGTCGGCGGTCAGGTCCGCGCCGGCGATTCGCCACAACCGGCCCTTGTCCTGAACCGTCACGCCCTGGATCGCGACATCGATCTGCTGCTCGGACTCGGTCGGGTTCACGATCGCCACGGTCAGGGCCTTCCTGTCGGCCGTCAGGGCGGCCGCGGCATCCAGCGGATAGGTATCGCTGCCCGAGGAGACCTTGGGCTTGTCCACCCAGATCGTGCCCTTCACCTCGTGTTGCGGAGAGTTCCCCGTCACCGCCACCGGAATGGTCCCGAAATGCCGCCGGTACAGTTCGAACATCAGCCCGATCGGCCGCACCGTCGCATCGGTCTTGTTGATGGCCAGCAGTGAGGACGCCCCGGTGTACGCCGAAATGATGAACATGTTGGAGTGATTGAACATCTCATGCATCGCCTGGGAGCAAGCCAGGGGCGCAAACATCGAATTGCCGGGGGGGTTCGTTCCACGTTCTCCGATCCATTCGGAGACCCATTCATCGAGCGCGACCGGGTATCGATCCATCTTGAGAGCCGGGAATCGCCGCTGGTACTCCGCCCAGGCCTCCACCACGCAGCGAACGCCATTGGCAATCTTCCGGGCGTAACCAACCAGGGGCTCCTCCACCTTCACGTAGTCCTGTTTCTCGGCATCGAAGGCCTGGTCCGCCGGGGAGGGATAGATGTGTTCGGCGGCCGCATCGAAGTAATCCGAGGAGTGGGCCAGCAGGGCGCCGGTAAAGTCCGCCGGCCCGCCGAATGCGGCAATGTGCTTTCCGGTGATGGCGAGTGCCGCGTGGCTCTGGCTGGTCTCGATGGGCGACGCCCCCGAGGTCACGATCTTGATGTGCGGGTCCACCTGGCGCATCGCCTGCGCGAACATGTTGTGCTTGACCCAGTACTGATCGGCAGCCATGAAGCCCATTTGGGCTGTGTTCCACATCTCATTGCCGATGTTCCACCAGGTCACCTTGTAAGGCTCCAGATGGCCATTGGCGGCCCGCCACTTGCCCATCGGCGTGTTCACCGAACCGCTGACGTACTCCACCTCTTCAGCAGCCGAACGCGCGTCGCCGAAACCGGCATTCACGCAAATGTACGGCTCAATGTTGAGCAGCTTGTTGAGGACCATGTAGTCGTCGATCCCCAGGTCGTTCTGCTGCACTTCGCCCCAGGCGGGGTTCAGGCGCGGGGGCCGTTTGTCGGGATCGCCGATGGAATCCCGCCAGTCCCAGGAGGAGACCATATTCCCACCCGGCCAGCGGAACATGGTCGGCCCGATCTTCTTCATCTCCGCGATCAGATCCGCGCGATAGCCATTCAGGTTGTCCGCCGGCATCAGCGACACGGCGCCGATGTGGAACGTCCCCTTCCCGGTTCCCACGATTTCGAGGCGCGCGTCGTCCGTGTCCGCCCCGGCCGTGAAGCTCAGGGGAAACCTGGCGTATTCGGTTCGGAGCGGCTTGATGGGGATGGTCTGCCGGTCGCCCGGATTGGGCCCCCAGACGAGGCTGACCTTCACTTCCGCCCCCGGATCGGCCGCCACGATCACGCGGCCGGAGTACTTCCTCCCTTTTCGGAGTCCCAGGCCCGCCTCCTGGATCCCATGCGGCGTGGCGGCCTCCAGCTTCACCATGGGGCTGTGCTCACCCACATAGACCTTCTGCCGGTCCATCACCACGAACTCGTCCGGGCCCAGGGGCCTAAACCTGGGCGCCGTGGCCCTTCGCCTGCGCCCCGGGGCAGGTTCGGGATCCTTGCTGGAGTCCACCGGATGGAAGAACTTCCGGTCTCCGAGCATCTCGGCCCAAAAGCCGCCCTCGTTGTTGGCCTCATGAAGTTCCGTGAAAAATCCATACATGTATGGGGAGATGGGCGCACCCGTCTTGGTCGCGTCGACCGTCATAGTTACTGGTTGCGCGCTGCCACTGGAGGCAAAAAAACTGACGGCCATCGCCGCCAACACGATCTTGAGGAATCCTCGTGTCTTCATGAGTCACCTATTCCTTCTTGCCCTGCCACCTTGGATTGTAGCCCCAACCACACCTGGTTGGAGCCCACCGAAGTGGAAACACGCGGCGCCTGCCCCACCCGCCTCGGAATCGCAATAGAATCAAGTGTGAACTTCCATGCTTGCGATGTCACCCACTAGCACGCGGGAATTGCTGGAGAAGATGGCCGGCGTCTTCGTTCCCATCTCCACGCCGTTTGCCGATGACGAGGCGGTCGACTACGACGCCCTCATATTCAACCTTGGCCGCTACGCGCAAAGCGGCGTGCTCGGTTATCTCGCCCTGGGATCCAACGGGGAGAACCGCAGCCTCACGGAAGAAGAGAAGATCCGCGTGCTCTCTACCATCGTGCGGCACAAGGGCACGGGCCAGGTGGTCCTGGCCGGCGCCACTTACGACGCCCAACGCGACACCGAGCGGTTTCTCAAGCAGGCTGCCGATTTGGGGGCGGATTTCGGACTGGTCCTCTCGCCCGGTTATTTCCGCAAACAGATGACCGACGACGTTCTGTTCCGCTACTTCTCTACCCTGGCGGACACTTCGCCCATCCCGCTGCTGGTTTACAATGCGCCGGGCTTCTGCGGCGTCACGGTATCCCCTGCGCTGGCCGGGCGGCTCGCCGGCCACCCCGGAATCGCCGGCATGAAGGATAGCGCCGCGAGCGGCATCGAGCACTTCCTGCAATTCGAAAGCGATTCCTTCCACGTGCTGGCCGGCTCGGCCAACTTCCTGTTTCCCGCTATGATGAACGGTTCCGTGGGCGGCACGGTTTCGCTGGCCAATTCGTTCCCGAGTATCGTCATGGAGCTGTTCCGCCATGGCCAGGCGCGCGACGAGGCGCAGGGCGTCCCGCTCCAGGCGCGCGTCACTCGCATAAACAAGATGATCTCCGGACCGTATGGCCCCTCGGGCGTGAAGGCGGCCATGAACCTGGGCGGATTCAAAGGCGGCATCCCCCGCCGGCCGCTCTTGCCGCTTACTGCCGCGCAGGTGGAGGAGATGCGCAAAGTTCTCATCGAGGAAGGGCTGCTGCCGTGAAAGGCGAAGGCCGCGGCTCACTGACTATGGAAAACTCATCCTTGCCCGCAGTGGAGCTGGTAGTGCGGACCATCGCCGAGACCGCTATCGCCAATGAGACCTACTTCTGCCAATTGGATTCCGTGGTTGGCGACGGCGATTTCGGTTATTCCCTGGCGCGGGGTTTCGAAAAGGTCCTGGAAGGCTTCGACGGGCTCGACCGTTCGAGCCCCGGGGCCTTTCTGAAGAAAGTGGGCCTGGTGATCGCCAGCCGGGTGGGTGGAACATCCGGCCCGATCTGGGGCACGGCGTTTCTGCGCGCGGGAAGCGCGGCCGGCGCCAAGGCCACGCTTTCCGGGGCGGACGTGGTGGCTATGCTGCGCGCCGCCGTGGCGGGCATCCAGGCGCGAGGAGGCGCTTCCCTCGGCGAGAAGACCTTGCTGGACGCCCTTGTTCCGGCCATCGACCGCTTGGAAGCGGACCTCGCGGCAGGCGGAGCCGAAGCACTGGCTAACGCCGCCCAGGTGGCCGAGCGGGCGGCGGCAGAGACCTCCGGGATGCTTGCCAAACGAGGCCGGGCTTCCTATACGGGAGAGCGCAGCATCGGCTCTCCGGATCCGGGTGCGGTCGCGGTCGGAGTGATTGCGAGCCGCGTAAGCGCCGCCTGGCGCGAGTATTGTTCAGCGAAGGAGTAATCGACCCTCATGAGAAAATTCGTCAATGACCCCAAGCAGTTCGTACCCGAGATGCTGAAAGGGATCGCGCTCGCGAACCGTGCAGAGTTACGGTATGTTCCGGAGTACAACCTGATCATGCGCGTGGATGCGCCGAGCGACCGGAAAGTATCGATTGTGCAGGGCTCCGGCTCGGGCCACGAGCCGGCCCACGTCATGCTGGTCGGCAAAGGCATGCTGGACGCCGCCTGTCCCGGCGATGTTTTCTCAGCGCCTCCGGTAGATTACGTGTACGAGACCACCAAATTACTGAAGTCGGAAAAAGGCGTGCTCCACCTGGTGAACAATTACACGGGTGACCGGCTGGCCTTCGACATGGCTCGCGAAATGGCCGAGGCCGACGGGATTCGCGTGGAGACGCTGATCATCGATGACGATGTCGCGGTCAAGGACTCGACCCACACCGTCGGCCGCCGTGGTGTGGCCGGGAATTTCTTCGTCATGAAAGCCGTGGGCGCGGCCGCCGAGTGCGGTGCGGACCTGGACTCGCTGGTAGCGCTGGGCAAGCGCGTCAATAGCGTCACTCGCAGCATGGGGATCGCCTTGAGCTCGTGTACGCCGCCGGCCAAAGGTTCTCCGCTGTTTCAGATCGCGGAAGATGAGATGGAGGTGGGCGTCGGAATCCACGGCGAACCCGGACGGCGCCGCGTCAAACAGGCGACGGCAAACGAGGTGGTGTCCCTGCTGATGGAGGCGGTGGCGCCGGATTTGCCGTACGGCTCGGGAGACCGGGTAGCCCTCATGATCAACGGCCTGGGTGGGACGACCATCGGCGAACTCTACCTGCTTTATGGAATCGCGCACGAGCAGTTGGCGGCGCAAGGGATTGAGGTGGCCCGGAGCTATGTGGGCGAGTATTGCACCTCGCTCGAGATGGCCGGCGCGTCGCTCACCCTGGTCAAGCTGGATGACGAGCTGATGGACCTTCTGCTGGCGCCGGCCGTAATCCCCTATCGCGTTTTTTAGCTTCGCCGGGTGGTACTATCTGTAGTCGTAGGCAACGCGCAATCGGGAAACGCACCTTTACGAAGGCGCTGACCGCACGAACGGCTTGGCCAGTGGTATGGCGGAGGTCGCCTGCGGCAAGCGGTTCGCGATCGGCGCCGCCAAAGAAACATAAAGGAGTTGTCATGCGCGAAAGTGTTCTGGAACGGCTTACTAACGTCCATCCCAATCTCGAGATCTGGTGGGACTCATCACCGCTGGTATTTCAACCGTGGCTGCAAAAGATGTTGGAACAAGCTCCGGCGGACCGCCGGCCCGCGTTGGAAGAGCAACTGAGCCGCATTTATACAATCGGCGACCCGGCCAGCAGCCTGGTGCGGGGCTGCACCACAAACCCGCCTCTCTCTTTGACAGCCGTAAAGAGCGACCCGAAATTCTGGAATGAATGGATCGACGATCTCATCGCATCCAATCCCGGCCTTGACCAGTACGATTACTTCTGGCTGACGTACAAAGAGGTAATCCGCCGCGGCGCGAAGATGATGCTGCCGATCTGGGAGGCGTCGGGAGGACGCTATGGCTACACCTCCGGCCAGCTCGATCCGCGTCTGATCACCGAGACCGAGCGGATGATCCACGATGCGAAGGAGATCCGGGCGATCGCGCCAAACATCATGGTCAAGGTGCCGGCCAGCGCCCAAGGCGTGGAAGTGGTCAAGGTGCTGACTTCCCTTGCCATCCCCACCAACGTGACCACCTGCTTCACGTTGCCGCAGATATGGGCCGTGGCGAATGCGGCGGCCGAGGGCTTCAAGATCGGGGAAAAGAACGGGGTCGACATGAGCCGGTGGCGGGCCGTGATCACCCATATGATCGGGCGGTTGATCGAGGTGCCGGCCCTGGACGAACAGGCCGCGCGGCGCGGCATCACACTTACGTGGTCCGACAAGCACTGGTTCAGCATTCACGTCTTTCGCAAGGCTTTTCGGCTGCTCAAGGAAGCCGGTTTGCCGAGCAAGATGCTGGCCTGTTCCATGCGGCAGGGACCGCTGGTCGGGGGCACGCAGCACTTCTGGGACGTGGAGAAGATTGCGGGCGACATCGTTTATACCATGCCGCCGTATGTCCTCGAACCGTTGTTTAACCGCTGCGGCGACATGGAGTTCAACGAGGAGGTTCTCTACGACGACATGCCGGCGGAGGTCCTCCACAAAATGAGCCAGATTCCTTACTGCATCCAGGCCTCGGATCCGAACGGAATGGAAACCGACCAATTCAATTCGCACGCCGCCACCGTGGCTACCGCGGAGATGTTCTCCAAGGCGTCCTCGGGGCTGGAGGCATACGTCGCTCAACGGATGGCCGTGGTGAAGGGCGCCTGCGTTGGCCTGCCGGCCGGCCGTTGACCCCGCATGGTCTGACCGCTGGCGCCGGCGTCTTTTAGGCTTTCCCCGCCGGGAGCCGTCTTCGTTTCCTCGCCCCAGCCCAAATATTTTCGGAGTTCAAGGTATTTTGTACTTGATTTTCGCGAAAGAGTGTTGCAGAATATTACCACAGGATGTTTAAGGCAAAATCCTGGTTGGACAGGACCCAGGGGTCCGAAATAATATTCCGGTCGGCAGGGACCGGCAGAGCGCGGACGTCATCTCGCGGCAGCTTGGCACAGGCGGGATCTTCGCGCGGGTGCAGGGCGGTACATATTTGGCCGTGCCTGAAGTCGGCTCTTCCATCGGGAGTGCGTTGACGGTCTCGAATCGAGGAATATGACTGTGGCGAATCCATCCATTTGCAATTCAGGCTCCTGTTTCCGTGCCAGGCGGTTACAGTCGCTGGTCACCGTACTGCTCGCAGGTCTGATTGTCGCAGCGTCGGCTTGGGGACAAGTGTTCACCATGACCCGCGAACAGTTGATCAAATACACGGCCAAGAACCCGTTCGAGCGTTTCCCGGACGGAAGGCCGAAGGTCCCAGACGCCCTCCTGGAGAAGTTCAAGGACATGTCCTCGGAAGAAATCGGCCTGGCCCGCAGCGGGTTCCCAAACCAGTACGTGGACGGCCTCCAGATTCTGCATCCGGATAAGAAACTGATCGGCCGGGCGGTGACCCTGCAACTGATGCCTATGCGGCCCGATATTGCGGAGGTGGATGCCGCGGAGTGGAAAGCGGCAGGGAACCAGCGGCCGCGCGACCATCAGAATGCCATCGACCTGCTGCAAAAAGGCGACGTTTTTGTGGTGGACGTGTTCGGAAGCGTTGCCTCGGGCGGCGTGATCGGCGACAACCTGGCCTACTACATTATGAAGACCACGGGCGCCGGCTTTGTGATCGACGGGGACATCCGGGACCTGGATGGCATCCGGCCCCTGGTCGATCTGGCTGGATACTTCAGAGCGGCCGTGCCGCCCGCCATCCACAACGTCTTCGTCGCGGGCATCAATATTCCGGTGCGGATTGGCAATGCCACGGTGATGCCGGGCGACGTGGTTTTCGGCGACAGTGAGGGCGTATCTTTCATTCCTCCGCATCTGGTGCAGGGGATCGTCGACGGGGCGCAGGTCACCCACGCTCACGACGACTGGACCAAGAGGAAGTTCGACGAGGGCAAGTACAAATCGACCGACATCTACAGCCGGCCGAGGGATCCGGCATTGCTCAAGGAATACGATGACTACTTGAAGCAAAGGCTCGGTGAAAAGGCATACGAAGAGTACAGGAAGAGGCCGCAACCGGGGCCGCCCCAGGCGCCCGCGCGGCCGTAGCAGGAGTGTTTCAGGATGATGCAGGCTAAGCAGCAGAAAGGAGTAAGGCTTTGAGTATAAGATCGAAAGTGAGTCTGGCCCTTGTGGGGGCCGCTCTGTTCGTGGTCGCTGCCTTCGCGCAGACTGACCGCGGGAGCATTACGGGAACCGTCACCGATCCGGTGGGCGCGGTTGTAGCCAACGCGAACGTCGTCGCCGTGGAATCGGCTACGCATGCCCAATATACGACCGCGACGACTGGAAGCGGGAACTACACACTGGCTGAAATGCCCGCCGGAGTGTACTCGGTAAGCGTCGAGGTGCCTGGGTTCAAGAAATTCACCCAGCAGGGCATTCGGGTTGACGTCGCCCAGGTTGACACGATCGATGTCAAACTCGAAGTGGGCACGGCGGCGGAGTCTATCACCATAACCGCCGACGCGCCATTGCTCAGGACCGAAAGCTCGGACCAGAACTTCAATATCCCGATATCGACGATTAACGACCTCCCTCTGAATTACGCGCTGCGGGGCCCCAGCGGCCAGGTAGGGCAAGTTCGCAACGATTACTCCTTCCTCGATATCGCGCCGGGGGCCTACATCTCGGGGCAGAGCGATATTCGCGTCAATGGCAACCCGCTGGACTCGCAAAGAACCACGGTGGACGGCCAGGAGAATGGCAACTGGCAAACCGGCCGCCCGGATCAAGTCGAGGCGTCCATCGACGCCCTCGAGGAAATCTCGACCCAGACCAGCAACTTCAATGCCGAGTACGGCCAGGTGTTGGGCGGTCTGTTCAACCTCACCTCGAAATCCGGCACCAACCAGTATCACGGTGCCGCGTATGACTTCCTTCAGAACGACGATCTGAACGCCGGGATACCCTTCACCACCAACGGACCCGGGTTGGGGTTGCAACGGCCTGCCATCCGAAAGAACGACTTCGGCGGCAGCTTCGGCGGGCCAGTCGTGATTCCTCACATTTACAACGGCAAAGACAAAACATTCTTCTTTTTCAACATGGAAGCGTACCGTGAGGTCAGAAACAACATTGGAACCTTCATCACTCTGCCCACCGCGGCTATGCGCGGCGGCAATTTCAGCCAGATTCTGACGGGACGCAACCTGGGCACGGATACCCAGGGGAACGCGATCATGGAGAACACGATCTACGATCCGGCCACCGAACAGACCGTGAACAGCGCCGTGGTCCGCACTCCCTTCCCCGGCAACATTATTCCGGTGAGCAGGTTTGACCCGGTCTCGGCGGCGATCCAATCGTACATCCCGCCAGCCACCACTTCCGCTTTGACCAACAACTTCGCCCAAGTCTCCAGCATGTTCAGGTACCAGTATGTCCCCAGCCTCAAGCTGGACCACAATTTTAAGGACAACTCGAAGTTGTCGATTTACGTAACCGCCTACAGAACCCATCACCTTACCGGCACCGGCGGCGGCGCGAGTGGATTCCTGGATGCCCTTCCAGCTCCAATTACCACAACCCGGGAGATGCATATCAAGACTGTGACGGCGCGTGTGAACTACGATCGCACGATTACGCCGACCCTCCTGCTGCACCTGGGTGTCGGCTACATGGAGCAAACCGATCCCGACCGCGCCGAGCCCGGAACATTCAATTTCAACCAGGCGTCGATCGGGCTGGTGGGCGCGGCTGGTCCTGGCTTTCCGAATCTCTCGGGCCTGAGTTCCTCCTATGGCGGCGAGTCCAATACCCTTGGGCTCACGAACGCCAACTGGTACTTTTTTCAAAAGCCAACGGCAGTCGCCAGCACCTCGTACGTTCACGGCAGCCACACCTTCAAGCTAGGTGGGGAGTGGCGGGAGGATACGTTCATCAACAAGATGTTGCAGTATGCCAACGGCCAATACACTTTCAGCGCCCTGGAGACGGGGCTCCCGTCCACCAACGGCCAGAGCCTGTCAGGCGCCGTCGGTTTTCCGTACGCCAGTTTCCTGCTGGGGGCGGCAGACAGCGCCAGTATTCAAAGTCCCCAGGAACCCATGTTCCGGAAGCAGTCGTATGGCCTGTACATACAGGACACCTGGAAGATAAACCGCAAACTGACGTTAGACTACGGCCTGCGTTGGGACCTGGAAACGGCTCCCGAGGTCAATGGCCGCATGACCCAGTTCGCACCGACCATAGCCAACCCCTCGGCCGGTGGACTGATGGGCGCGATCATGTATAACGGTAGCGGCCCCGGAACCTGCAATTGCGAATTTATGAACATCTATCCGTTCGCGCTTGGACCGCGGCTCGGTGTGGCCTACCAGATCACTCCCAAGACCGTGTTCCGCGGCGGCTGGGGCATCGTTTACGGCCAGTTGGGTACCGTCGGGAACTTCACCGCGATAAACGGGGCAGGCGGTTGGAACACCCTCTACTATCTCTCGCCGGCCTACGGCGATCCCGCCGTTTTGATGCGCCAGGGTTTGCAGTGGACCCCAGCCCAGTTGTACGGGAACGCGCGTAACCCAGGGCTCTTGCCCTTCCCGGGGACGATTGGCAGTGTGCCTGGCTTAAACGATATTAACGGAGGCCGTCCACCCAGGGTCAACCAGTGGAACCTGGGAATCCAGCGGCAAATCACCCCCAATCTGATGATTGAGGCCGCCTACGTGGGCAACCGTGGTGTCTGGTTAGCCGCCCCCAACATGGTGGATCTAAATGCCCTGACACCGGCGCGGCTGGCCCAGTTCGGCCTCAATGTCCAGAGCGCAGCCTCTCGAACTTTGTTGACGTCGAAGATCTCGTCGGCAGCCGTGGCAGCCGCCGGATTCAAGCTGCCGTATGCGACCTTCCCCGTGGGCCAGACCTTGGCGCAAGCCCTCCGGCCGTTCCCGCAGTTCGGCACCATTTCCGACAATCTGGCGCCCTTAGGCAACAGTTGGTATGACTCGCTGCAAGCCAAACTCACCAAGCGCTTTTCGCATGGGCTCAACCTCCAATCCGCCTTCACATGGCAGAAGGAATTGACTACCGCGGAAGGAGGGCCGATCAACGACGTTTTCAATCGGGCGAACCAAAAAGACATTTCGCAGTACTCGCTGCCGTTTGTCTCCGCGACCAGTCTCACTTACCTATTCCCCTTTGACTCGCTCACGCAGAACAAGTTCGTCAAGGCCGTGGTGGGCGGCTGGCAATTTGGCGCTCTGATGCGGTATCAAAGCGGGATGCCCATTCTGGCGCCTTGCTCGAACAACGGTCTCAACTCCGACTTGCTTCGCGCCGCCTCCTGCATTACATTCGACAACCCCGTGGCGGGACAGAACCCCTTCCTGCAAAACCTCAACGGGCATAACTTCGACCCCAACAAAACCTTTGTACTGAACCCGGCGGCCTGGAGCGATCCGGGAGCGGGAAATTGGGGCTTCGGGGCGCCGTATTACAATGACTACCGCTACCAACGCCGTCCGGAGGAGGAGATGAACATCGCCAGAAACTTCCGGCTCCGCGAAAGTGTGAACTTGAACATCCGCTTTGAGTTCTTCAACGTATTCAACCGCACCGAGGTGAACAACCCCACTTCGACTAACGCCGCGGCTACGCCGTCCGTTTCTTCCACCGGCCAAACCATTTCCGGTTTCGGCTATATCAATAACGGAACGGTGTACAGTAACCCTCGCAGCGGCCAGGTCGTCGTTCGGCTGAGGTTCTAAGGCTTTGCCGTCGGGCGCGGGGGACGATTCAATCGTCTTCCGCGCCCCGCGGCGAATTCCGTGACCTTAAACCCCTTTGAGGGATTTCTTCGTTCGCCGGAACGGATGACACACAGATGTCAAATACCAGTTGGAACCGCAGGCAGTTCATGGACCGAGCGGGACTTGCGTCCGCTCAGTTGATCGGCACGGCTCTGCTGCCGGGGAAGGGGATAGCTCAGAGTGTGGCCGCCTCGAAAGGCTCTCCGAAGTCGGTGGTTATCCCGACTCACGAATGGGCGGGAGATATCGACGAGCGGCTGGATTTCCCCAGCGCGTGGGAAATCAACGTCCTGAAGATGAGGGGTCACGACGCGCCGGTGATCACACCGGAGGAAATCCACAAGCGGCTCCTCGCGCCCATTGGCACCCCGCCTCTCCGCGAGCTCGCGGCAGGCAAGAAGAAGGTTGTGGTCACCTTCGACGACCTGACCCGTGGGACACCCACGTACCTGGTCATGCCCTGTGTGGTCGATGAGCTAAAGGCGGCGGGCGTCGCCGATGAAGGCATCCTGTTTATCGGCTCTTTCGGTTCCCACAGGCCGATGACCGCCATCGAAGTCCAAAAGAAAATCGGCAAGGACATCGCCCGGCGCTTCGCTTGGATGAACCACAACGTGGTTTCCAACTTTGACGAAGTCGGCACCACCAGCTTCAAGGACCGGATACTGGTGAATAGCACTTTCATGGCCGCCGACCTGAGGGTCACCGTCAGCGGCATCAGGGTGCACAACGACGCCGGTTACGGCGGCGGCGCGAAAGCCGTCCTTCCAGGAGTCTGCGCGCTGGACACCAATGCGTACGCGCATACGGTCATCGCCGTCCCCGGCAACAAGACCTGTGGGCAGGTGAAGATTTTCAAGAACGAAATGCGGCTGAACATGATCGAGGCGGCGCGGCTGGCCAAGGTGAACTTCAGCGTACAGGTCATATACAACAGCAAGCTCAAGCCCACCCACCTCTTTTCCGGAGATGTCGTCGAGGCGCACCATGCGGCTTGTCGCGTGGCGGTGCACCACTACTGTACGCCCACATTCCAGAACGCCGACGTGGTGGTCGTGAATGCGTACCCGTTGACCGCTCAAGCCGGCCTTTCCCAACAGTGGATCGGGAGGTCTCTGCGAGACGGGGGAACGGGCGTGATGATTCTTCAGCATCCTCTCACCCTTGACCCTATTCACTATGTCAACCAGATGACACGGGGACGCAAAATCCACGACTACTTCACGGAAATGCAGACGCGGCAGCAAAGGCGGCTGCCTGACGGCACGGGGCTGATTGTATACTCTCAGTACCTGGACCGTCAGATGATGAACACTTATCCAACGGAGACGCAGTTTGCGGCCACCTGGGCTGACGTGATTCGACTGCTTCAGCAGCGCCACCATGGGGACATGCGCGTTGCGGTGTACCCGTATGGGGGGATCCAGCACCAGGAGGTTGAGCTTGACGGCTAGTTAGAAGAGAAGAGTTTCTGGAAGGGCGGAATGCCCACTGTAAAGGAGAATTGGAGTGTCTCAGCAGGAATCAAACGTATCTCGTCGAACATTCATCACCGGGACGACATCCGCCACGGCGGCCGTGGCCGCGGGGAGTCTGGTCACCAACGCCGATTTGGAGAACATCAGCGGCCAGATGAATACTAATTCGGGTCCCTCAGCATTGAGGATCACCGACATGCGTATTGCGCATTCGTTTCGATCCATGCTCATACGTCTGGATACCAACCAGGGTATTTCCGGGTATGGCGAGATCCGGTACGATTGCAGCAAAGCGCACGGCTTGATGTTGAAGAGCCGCATCGTCGGCATGAACCCGTGCAACGTGGCGGAGATCTTCCGCAAGATCAAGAAGCATGGGGGGTTTGGTTGCGATGGCGGCGGTGTTTCCGGCATCGAGGTGGCCTGCTGGGACCTGGCGGGCAAGGCCTGGGGCGTGCCGGTCTGGCAGATGCTGGGCGGCAAGATGCGCGACCGGGTGCGGCTGTACTGCGACACCACCAGCAGGCCGACCGGGGAAACGATGGGTCAACATTTGAAGGAACGGATCGCGGCCGGTTGGACGTTCTGCAAGATGGACCTGCATGCCGGCGGGATGGACGAGGTCACCGGCCGGGCGGGAAGCACCGTGGGGATGTATACGCACCCCGTTCCCGACCCGACGGCGAACCGGCCTGTGCGGACCGGCTTCACTGATTCAGGGCGAGGTGCACCGAGGACGAATACTATGATCCCGATGGGCGACTATAACCCTTACGGCGAGCACCAGTTCACCGCCACGTTGTTCACCGACAAAGCATTGGATTGGCTGGCGGACTACTGTGAAACCGTTCGCAGTATTGTGGGGTATGAAATGCCGATTGCCACGGATCACTACGGTCACTTTCCCATCGAGACCTTTGTCAAGTTCGCGCGGAGACTGGATAAATACAACCTGGCCTGGTACGAAGACGTGGTGCCGTGGTTCTACCCCGACAAACTTCGGAGACTCAAGGATGCCTGCACGACGCCCATCTGCACGGGCGAGGACGTTTACCTGGCGGAGGGC